>ENA-UOUL01000384-UOUL01000384.1-bioreactor-metagenome-genome-assembly--contig:-NODE-384-length-76332-cov-5.835683_pt1 | contig 76332 bp, 57 predicted proteins | sample MGYA00249838_ERZ747220 | MGnify/ENA primary metagenome ERZ747220 (study PRJEB28778, sample SAMN05720191) | bioreactor metagenome | isolation source: Anaerobic biogas reactor | place: USA:Washington... | reverse complement strand
AGGCGCGCAAGGCGACCACCGCCAGCAGGCAAAAGACCGTCCAGATCACCAGAGTCAAATCCTCGGCTTCCGGGATGAGGCCGCTGCCCACCAGGTAGAGGCTGATGACCTCGGTGGGGATCATCTTCATCAGGCGGTCGAGGTAGCCCTTGAAGCCCTCGGCAGCGCCATCGGCGGCACGGGCCACACTACCGCCGCCCACGTCCGCGACGGGGATGGGGCGGGAACTTGGCTTGCTGATGCGATAGACCGCTGACATGGTACCCTCCTGTGACTTGGCCTGAGAAACGCGCCTCGCTAGGTGAAACCACCATGTAGTATATAACGCCTGTCAAAAGGGGGCAACACGCTCTTTTTGCATCGCGCTGGCAGCGTGTATAATGCCGGGCAACGCACATTCGCAAGGAGGCGCACAAATGGCAGTCAAGGTTGGTATCGTTGGTCTTCGCGGCATCGGGAACACCCACGCTCAAGCGCACAGCAAGGATTCGCTCTCCAAGCTGGTGGCCGTCTGCGATGTGGTGAAAGAGCGCGCCGACACGACGGCGGACAAGTATGACGTCAAGGCGTATTACTCGCTCAAGGACATGCTGGCCAATGAGGACCTGGATATGGTGGACGTGACCACCGGCGGGTTCGAGAACGGGAGCTGGCACTTTGAGCCGGCGATGATGGCGCTGGAGGCGGGCAAGGCGGTGCTGGTGGAAAAGCCGCTCTCCAACGACGTGGGTGAGGCCCGCCAGATGGTGGCGTTGGCGGCGAAAAAGGGCGTGTACCTGGGCTGCAACCTCAACCACTACTTCACCCCCACCGCGGCGATGGCCAAGCAGCACATGGCCGAGGGCAAGGTCGGCGAGTTGGTCTATTGCCTGCACAAGATGGGCTTTTCCGGCGGCGAGGAAAAGTACGCTCCCGCCAAGACCAGCCGCTTCTGGGGCCTGCCCTACGCCCACCTCAAGGCTTTCCTCTCCCACCCCTTCTCGGTGATGCGCTATTTCTGCGGCGACGTGACCCACATCCAGGCCTTTGTGGACCAGCCGGGGCACCGCCGTCGCGCCCAGGACGTGATGCTCTCCATCGCCGGCATCAACATGCGCTTCGCCAATGGCGCCGTCGGCTACCTTCTGAGCCAGCGCGGCGACGCCCCGTACGGCCTCGGCGGCTGGTGGAGCGTCGAGGTGGCCGGGACGCATGGCACCTTTTGCATCGAGAACTGCGTGGAAAAGTTTACTTACTGGTCGGCCACGGACCCGGATAAGCCCGTGACCCACAACACCGGCCTCACCGACTTTAGCTCGACCTTCCCCATGCGCATCCACGCCTTCCTGGAGGACGTGAACAACAAGGTGCCGCTGGACAACCTGCGCGGCTCCGGGCGGGACGCCCTGGCGGCGCTGGAATACACCTGGGCGGTGATGGAGTCCTATGAGCAGGGCGGCGCCCTGGTCCGGCCCCATCCGCTGCCGCCGCTGCACGGCGACCCGTTGACGCTGCTCAACTAGGGGGTGGGATGAGCCGAGCGGAAGCGATCATCGAGCGGGCGTTCCGGCTGCTGGCCGGCTGGGCCGCGGCCGCGGAGGCCCACTGGTACCCCATGCCCGACGGTTCGGGCATGGGGTGCTATGGCACGGGCTATAACGCCTGGGGCGTGCAGACGAACCAAAAATATCTGGGGGCCCTGGCGACGCTCAATGCGCTGGGCGGCGAACTGGGGCTGGTGTCGGAGGAGCTGCGCTCGCTGGCGCGGGAGCGGGCGCTGGCCGCGCTGCGCTACAGCCTGCGGAGCCACCTCTCCGGCGATTACCGGCGGACCGACGGGTCGCAGTGGGGCCACACCTGGATCAGCGGCCTGGGCATCGAGCGCATGATGTACGGGGTCTATCAGCTCGAGCCGTGGATGAGCGAGCAGGACCGGGCCGACCTGCGCCGGGTGCTGCTGAGCGAGGCCGACTGGCTCTATGCCCAGCACCAGCGCGGGCAGCACCAGGGCGTCTATGGCGACAAGTGGAACCACACCGGGCGCAACGTGCCCGAGTCCAACCTCTGGAATGGCGCCATCCTCTGGCGTGCGGCCAGCATGTACCCGGATCATCCCGACGCGGCGGCCTGGCGAGAGCGTGCCCACGACTTTTTGGTGAACGCGATCAGCGTCGACTCGGACGCGACCAGCGAGGCGGTGCTGGCGGGCAAGCTGGTGCGGGATCGCTTTGCCGGGGCCAACTTTTTCCCCAACTATGCCCTGGACCACCACGGGTACCTCAATGTCGGCTACATGGTGATCTGCCTCTCCAACGCGGCGATGCTGCACTTTGACATGCGCGGCCAAGGGCTGCCTGTCCCCGAGACGCTCTACCACCACAACGCGGACCTCTGGCGGGTGCTGCGGCGGATGATCTTTGCCGACGGGCGGCTGGCCCGCATCGGCGGAGATAGCCGCATCCGCTACGTCTATTGCCAAGAGTTCCTGCTGCCGACGCTTCCCTATGCCGCGCAAGTGCTGCAGGAGCCCCACGCCTTCGAGCTGCTGGAGGGGCAGATGCGGCTTGTGGAGGGGGAGGCGGCCCACAATGGCGATGGGACGTTCTACGGCAAGCGCATGACCACGCTGCTGGAGCTGAGCCCCTACTACTATACCCGACTCGAGTCGGACCGCGCTTGCGCGCTGGCGATGATGGCGACCTACCTGCACCAGAGCGGGCTCCAGCCGCCCGCCGCTAGCGGCAGCTTTGAGGCCAGCGCCGGCGGGCTCTGGAGCGAGCCAGAGCATGGCGCGGCGCTCCATCGCAGCCCAACGCGGCTGGCCTCCTTCTCCTGGCGGGCGCTGGGACTGGCGCAAGGGCTCTGCCAGCCGCCGGACGATGGGCACCTGGCCGAGTGGCAGCACAACCTGGCGGGGACGGTGCGGTTCCTGGGCGATACGGGGGTCTTTCCCGGCGCTCGCGACGACCACCGCCAGTTGCTGGCGCAAAAGGTGGAGACCTTTGACGGTGGTTTCATCACCCGTGGCGCCGTGATGGAGGGCGTGAACGTGGCGCTGGAGGAGGGGTATCTGCGTCCGGCCTCCGCCGTGCACCAGATCGCCTACGTCGCGCTGCCGGATGACCACACCGTGGTCGGCCTGCAATACGCCCGCACGCTGCCCGTGCGCACCTATACCGCGGAAGTCAAGGGGCTCCAGCTCAACCTGCCCAACGACCTCTATAACGGCTTTCGTCGGCTGCTGGAGGTGGAAGGCGGCCAGGTCGAGCTATGCAGCCCGCCGGAGCGCGACGAGGCCGTGCCGCTGGGCAGCCGCTGGGCCTGTCTGGCCGGGCGCGTGGGCGTGATCGGCCTCTATGGCGCCGACGAGCTGGTGGTGGACCGGGCGCAGCGGCGACGGGGCGGGCGGTTCCAATCGCTCTACGTGGACGAGATCTGCTTCCATCATGTCAAAGGGACGCACGCCGTGGACGCCGACCGCGTCATCTTGGACGTGGGCTGGCAGGTGATCGCCAGCGCCGACACGGGGCGCACCCGCCAGGCGGCCGGAGCGGCCAAGGTGGCGGCGCTGCCGGGCGAGTGGCTGCGCGCGGTGGACGTGCGGGGCCAGGATGGGCGGCGCTACCTGGTAGTGGCGAACTGGTCGGAGGCCGAGGCAAGCTTTGCTGTGGGCAAGCTGGCGCCCGGGCGCACGGCTTTGCGCGACTTGGTCACCGGCGAGGTGATCGCGGCGGGTGACGCGGTCCCCTTGGCGCCGCGCTCGGCGCGGGTGTTGGTGCAAGAATAGAGAGCCGGTCGGCGCTGGGAGGGTCCGTTATGAGCCAAGTAACCGATGTTCGCCCCGTGGCGGCCGAGCTGTACTTTCTGCCCGTGGAGACGCGCGTCCCGCTCAAGTTCGGGCCGGAGACGCTCACCTATGTCACCTGCGCCCGCGTCCGGCTGACCGTGGCCGACCGGCAGGGGCGCACCGCGGTGGGGTGGGGGGAGACGCCCCTCAGCGTGCAGTGGGTCTGGCCCAGCCGCCTTTCTTATGCCGAGCGACACGAGGCGCTCAGGCGCTTCTGCGTGCTGCTTGCGGAGGCCTGGACCAGGTTCGACGTCTACGGCCACCCCCTGGAGGTGGGGCACGACTTTCTGGAGCAGGCGCTGCCCGGGCTCCTGGCGCGGCTGAACGCCGAGCGCGGGACGGCGGAGGCCATGCCCTGGCTGGCGGCGCTGGTTTGCTGCTCCGCCTACGACATCGCCCTGCACGACGCCTACGGGGTGCTGCACGACGTGCCAACCTATGCGACCTACGGCCCGCCCTACCTGAGCCGCGACCTGGCCCGCTTTCTGGAGCCGGCTGAGGGGGCGGCGGTCTCGTTCGCCGGACGCTATCCGCGGGATTACCTGGTCTATCCGCGGCCTGACCGGCTGCCCGCCTGGCACCTGGTGGGCGGGCTGGACCTGGTGGAGCCGTCCGAGTTGACCGGGGCCGAGCCAAACGACGGCTACCCGGTGGCGCTCACCGACTGGATCGCCCGCGATGGGCTCAAGTGCCTCAAGGTCAAGCTGCGGGGCAACGACGCTGAATGGGACTATCAGAGGCTAGTGCGCGTCGGCGAGATGGCCGTGGCGGGCGGCGCCCATTGGCTGACCAGCGATTTCAACTGCACCGTCACCGACCCCGCGTACGTCAACGATATCCTGGACCGGCTGCTGTGGGAGCATCCTCGCCTCTATGGCATGATCCTCTACGTGGAGCAGCCCTTCCCCTACGAGCTGGAAGAGCACCGCATCGACGTGCATAGCGTCTCGGCGCGCAAGCCGCTATTCATGGACGAGAGCGCCCACGACTGGCGGCTGGTGCGGCTGGGGCGGTCGCTGGGGTGGAGCGGCGTGGCGCTCAAGACGTGCAAGACGCAGACCGGCGCGCTGTTGACCCTCTGCTGGGCCAAGGCCCACGGCATGACGCTGATGGTGCAGGACCTGACCAACCCCATGTTGGCGCAGATTCCCCATGTGTTGCTGGCGGCGCACGCCGGGACGATCATGGGTGTGGAGACCAACGCCATGCAGTTCTACCCGGATGCCTCGCGGCCGGAAGAGTCGGCGCATCCCGGGCTGTATCGGCGGCGCCAGGGCCAAGTGGACCTCTCCTCGGTAGGAGGGCCGGGCTTTGGCTATCGCCTGTGCGAGATCGCCCGCGCTCTGCCGCCTGCCGCCGCGGCCTTTTGACAACTAGGGGATTGTCAGTTATACTAGTACAGTCTATCTGGTAGGCCGTTGCATTCGTGTAGGAGCCGACAGGATGACCAAGGCAGGCAGGAACGCTCGCTGTAGCTACGCATCGTGAGCTAAGGCGATCGGCCCTGTCTGCCTTTTTCGTCTTGGAGGGGGAAGGGGGTGGTAGCACCCATATCTGACGGACATGCACTGCCGTGAGGGAGCGCAACCCCGATGTGGATAGGGTTGTGGTTCGCGGCAGCGGAGCGGAGACTTTCGTGGTGGCAAGTCGAGCTAGGTCAGAGAGGAGAAGACACTGATGTTTGGCAAGAAACTCACCCGCAGGGATTTCCTGAGGGGATCCGCCATGGTGGCGGTGGGCGCGGCGGCGGCAAGCTGCGCGCAGCCGACCCCGCTGATCGTGGAAAAAGAAGTGCCGGTGGAAAAGGTCGTCAAGGAGACGGTGGTCGTCTCCAAGGAAGTCGCGGTCGAGAAGGTGGTCACCGCCACCCCGGTGGTGATGAAGTACGGCGAGTCCCCCCAACTGGCGGGCAAGGTGCAGCAAGGGCAGTTGCCGCCGGTGGACGAGCGCCTGCCGGAGACCCCCTTGGTCATCGAGGTTTGGGAAGAGATCGGGCAATACGGCGGCACCTGGCACCGGCTCTCCACCTCGGCGGGCGATGCGATGCTCATCACCAGCCGCCTGAGCTACGAGAACCTGGTCCGCTTTACCCCCGACGGCGGCGGCATGATCCCCAATATCTGCACGAGCTGGGAGATCTCTCCGGATGGCAAGCAGTTCACCTTCAAGCTGCGCAAGGGCATGAAGTGGTCGGATGGCGAGCCCTACACGGCCACCGATCTGGTCTATCCCTGCGAGGTTGTCTGGAAGGACAAGGAGCAGACGCCCAACTTTTCCAGCACCTGGTCGCCGGGCGGGACGCCCATGGTCGTGGAGGCCGTGGACGACTATACGGCGCGGCTGACCTTTGGCGCGCCCTATGGCCTCTGCATGGTCAAGCTGGCTTCGGCCGACGGGAGCTGGATGGCCCAGGCCCCCGAGCACTATATGAAGCAGTTCCAGGTCAAGTATACGGACAAGGCCAAGCTGGAGGCCGCGGCCAAGGCCGCCGGTTTCGAGTTCTGGTACCAGTACTATAGCGACCGGAACAACTATCAGGTGAACCTGGACAAGCCGGTGATCTATCCTTGGAAGCCCACCGTGCTGCCGCCCAAGATCCCCGTGGTCTATGAGCGCAACCCCTACTATTGGAAGGTGGATCCCGAGGGGAACCAACTGCCCTACATCGACCGGATCGAGTTCGTCATCGTCGAGAGCGCCGCGGTGATCAACCTGCGCGCTGCCTCCGGCGAGGTGGACATGCAGTTCCGGCACATCACCTTCGACAACTATCCGATCTTCCAGGACAACAAGGAAAAGGGTGACTATCGCGTGCTGCTCTGGAAGCAGGGGCTCGCCTCCGACGCTTGCCTGGCGCTCAACCAGACCAACAAGGACGAGGTGTTGCGGGCCATCGTGCAGGACAAGCGCTTCCGCTATGCGCTCTCCCTGGGCATGAACCGCGATGAGATCATCCAGGCCGTCTACCTGGGCATGGCCGAGCCGAGCCAAATCTCGCCGCTGCCGACCTCCGCCCACTACTGGGAAGAGTATGCCAAGTGGAAGATCGAGTACGACCCGGACCAGGCCAACGCGCTCTTGGACGAGATGGGCCTGAAGGACAAGGACGCCGACGGCTATCGGTTGCGCCCGGATGGCAAGCGACTGACCATCATCTTTGAGTACGCGCCGGTCTTTGGCGCGTGGAGCGCAATTGGTGAACTGCTGGGCGCTCAGTGGAAAAAGATCGGGGTGGACCTGCAGACCAAGGAAGAGTCCCGTGACCTGATGTACGAGCGCAAGCTGGCCAACGAGCACGACATGGGCGTTTGGACCGGCTCGGCCGAGTTCAACCCGCTCATCGACCCGCGCTGGTTCCTGCCGTTCAGCACCGAGTCTCACCACTTTGTGCAGTATGCACAGTGGTGGGGCACCCAGGGCAAGGAGGGCATCGAGCCCACCGGCGACGTGCTCAAGACGCTCGAGCTGTACGACGAGATCAAGGTGACGGTGGACGAAGAGAAGCAGAAGGCGCTCTTCCGCCAGATCTTGGAGCTCAACAAGGAGAACCTGTGGCTGCTGGGCGTGGCCACCTCGCCGCCGCAGGTGGTGATCGTGAAGAACAACTTCCGCAACGTGCCGGAGGAGCTGGTGGTGGACTGGCACTTGCTCTCCCCGGCCAACAGCCGCGTCGAGCAGTACTTTATCAAGCAGAGCTAGCGCCCTAGCGGCGTAGCGCAAGAAACCAAGACCTCCGAGTCTTTCCGAAGGCTCGGAGGTCTGTTTATGCTTCCAGGAGCACTTGGGCGCGGGCCTGCTCGGGGCCGACTGCCAGCGTCAGCCGGTGCTGGCCCGCGGCCGGGTCATAGGCGGCAGACAGGATGGTGGCGTCGGGCGAGGTAAAGCGCGCTTGCCTCTCCCCGCCTACCTTGAGCGTGAAGCGGTCCGCCGCGCCGGAGGCGGGCCAGCGGCGCAGTTGCGAAAAGTCAAGGTCGATACGCCTGTCCCGCAGGGTCACCGTTGTGCCCAGGTGATAGAGCAGTTGGCTGTGGCAGGCGGAGGCGCTCGGCGCGAGCATGGTCCCCGAGTCTCGGTCATAGTCGCGCAGTATCCCCACCCAACGCGCCACGACCTCTCCGTTGCGGGCCGGGTCGGCGTGGAGCAGGTTGGGCCAGTGCAGGCCGAGGATGGGGCCGCGCAGCTCGTCCGGCGTCGCGTCCAGGGCGTACCAGGGGATGCGCGGCACCGCGCCGCGGTCCACGGTGATGATCCCCTGGTCGATGCCAAAGAGGGGCGCCTCGGTCTCACGGCGCCGGTGCATGGAGGCGAACGGCGTGGAGATGAAGCGGATGCCCCAATCGGCCAGGATGGCGGCCAGCCCCTGCGCGCCGTCGCCAAAGGCGTGGCAAAACGCCGCCGGGACGAACGAGGTCGGGAACCCGCCCAGGTCGTTCTGGCGCAGGATGGCGGCATAGGCCTCCAAATGGGCGAGCACTTGGTCACGGGGGCGCATGCGCCCCTGCTTGTCGTGCCACTCGGCGCGGCTGGCGGTCCCGTCGGTCCAGTACTCATGCCCCACGCCGTGGAGCGTCAGCTCGATGTGGCCGGGGTTATCGCGGATGATCGTCGCCGCTTCCTCCAGCCAGGGGCCGACGCAGCGCGCATTATCCCAATTGGCGCCCATCCAGGTGCTGGTGGGGACGCGCCGTAGGATGTTCTCGCGGTCCCATTCGCAGAGGATCATGGCGGCCTGAGGGCGGATGCCCAGGGCGCGGCCGAGGTCCACGATGGCCTGATAGTCCGCCGGGACATGATCGCGGGGGATGCCGGTGCGGAAGGGCTCGCCGCGCTCGTGGCCGTCGGCGCCGCGCCACCAGCCCACGTCGTCGATGACGACCTGCAGGGGCAGGGGAACGCAGGCCTGGATCGTCATGGCCGATCGCTCGCGTTGCAGAGCGGGCAGGGGCACCCCTCGATGGGCCCGTCGGGGACCGGCGGCAGGTCGATCTCGACGCCCTGGGCGCGCAGCGCCTCGGCGGCGGCCTCGATGAGCGCCGCCACCTGCGGGGAGCGCACGCGGTAATAGACCATCAGCCCATCCTTGCGATCGATCACGAGCCCGTGGTCGCGCAAGATCGCCAACTGCTGCGAGACGTAGGGCTGCCGCTTCTTGAGCGCGGCGGTCAGGTGGCAGACGCAATGCTCCTCGTCGCTCAGCAGGCGCAGGATGCGCAGCCTGATCGGGTGCGAGAGGGCATAGAAGACCTGGGCCACCTGTTTGCAGCTATCCATCGCGCCTACTCCTCGTCGCCGTTGACGGCGACGTCAACGGCGGCGCCGCCGTCCTCTTGCTCTGACGGGGGCGACACCCGCGCCCAGGCGAACTTGACCCGGAGCGCCGTGGGATAGTACTTTTCCATGGTGTCATAATCCACCTGCGCCCCCCAGCGGGTCATAACGCGGGGGTCGATATAGGATTTGAGGCTGGTGCCGAGGTTCCAGTTCCGGCTCTGGCTGGCCACCGTCTTTTTGGCCTTGACCTGGCCGACGGCCTCCCTGGCCCGGCGCTCGCGAGCGCGGGCGGCGCGGAGGCGTCGCTCGGCGGCGGCCAGGCGTTTGGCCTGGGCGGCACGCCGCTTCTCGCGAGCCTCCTCGGAAGGGCTTTCCTCAAGCTGCTGCGAGAACTCGGCGCGCAACGCCTCCAACTTGGCGCGTTCCGCGTCGAGTTGCTGCTTGGCCTTGGCGGCGGCCTCCTCGGCGCTGGCCTGTCGTTCCGCCAGGCGCGCCTGGCCGCGCTCCCAAGAGGCCGCCTCCTTCTTGTAGTGGTTGCAGAGGATGGCCGCCTCGCGATTCGCCAGGCTCGCCGCTCGCCACTTGATGTATTCGGGGTCCTTCGGCTTGACCTTGGCCTCTTGCAGCGCCGTGGCCACCGCTTGCGTGGCGTGGTGCGTGCGAAAGACCTTAGCCGAGAGCCAGGGGATCACCTCGGAGAGGAAGGCGCTCACGTCGCGGCTGGTGATATCGGGAAAGATCTGGGCCTTGCGGGAGCGCTGGCCGTCGCCGGCCTCGGCGGAGGCCGTCGCGTTGGCGATGAGCTCCTCCAGGTTCCTGATCACCTGCTCGGGAAGGGGCACCGTCTTGTGCCAAAGGACCGAGTCCTTGCCCAGGAATTGAAACTCGACCTGGCCGTTGCGATGGATGGTGACGTGCTCCGGGCGCAGGGTGGTCGCGCCGACGGTGTCGGCCTCGTCCTCATCCTTTTCGTCGCCGACGCGCAGGCAGAGGGCGTCGATGAGAAAGCAGGCCGTGGCGATCTGCCGCCGCTTGGCCTCGGGCGCGCCGAGCCCAGCGGCGATGTGTGCGCGCACCTGCTCCAGCTTTTCCTCCAGCTCGGCGGCCTCGTCGAACTTGCGCTGCTCGCGGGACTGCTTGATGCTGGCCGAGTCGCTGGGCCAAACATATTTGAGCTTGCCGGAGAGCTTGTCCTCCCAGCGAGCGATCCAGAGCGAGTCGGGCTGCCAGACGATCTCGCCCCAGTTGCCCTCGGGGCGGGGGGCGTCGGGGCTGAGGTTGAGGGTGATGTCCCGCTGGGTGGCCCCAGCTTTCCAGCGGCCGCGCAGGGGGTGCTCGCCGCGGCCCATAAAGATGCCGCTGGGCTCCACGACATAGTTGGCGAGATCAATCCTTTCGCCATTGACCAGCGCGCGGCCGTAGCGGGCCTTGAGCTGCTCCCGCAGCGCCTTGCGCTCCGCCGCCAGGAGCTTGCGCTCCTCCGGGGTCAGGCTGGCCTTGGCCTCTCTTTCCGCCAGCACCCACTGGACCGCCGGGGCAAAGTCCACGTCGGCCAGGGCGAGGGGCGACCGCAGGCCCAGCGCGGCGCTGAAGTCCGCCATAAAGTTGGCGATAAAGACCGGGTCCTCCACGTAGGGCGTGCCGTGTTTCCGGGCCCAGGCCAGGGCCATCTCTTCTTGGGGAGGCGTGAGCGCGGCCCACTCGCCCCGGACGCGCAGCTTGAGGCCGCGCGGCTTGGGCGGCTCGGGGACGACAACGCCGTTATGTTCCAGTTGCTCGAGCAATGTTTCCATACACCAACCTTGTCCAGGTGACGTTGCACAACCTTGTATTCTAGCATGAAGCAGCCTGGGAGCCAAATCCAACCGCGCGGCCCCGATTTGCGCGTCCACGGGAGCGCGTGTATCATACGGCCTTCCGAGGGGAGCAATCCGCTCCACACGCCCATGGGAGAGGCATCGTGACGCCACAGATCGTCGTGGAGAACCTGAGCAAGACCTTCATGATCGCCGAGCGCGACCCGGGCGCCTGGGGCGCGGTGCGCGGGCTGTTCCATCGCCGCTATCGGGCGGTGCGCGCGCTGGACGGCATCTCGTTTGCCCTGGAGCCAGGCGAGCTGGTGGGGTATATCGGCCCCAACGGCGCGGGCAAGTCCACCACCGTCAAAATCCTGGCCGGGATCATGGTCCCCGAGGGCGGGCGCTGCGAGGTGCTGGGCCGCGTGCCCTGGGACCACCGGATCGCCAACGCCCGCGAGATCGGCGTGGTCTTTGGGCAGCGCACCCAGCTCTGGTGGGACCTGCCGGTGATCGAGTCCTTCGACTTGCTGCGGGACATCTATCGGGTGCCGCCGGACCAGCATCGTCGCACTCGCGACGAGATGGTGGACATGTTCGACCTGGGGCCGCTTCTGGATGTGCCGGTGCGCCAGCTCAGCCTGGGCCAGCGGATGCGCTGCGAGCTGGCCGCGTCGCTGCTGCACCGCCCGGCGATCCTCTACCTGGATGAGCCGACCATCGGGCTGGACGCTACCTCCAAGCTGGCGGTGCGTGAGCTGGTGCGGCGGCTGAACCGCGAGCAGGGCGTCACGGTGATCCTGACTACCCACGACATGGACGACATCGAGGCGCTTTGCCACCGGGTGATCCTCATCAACAAGGGGCGTATCCTCTGCGACGGCACGCTTGGGCAGCTCCGCGCGCGGGTGAGCAACGAGCGCTGGCTGATCGTGGACCTGGTGGACGCGGAGGCCGTGATCGACGACCCGGACGTGCGGGTGGCGCGACGGGACGACGGCCGGCTGTGCTTGCGCTTCGACCCGGAGCGCGTCAGCGCCATGGAGCTGATCAGCCGGGTCGCCGCCAAGCACCCGCTGCGGGATCTCTACGTGGAGAACCCGCCGATCGAGGAGGTCATCGCGCGGATCTATGACCAGGAGCAGCGATGAGCGCCTACGCGGCCATCGTCAGCGCGCGCTTTCGGACGCTGCTGCAATACCGCGCGGCGGCCCTGGCCGGGCTGGGCACCCAGATCTTCTGGGGGCTGATCCGCGTCATGATCTTTGAGGCCTTTTACCGCTCGTCCAGCGAGGCGCAGGCGATGACGCTGCCCGAGGTGGTCACGTACGTCTGGCTGACCCAGGCGCTGCTGCACTTGTTGCCCTTTCGCGCCAACTCGGACGTGCGCGAGTTGGTGCGCAGCGGGCACGTGGCCTACGAGCTGGCGCGCCCATTGGACCTCTACAGCGTCTGGTATTGCCGCGCGCTGGCGGTGCGGACGGCGCCCACCATCCTGCGGGCGGCGCCCATGGTGGCGCTGGCGGTGCCCTTCTTTGGCATGATGCTCCCGCCCTCGTGGGCCGCGTTCGCCTGGTGGATTCCCTGCATCCTGGCCGGGCTGCTGGTGACCACGGCGCTGACCACGCTGATGGATATCTCGATGATGTGGACCGTCTCGGGCGAGGGGGTGGCGCGCATGCTCCCCTCCCTCTTTTTCGTCCTGTCGGGCGGCATCATTCCACTGCCGCTCTTCCCGGACTGGGCGCAGCCGATCCTCAACGCGTTGCCGTTCCGCACGGTGGTCGACGTGCCCTTTCGGGTCTACATGGGCAATATCCCGCCGGCGGAGGTGCTGCCCCTCTTTTTGCAGCAGCTCGCCTGGGCCGCGGCGCTGATCTTGCTGGGGCGCTGGCTGATGGCGCGAGGCCAGCGCAAGCTCGTGGTGCAGGGAGGCTAGGGCGATGCTGGACAGCGTTCGACTCTACTTGCGCTATGTGGTCACCTCGGTGCGCAGCCAGATGCAGTACCGGGCTTCGTTTATCATGCTGTCCTTTGGGCATTTCCTGTCCACTGGGACCGAGTTCCTAGGGGTCTGGGCCCTCTTTGATCGCTTTGGCAGCGTGCGCGGCTGGGCGCTGCCCGAGGTGGCCGTGTTTTACGGGATGGTGAACATCGCCTTTGCCATCTCGGAGGCGGCGGCGCGGGGTTTTGATACCTTTGAGGCCCTGATCAAGAGCGGCGAGTTCGACCGCTACCTCCTCCGCCCGCGCAGCACCGCGCTGCAGGTGGCGGTGCGCGAGTTCCAGATCATGCGCATTGGGCGGCTGTGCCAGGGGGTGATCGCGCTGGTGGCGGGCTCGCTGGCGGTGGACGTGGCCTGGACGCCGGGAAGGGTGGCCCTGCTGATGGCCGCGATCGCGGGCGGGGCCTGTCTTTTCTCGGGGCTCTTTGTGCTGCAAGCGACGATGGCTTTTTGGACCACCGAGTCGCTCGAGATCATGAACACCGTCACCTATGGCGGCGTGGAGACCGCCCAGTATCCGCTCACGCTCTACCGGGAGTGGTTCAGGCACTTTTTCACCTTTGTGATACCATTGGCGTGCATCAGCTATTTCCCCGCGCAGGCGATCTTGGGGCGGGCGGACGTGCTGGGCTCGCCAACCTGGTTCCAGTGGCTGTCGCCGCTGGTGGGGGTGGGCTTTTTGGCCGTAGCCCTGCGGGTGTGGCGGTTTGGGGAGAGGCACTATCGCTCCACTGGGAGCTGAGCAAGAGGGAGGTGCGAGATGGCCTATCGCGTGCGTCCGGAGGCGACCATGGGCGCCTATGGCGATATCACTACCGACCGGCGGCGGTATGCGCCGCTGGACACGGTGCGGGTGCGCGTGACCGGGCGCGCCCGGGGAGATGTCTGCTGCAAGGTGTGCGTGCTCGACGCCAAACTGCGGCCCTACCATGAGGCGCAAGTCAAGCTGGTGGATAACCACGGCGAGGTCCAGTTCAGCGCGGCGGGAGCGCTGGGGGTGCAATGGCTCTACCTGTATTTCCCCAGCGAGGAGCGGCACTCGCGCTACACCAATATCGTCGTGGACGCCGAGACGGGCATTCGGACCGGGAATCCCCTATTCGATGGCCTCTATCCCCTGACCCGCGAGGCGCTGCAATTGGGCCGGCGCGAGTTCGGTTCGGCGGAGCGCCCCTTCGTGGGGTATATCTCGGGGGACACCTGGCAGATCAACGGCGTCTGGCTGCGTGACTGGATCTACCAGTTGCCCGCCTATCGCTATTGGGAGCGGGAGATGACCTGCGGGCTGGACCGCTTCCTGGAGACGCAGAACCCCGACGGCAGCATGCCGGATGGTATTCGCCGCGATGGCACCACCTGGCGGATGGCCGTCGAGTCGGACGTGGAATACATCCTGGTGTTGGGGGTGTACGAGACCTGGCAGGTGACCGGCGACGGCGCCTGGATGGCGGCGGCGCTGCCCAAGCTGGAGCGCGCGCTGGCGTATATCGAGCAGGACGAGAAGCGCTGGGACGCCGAGCACCAGCTCGTCAAGCGGGGGCATACCTGCGATACCTGGGATTTCGAGATCCACGAGACGGCGGACTTTGTGGGGAAGCGCTTCGTCGCCGCTACCTGCGACCAGAGCGGCTACGCACTGGCCTACCGCGCCATGGCCGAGATGTGGGCGGGCGCGGGGGATGCGGCCAAGGCGGCGGCCTTTGCCGACAAGGCGCAGGGGTACGCGGCGCGTGCCAACGCGCTCCTGTGGGACGGCGTCAAGTACCAGCACCACATCCATTTGACCCCCATCGAGCATCCCGGCTTTGACGAGACGCAGCAGCTCGCCATGGGCAACACCTGGGCGGTGACGCGCGGGCTGGCGGACCACGAGCAGGCCGTCTCGATCATCAGCGAGTACCGGCGGCGGCACGCCGAGACCGGGGACGCTTACCCCTGGTGGAGCCTGCAGCCGGGCTACCCGGATGAGCTGGACTATTACCCCGGGGCGCACGCCAAGCAAGGCGGCTACGCCAACGGCGGGCTGATGCCCTGGGTGGGCGGCGAGCTGTGCCGGGGGGCGTTCCTGCACGGGTTGGAGCGGTACGGCGTGGAGCTGCTTCGCCAGTACAATGATCTGCTGGCGCGCACGGGCAACCGGGTGCACGTTTGGTACTGGCCCAATGGCGAGATCGGCTTCCGCACCACCAACGAGGTGCCCTATACGGGCTGGGGCATGGCGGGGTGGCTGCACGCCCTAATGGATGGGCTGGCCGGGTTGCGAGACGCCGGGACGCGGCTGCAACAGGTGTCCGCCTCGCCGCGGTGGGCGGCCACCGCCGAGCGCGGCGCCCAGGCCTGCATCCGCTATGCGTCCAACGACGCCTACTTTGCCTACGAGATGCGGCTGGACGAGGTGCAGGGCGCCCTCTGTCTCCGCTACGCCGGTTCGGGCGAGCGCGTCGATTTCCACGTCCTGTGCCCGGCGGGCTGGGAGCCGCGGGAGGTGTGGCTGAACGGCGCGGTGGTCGGGTTCCAGCGAATCGTTATCGGGGAGAGCATGTACGCCGATTTCGAGGCAGAGATCGCGGGCGAAGGTTTGGTCAAGATCACCTGTGGGGAGAAGAGCGAATGAGCGGCAGGTCCAACACCATCTATCAGCGACCGTTGGAGATACTGCGCAACTTGGTGCGCTACGACACCACCAACCCGCCGGGCAACGAGCGGGCTTGCATCCAGTACCTGGATGGGCTATTGCGCGACGCAGGGATCGAGACGACGATCTGCGCCAAGGTTCCCGAGCGCCCGAGCCTGGTGGCCCGGCTGCCGGGGCGTGGCGAGGCGCCGCCGCTCATGCTCTACGGCCACGTGGACGTAGTCACCACCGTAGGGCAGGTTTGGCAGCATCCCCCCTTTGCCGGCGAGATCGCCGACGGCTGCCTGTGGGGCCGGGGCACGCTGGACATGAAGGGCGCGATGGCGATGATGCTGGCGGCCATGCTGCGGGCCAAGGCCGAGGGCTTTGCGCCCGCCGGCGATCTCCTTTACGTGGCGCTGGCCGACGAGGAGAACGCGGGCATCTATGGCGCGCGGTACATGGTGGACGAGCATCCCGAGCTGTTTCAGGGGGTGCGCTATGCCCTGGGCGAGCTGGGCGGCTTCCCGCTGTATATCGGGGGCAAGCGCTTCTACGGCATCCAGGTGGCGGAGAAGCAGGTCTGTCGCATGGAGGCCAAGGTGCGCGGCCCCGCTGGCCATGCTTCCATGCCCATCCGCGGCGGGACCATGGCCAAGCTGGCCAAGATGCTGGCCACGCTGGACCAGCGGCGGCTGCCGGTGCACATCACCCCCGTGGCGCGCATGCTCTTGGAGGGCGTGGCCGAGGGCTTGGGCGAGGAGGGCCGCTTTGCGCGGCAGTTGCTGGACCCCGCCCAGACGGACGGCGTGCTGGACGCGCTGGGCGCCGAAGGACTGCTTTTCAACGCCATGCTCCACAACACCGTCAGCCCCACCATCGTGCAGGGCGGGCACCAGGCCAATGTGATCCCCTCGGAGGCCACGGTGCTGCTGGACGGCCGCGCGCTGCCGGGGTTCCGCAGCGATGACGTGCTGGCCGAGGTGCAGGCGCTGCTGGGCCCGGAGGTGGAGCTATCGCTGGTGCGCTATGACCCGGGCCCGCAAGAGAACCCCGACATGGGCCTCTTTGGGCTACTGGGCGACGCGCTGCGCGAAGCCGATCCGGCGGCCATCCCCATCCCGTACATGCTGGCCGCAACCACCGACGCCCGCTTTTTCGCCAAGCTGGGCATCCAGACCTACGGCTACACGCCCATGAACCTGCCGCCCGATATCAACGTGCTGCGCAGCGCCCACAACGCCGACGAGCGCGCGCCGGTCGAGTGCATCGACTTTGGCGCCGAGGTGCTCTACCGGGTGGTGCAGCGTTACCGCGGCAAACACGCCGCCTAAGGGGGCAACCATGGAGGAGCTGGAGCGGCTCTATGCGGCGGCGGTGGATCATCATCGCCAGAAGCACCTGCGGGAGGCGTATTTCGCCTATTGGGACGTGCTCAGGCGAGACCCGCCCGCGCCGCTGAGCGAGGATCAGAGGACCGCCGTGCGGAGGCATCTGCCGAGGCTCTACATCACCCCCGCCGAGCCGCTCCCGCTCAAGGCGGCGGCGGTGATTGTGCACCCGGCGCGGCACGAGATCGCCTATCACCTCTTTTGGGAGGACGACATCGACTTTGCCGATGACCAGGAGCCCTGCGATCACGAGGTGATCTGGGTGGCGCACGATGGGGCAGGCCGCGTGGTGCGGGTGCAGGCCTACTATCACGGTTTCATCGCGTCCTCGGCCCCGGCGGTGGAGGAGGCCAACGCGCAGGGAGGGCGGCCGCGCTATGAGGTGCAGTGGGGCAAGCACGGCTCGCTGCCCTGGGGCTGGCAGGGGCTGTACGATGGGCGCATCCTCGCCGATATGGAGGCGACCCACCGCCGGCTGCACGAGCAGGGACGGCGCGACCAGGACAACCCGCTGACCCGCGAGTGGCCGCGCCGCTTCGGGGGGAGCTGGGCCGACTTTGTCGACTTTCGGGCCCCGGTGGACCTGGGGACGTGGGTGGAACGTGAGGGCGCGGCCTGGGCCAGCCGGTGGGGCAACGGCGTGATCGCCACGCACGTCCTGCGGTACAACTTTTGCCCCAAGCACGACTGGCCCGAGTTCGCTCAGAGGGGGACAGCGGGCTCGTAGGGGGCTCCTGGGCTGGTCCACAGGGTACTTGACAGATCGGCGCAGTGGCCTAGATAACACGACATAACGGAAAGGATCGGGCATGGAACAGGCGGAACTGAAGCGGTTCGCGCAAGAGAGCGTGGTCGGGCAAGGGAAGGCCATCACCAACGCCAAGATGACCCCAAAGGAGAGGTGGCAGCGGGTGTTCCACTATCAAGCGGTGGACCGCATCCCTTGCTACGAGTTCGGCTACTGGGCCGAGCTCTACGCCGAGTGGCATGAGCAGGGGCTGCCGCGCGAGATCACCACCGAGGCGCAGCTCGACGCCTTCTTTGGCTATGATCGGCGCACCGGGTTCCCGGTGAACGTCGACCTGAGCCCGCGCTTCGAGTACAAGGTGCTCCAGGAGGACGAGCACCACATGGTGGTGCAGGACACCAATGGCTCCATCGGCGAGGTGAACAAGGATGGCTCTTCCTCCATCCCGCACTTTCTGTCGTTCCCGGTCAAGAACCGCGACGACTGGGCGCGCTTTAAGGAACGCCTGAATCCTGACACGCCGGGGCGGCTTCCGGCGGATGCCCTGGAGCGGGCGGCGCGGCTGCGGGAGAGCAACCTTCCGGTGGGCATCAACATCGGTTCGCTCTTCGGCCGCCCGAGGGATTGGATGGGTTTCGAGACCATCGCCATGATGGTCTATGATGATCCCTGGCTGGTGGAGGACATGGTGGAGACCATGTGCAATCTGATCATCGAGACCATCAAGCCGGCGCTGCGGTTGGTCCAGTTCGACTGCGCGGGCGGGTGGGAAGACATGGCCTTCAACAATGGGCCGATCATCAGCCCCAAGATGTTCCGCGATCTGGTGGCCCCGCGCTGCAAACGCATCGCCGACCTCCTGCGCCAGCACGGCGTGGACGTGATCTGGACGGACTGCGACGGCAATATCACCCAGCTTGTGCCGCATTGGCTGGAGGCGGGCTACAATTGCCTCTTCCCCATCGAGGTGCGCGCGGGGACGGACCCGGTGGCGTTGCGCCAGCGGCACGGGCGCGACCTGTTGCTCCTGGGCGGGTTCGACAAAATGGCCTTGCTAGCCGGGCGCGAGGCGATCCTGGCCGAGCTGAAGCGGCTGGAGCCCACGGTGGCCGAGGGCGGGTTCATCCCCCACGTGGACCACCGCACGCCGGCGGGCGTCAAGCTGGCCGACTATTGGTACTATGTGCGAGAGAAGAAGGCCATGCTCGGCTGGACGCCGGAGGAGATCATGGACTGCGAGGCCGCTCGATGCTTGACCTCCTGATCCGGGGCGGCCGCCTCGTCGACGGGACCGGCAACCCCTGGCGCTATGGCGACGTGGCGGTGCAGGGCGGGCGCATCATCGACCTGGGCCACCTGGCGGGGGCGCAGGCCAGAAGGGTGATCGACGCTGCGGGGCTGGTGGTGGCGCCGGGGTTCATCGACGCCCACTGCCATTCCGAGATGGCGCTGCTGGCGAACCCTCGCCACGAGCACCGGGTCCGCCAGGGCATCACCAGCGAGCTGCTGGGGCAGGATGGCATCTCCTATGCGCCCATCTCGCCGCGCAACCGCGCCTATTGGCGCGAGTACATGGTGGGGCTCTACGGTCCCACGCCGGAGCCCTGGGATTGGTCCACCATCGCCGAGTACCTGGCGCGGTACGATGGCCAGGTGGCGACGAACGTCGCCTATCTGCTGCCCCATGGGGTCATTCGCTACGAGGTGATGGGCAACGCCCAGAGGCCGCCGACCGCCGACGAGCTGCGAGCCATGCAGGCGCTGGTGGCGCAGGGGATGGCCGAGGGCGCCGTGGGGCTCTCCACCGGCCTGTACTACGAGCCTGCGATCTGGGCCGACGTGGCCGAGATGGCGGCGCTCTGCGAGCCCGTGGCCGAGGCCGGCGGCGCCTTTGTGGCGCATATGCGGGGCTATATGGAGACGGCCGCGGCGGCGCTGGAGGAATGTCTGGAGGTGGGGCGGCGATCCGGCGCCGCGGTGCACATCTCGCACTTTAACGTCAACCCCGAGACGATCCTGCCGCTGGTGGACCGGGCGCGGGACGAAGGCATCGCGTTCACCTACGACCTTTACCCGTACCGCGCCGGCTCGACCATCCTCTCGCCGCCGCTGGGCGCCTGGCTGGGGGCGGGCGGCGTCGAGGCCTCGTTGGCGCGACTGCGCACGCGCGAGGCTCGGGAGCGCCTGCGCGACATCCTGGAACAGGATGGCAAGCCCCGTCCAGCCTGGGAGGCGTTCGTGATCTCGGGGGTGAACCGGCCCGAGAACCGTTGCTACGAGGGGCTGAGCCTGCCGCAGGCGGCCGAGCTGGCGGGGCAGTCGCTGACCGATTTCGTGGTGGAACTGCTCCTGGCGGAGCGAATGGCGGTGACCATCATCGGCCACCAGAACCATCGCGACGAGGAGCAGGTGGCCGCGCTGATGCGCCACCCTTGCCAGATGTTCGGCAGCGATGCCGTGCCGGTGGGCGGCAAGCCCCACCCCCGCGGCCACGGGACTTATCCCCGTATCCTGGGCCACTATGTGCGGGAGCGCAAGGTGCTGACGCTGGAGGAGGCGGTGCGCAAGATGACCTCCTTGCCGGCGCAACATATCGGCCTGCGGGACCGCGGGCTGCTGGCGCGGGGGATGGCGGCGGACGTGGTCTGCTTTGACGCCGAGCGCGTGATCGACCGCGCCACCTATGAGGAGGGCACGCGCATGTCCGAGGGGATCGTCCACGTGCTGGTCAATGGGCAGTTGGTGCTCGATACTGAGGTCCATACTGGCGCGCTGCCTGGGCGGGCGCTGCGCCGAGCGTAGAAAAGGGAGGAATCATGTCGTACAACGTCGTTGGGATGAAAAAAGAAGACCTGGACACGCCGGCGCTGTGCCTGGACATCCGGGTGGTGGAGGCCAACCTCAAGCGGATGGCCGATTTCGTGGCCCCGCTGCCGGTCAATCTGCGCCCCCACTTCAAGACGCACAAGACGCCGATCCTGGCACAGATGCAGTTGGCGGCGGGGGCGCTGGGCATCACCTGCGCCAAGCTGGGCGAGGCCGAGGCGCTGGCGGCGGCGGGGATCAAAGACATCCTCATTGCCAACCAGATCATCGGCGTGGCCAAGATCGCCCGCCTGGTGAACCTGGCTGGGTACACCGAGGTGATGGTGGCGGTGGATACGGTGGCCAACGTCCGCGACCTGGCCAAGGCGGCGGCGGACAAGGGCGTGCGGCTGCGCGTGATCATCGAGGTGGACAACGGCATGGACCGCAGTGGCACCCTGCCGGGCGAGCCCACGGTGGCGTTGGCCAAAGAGATCGTCGCGCACCCTTCGCTGCGTTTCGAGGGAATCATGGGCTATGAGGGGCACGCCGTGATGATCCAGGACTTGGCCGAGCGCAAGCGCGTGGCGGAGAAAGCCATGGCGCTGCTGGTGGGCACGCGGGACGCCATCGTGGCGGCGGGCATCCCGGTGGGCATCGTCTCCGCGGCGGGGACGGGGACGTATGCCATCACCGGACGCTACCCCGGCATCACCGAGCTACAGACTGGCTCCTACCTGACCATGGACGCGCAGTACCACGACAAGGTGGGGATGACCGAGTTCGGCTGCGCGCTGACGCTCCTCTCCACGGTCATCCACGTGCGGGAGGCGCATGCCGTCACTGACGCGGGCAAAAAGTGCTTGACGGAAGAGTTCGGCCTGCCCAAGGTCATCGCGCCGCAGGGCTGGACGCTCAAGGGGCTGTCCGAGGAGCACGGCAAGCTGGCCCCGGAGGCCAACGCCGCCAAGCTCCGCGTCGGCGACAAGATTGAGCTGATCCCCACCCACGGGTGCACCACCATCAACTTGCACGACGAGTTCCACGTGATCCGCGACGGCGTGTTGGAGGCTATCTGGCCCATCGCCGGACGTGGCAAGACGGCCTAGCGCCGAGGAGGCATCCATGGAAGGGTTTGATATCCGTTCCGAGGCTTTCCGCGATATCCTGGCGCCGGATTCCCGGCTGACCAAGCTGGCAGGCGATTTCCAGTTCACCGAGGGGCCGGTCTGGGTGGCGGAGGGCGACTATTTGCTTTTCAGCGATATCCCAGCCAACCGCATCTATCGCTGGAGCAAGGCCGACGGCCTCTCGGTCTGGCGCGAGCCGACCGGCAACTCGAACGGCAACACGCTGGATCGCCAGGGGCGGCTGATCACCTGCGAGCACTCGGCGCGGCGGCTGAGCCGCACCGAGCAGGACGGCGCCGTGATCGCGCTGGCCAGCCAGTTCGGCTGGAGGCGGCTCAACTCGCCCAACGATGTGGTGGTCAAGGCCGATGGCACCATCTGGTTCACTGATCCGCCCTACGGGATCAAGCCCGAGATGCAAGAGCAGCCCAGGCAGTACGTCTTTCGGCTGGACCCGAACGGGACGCTGACGGCGCTGGCCGACGACTTTGACAAGCCCAATGGCCTCTGCTTCTCGCCGGACGAGTCGCTGCTCTATATCGCCGACTCGTCGCGGGAGCGCCACCACGTGCGGGTCTTTCGCGTGACGCCGACCAACACGCTGGCCGATGGGCGGCTCTTTGCCACCATCGAGCCGGGGGTGCCGGACGGGATGCGGATGGACACGGCGGGGCGGCTCTATAGCACGGCGGGGGATGGCGTCCAGGTGTTCGCGCCCAGCGGGGAGCTGCTGGGGATCATCCAGGTGCCGCAGGCGCCGGCCAACTGCACCTTTGGCGACGCCGACAAGCGGACGCTCTATATCACGGCCAAGACCTCGCTCTACAGCATCCGGCTGGCGGCGCAGGGCGCGCAGCAACCGTAACGGAAAGGAAAACACCCTCGCGCCTGCCGCTGCGCGAGGGTGTTTTCCTTTAGGCGGTCAGCTCTACATCTGCCGCACCGTGTTGGTCAGCGTGCCAATGCCGTCGATGGTGATGGAGACGACGTCGCCATCCTGCAGGGTGAAATCATCCGGGGGGACCACGCCGGTGCCGGTGAGCAGAAAGGCACCGTTGGGGAAATCGTTGTAGGCACCCAGGTAGCGGGCCAGCTCCTCCAGCTTGCGGTGGATCTTGCTGGTGTGGGTCTCTCCCTGGAAGGCCGTCTGACCGCTTCGGGTGATGTGGAGCTTGACGGCGAGGTTGCCGGGGTCGACGCCCTCCCTGGCGATCAGGATGGCCGGGCCGAGGGCGCAACCGTGGCGGAAGACCTTGGCCTGTGGCAGGTACAGCGGGTTCTCGCCCTCGATGTCACGGCTGCTCATGTCGTTGCCGATGGTGTAGCCGATGATCTCCATGCGAGGGTTCAGGAGCAAAGCCAGCTCGGGCTCGGGCACGTTCCAGCGGCTATCCCCGCGAATGCCGACCCAGTCCTGGTGGCCGACGACCTTGTCCGGCGTGGACTTGAAAAACAGCTCGGGGCGCGGGGCCTCGTACACCTTGACATAGATCTCTTTGGCGGCGGCCTCGCGCACGCGAGCCTCGCGGCTCCAGGCGTAGGTCACGCCGGCGGCCCAGACTTCCTGATGGTCCACCGGCGGCAAGAGGTTGGTCCCTTGCGGCCGCGCGGGGCAGCCCATGGTGGTCAGGGGGATGGCTGGCAGGTCGCTCAGCGGGGCGTGGCTGAGCAGCGTGGCAAGCGGGGTGGTGGCGGACTCGCGCACCAGCCCAGCCAGCGTGGCGAAGCAGGGCTGGCCGATGGCGGACAGGTCATAGACGGTCCCGTTGCGCATGAGACCCAATCGCACGCCCTGCTCGGAAGTCTGAAAGCGACACAAGTACATGTCCTTCTCCTCACTCAACTAATACCCCTCATTATACCGCCATTCCTCTAGCCACCAAAAGGCCACCGGCCGGGTCATCAGCGTCGGCTGCTCGGCGAGGGAGGACTGGCCCTCGGGCCGCTACCTGCGCAGGTACGGTAGATAGGCGCGGCTGCCGGCTGTACCCGGCGTGGAAGTGGGCGTCGCGGTTCTGGTCGCGGTCCGGGTGGGCGTGGCGGTGGCCGTTGAGGTCGCCGTGGCGGTCGCCGTCGGCGGCGCCAGCACCCGCCAGACGCCAAGCTCCTTGCTGTGAGCCTGGTCGGAGGAGTCCTTGGCGCGGCCGCAGAGCTTCCAGTCGCCCCGGTACCCGTCCTTGAAGTGGATCCCCACCTCTAGGTTGAGCTCCTGCCCCGAGACCCAGTACCGCGATTCATCCAGGTGCAGGACGCATTGCGCGTTTTCTCGCGTTCCGGCGCCCCACTGGTTGGGACCAGGAAGGATGTACTCCTGAGCGGTGGTCCCGTCGTCGTTCATCAGGTAGAGGCGGTTGGAGAGCGGCTGCAGGCTGATGTGGATGGCGTCCGCATAGGGATAGCCGCACGCATCGTCGACCTCCAGGTCCAGGACGCGGATATCTCCCCCGCCGTTCGCGTCTCTGGCGCGCAACACAAAGCTCTGGCCCAGGCCCGCAGCGCTGGAGCCGTTGGCGGGGATGACGTCCACCACCTCGGGGCCAGGTGAGGTGACGAAAAACAGGTTATAGTCGTAGACCCCGCTCGAGTCCCAGAGCGTATAGTGGATGGTGTCGGCGCCGATCACCGAGCTCGCCTCGCAGGAGAAATGGGGACAGGCGCCCTGCTGGGCGGAGACCGAGGTATAGCCCGGTGGGTTCGTCTTGACGATGTGATAGAGGTAATGCTCGGGCGGCGGGTCGCCGGCCCAACCGATCACGTCGTGCAGGGCGAAGCGCCCGGTCGCGTCGGTGACGGCGGTGGCGCGCACGGTCCAGTTGGAGACGTAGGGCGGGGCATAGAGCCAGAGCTGCACCGTGACATTGGGGACGCCGACCATCCCCATCGATGCCCGGCGCACGTACCCGCGAAAGTCCATGTTCCCGCTCAGCTCGGCGCCGCCCGCCTCCGCCCGCGCGAGGGGCGCAGGGAGGCTCATCGCCAACAGCAGTGTGACGACCTGGAGGGCCAGACCCAGCTTGCGCATCATGGCGTTCTCCTTTGGCCTGCTTCCAGGCCTACGCGATCCGCTTGGCAAGGGACCGCGGTCAATGCCCTTTCAACAGGGCTGGCAAGTGGACGGGGCCGGGCGCTTCCGGCGTCGCCGTGGCGAGGGAGGTCGGCGTGACCGAGCGAGTCGGCGTGGGCGTGCCGGTGGGCGTGCGCGTCGCGGCGGGGGTGGCGGTGGCCCGGATGCCAGCGGCCAGTTGGGCGATGAACGCATCCTCAGCGCCGCCCCGAGCGGGCTGTGGCGCGCCGTCGGTGGATGGCCAATCGCCGGACTGGGTCCAACCCGCCAAGTAGACATAGCCGAGCGCGTCCGCGGCGATGGCGGCGCCCTCCTCATCGGCCCCGCCTCCCAGGTAGGTGGTGTACAACGCGCGGGTGCCATAGCTCGCCAGCTTGGTCACAAAGGCGTCGCACCCGCCGTTCGGGCTGGTGTCCCAGACCCCGTAAGTGGTGGGCAGGTCCTCGGAACAGGTGGCGCCGGTCAGGTGGGCCTGTCCCCGACTGTCCACCAGGATGTCGTTGCCCCGATCATCGGCTGAGCCGCCGAGGCGCACGTCAAAGGCCGCCGTGTCGCCAGCCGGGCCCAGCTTGATGGCGAACGCATCCCAATGGCCAGCGCCGCTCTGGCTCGCCCAGACCTGCCCCGTGATGTAGGCGCTGCCCCCCTGGTCCGCCGCGATGGCGTGGCCGCGTTGTTCCGTCGTCGCGCCGAGGAAGGTGGCATACTCCAGGGCGCTGCCCGAGGGGTTCAGGCGGACGGCAAAGGCGTCGATGCCCGCGCCCTTGGCGCCATCGTACGCGCCCGGGCTGACCGGAAACGCGACCGAGTCGGTCCAGCCCGTGACGTGCGCCGCGCCGCCGCCGCTGACCGCGATCCCCTCTCCGAGGTCGGCGCCCCAGCTCCCCATAAAGGTGCTGTAGAGCAAGAGATCGCCCTGGGCCGATAGCTTGGCGACAAAGGCATCGCTGTCGCCGTGGTTGTAGCTGCGGTCATAAGCATTTCCGGTGACCGGGAGGTTCGACGACTTGGTCCAGCCCGTGACATAGATATGACCAGCGCCATCCAGGGCGATGTCGCGGATCTGCTCGTGGCTGCTGCCGCCGAGGAAGGTGCCAAACAGGAGCGCGGCGCCGTCAGCGTTCAGCTTGGCCACAAAGCCATCGTCGGCATTGTTGTAGGTTGGGTCATATCCGTTTATAGTGGAGGGGAAATCGGGCGAGCCGGTGTACCCCGCCACCACGGCGTTCCCTGCGCCGTCCACGGCGATGCTGGTGGCCTGGTCGTGGAGGTTGCCGCCGAGGTAGGTGACGTAGGTCAGGGAGCCAGTGGAGGGAACCAGCTTGGCCACGAAAGCGTCATAGCTACCATAGTTGAACGTCGAATCCAGCGCGCCGACGGTGGTGGTCAGGTTGGTGGAGGCGGTCAGGCCGGTCACATAGACGGCCCCTTCGGCATCCAGGGCCAGATCGAGGCCCCGATCCTGGGCGCTGCCGCCGAGAAAGGTGCTGAAGAGCAGCTCATCAGCGCTGGCGCCGGGCGCGATGGCAGCCGAGGCCGGGGCGAGCGACAGGGCCGGCAGCGTGATATCGCCCAGCAGGGTGGTGAGAACAATCTCGCCCTGGGCGGCGCGGCCCACCTCGGCCCCTTCCACCTGGAGGCGGACGCGCGAGAGGTCGGCATCGGGCCCAGCCAGCAGGCCCCAGGCGAAGCGCCCGTCCCGCATGCCGAGCTCCAGCTCGACGCCGGGATAGAGCCCGCGCACGCGCAGCCGTGACCAGGTTGGCACGTCGGCGCGCCAGCGGCTCGGATCGTTGCCGAGAAGATAAGAGATGCGGGCGGACGCTCGTCCCTGGCCGACGATGTGTGGGCGGGCCGCGTTGGCGAAGGAGAGGCGGATGTTGTGGGCTCGCCAGGGCGCGCCCGGCTCCGCTGGCGCGAGCGTGGTCAGGTAAAGCCCGTCGTCGGTGATCCAGAGCGTATGCTCGCCGAGCTGCGCCTGGTACAGGACGCCAGCGGAAAACTGCCCAACGTTCTGGATATAGCAGGAGGTTGACAGGCTCGGGGAGGCGGCGCTGGCTTGGCTCGTCCGATCAGCGAAGGCAGGGGCCACGGAGAATAGAACGGCCACCAGGAGCGCCTGGGCCAGTAGCGGCATCGGCTGCGGTCTGTGTTGGTTCATGATTCGCACTCCTCTTGTGCATGGGATGCGCGCGGCTCGTGGGGCAAGCGGCTGAGCACAAGCTGGAGAGACGCCATGCGAACGCAAGCTGTGCCATTTTACACCATTGCCTGCCGGTCGTCAATCAGCCTATACAAGCGCGCGAGCGGGCGGCGCAGAACATCGCCGCTGGCCGACCGCGCGGGAGGATCGAGATGCGCATCACAAGATGGCTAGTTACCCTCGGGTTGGTGGCGCTCCTGTGCGCCAGCCTGGGGTGCGAGGAGCGACGACGGGTCGGGGAGGTCACGCCGACCCACACCCTGGCCGTCGCCAGCGCGCCCGAGACCTCCACGCCACTCCAGGCGGCGACTCGCCCTGCATCCCCCACGGCCTTGGTCGCGGCCCCTGCCACTGCCGCGCTCCAACCAGAAGCCCGGCCCACGGCGATCCCGACGGCCACAGCCACGTCCTTGCCCACGGCCAGCCCAACGGCGGAGGGGCGCCTGATCAGCGTTGCGGCGGAGCTGGACTTGGCGTTGCCGCATGGCAATCTCCTGTCTCCCATCGGGGCGACGCTGGATCCGGAATCGCGCACCATGTGGGTGATGGGGGCTCTGGGCGGGAACGCACCCCAGGGTTACGGGGTGGCGCGGGTGAGCGCCGAGACCTTGCAGGTCGAGGCGATGACGCCGATCTCGGGCTATTCCGCGGGGAGCATGGCCGCCGGCGGCGGCTTTGTCTACCTCACCCACTGGGACGATCAGGGCAAGACCATCCTCTCGGCGCTGCGCGCGGGAGACCTGGGGGTGGCGGCGGAAGCCGAGCTAGGCCAACAAGCCTATTCCACCGTCCTCTTGCAGGCCGACCCGGCGCGCAAGCGGCTGCTGCTGTCGCTTTCCGACAAGCTGCAGGTGTATGAGGCGCGCAGCCTGGCGCTGCTCGATACCGTGCCCTATGGGGTGAATGCCCCTCGCCAGCAGATGTTGCTGGACGAGGGAGCTCGCCGCCTGTACATCTCGTTGGGCGGGGAGCTGCGCGCCTATGCCGCCGACGACCTCTCGCTGGTCTGGGCGCAACCTGTGGGCCAGGGGCTCTCGCTCGAGTCGGTGGGGCTGGCCCTGGATGCTGTGGGCGGGCTGCTCCATGCCCAGGCGCAGGCGTATCAGGATGGCGATCTGAGGACGTGGCTGCAGGCCGTGCGCGCGGACGACGGGGAGTTGGTGGGCGAGAGGGTGCTGCTGGATACCTCGGCTGGCTGGCCGGTGTTGGTCGGCGCCTCGCCGGAGGGCCGCTACATCGTCAGCTCGTCTTCCCGGGGGGCGTGCATGGCGCTGCTGGACCCGATGTCCGCGGTCAAGGCGCGGTACGAGCTGGGGCATGGCTACGGGAACTGGGCCCTTCACGACCCAGCGCGGGGCCGGCTCTATCTGCCCGACTCGACGAACCATCTGCTGGCGGTGCTGGAGGAGAGGACGCTGGCGCGCGCGGGCGAGATCACCGTGGGCGTGGAGGTCCGCGACATCCTGCTGGCGGGCGAGCGCGCTTACGTCAGCGACTCGACGGGGCGCGTGCGGGTGCTGGAGCGGCAGACGCACGCGCTCTTGGGCGAGGCGGTCGCCGGCCGCGGCAAGCCGCTGGTGCTGGACGAAGCGCGGGGCCGGCTCTACGTGCCGGTGGACGAGGGGCAGCGCCGAATCGCGGTGCTCGATACCTCGACGCTACGGGTGACGCAGGTCATCACGGGCGGCGAGCGGATCGCCCTGGACCAGGAGCGTGGGCGGGCCTTTGTGGGATACCCGGCTTCCTCTTGGCTGGGCGCGGAAGCGGAGCCTGGCGCGACGGTGCGCGTGCTAGACGCCGACAGCCTGCGCGAGATCGCGACGATCCCCCAGGGCGGCATACCTGCCTATAACCCGCGGCGAAACGAGATTTACATAACCGACTATACCGTATTCATCTACGACGGCGAACGGCTGCAGGCCGGCGGCGAGCTGACCCCAGACATCGGCGAGCAGCCCCTGCGCGGGTGCAACGGGTGCCGGGCGGCCCGAGACGTGTACGTCTATCCCGAGCTCGATCTCCTGATTGCCGACGTGACGGTCCTGTCGGCAGGCAAGGGCTGGGGAACCTATCCGCCGCCGCGCTTTTACTCACTGCGTACGCTGGAGCCGAGGACCTATCCGGTGGCCGCCGGGGCAACGTGTGCGGGCAAGTTCCAGGTGAGTCTGCCCGTGGACGGCGTGATCTATGACACGACCAGCTACTCCCGCTATGCCTATCATCTGAACCTGGTGGCGCGCGAGGCGGGCACCGAGAACGTGTTGCGCTGGGTGGACGGGCTGAGCGCGCGGCTGGTCCTGCCCGAGGCTGGCGTCATCTATTCCGACCAGTTCGACCGGGCGCTGCTGGCGCTGGACATGGAGACCTGGGCCCCGCTGGGCACGGTCCCCTGGTACTGCTTCCACACGGTGGATCGGGACCGGGGGTGGCTCTATGCCATCGAGGGCTCCCGCCTGATCATCCTTCGGGACCGCGGCGGGCAGCCCCAGCCAGGCGTCCCAGAGCAGCCGGTCGAGCGGCTGGCGGGCATCCGCGGCATCTATCCCTCGCCCGACTATGCCCGGGACCTGACCTTGTTCCTGGACACGGACAAGGGCCTCGCGCGCTCCGCCGATGGCGGGCGCACCTGGCGGCTGGTCGCCGACGACTCGATGGGGCTCACCCATAGCGTGCCAAACAGGCGGCTCGTCTTCTCGCCCGACTATGCCCGAGACCATACTATCTATGCCACGGCGTTCACCTACAACGGGACAGGATATGGTGTGCTGCGGTCGACCGATGCCGGCGCGCACTGGGAACGGTTGTGGAGCGGGCTGGATCACTTGCGGGTGGAGCGGGTCGTCCTCTCGCCCCAATGGGCCCAGGACGGCGAGGCGCTGGCCTATGCCCGGTACGCGCGGCTCGCCCCCACCATGGAGAGTGGGGTGTCGCTCTACCGCTCCCGGGACCGCGGCGCGCATTGGGAACTGGCGGCGCAGCGCGCCGATAGCGCGCCCGATGCGCCCGCATTGCCGGAGCCAGAGGCGATCTGGGGCGCCGACAAGGCGCAGGTGCGCGCGCGCCTGGGGCCGACCGCGCGCACCGTGGAGCTGACGCGGGACGGTGGCGAGAGCTGGACGACGGCGCTGCAGCTGCCCGAGACCGATTACCTGCTCGATGTCCTGACCGCGCCAGGATTCCCGGAGCAGGGCGCGGTCTATGCCTATGGGGGCAACGCGGTCTATCGCTCGCAAGATGGCGGCGCGACCTGGGAGCTGGCGCGGAATCCCGCGGGGCTAGAAGACTATGAGCGTCTGTGGAGAGCGGTAGCGCTCCTTCCCCAGCCGGACGGCGGCCACCAACTGGCTTTCGGCGACCAGCAGGGCAACCTGACCATCGCCGTGGCGGAGACTCTGAGCTGGCGGCCGGTGGCGGAACCTCGGCCATCGCCCACGCTGCCGCCCTCACCGCCCCCGCCGCCCACGGCGGAGGCGGCGACGCCCACACCGGCGCCAGCGTGCGCCATCGCGCCATGGGAGGGGTTCGTGGCTGAGGCGCTGACCTTGGCCGAGGCGCTGGGCTGCCCGGTGGCCGAGGCGCAGAGCGGCCAGGCCGCGACGCAGGCTTTCGAGCACGGGCGCATGTTCTGGCGGGCGGACCAAGGGCGCATCTATGCGATGTTCGAGAGCGGCTACTGGATCGATGTCGAGGATACCTGGCGCGAGGATCAGCCGGCCTATGACCCGACGCTGGCCGCACCCGTGGGGCTGCAGCAGCCGGTGCGCGGCTTTGGCAAGGTCTGGCGCGAGTACCTGCGCGGCCCAGACACGGCCATGGGCTGGGCCACCCAGGCCGAGACTCCCTACACGGCCACCTGGCAGCTCTTCCAGGGCGGCATCCTGATCACCGACGAGGCGGGCAACGCCTACGCGCTGCGACAGGACCACCAGTCTCAGCCTTGAGCACCAGATGAACATCCTGTCATGGGAATAGGGCGTGTTGTTAATGGGATTTTAATGCAGTCGCCCCATACTACCTGTGCGGGTTTCCTTCGGCAGGTGCGGGGGAGGCGATCATGGAGCCGCTCATCTGGTTGGCTATCGCGGCGCTGGTGATCCTTTTTCTGGGTGTCGGCCTGATCCGAACATAGGGACCTTGGGGAGGGAGGGCGCGCGCCGCTGCTCCGGCGCTCCCTTGGCTTGCGCGTGCCGATCACTGGTCCTTCATCGCCATCCGACGTATAATGGGTGGCGATTTCGTTATCCAGGAGGGAAATGTGTCCGAGCGAGAGGTTGTTCCCGATGGGCGCTATTACACCGTGCTGGATCACATGCTGGAGCGCTACGACGCGCTGGCGCGGCAGCTTGGCTTTAGGGCCAAGTCGCTGGAGGAGCACGCGGCTTGGAAGCAAGCGCTCCGCGCCCGGCTGCGCCAGTTGATTGGACTCGATACCATGGTCGCCTGCGATCCAGCGGCACGCGTCACGGCCCGCGAGGTGATGGACGGGTACATCCGGGAGCGGGTGCTCTTGCAGGTAGAGCCTGGCGTGATCATGCCCATGTATGTGCTGATCCCCGCCGACCTGGTCGAGGGCGAGCGGCGGCCCGTGGTGATCGCCCCGCACGGGCACGGCGGCGGGGGCAAGCTCTCCGTGGCCGCGCGGCGCGATCTGCCCGACCTGGCGGAGACCATTCAGAAACACAATTACGACTATGGCGTGCAGTTCGTGCGCGCGGGGTTCGTGGTCTTGTGCCCGGATGCGCGGGGCTTTGGCGAGCGGCGCGAGCTGGCTCGTCAGGGGATGGACCCCACCCTGCTGTTGGGCGGCTCGTGCAACCTGATTAACCACATGGCCATTCCCCTGGGCCAGACCATCACCGGCATGTGGACCTGGGACTTGGTGCGCTTGGCCGACTATGTCGCCACGCGGCCGGACTGCGACGCGGATCGTTTGGGCTGCGGCGGGCTATCCGGCGGGGGGCTGCAAACGTTGTGGTTCGCCGCGCTAGATGACCGGGTCAAGGCGGTGGTGATCAGCGGGTACTATTACGGCTACAAGGACTCGCTCCTGCGGCTGAACGGCAACTGCTCGTGCAACTATGTGCCGCACCTCTGGGAGGCGGCGGATATGGGCGATATCGGCGCGCTGATCGCCCCGCGCCCGCTGCTCATCGAGACGGGCACGCTGGACGGCCTGAACGGCCAGCGGGGCATTGCCAACGCCAAGGAGCAGGTCGAGATCACCGCGGGAGCCTATGCGCTGTTGGGTTCGTCCGACCGGCTGGTACACGACCTATTCGTGGGCGCGCATCAGTGGCATGGCACGCTGGCGATCCCCTGGATGAAGCGCTGGCTTCAGGACTAGCGGATCACTAGCAGCGCGTCTCCGGGGCCGAAGCAGAGCGGTGCGCAAAAGCTGTTCAGCCCGGATCGGATGGGGCCTGCCAGCAGGTGCTGCCCGGTGCGCGGGTTGATCCAGGTGGCCCGTGGTCGCGCGTCGTGCGGCGCCTCGGGGGCGTCCAGCAACACGCGCCCGCCCTCGGGCAGATAGATGAGATAGGCGGCTCCGGGCTTGGCTAGGCAGTAGCCGCGATCCACCAGGTGGTCATGCGGCTCCATCTCCCAAAAGGGGAGCTCTTCCATGACCTGGCGCGCGATCTGGAACGCCTGATAGCCCTCCGGCTGGGTGCTGAGCTCAAAGACATCCCAGGCGGTGTCAGCATAGTAGAACACGGGATATCCCCCGGCGGTGAGGATCTCCCAGGTGCGGCAGCGCATCTCGTCGGGGAGCGTGATCATGGGATAGGTCGGGATCGGCCCCGGCTCGTAGCCGTATTCCACGTTCATCACCGGCCAGGCGCGCTTGGCGCGCTGATGCAAGATGTGGGCGTGAAAGCTCTCGTGGTGCTGGTCGGCCAGCAGATCCCCCGCCTCCAGGGCGATATCGTGGGCAGTGAGCAGGTGGTTGTAGGCATCCAGGCGGCGCACCAACGCTCCGCGCCCCTCCCAATAGCCAGGGTCGGCAACCTTCCAGGCTTCCTTGCTCAAGTCCCAGATGACGTTGCCGTAGGCCTGGTAACGAGCCAGGACGTAGCGCCAGTAGCGGTCGTCGTCGGCGCTCCCCAGCGGCGGCCAGTTCACCTGCTTGCTGTGCACCTGGATCATCAGGTGCGCCACGATGCCCAGGCTCTGCATGGCGGCGATCAGGGCGTCGAGATGCTGCCAGAAGGGCGGGTTCATCTGCGCGTGTTGGGGGCGCTGGTTGTCGCCAAGCCAGGGGTAGCGCGGCGGCGGGACGAGGCGGTGGGGCTGCCCCTCGCTCCAGGAGCAGGCGTGAGCGTAGACCTGCATCAGCACCTGGGTGAAGCCGTGAGCTTGTAGACGCTCCAGGTAACGCCGGGCGACCGGTAGGTCCAGCGCAAAGAGCCAGTCGCATTCGTCTCCCAATGGCAGATAGCGGGTCCCGTCCTCGTAGATGAAGTGGTGCGGATGCTTGGGGTCGACACGCAGTTGGCCGTGGATGTGCGGGTGCGTGTTGGGCACGCACTGGAGGTCGCGCACTCGCTGGCCATCGAGCCCGGAGAGGTCCGAGATGGTCTCGAAGGTCCACTCACCCAGATGGGTGGGGGAAAAGCGCACGATCCAGGTGTCGTCGCCGTCGTAAAAGCCGGGCACGGTCAGCTCGGCCCCGCCAGGGCCGTGCAACCGGGCGCTCAGACTGACATCATACGGATTCTTGTTGGTTTTCGCAGAGGACTGCAAGCTGTGAACGTGGTACTGCTGGATCTGCACGAACGAACTCCCTCTGGCCTAGATGGCGTCTCGATTGCGCAAGTAGGCGCGGTAGATATCCTCGAACAGCCGCACGTCGGTCAAGGTGTCCTCGCCCGAAGTGCGGAATGGCTCGCCGCTGCGCACCTGGCGGACAAAGTGCTCCAGCTCGCGCTTGTAGGACCAGGACCAGCGGTCCTTGGGGAGCGGCGTGGTGAAGGTTTGCGTCTCGCCGCCGCGGTAGATCTCCACTTCGGCGGGGGCGTTCCGCAGCAGGAGCGGCGGGGCCCAGGTCCGCAGCCAGCCGTGGCGCAGATAGACCTGGGTATGCTCGTCCCAGCGGTAGTAGCTCAGCCGCCCGGACTCGAGCACCGCGCGCGTCCCGTTCATGTCGAAGACCACGATCCCAGTATAGCCGTCGCTATCGAAATCCACGTGCTTGACCTGGACGCGGTCTCCCGCATCCAGGAACCAGCGGAGCAGGTTGATGTTGTGCGTGTACTGCTGCAAGTAACCGACATAGTCCTTGAAGAACTCGGGCGGCAACCACGAGGGGATCGGCGCGGGGCTGGCGGGCGCCGGCTCATCCGTCGTCTCCACAGGGGTATCGATGCCGGCAGTCCAGTCGCCGCAGAACCCATGGTTGCGGGCGTAGACGATCTCGCCGAGCTCGCCACTGGCGCGGAACCCGTCCAGGGTGGACCGGAAGAGCTCGTTGCCCGCATCGTAGCGCTTCATGTAGCCGACCATCAGCCGCGCGCCGGTCTGGCGGCTGGCTGCCAGGATGGCCTCGGCCTGCGGGATGCTGATGGCCATGGGCTTTTCCATGAACACGTGCTTGCCGGCGAGGAGCAAGTCCTTGGCGATCTCGCCCTGCACGTGAAAGGCCGCGGAGACGCAGACCGCCTCGACTTCCGGATCGGCGGCCAGCTCCACGTGGCTGGGATACAAGCGGGGGATGCGGTAGCGCTCCTGGACCTTGCGGCCCAGGAGGGGACGCACCTCGGCCAGGGCCACCAGCTCGCAATCAGGTATGGCGGCCAGGTTGGGAAGATGCACTCGCTGCGCCATAAAGCCGCAGCCGACGTAACCGACCCTCAGCCTGCTCATGGCAACCCTCCTGGAGATGGGATCTGGAGCCCCATTATCCCGCGTTCCGGGACGCGAGGCAACTCGCGCTAGATCCGCGTTAGAATCTGGCTCCAGGCTGGATTTTCGGTGTTGACAAAGCTGGTTTCCTGCCTATAATGGGTTACGTGGCGTGCTGCACGTCTGACAGGACCGCAGGGGAAGGCCCGGCGCGGGACACCACGAGATCGCGAAAAGGAGCACACGAACGCCATGATCTATGCGCGTAGCGAACTGCTTTTCCCTCACCGCTATGCCAGCGCGCTCAAGGGACTGCGGACGGCGCGCTGGGAAAAGCTGGTCCAGACGATCTGCGAGTTGCCGGAAGATGACCCGGACAGCCTGGGGTTCTGTCTGCTGTTGGTGGACCTTTGCGGGTGCTTGAGTTGCGATCTCAACAGCTATAAAGCGTCCATCGGCTGCAAAGCCTGCGCCCGGCGCGCCATCACGGCTTTCAAGGGGACGGACGTCGCGCTGCAGGGCCAGTTCGAGAAGGCGCGGGATCAGGTGAAGGCAGCGTTGGCTGGTGAGCTGCCTTGCATCGAGATCGAATAGTGCGGCCAAGCTTTGGGCGCGTGGTTGCACGACACTGGCAAAGCTGTCTTTGTGATGAAAGGTTGCCCGCTACCAAGGTGTTGCCCATGAACGGCGCGTGCGAGCGATGAGAAACTCGGGGTTCCGCGAGGGCTGGGTCTCGGTGCTCTTGTTGTTGGCCATGGGTCTTTGTCTGGCCTGGACGCTGCAAGCGGCGCAATTGGCCGACGGGATCGATGTGCTGCAGTGGGTGGTGGTGGCCGGGACGCTGGTGGGCGTGCTGCTGGCCCGATCTCGGCTACATGATCTGCTGGCGCATCTCGCCAGCATGCTGATCGGCGCGGCCTGGGGCCTCTTTTGGGTGGCGACGCTCCTCCCCGCAGAGATGGACTGGACGGAGCGGCTGCAAAGCATCCAGCTGCGGGTCGTCAACTGGGGGCAGCAGGCCACCAGCGGCGGCGAGAGCTATGACGCCCTGATGTTCATTCTGTTCACGACGCTGCTCTTTTGGCTGTTTTCCTATGTGGCGGCGTTCGCGGTGTTCCGGATTCGCTGGGTGTGGCTGGCGATCATCCCCAACGGCACCGTGATTCTGATGAATGCCTACTATAACCCCCGGCTGTTGCCCTATTTCGCCAGCTATTTGCTCCTCTCGCTGTTGCTGATCGTGCGCTATTCGCTCTTTGAGCAAGAAGACGAGTGGCAACGCGCCAAGGTCCGCTATAACCCCGAGCTGCTCTTTGACTTTTTGCGCGATGGGGCGGTCTCAGCCGTGCTCATCATCGCCGTGGCCTGGTTCTTCCCGGTTCGCACCGCTAACTATCGCGAGTGGAAGGTATGGAACGCCTTTGAGGATCCCTGGGAAGAGGTCCAGTTCCACTGGAACCGCATGTTCGCCTCGCTGACAGGCTATGGCCCACCGCGATTTAGCTTTTTCTCCGATTCGCTGACTCTGGGCGGGCCAGTGGACCTAAGCATGGATCCGATCATGGCGGTCGAGACGACTGAGCCGCACTATTGGCGGGCACTGGTCTTCGACCAGTATACGGGCCGCGGATGGATCAACACGGACTCGGAAGAGATCGAGCTAGAAGCAAATGCTGCCTCGCCCAATCCGATGCCCTACAAGGATCGGAGGCGGCTGGAGCAGGAGGTGCAGCTCCACCGTCCGGGGGAAAAAGTGATCTTTGCCGCCAGCCAGGTGGCTCAGGTGAACCGGCCTGCCACGGCCCGCCTCACCTACCTGCCGCCAGAGACCTCGGCCGAGAGCCCAGCACCAGGCTCGGTGACGGGCGCCACGGCAGAGATCTCGATCATGGCTACCGAGCTGCGCTTTCGCCGAAACGAGACCTATGTCGCCACCTCGTATGTGTCGACCGCGCCTCCCTCGGCGCTGCGGCGGGCGGGGACCGACTATCCGGCCTGGGTGCTGGAGCGCTATCTGCAGCTCCCGCCCGACCTGCCTGAGCGCGTGCGCCAGCGGGCTGAACAGGCTACCGAGGCGGCCGCTGACCCCTACAGCAAGGCGGAGGCGCTGCAGGCCAATCTCCGGGAGATCGAGTACGATGAAAAGATCGACGCCCCGCCCGAGGGCGTGGATGCCGTCGATTGGTTCCTCTTTGAGGTTCGGAAGGGCTACTGCGACTATTACTCGTCTGCGATGGCCGTCATGCTGCGCACGCTGGGCATCCCGGCGCGAGTGGCGCGTGGCTACGCCACCGGCGAGTACAACGAGGAGCAAGAAGCCTACGTGGTGCGCGAATCCGACGGCCACGCCTGGACGGAGGTCTATTTCCCGGAATACGGCTGGATCGAGTTCGAGCCGACCGCCTCCGAGCCGCTGTTCACCCGTCCACCGGACCCGGAGGAGACCGCTGGCTCCGTCGGCGGCTTTCCTGGCGGGCCCAGTGAGGAGCCCACGGAGGAGCCTGTGGACCCTGGTGTTGACTATATCCCCACGGTGGCGCCCAACTGGCCGTCGGTCTCGCAGACGCCGTGGTGGCAGCGTACGGATTGGCAGGTGTATCTGATCCCGCTGGCGCCCATCTTGCTGGGCTGGCTGGTCATGTGGATTCTGCGGAAGCGCCGTCTAGCTGCATCGAGCCTGACGACCATTGCCTTTGATAACATGGTGCGTTACGCCCGCTGGTTGGGCATCGAGCTCAAACCCTCGCAGACGCCTTACGAGTGCGCCGCCGAGGTGTCTCGGGTGGTGGAAGACGGTGCGGGTGACGCGCGCCTCATCGCCAACCTCTATGTGCAGCAGCGTTACAGCAAGGAGCACGAGTCGGTTTTCGAGGAGCTCAGTGCGGAGGATGCGTGGCGGCGCCTGCGGCAGGTGATGCGGGTGCATCTCCTCATTCGATTCCTGCCGATCCGGCAAAAGGCGGCCGACGCCCTGCGCTCGGCGGCGCGCGCTGGAAGCTCTAGCTGAGCCGAACGCATCCGAGCGATCTGTTAGGAAAGCAACAGGACAGGCTCCCGAGCGGGCCTGTCCTATCTATTTGCGCAGAGTCTGGTTTCGGCTAGCTGGCGTCGACCAGGTCCGGCGGCGCAGGGGCGCGGAGGGGCGGCAGCCCGACCATCTCGACGGCGCGGCCGCGCACGGCGACATGAGCCGGGGGCGGCTGCTGCCGCAGCTCAACCAGCGGGCTAAGCGGCCGCTCGCTCGCTGCGGGGCGGCTTTCGGTGGTCCTGCGCTCGTGTGGGCGGGTCCGCACTCTTTCCATGATCGTCATCTTGCGCCTCCCAAGGCTTGTTCACTGCTCGCATATCAAGACGAAGCCTCGATGAATTAGATACGTCTGTCGCGTGAAATCGGGGCCACTTTTCCGTTTGGAGGTACGAGCGGATGGAGTACAATGGCTCCTTGGCCCATGAGGAGGTTCACGCCATTGGATAGCCAGACTCCGCAGCATTACACACGCAACATGATCGGCCTCGTCACCGACTATGTGGCCTTCACCATCGCCGTGTCGTTTGTGGACCAGTCCACCGTGGTCCCGTCGTTTGTTAGCCATCTGACCACCTCGGCGCCGCTGATCGGCCTGGTCTCGACGCTGCAGTCGGGCGGCTGGCTCCTGCCGCAGCTTTTCGCAGCCAACTATGTGGGGCACAGGCCGCGCAAAAAGCCGTATATCATCTGGCCCTCGTTGGTTGGGCGGCCGATGATGCTGGTATTGGCGCTGGCGGCGCTGTTCCTAGCCGAAAAGATGCCAACCGCTACGCTCTTGGTCTTCTACCTTGGCTACGCCCTGCTCTGGGTCTGCGATGGGCTGGCGAGCGTGCCCTGGTTCGATGTACTGGCCAAGGTGTTTCCTGGGCGGCGTCGCGGGCGCTATCTGGCGATGTCTCAGGTGCTGGGGGGGCTATTGGCGGTGGGGGCAGGGGCGCTGGTGCAGCGCGTGCTGGATCCGCAGGCGGGAATGGCTTTCCCCAAGAGCTATGCGCTGCTCTTCGGGCTGGCCGGTGCGTTCTTTACGGTCTCGATCCTCGGCGTGGGGCTGATCGTGGAGCCCGTGGAGAGCGTACAGGCGCAGCGCTCTTCCTGGAGGCAGTACACTGCCCAGTTGGCCCGATCCTTGCGAGCGGATCGCCGCTTTGCCCTGGCGATCGTGCTGAGGCTCTTGGCCGGCTTTGGGGGCATGGGCACGCCCTTCTTCATCCTCTATGGCACTGGCCAGTTGGGCCTGGGCGCCGGCATCGTCGGCTCGTGCCTCACGGCGCAGGTGATCGGACGCATCGTTGGGGGCTTGTTGTTGGGGGTATGGCTGGCCAAGTTGGGCCACCGCTCAGTGATCCTAGGGGCGATCTCGCTGACGGCCATGGCGCCGGCGCTCGCGCTCTTGCTGGGCGGTCCGTCCTGGTTTGGCCAGGAGACCTTGCGCCTCCTGTACCCGGCGATCTTTTTCTTCATCGGCATCTCGGCCAACACGCTGATGTGGAGCTTTACCAACTATGTCCTGGACATCGCCCCGCCGGAGGAGAGGCCGACCTACGTGGGGCTCACGAACACGATCGGCGGCTTGCTGATCGTGGCCCCTGTGCTGGGCGGCGCGCTGCTGCAGGCGACCTCCTACCCGGTCCTGTTCGCGGCCGCGCTGAGCGTGTACATCGTTACGCTACTGCTGGCGTTGCGGCTGCCGCCGGTGAGGGCCAGCTCCACCGCGGGACCCTAGCGGCTACCGCCAAAAGCGCCACCACCGGCGGTCCGACCCGGCTGGTTTTGGGAGAGGCTCGCCTGCCAGGTAGCTCTCCAACAGCATGCGGATCTGGTGCACCCGGCGATGCATGGCGCGGCGGTCGGCCAACTCGGCCAGCCGCAGCTCCCCGAGCTCGGCCATGCGGGACAGGATGACCAACAGGTGCGGCGATGGGCTCCCCTTGGCGGCAGGCCCCGCCAAGGCATCCTGCACCCGGGCCAAATCTGGGTAGCCGTGCAGGGTCTGCGCGATGATGCCCTCCAGCCCGCGCATCAGGTCCAGCATGTGCCCGGTATCCAGGTTGGAGGGCGGCTGGGTGTCCATCTCGGCAAGCTCGTCCATGAGGACGATCAGGTTCTCTTCCAGGTCTCCTCTCTCCACCGGGACGCGGCCCCCGTAGCTGCCCGACTCGGGGGCGTTCTCCAGCCACCACTCCAGATAATGGGCCACACTGCAAAAGCAGATCCGCGACGCCTCGTGGGAAATGGCGATGGCGTGGTCAGTGGCGGCCCCACAGACCGCGCAGGTCCCCGCGCCGCTATCCAGGGGACGCTGATCGCCGCAATAAGGCAGCCTGTACTCACCGGGGACGTCGCGAGGCGGGACCAACTCGGGGATAGCCAGGACGCGCGGAGACAAGGGAAGCTCCTGCGGCGGGTGCGAAACCGCTCCCCAGAGGGGCCCTCGGGGCTCGCGGATCAAGAGGGGGTTGCGCCGCTGGTGGTTGTTGCAGAAGGTCCAGAAGGGGCTCGCGATGGCGAGCTGGCGGATTCGGCAGAGGAAGGCCTGCTCTCCCTCCGCCTGGGCGCCCCCCAGTTGGTGGATCGCATTGAACTCGCACGTGCTGCAGCAATCATTGGTCCTCACTGGCATACTGTTCCCTTCCCAGAACTCCTTGTTGGCACTATAGCATGGGTGCTCTGACCTGTCAAGCGAGCCGGGGCGGTCACAAAGTGAGCTGCGGCTGATTTGCTGTCTTCCATGATTGCTCATCCATAACTTGACGAAGGTTTCATGTATATAGTATAATGTGGTTGACCCAGTCGTTACCAGGGTATCCTTCGCGTCCTGGCTGTGTTGCCGGACGGGCAACGAGGGTTCGGTGACCTGGGCCCGGTTTCACTGTACGGCTGACCGCCCAAGCTGTCTTTTGCCTCGCGGTTTGGAGAGAAAGGAGTTCATTCCATGACCAGGAGACGCAAGTCGAAGAAGCCGCCCCTGGAGCCTACGCCCAAGATCGTCGATCTGGACCTCGTGGACGATTGGGAAGGGGACGATGCGGTTCCCGAGAGGGAAGACGCGGAGGTAGTGTCCGAGCTGGAGCCAATGCCCGAGCCTGGCGACGAGCTAGGCCTGGTGCGGGATGCCGTCGGCGAGACGGCGGATCTGCTGCGGGAGGAGGTCTCTGAGGAGGCCGACGAGTCGAGGGACTGGCTAGAGGACAGGGTGACGGATCTTGTGCCGGAAGATGTGCTGGCCGGAGAGATCGTAGCCAAGGAAGCTCTGGAAGCTTCAGACGTGGCTGCCGAGCTTGGCGACGAGGGCGCCGATTGGCTTCCTCACGAGCGCGAGCAAGGGCCGGCGCCAGAGCTGGAGGAAGGCGTCGGCGAGGAGAAGCCTTGGCTCGAACTCGAAGAGGTTGCGCTGGAGAGGTCGCCGGAGGATGAGGCTGTGGTCGTGCGAGCCGAGGAGCCGGCGATTTCCCAGGCCGCGCCGGCGGATCAGCCGGCGGAGGCGGTCGAGGAGCGCGTAGCAGAGCCCGCCTTGCCGCTGGCGGCGGCCGTTGCGGCAGCCCCGGCGACGACAGTGCGCGCGCCCAGGCTGGTGGGCTGGTTCATCGCCTCCGTGTTGATGGGGGCGGTGCTAGGGTCGGTGATCACCCTACTTATCCTGAGTGGCATCAATGGCGGCCTGAGCTATACCGCTGGCGTCCGCGGCGCCTGGATGATGGAAGAGCAGAATCGGCTATCCGGCGAACTGCTGGGCCTGACGCAAGACCTTGCCGCGACGGACAACCAGTTGGCCTCGCTGGCCGTGTTGCCTTCGCAGATCGAGATTATCTCTGGTGATGTGAACACGATGCGCAAGGGGCTGACCGATCTGGGCAACGGATTGGAGCGGCTCACCTCCGACCTGGGGGGCGTCTCGCGAGGCCTGGATGGGGTCGGCGGCGACGTGACCGCCCTCAAGGGCAACCTGGGCAACGTCACCCAAGAAGTGCAGGGGCTGGTCAAGCAGAGCACTGACCTCCAGGCGGGCGTGACCAAACTGGGCGCGAGCGTGAGCGCCGTGGAAGAGCAAGTCGCGGGGTTCAGGACCACCAAAGAGACCTTTGACACCTTTATCCAGGGGCTTCGTGACCTCCTTACCGCGGTGCCGCCGGCCAAGTAGATCGGCGCGCCCTCCGGAGCGGCTGCGGGCAGTCCGGGCAGCCGCGCCCGGGTCTCGATCGCGGAACGGGTAGAGCGGAGCCAATCGATGAGAGGGAGGATACGATGGGCGAGACGCCTGAGAAGCAGCCGAGTACCTGGAAGCGTTTCTGGAAAGGTGTCTGGCTATTTGTCCTTTGGCTGATCCGGTTGGTGCTTGCCCTTGGCATAGGGGTGCTGCTGGGGGCCACGATCTTTTACATCGCGTACATCGGCGTGCCCCAATTCTACACCCAGGTGCTCAATCCGATCCAGGTGAACCGCGTCAAGTTGGATATCCTCGAGGCGGATGTGCGCAACACCCAGGCGGGCCTGAACGCCGAGCTCAAGTCGGCGCAAGAGGAGATCCGTTCGCTGCTGCAGACGATCAGCACGCAACAGGCGGCGATCACCGTATTGCAGACCGAGCTCGAGACCGAAAAGCTCAACCGCGAGCAGTTCCAGGAGCTCTTGCAGTCTGACGTGAAGCGGCTCGACGAGACGACGCAGTTCCAGGGCATCGAGGTCTCCGAACTGGGTACCGCGGCCGAGTCCAGCGCCGCGGGCCTGGTCGACCTGGACAAAGCGGCCAAAGCGTTGCAGGCTACCGTGGATGCGCTGATCCAGGCTCGCGATGCCACGGATCGGGACCTGGAGGCGCTGGCCGGCCGGGTGACTACCGCGGAGACGGGGCTCAAGGGAAGTAGTGAGCAACTGGCCGATCTGAGCGCTGAGCTGATGTCGATCTCTGGGACCCTGGACGTCGCCAGCGCGGAGGTGCTGAGCCTCCGCGAGGTCATCACCATGCCGATCAAGCTGAGCGACGCGCTGGAGCGGAAACTGGTGCTCATGCAGGCATGGCAGAGCATCCTGAAGGCCAAGGTGGATCTCCTGCAAAAGAACGCGGGGTACGCCAGCCAGTCGCTGTCCATGGCGGAGAGCTATGTCCGCCAGTTCGTCGCCCTGAGCACCGATGTGCCGGAGGCCAAGCTGGCGCCCATCGTCGCGCGGATGGAGGCTGCGCTCCCCTATATCGAGAGCGATCCATTCGTCGCGGTCCAGGACCTGGAGATCGTCTGGCACGAGCTCGAGGGGCTGATGACGACCCGGTTCGCCACGCTGACGATCACGCCGGCAGAGTCACCCACGCTGGAGGCGACGCCGCAAGGGACACCGGAGGCCACGACGTCTCCTGAGCCGACGGGGTCGCCGACGCCGGTGGAGACGGCGGCGGCCACCGGGACGCCGCCTGCGACGGCTTCGCCGGAGGCCACGCCACCTCCAGAAACGCCTACCGCTGGCCCGACGCCCACGCCGAGCCGGTAGAACAGCCAGGCCGAGATGGACCTCCGAGCTCCCCAGGGAGCTCGGAGGTTTTCCGTCTATGGACTGGAGTGATCGAGGATGTGGCGCGCCACTGTGGCCACGGGCGCGGTCCAAACGCGGCCCTGCTGCCGGACCAGGTAGTCGAGCAGGGCGCAGAGCTCGACCTCGGGCATGGGCAGATGCCCCTCGTTGATGCCGTGGATGGTCAAGATCCCCCACCACCCATTGGCGAGGCATTGCTCGACCAGCCCGATCAGGTCCCAGGCAGACATCCGCTCGACGGCCCACGAGCTAAGCAGGTGCAGGTCAGCGTTCAGCGGGTGATTGCCCCGGTTCGACAGCCCCTTGCCGCGTCCCGCGATGAGATGGCGCGCCACCACGGGCACGTACGAGCGGCGGGTGGGGCCGCGGCCGATGTCCGACTCGTAACAGGGATAGGCAAAGCTGCGGTCGTTGGCGGGGAACAGGACGGAAAGCCGGCGCTCCGTCTCCACGATGTCGGCTTCGATCTGCTCCAGGGTCCAGCCCTGCAGGGTCAGTTGGGTGTTCAGGCTGCAAGGATGGGCCATGGTGTGGTTGCCGATCTCGTGGCCAGCCTGGTACGGCGCGAGCCACGAGGCGCAGCGGCTCTGCCAGTCATCGCCGCGCGGGTTCAGGTAGAAGGTGCCGCGAAAGCCACGCTCCTCCAGTCGAGGGACGGCGATCTCGAGCTGGGAGCGCATCCCGTCATCAAAGGTGAGCGAGATCGCGCCCTCGCAGCCTTGGGGCCAAGAAAAGATGGGTGCGGAACTCATCAGTGCGTCTCCTCCTGCGACCGAGTGTTGGTGCCACCCCATTCTAGTCGGCATGGCACTGGCGGCAACTTGCCCAGTTTCTCCGCTGCTTCTCCATGATTTCTCCACAGTCTGCGCCTATACTGGGAGCCAAGCCTGAGGCCAAGAAGGAGAGGCAGAGGAGACATGGGCGAGGCATTGATCGAGATTCGCGAGATCGCCAAGATCTACGAGATGGGGGAGATCAGGGTCCACGCGTTGCGCGGGGTCTCTCTGGACATCGAGAAGGGTGAGCTGCTGGCCATCATGGGCCCCTCAGGGTCCGGCAAGTCCACGATGATGAACGTGCTGGGCTGCCTGGACCAACCCACGTCGGGCCAGTACTACCTCGATGGCCGGGATGTGGCCAAGCTGGACGACGACGCATTGGCCGACGTGCGCAACCGTCGCATCGGTTTTGTCTTTCAGACTTTCAACCTGCTTCCTCGCACCACCGCTCGCAAGAATGTCGAGCTGCCGCTGGTCTATCGCCACCTCGGCCACAAGGAACGCCAAGGGCGCGTGGAGCAGGCGCTGGAGATGGTGGGGCTGGCCGACCGGATGGACCATCGCCCCAGCGAGCTTTCGGGCGGGCAGCAACAGCGCGTGGCCATCGCTCGCGCCCTGGCGGCGCGGCCCGATATCATCATGGCCGATGAGCCGACTGGTAACCTGGACTCGCGCGCCGGCGCGGAGATCATGACGATCTTTCAGAGATTGAACCGTGAGATGGGCATGACGGTCGCGTTTGTGACCCATGACCCCAACATCGCCGCGCATACGCGGCGCATCGTGCGCCTGGCGGACGGCCGGCTGGTTGCCGATGAAAGGGTAGCGGAAACGCTCGACGCGCGGCAGACGCTCGCGGCCCTTGTGGCTGCGAGCAATGATGGCGATAACGGCAACAACGGGCATAGCTAACGGATGGGCGCTCCTGCCCGGCGGGATCGAGTAGCCCGCTCTTGATCGGTATTGCGACGCCAACTGGCGAATCCGCTGGACACAGGCTCTCGAGTGGAGGTTCTCTGGCATGAAAAAGGCTGTAGCGATCATTGTGGTGGTGGCGGTGCTGGCAGGTCTGGGCTATGCGGGGTACAAGAGGTTCGGCCCGCAGCCTGCGGTCGCTTCATCTCTGCGCACGTCCACTGCGGTCACCGGGACGCTGGACATCACCGTCTCGGGGGCCGCCAACGTGGAAGCGTCGGATAGCCGCGCGGTGGCGTTTGAGGCGGGCGGCAAGGTCACCCAAGTGCACGTCAAGGCGGGTGACCGGGTGGAGGCCGGGCAACTCCTGGCCGAGATCGACACGAGCGATCTGGAGTTGGCCGTGGCCAAGGCGCAGTTGACGTTACATAGCTCCGAGATCGCGCTGGCCAAGCTGAAGGAACCAGCCAGCGAGGCCGCGATCGCCACGGCGCAGGCCAATCTGGAGACCGCGCGCGAGTCGCTGGCTGAGCTGGAGGCTGGGACTGCGGCTTCCGAGCTGGCGGAGGCGCAGGCCACCCTGGCCAGCGCTCAGGAGACGCTGGATGAGCTCAAGGCCGGGCCAGCTGCCGAGACCATCGCCACGGCGGAGGCGGCGGTCAAGACGGCGGAGCAGGCGCTGGCCGAGCTGAAGGCCAAGCCCGACGCTGCCACCATCCAGGCGGCGAAGGCCAAACTGGACCAGGCGAAAAACAGCCTGTGGAGCTCCCAATCGAGCCGCGATTCCACCTGTGGTGGGGTGGCGGAGGGCCGGTCGTCCAGCTCGGCCTGCAATAGCGCCAACGCGGGGGTCGCCAACCAGGAGATCAACGTTCAGCTTGCCGAGGCCGACTATCAGGAGGCGCTCTTGCCGGCAACCGCGGTGGAACTGGCCAGCGCGGACGCTCAGCTCAAGAGCGCCAGGGCCAGCCTCGAGAAGGCCAAGACGGGCGCTTCTGCCGCCGAGCTTGCAGCCGCCGAGGCGAAGGTGCAGGCGGCTCAAGAGAACCTGGCCAAGGTCCAGCAAGGCGCCTCCGCGGCCAAGCTGGCCATGGCGCGCGCCGAGGTTGCCAAGGCCGAAGAGTCGCTCAGTGAGCTGCTTGCAGGCGCCTCCGAGGATGATCTGACCGAAGCCCAAGATCAGATGGAGCAGAACCGCCTCTCGCTGGAAAAGGCCCAACGCGAGCTCGAGTACGCCAAGTTGAGGGCGCCCATCGCGGGCACGGTGACGGCGGTGAGCATCAAACAGGGCAACAACGTGTCTGCGGGCGCGACGGCGGTCACCATCGTCGATCTCGCCAAGCTCCAGCTCACGGTGCCACTGGCCGAGACCGATGTGGTGAGCGTGGCCGTGGGCCAACTGGCCGAGGTGACCATCGACGCTCTCTCGGCGCTCACCCTGCAAGGAGAAGTGACCTACATCGCGCCGGTGGCGACGATCTCGCAAGGGGTGGCCAACTTTCCGGTGACGATCCAACTGGCGCATCCCGACCCCACGGTGCGCGTCGGCATGACGGCGGCGGTGAACATCATCCTGGAACGGCATGAGGGCGTCCTGATGGTGCCCAATCGCGCCATCAAGACCGTGGATCGCCAGAAGGTGATCGATGTGGTGAATGTCGACACGGTGATCCAGGTGCCCGTGCAGACTGGAACGACCAACGGCAGCTACACCGAGATCACCGCCGGCGCGCTCAAGACGGGCGACACCGTGGCGCTCAACGTCAGCTCGGGCAATACCTCGGCAACGACGGGCGCTTCGACACAGATCGGCGGCGGCATGGGCGGCGGGTTCATGATCAGGGAAGGCGGCATTCCCGGCGGCCCTGGGTTCTAGCGGCGACGCGAAGGAGCAATCGACGATGAGTATCATAGAGAGCCTGCGCATCGCCCTGGCCAGCCTGATGGCCAATCGGATGCGGGCTTTGTTAACCATGTTGGGCGTGATCATCGGGGTGGCCGCCGTGATCGCCTTGATGAGCATCGGCCAAGGGGTGCAGGCGGCCATCGCGTCGCGGATCGAGGGGCTGGGAACGAACCTTCTATTCGTCTCGCCCGGGTCAACCACCGAGGGAGGGGTGCGGTCGGCGCAGGGGTCGGCGGCCTCGTTGACCATGGAGGACGCCGAGGCGATGGCCGATCCCCTGGAGGCCCCCTCGGTGCTGATGGTGGCGCCTATCGTGCAGAGCATGACCCGGGTGACGGCCCAGGGCCAGAACGCGATGGCACAGGTCACGGGCGTCACTGAGGAATACCAGTGGGTGCGCAGCGTGGCCGTCGAGTTCGGCAGCTTTATCGATGGCAGCCAGGTCTCCGCCAAGTCGCTGGTGGCGGTGCTGGGCCACCAGGTGGCGGCCACCCTCTTTGGGGAGGACAACCCGGACCAGGCCGTCGGCGAGACCATCTATATGAACAACGTGCCCTTCAAGGTGCTCGGCGTGGCCGAGTCGGGCGGCAGCAGCATGAACAGCGCCGACCAGACGATCTTGGTGCCGATCACCACGGCCCAGTCGCGCCTCTCGCGGGCCTTTGGGCGCGGCGGCACCAGCGTCATCTCGACCATCTATGTGCAGGTGGCCGACGAGAAGCTGATCGAGCAGGCCAAGACCGAGATCACCGAGCTGCTGCGTGCCCGGCACAACATCACGGCCGAGGACGACTTTACCGTGACCACGCAGGAGGATGTCATCGAGTCGGCCACGGCCATCACGGGGGTGTTGACCTTGTTTCTGGGAGCCATCGCCGGCATCTCACTGCTGGTGGGCGGCATCGGCATCATGAACATCATGCTCGTCTCGGTGACCGAGCGCACGCGCGAGATCGGCATCCGCAAGGCCGTGGGGGCCAAGCAACGCGACGTCCTGGTCCAGTTCTTGGTGGAGGCAGTGGTCATGAGCCTGAGCGGCGGCATCCTGGGCGTCTTGCTGGGAGCGGCCATCAGCCGGCTCATTTCCGGCGTGACGGTGGCGGGCACGACACTGGCCCCGGTGATCCAGGCGAACACGGTGGTGCTGGCGGTGCTCTTTTCCGCCGGGGTGGGGCTCTTTTTCGGCGTGTATCCTGCCTGGCGCGCGGCGCAACTGCACCCCATCGAGGCTTTGCGTTACGAGTAGACGGGGCGATAATAGCGTCTCAGTAGCCCCGGCGCCCATGGCCGCGAGCGGCCAGCAGGGTCGAGTGCGCGGCGGACGGGGTAGATCGCCCCAAGGAGGCCTTTCATGCCCCGTCAAGTCAGGGTCAGCACCATCAGTTGGCAACGTAACGCCCTTGCCGCCACCGTCGACCAGAACCTCGCCAAGGCGCAGCGGCTGCTCGAGCTCGCCTGCGCCACCAAGCCGGACATCGTCTGCTTGCCGGAGACGTTCTCCTCCGTGAACGTGCCCGGGCGAGCTGCTGACCTGGCCGAGTCCGTCCCTGGACCGACCACGGACATGGCGGCCGCCGCGGCGCGCCGACACGGCTCCTATGTCATCTGCCCGCTTCTGGAGCGGCGGGGAGACCGCGTGTACAACGTGGCGGCTCTGCTCGACCGGCGCGGGCAGATCGTAGGGACCTATGAGAAGGTGCATCCGGTGACCTCTACGGCGGACTATACCGAGCTGGAGAGCGGCGTCACCCCCGGGGCGGCCGCCAAGGTGTTCGAGACGGACTTGGGGCGGATCGGCATCCTGATCTGCTTCGACCTCACCTTCCCGGCCGAGTGGGCGGCTGTGCACAAGCTGGGGGCGGAGTTGGTGTTCTGGCCGTCGGCCTACAACGGCGGTTTCCCGTTGCGGGCGTTTGCGTCCCTCTACAACTATAACGTGGCGACGGCCGTGCAGAGCGACAAGTCCTGCATCATCGATATCACGGGCGAGATGCTGGCCGAGTCGAACCACTACACACCCATCATCGAGGCGCAGCTGGACCTGGAGAAGAAGGTGTACCACACCGATTTCAACGCGAGCCAGCTTGAGGCCATCCGGGCCAAGTACGGCCGTGACGTGCTGGTGCGCGTCCTGCGAGATGAGAACTGGATGACCATCGAGTCGCGGCGCCAGGACCTGACGGTGTCGCAGATCGAGGCCGAGTTTGCCCTCGAGCGACTGGACGGCTATCGAGCCCGCAACCAGGCGGCTCGGGATGCCTTGGCCGCAGGGGAGACGCCCAGGCCGCAGCAGACTCGCTACATGGACCACGCGATCTATGTGTGACCTCGCTGGGTAACAGCGGGGCATGCTTGTGAAAGGAAGGCGCTGAACCGATGAAGACGGTGATTTTGGTGGTTGGGGTCGCACTGGTGGTGGGCGCGGCGGCTGCCGCCGGAGGATACCTGTACGGCCAGAACGCCGGCAAGGCGCAGGCCCAGGCCGAGTTCGAGGCATTCCTGGCCGAGCGGCTGAGCCAGTCGGCGGGCACGGCGCAGCCAGGCGCCGTGACGGGCCAGGGCTTCGGCGGCGGGCAAGGCCTGGACCGCCAGGGCGCGGGCGCCGGGGTCACCGGCAGCGTCGAAAGCGTCGACGGGCAGACCCTCGCCGTGAAGGGGAGCGACGGCGCCAGCGTCAAGGTGCTGGTCACCGAGAACACGACGATCTCCAAGACCACCAAGGTCGAGGCGGCGGAGCTGGTAGCCGGCGAGCAGGTCACCATCATGGGGCAGCGCGACACCGAGGGCAACCTGGTGGCGCGCATGATCCAGGTGGGCCAGGGAGGCTTTGGAGTGTTCGGCGGCGCGGCCCCTGGCGGCGGCTTCCCGCAGGGTGGCAGGACCGCGCCCTGATCCGACTCCTGCGAGGGCCCCGGCGTCGCGCCCGGGGCCCTTTTTGATAGGTTTCGCTAGACGGTCACCGCGTAGACGTCGCTGCGTCCGCGGTGGGCGGCGTTGAACGAGATGTAGCGGCCCGCGGGGTCGCAGAGCGGATGCGGGTGGGGGAACTGCCCGCCGATGCTGTTCCACTCGGTCTCGTGGCGGGCGATCACCTCGATGCGGGGCTGCTCCTGGTCGTAGTAGAGCCAGAGGAGCAGGTCGGTGCTCAGGTTGCCGTCGAGGATGATGGCGGGACGGCCAGCCATGGCCGAGACGTGGCCGTAATGGGGCGCCTTGTCGAACAAGTACTCGCGCACCGTCTCCCCGCGCTTGTTCACCACGCCGATATAGTGCCCGCTGACTGCGCTACGGCCGTGATAGACCACCCCCTCGCCGTCCCAGGTCCAGGCCGAGTGCACCTGGAAACGGGCCTGGTCCCGCGGGGGCAATTCGGTGAGCTGCTGGGTGGAGATGCGCAGCGTCCAGATGCGGTTGGTGCGGCCATCGCTGCCGCCCCAGAACTTGGGGGGAAAGTCGCGGTCGATGAGCAGCAGGTCTCCATCGGCGGGGCAGTGGGGGTTGTGGGAGCAGCCGATGTTGTCCTCGCGGTAGATCACTTCCACCGGGCCGCCGGCGAGGGGGACCTGCCAAAACTCGAGCTTCATGCCTCCCCCGGCAAAGTGCTCCATGTAGCCCTTGGTGGGGCGCTGGCCCAACATCAGCTCGGGGTGCGCGCTCTTGACCGAGATCACCACGTGCTCTTCCGCCGGGTCGATGCTGGGCATGCCGGTCATCCACTGCTTGCCGATGTGAGGGATCAGCACGCGTTCCTTCAGCGTGCCCAGTTGCACCGCGCGCAGCGCCTCGTCATCGCAGAAGGCCACCCAACCGCTCCTCGGCGCGATGCACATGCTGCCGATGACGCCCTTCCCGGAGCTCATGGCGCTGCCGGCGCTGTACTGCAGCGACCCATACCCGCCGATGCCATCGATCGGATCGATGAGCTGCGTGATATCGCCAGTGGGCACATGGGCGGCAAAGATGGCGCTCATCCCGTCCCTGGCGGAAGCGAACACCAGGTACTCGCCATCCTCGCTAAAGCCGACGTTCGTATGATAGGTGGGCGTCTGGTTATAGAGGCCCTGCGTGGTGATCTGCCGCACCTCGCGCAGCGTCCAGGCGTCGCGGTAGGTCTTGGACTCGTTCCAGGTCTCGCCTTTGTGAGCCATTTCCCCTCCTTGGGATGTCCTCAGGGCCAACGAAACTGGTCAGGCGCCGTACCCGCTCCAAAAGGTCTGCCCCCACTTGGTATCGCGATCGCCCCACTCGTCTCGATAGCGGACCAGCTCGGCGCGCAGCTCGGCGAGCTTGGCTGCATAGGCCGGGTCGCCCGCCAGGTTGTGCACCTCGATGGGGTCGTTCTGCAGGTCGAAGAGCTGGGTGTGCCGCTCGCCGCGAACCACGTACTCGATGAGCTTGTGGCGGCGGTCTCGGATGCTGCGTTGCAGGCCCGAATAGGCGTAGAAGAAGGTATCTCGCACCTTCTCCCGCGGGTCGCGCATGGCCGGCACGAGGCTGCGCCCCTCCACGGTGGCGGGAGCGGGTGCGCCGATGAGATCGCAGAGGGTGGGGTAGATGTCCAGAAGATAGGCAAAGGCATCGGTGCGCACATTGCGCGGGATGCCGGGCCCGCACATGATCAGCGGCACGCGGACGCTGTGCTCATAGTTGCTCTGCTTCCCCATCAGGCCGTGCTGGCCGAGGGCCAGGCCATTATCCCCGGCAAAGACGACGATGGTGTTGCCCGCGCGGCCGGTCTCCTCCAGGGCGCGCAGTATCTCGCCGATCTGGTAATCCAGATGGGAGATCATGGCATAGTACTCGGCGATGTGGCGGCGGATCTCATCCGGCGTGCGCGGGAAGGCCGCCAGTTCCTCGTCCCGGATGTGCAGCGCGCCGTTATCGAAGGGGTGCTCGGGCATGAAATTGGCGGGCAGTTCGATCCGGGCCGGGCCATACATCTCTAGGAAGCGCTTGGGCATGGAGCGCGGGTCATGCGGCGCCATGAAAGCGACATAGGCGAAGAAGGGTGCCTGGGAGTCGTAGCCCCGCAGAAAGCTGATGGCCGCCTCGCCGAACAGGTCCGTGGAGTGCTTGCCAAAGGTGACGTGGTCGACGTGCTGCGGCGTGACCGTGTTGTCCCCATACGGGTTGCGAATCCAGGGCGTGGCCTCGGGGTAGCGTCCGCTCGGGTCGAAGCGACAGGCGGGCACATTCCAATGATCGGCCATGCCCCCGAAAAAGATCTCAGCGCCATCGGAGAAGCTGCGGGCGTAAGAGCTGGGGCCGTTGTGCCACTTGCCGATGCCATAGGTGCGGTAGCCTTGAGCCTGCAGATGCTCACCCAAGAGCACGTGCTCGTCGGGGATATACTGACCCGCCTCGGCGAGGTGAAAGAGGGTGCGGCCGGTGTGCAGCATCGCTCGGCTGGGCATGCAGACCGCGCCCACGGTCCCGCAAGGGATGCAGGCGTGGGTAAAGCTGACGCCCTGGCTGACCAGGCGGTCCATGTTGGGGGTGTGGATGGCCTGGCAGCCCAGTGCATGGATGGTATCGAAGCGCTGGTCGTCGGTGAAGAGCAAGAGGATGTTGGGCTGGTGGCTGGACATGGTCGCTCCTTTCGCGGTGGCGGCTAACGCAGCAAGCTCTCGGCGTCTTGCCGGCTCAGTTGGTGCATCACGAGCGGTTGGGAGCCGTTGGGCTGCGACTGCTCCCAGGTGGCGAGATAGCCGTCCTCGGTGGGCAGCACGTCCACGTAGCGGCTGGCGCCGGTGCCCCAGGGCGAGACGAACATGGGCAGATAGAGCGACAGCCGCTCGTGCACCCGCAGGTCGCGCTCCAGCGCCACGGCCACGCCGCCCAGTTCCTCGCACGAGTAACCCCGCGGGCGCCGGACCGCCTTCGCGTGCTCGTCGAGGTTGCGCACGGACTCGCCGCCATCGTAGAACATGAGCACCAGCGGCTCGCCATCGGTGAAGGGGCCGATCTGCGGCACGCGCAGCAGGCCAGTGATCCGGCTCATGGCTACGTCCCAGGTGGCGCCACGGGGAAAGAACTCGAATACCGGCGGGCCAAAGGCCGCCGCTCCGGCGCGCCGCACCGCGTAGGCCGAGTTGGAGCTGGTCCAGCAGTAGGGATGGGTGCAAAAGACCAGCACCGTGTCGCCGTTGGTCCGCTCATAGACCACCGGGTCCTTGACGTGCACGTAACGCAGGTCGCGGCACTCCAGCAGCGGCTCCACCTGCGCTTGGCGGAGCTCATAGATGGTTGGCGCGCGGAGCCGCTCGATCGTCCAGACGCCGGTGCCCGGCTTTTGATAGGCCTCCCAACCCTCGGGATAGCGGATGTCGCCCTTCTCGCTGGAGACGAACAGCTCGACGCTGCCGTCAGCCGCAAAGCGCAGCGCGGAGCCCTCGATGGATTCGACGGCATGGCCCGCGACGTCCAGGTCGCGCTTGGAGAAGGACAGGATGGTGTTCCAGGTGAAGCCGCCGTCTCGCGACGTGAGGATGTCCAGCGCAAGGCCGCGCTCGCCCAGGCCCAGGCCCGTGCGCGAGTCGCCCTGGTTGCGGAAGCGGCCGGTCAGGTAGAGCGCCCCGTCGGGCCCGGCGACCATGTTGCCGCCGCCGAACCAGTGGCCGCTGGCAGGACGCTTGGGGGCGACGATCACCTGGGCGCGTTGCTGATTGACGAGCGCCTGGCAGAAGCGGATCAGGGCGATTCTCTGCGTCTCGGTTAGCAAGATGATCTCCTTCCCCATGTCTGGGTTCAGGCCGATGCGCCGGGGCGGCTGTAGCCCTGCTCTTGGTAGCGCGACAGCAGGCTGCTGAGGTGCGCCACGATCTCGGGCTGTGCGGCCCAGCGGTTGCGCGCCTCGCCTCGATCATCGTCCAGACGATAAAGCTGTCCCAGGGGGTCGCCCGGCCGAGGCTCCGCAGAACGTGGCTCGGAGAACCCGCCCGAGCCTAGCCCCATGATCAGCTTCCAGGGTCCCTGGCGGATGGAGAACATCCCCTCGCCGGAGTGGTGGACGATGGCCTCCCGGATCGGCGCAGCGAGCGGCTCTGCGAGCAGCGCGGGCAAGACGCTATGGCTATCTGAGGCGGCGCTGGGTGGCAGCGCGTAGCCGACGATCTCGGCCACGGTGGCCATGAGGTCCACCAGGCAGATGGGCTCCTGGCTGACCGCGCCCGCGGGGATCACGCCCGGCCAACGGGCGATGAAGGGCTCGCGGTGGCCGCCGTCCCAGATGTCCGCCTTCTGGCCGCGCAGGTCGCCGCAAGCTTTGTGCCCATAGTCGCGCCCGTCATAGTTGGTCAAGCGGGCGCCGTTATCGCTGGTGATCACCAGCAGCGTGCGATCGGCGATCCGGTGGCGGCGCAGCGCCTCGTCGATCCGGCCCACCATCCAGTCCACCATCACGACCATATCGCCGCGCTCGCCAGCCTGGCTCGCGCCCTTGACAAAGTCCGGCGGCACGCAGGGACGGTGCGGCGCGGAGGGGGTCAGGTAGAGGAAGAAGGGCCGGTCCGGGTCACGCCGCATCTGCCGGTCGATGAAACCGACGGCCTTTTCCGCAAAGACGGTGTCCACCTGGGCGTCATCCCAGCCGGGGACCATTAGCCCCGGGCGCTGTTGCGGGTTGTAGGGGTGCTTTTCCTCGCTGGGGATGCCTACAGTGTGGTTGTCCTCGATGAAGCAATAGGGGGCCATGTCCAGCGAGCCCGTGATGATAAAGCACGTGTCAAAGCCGTGCTCCCGCGGGCCGCCTTGGATGGGAGCGCGATAGTCGACGTTGGCGCCGTCGGCGGCCGGAGGCTCGCCGTCCAGGGTGGTCCAGCCCAAGCCCAGGTGCCACTTGCCCACGGCCGCGGTGGCATAGCCAGCCTGACGGAGCATCTGGGCGATGGTCAGTCGGCTGGGCTCGATGAGCGGCGGCTCAAAGCCCCAGAGGACCCAGCGCTTGAGCGGGCTGCGCCAGCAATAGCGGCCCGTCAACACGCTGTAACGGCTGGGGGTGCAGACCGCCGAAGAGGAGTGGGCGTCCGTGAAACGCATCCCTTCGGCGGCGACACGGTCGGCATGGGGGGTCTGGATCTTGTGCGCGCCGTAGCAACTCAGGTCGCCGTAGCCCATGTCATCGGCCATGATATAGATGATATTTGGCCGCTTCGGGTCGCTCATGCGCTGGTCTCCTCCTCAGGTGGACTGCCAACCTTGCGCCCGGATCATAGCACGCTCCGCGCCGGATGACAAAGGGGAGTCCCGGGGTTTTTGACGAATAGGGGCTGCTGGGCTATCATATGCAGACGTGGCCAAGAACCTATCCAGAGGCGGGAACAGTGTTGGACAGTCTGCTGATCGCCACCACCAATCCGGGGAAGAGACGCGAATTCGCCGAACTGCTGGTGCGCTTGCCGGTGACCCTGGTCTGGCCGGATGAACGGGGCCTGAGGATCGAGGTCGAGGAAACGGGAGATACCTTCGAGGAGAACGCCCGGCTCAAGGCCTTGGCCTATGCCCAGGCCAGCGGGCTGTGGGCGCTGGCCGATGATTCGGGCTTGGAGGTGGATGCGCTAGGGGGCGCCCCGGGGGTCCACACGGCCAGGTACGCCGGGCCTGAGGCCAGCGACGCCCAGCGGTACGGGCTCCTGCTCGCCCGGATGCGGGAGGTCCCAAGCAATCGGCGCGGCGCTCGCTTTCGGTGCGCCATCGTGGTCGCCGCGCCCGATGGGCGGAGTTGGGCCACTGAGGGCGCCTGCGAGGGGATGATCGCCCAAGCCCCTAGCGGAGCCGGCGGGTTTGGCTACGACCCCGTCTTCTACATGCCCGAATGGGGCTGCACCATGGCTGATCTGCCTGCGGAGATCAAGAACCGCGTCAGCCACCGAGCCAGGGCGGCGCAGGCTATGAGGCGCCTCCTGCTCGACGAGATTATCCCCCATGGATGAGAACCGCCAACCGCCGGAGGTGGCGGTGGCAGTGACCATCGAGGCGCGGGGGATCGCCGGCGCGGCGAGCATCGTCGCGGTGGGCAACCTGGTCAGCCGGGTGCTGGGGTTGGCCCGGGAGAGCATCAGCGCGGCGCTGTTCGGCGCATCGGGCCTGGTGAGCGCTTTCGGTGTGGCCAATATCATCCCCAAGCAAATCTATGAGCTGCTGATCGGTGGGATGCTGGACTCGGCGTTGGTGCCGGTCCTCTCCGAATATGTGGCGCTCAAGCGGCAGAGAGAGCTAGGGCAGCTCGTCGGGGTGATCCTCTCCCTCGTGGCGGTCGTGCTGACGGCCATCGTGCTGTTGCTCGAGCTCCTCGCGCCGCAGCTGACCTGGCTGGTGGCCGGCGGCTTTGACGACCCGCAGCGAGTGGCGACCCAGTCGCTGCTGCGCATCATGCTGCCCTCGGTGCTGTTCGTCAGCCTGGCGGGGGTGACCACGGCGCTGCTTCATGCGCAGAAGCGCTTCGCCTTGCCGGCGGCGGCCGCGGCGGTCTATAACGCCGGGCTGATCGTCGCCATGCTGACCCTGTCGGGCCGGTTGGGCATCTATAGCCTGGGCGTGGGCGTGCTGTTGGCGGCGGCGCTGCAGTTGGCTGTCCTGCTGCCCGGGCTCCGCCGGATCCCGCTGCGCCTTCGCCTGGACCTCAAACACCCAGCGTTGAAGCGCATCGCGCGGCTCTATGCGCCGATCGTGCTGGGCCTGGGGGTCTCGCTGGTCCAGGTGACCATCGACCGGCGGCTGGCCTCCGGCACTGGCGCCAGCAGCATCGCCTGGATGGACAAAGCGACCACGCTGGTGCAATCGGCCCATGGGCTGGTGGCGGTGGCCATCTCGACGGCGGTGTTGCCGCCTTTGGCCCAGGCCATCGCGCGCGCCGATCTGGAGGGCTATCGCCGCACCCTGGGCACCGGGCTGCGCCTGGCGCTGCTGCTGATCGTGCCGCTGACCGTTGGCATGTTTCTGCTGGCCGAGCCGCTCGTCGCGCTGATGTTTCAGCGCGGCGAGTTCGCGGCCATCGATACCTACTGGACCATGCGGGCGCTGCGACTGTACTTGTTCGGGCTGGCCTTTGCGACCCTGGACTGGCCGCTGAACTATGCCTCCTATGCTCGCCAGGATACCCTGACCCCGGCGCTGGTGGGCATCCTCTCGGTGGGCGTCTACCTGGCCGTGGCGCTGTCGTTGGTTGGGCCGTTGGGCATGCTGGGGCTCGTCCTGGCCGATTCGGCAAAGCACCTGAGCCATGCGGCCACCATGCTGGCGCTGACCTCGCGCCGGGTGGCGGGGCTCGGCGCGGAGCGACTGGGGACCACGGCCGCCAAGGTCGGGCTGGCCGCCGCCGCGATGGGCGCGGCCGTCTGGGCGGTTGGCGAGGCGCTGGGCGAAACAGCCTCCATGGCGTCGCTACCGGGGCAGTTGGCGGCCTTGGCAGCGCCCGCTGCGGCCGGAGTGGCGGTCTATGCGGCGCTCATCTCGCGGCTGCGCATCGACGAGGTCGGCCTGTTGCTCGCGGCCGTGCGCAGGCGCCTGGGCCGCTGACGACGGGCCCGGCCCGGGTTCGTTGTCAGAAACGGCACTCAATGCTATAATAGGTCGTGGCGAAACACTCGTATTGGACAAAGGGGCTGATGTACCTCGATTCGGGGCGCGAGAGAAGAAAATGGCCGGGGATGCTGCTGGCCGTCTTGTGCGGCGTGGCGCTGGGCGTCTTGGTCTACTGGCGGCCGCCCGCTTTTCTGCACGTGATGATCCAGCCGACGCCCACCATCGTCATCAGTACGCTGAGCAGCGAGGAGTTGCTGGCTGAGGGCGACCGCCTCTTTCGCGAGGGGCGCATGGATGACGCCATCGAGGCTTACAAGCAGGTGACTGATATGAGCCCCAAGAGCGCGGTGGCGCACGCCCATCTGGCCAGGCTGCTGGCGATGCGGCGGCGCTACGACGAGGCGTTGCGAGCGGCGCAGCGGGCGGTGGAGATCGACGCCGAGTCCGCCGAGGGCCAGGCAATCCTGGGCATGGTGCTGGACTGGAGCGGGCGGGCCCATGAGGCCATGACGCCGCTTCTGCGGGCGGTGCAACTGAACCCCAGCCTGGCGGAGGCCCACGCCTATCTGGCTGAGGGCTATGCGGACACCGACCGGCTCGCCAGGGCGCAAGAGACGGTGGCGCAGGCGGTGGCGCTGGAGCCCGACAACCCGTACGTGCTGCGCAGCGTGGCCTATGTGCGCGAGCGGGCGGGCGACTATGAGGGCGCCATCGAGCAGTACCTCCTTGCGGCGGAATTGCAGCCCAACTGGGCGCACCTCTACGTGAGCCTGGGGCAGAACTATCGGGTGCTAGGGAGGAACGAGGAGGCCATCGCCAGCTTTAAGCGGGCGATCGAGATCGATCCCGTGGATCCGCTGGCCTATGATACCTTGGGCCTGCTGTACTATGTGGCGCAAGAGTACGATGCTGCCGCCATCGAGTTTCAGCACGCCATCGAGGTGTCGCCGGACTATGGCCCGGCCCATGGACACCTGGGCTGGGCCGACTATGTGCGGCGGCACTATGAAGAGGCCGTCCCGCACTTTGAGAAAGCCATCGCGTTGGGTGAGACGTCGCTCGAGTACTATTACGAATTGGGCCTCTCCTACGCCTACTCCGGGCAGTGCGACGAGGCCGTCAAATGGCTGAACAAGACGCTAGAGATGGAACCCACCAACAATCCGGCCAAGCAGGGGCTGGCTTACTGTGCTGGCCGCTAGGTTGGGGTGCCACAGGGGCTCGAAGGGGGAAGATAGATGAAACGTGCTGATCAGAGGCGGCAGCGGCTGTTCTGGATTCTTAGTGTGCTCCTGGTGCTGACCATGATCGGTGGGTCGCTCCTGGTGATCTTTTCCAATCCGGCGACGCCATAGCCGGCGCCGAGGCCGTGCACGCGCCTATCTCGGCGATCAGTTGCGAAATCGAGGGCCCTATCTTGACAAAGCGACCATGCAACCAGGTCGGCCTGCTCTATCACGAGACGCTGGCGGATTCGGCGCAACTGGCCGGCGAGATCGCGCGCATCCTGGGTGGATTCGGCGCGACGGTCTGGGCCGGCTGCTGTGACGACCAGGGGCGGATCATGGCCGAGGTGGGCAAGCTCGACATGATCATCACCCTGGGCGGCGACGGGACGATCCTCCGGACGGCCCGCCTGGCGGCGCCCTACCGCATCCCCGTGCTGGGCGTCAACCTGGGCCGGCTGGGCTTTTTGGCCGAGATGCAGCCCAGCGAGGTCCTCGCCAAGCTGCCCCAGTTGCGCGACGGCGAGTTCTGGCTGGAGGAGCGGCTGATGCTCCACGCCGAGCATCGTCGGAACGCTCATGTGGTGGGGAGCTATGAGGCCCTCAACGATGTGTTCGCTGGGCGCGGCCGGGCGGCGCGGGTGGTGCGCATCGCCGTCACCGTGGACGGGGCGCGCGTGGGAACCTATGTGGCCGATGGCGTGGTGGTGGCGACGCCAACCGGTTCCACCGCCTACAACCTTTCCGCTGGCGGGCCGATCGTGGCTCCCGACACGGACGACCTGCTGCTGACGCCCATCGCGCCCCACCTGACGCCGGCGCGTTCCATTGTCCTGCCGAGCGAGTCGACCATCAAGATCAGCATCGCCACCCAGCACGACGGGATGCTCACCGTGGATGGCTGGGTGGATGTGGACGTCAAGAACGAGGACGAGCTGGTGATCACCAAAAGCGCCTATACCGCCCAATTCGTCCGGCTGGGGCCGCGCAACTATTTCTACGAGACGCTGATTCAGCGCCTGAATCGCAGGACCGACAACCTCTCCAGTAGCTAGAATATGCTGAGCGAACTAGGCATCCAGGATTTCGCGATCATCGACAAGCTGGTCATCCGCTTCGGGCCGCGTTTCAACGTGCTGACCGGCGAGACCGGGGCGGGCAAGTCGATCATCATCGACGCCGTGGGCCTGCTAATGGGCAACCGCGCCGATAGCGACATGATCCGGACCGGCGCGGACGGCGCGCGCATCCAGGGCCTCTTCGAGCTTGTCCCGGAGACCCGCGAGAGGCTGGCGCCGCTGTTCGCCGAGTATGGACTCGACTTGGAGGAGGACGTGCTCGTCGTTAGCCGCGAGATCAACTCCTCTGGGCGCAATATCTGCCGCGTCAACGGCGTGGCCACCACACTCGCCATCCTCAAGCAGGTCAGCCAGCAACTGGTCGACATTCACGGGCAGGGGGATAACCAATCCCTGCTGCGCCCGCGCCAGCACGTGGACCTGCTCGACCGCTACGCCGGATTGGGGGCCCAACGCGCCGCGCTGGCCGAGCAGGTCAAGCTGCTGCACCAGACGCGCCAAGAGATTGCCAGGTTGGCCCGCAGCGAGCGCGAGACCGCCCGACGCATCGACCTCTTGCAGTACCAGATCGCCGAGATCGCGGCGGCTGAGCTGCGCCCCGACGAGGAAGAGGAACTGGTGAAGGAGCGGGGGCGGCTGGCAAATGCCGAGCGGCTGATCACCCAGGCGGCGAAGGCGTATGATCAGCTCAACGGCGGCGACGGGCAGACCAACTCGGCGCTGGACCTGGCGAACCGGGCGCTGGGCGCCCTGATGAGCCTGGAGCGGCTCGACCCGGACCTGGGCGAGATTCGCCAGATGGCTGAGGAGGGCGCGGTGCTCCTCGAGGAGGCCAGCAAGGCGCTGCGGCAGTATCGCGATGCCCTGGAGTATAACCCCGCCAGACTGGAACAGGTCGAAGATCGGCTGGAGCTGATTCACAACCTGCAGCGCAAGTACGGCGACTCGATCGAGCAGGTCCTTCTATACCGTGAGCAGGCGGTCGCCGAGTTGGAGGAGATCACCCACCACGAGGAGCGGCTGGGCGAACTGGCGGCCCAGGAGGACACGCTGTTGCGCGAGATCGGGCGCCGGGGCGAGACCCTGTCGCAGGCTCGCGCCGAGGCCGCTGGCCGGCTTGCTCGGTCGATCGAAGCCGAGCTAGACGAGCTGAGGATGGCCAACACGCGCTTTGTGGTCGACATGAAGCGCGCCCAGGCGCCGGATGGCGCCTGGGTGGGGGAGCGGCGCTATGCCTTTGACGCGACTGGCCTGGACCAGGTCGAGTTCCTGATCTCGCCCAATGTGGGCGAGGAGCCCAAGTCGCTGGCGGGCATCGCCTCCGGCGGCGAGACCTCGCGGCTGATGCTGGCGCTCAAGTCGGTGCTCTCCGCAGTGGATGAGGTGCCCACCCTCATCTTTGACGAGATCGACGCAGGTATTGGCGGCCGGGTGGGCGTCGTGGTCGGCCGCAAGCTGTATGGGCTGGCCGCCGACCACCAGGTGCTCTGCGTCACGCACCTGCCGCAGATGGCCGCCTTTGGCGACGCCCACTATCAAGTCGCCAAGGAGGTGCGCGACGGGCGCACCGTTACCACCGTACTGCCCCTGGAGCGAGCATCGCGCATCCGCGAGCTGGCGACGATGCTGGGCGCGCCGGATAGCCCCAACACGATCCGCAGCGCCGAAGAGCTGCTGGCCCAAACTGCCGAGCTGGGCAAGGCCGCGCCCATCCCCAAATGAGGCGCGCGCCGTGCGTACCCTCCGGCCATTCAGACTTTGGATATTGGCCGGAGAAGGACGCAGCCTTGTGCGCACTCGGAACTGGGGCAACTCCCCCGATGCTGCCGATGCGACGGGTTCCCTGCCTCGGGACCCCTAGATCACCACGTCGATCAAGGCGGCGCCATTCACGCCGGCTGCCTCGATGATGCGCCCATTCTGCACGATGATCGTGTGCCCATCCGAGCCGAGGTCCCAAAGCTGTCCACGCAGAAAGACGTTCATGCCGTGCCGGATGCCCGACTGCGGGAGGCGTCCCGCCAGGGCATAGCGCAGCCAAGCTTGCCCCTCGGTGAGGCCGTCCAGCTCCTCTGGGCGCAGCCCCTCGGGCGCAGCGGATCCGTCGTACCCCCGCCACGGCTGGTCCCAGACGCTGTCGCCGGTGAGAAACGAGGGCACGGCGACGAACTCGGCGCCCTGGCGGGCGATGGCGCGGTAGGTGTCCGGGTACCAGGAGTCGGCGCAGATGAGCACGGCCAGCTTGCCCAGGGGCGTATGGTAGATGGGCAGTTGGTCGGCGGTCCCCTTGGCCGTGAAGGGCAGCTCGCTGCTGATGGGGTAGACCTTGCGCGCGAGCTGTTCGTGCGCGCGACCGTCAGGGCCATAGACCACTGCCACGTTGTAGAGTGGCCCGCCGCCGCTGGACAGGCGGCCGTTAGCAATCCGCGGCGAAGGGAGCAGGATGGACCCGGCCACGATGGTGACGCCATAATCGCGGGCCAGCGCCGCAAAGGTCTGCTGGTGGACCATGGCCATGCGGCGCGCTTTCATCCGAAAGAGGCTATACCTGGCCAGGTCGCTCGCAGGCCGGGAAAGGGCCGCCCCGAGCATCGTCGCGGCGAACGCCAGCGGGTGTCGTCTGACCAGCGCGCGCATGGCGCCCTCGATGGTGGGCGCCTGGATCGCGGCCTCGCTCTCCCCCAACGCCACCAGCCAGGTGCCGATGTGCTCGGGAAAGATGACCACCGCTCGCTCGCTGAGCCAGCCCCGGCTGCAGACCTCGTCCAGGTAACCGCCCAGCTTGGCGCGAAAGTGGTCCGCGGTGGCATAGTCAGTCGGGCGCATATCCGGCTGGATGCCGACGAGGTGCCCCAGCAAGGGGGCGCGGCTCGCATCGCCCTCCGCTGCGCGCGGCTCATCCGCGTCGCCGTACTCGGCGACGTCCTGGATGTTCAGCTCGACCGGATCTGCCTGCATCCCGCTCTCCTTCGCACCTACGGCTGGCTCGCGCGCAGCTCTTTCTTGAGATAGTACCAGCTATGCCCGATGGGCTTGTCCTTGAGCTCGGCAAAGGCCTGATAGCCGCACTTGAGGTAGAAGCCCAGCGCCTGAAAGCTGATCGTCTCCAGATGGCTATGGGTGATCCCCTTGGCGAGGGCTTCCTCTTCGGCCAGACGGACCAGGTGCGTGCCGATGTCCTGGCCTCGCTGGTCCTCCCGAACCCACAACGCGCCGATGTGCAGCCAGTCCCAGCGGAGATTGCCCGATATCCCGCCCACGACCTCCCCGGCCTCGTTCCGCACCAGGACGGCAAAGCGGGCGCTGGGGTAGTCGCCCATGACCTCGCGGTTGAACGCCTGCAGGCCTGCGCCCAGTGTCTCGAGCGCCTCGCTGGGCGGGTCATACACGGTCTCGTAGGTGATGGTTGTCATGGTCTTTCCAGGGCACGGGCGGCCTGGGCGCGCCGCCCGTGTATCCCCACTAGTATGGTCCCGCGATCAGGAAAACATGCTGCCCATGCCGTGAGCCTCGATCAGGTCGTCGCACAGGCTGCGGATCTGATCCAGCGTCAGCTCGGCGCTGGTATGCGGATCGAGCATGGCCGCGTGATAGACCGTGTCGCGCCTGCGGGTGAACGCCGCTTCGATGGTGAGGAGCTGCGGGTTGATGTTGGTGCGGTTGAGCGCTGCCAACTGCTCGGGTAGCTCGCCGACGTAGCAGCCCTGCACGCCATTGCGGTCCACCAGGCAGGCCAACTCGACCACCGCTTTGGCGGGCAGGTTGGGGATGAGGCCGGTGTTGAGCACGTTGCCGCCGATGCGGAACGGCTCGTCGGTCTCGATGGCGTTCATGATCCCGGAGCCGTATTCGTGGGTGCGGGTATGGGTGAGGGCGGGGTTATGCACCAGCTCCTGGCTCTGCGTCTTCCAGCGCTCGATCTGGCGGATGCAACGCCGCGGGTACTCGTCCAGCGGGATGTTGAACTCTTCGATCAGTTCTGGGTATTGGCTCTTGATCCAATAGGGCATGTATTCAGCGCTGTGCTCGGAGGATTCGGTGACATAATACCCGAATTGGCGCATCATCTCGAAGCGAACCATGTCGGTGTGCTTGGGGCCGCCGGCGCGGGCCGCGCGGTTCATCTCGGCGGCGCGGCGCTTGACCTCCGGGTAGAGGTCCACGCCGCCATCGGTGATCTCCAGGAGCCAAGCCTGGTGGTTGATGCCGCCCACCTTCCACTGGAGCTTGCCGACCTGGTCGAACATCCCGACGCGCTTGAGCAAGCCCGTGGCGCAGCCCTGCACCGAATGGCATAGCCCCACCGTCTTGATGCGGGAGCCGCGCAGCATGGCCCCGGTGATCATGGCCATCGGGTTGACATAGTTGAGGAACCAGGCCTCCGGGCAGACCTCTTCCATGTCGCGGGCAAAGTCCAGGCAGACCGGGATGGTGCGCAGGGCGCGAAAGATGCCGCCGATGCCCAGGGTATCGGCGATGGTCTGGCGAAGGCCGTACTTTTTCGGGACCTCAAAGTCGATGACGGTGGCGGGCTCGTAGCCGCCCACCTGGATGGCGTTCACCACATAGTTGGCCCCGCGCAGCGCCTCCTTGCGGTTCTCGACTCCGAGGTGGCCGGTGATGGTGGCGCGACCGGCGTTGATGTTGCGGTTCAGCACGTCCATCATCATCTTGGACTCTTGCAGGCGCTGCCCGTCGATGTCATAGAGCGCGATGTGCGCGTCGCGCAGCGAATCGGTGAGCATGCTATCGCCCAGCACGTTCTTGGCAAAGATGGTGCTGCCCGCGCCCATAAAGGTGATCTTTGGCATCTGTGAATTTCCTCCAAATGGATTAGTGGACTAGTTGGCGCGCCTCAGGCGAGGGCGCTGAGCCAGTCAAAGTTGCGCTGGAGCGTCGCGACCCTCTCTTGGGGCGTCGCGCCGTCGATCTTGGCCTCATAGTTGAATGGCCCCGTGTACCCGATCTCGGCCAGCGCGGCCACAAAGCCGCGCCAATCGAGCACGCCCTTGCCGGGCATCTCGTGCTTTTCGTCGATGCCGTCATAGTCGGACATGTGCAGTGTCCAGAGGCGGGCGCCGAGCTGGCGGACCACGTCGGGAAGGGTAGCGTAGCGATTCATCAGATGGTTGGTGTCCAGGCAGACGCCAAAGACCTGAGGGTCCAGCGGCTCGAGGATGGTGAAGAGATCCTCGACGGTATTGCCCAGACAGGTGCGGGGCAGCAGCTCGATGGCGATGCGCTTGCCCGCCTTGCGGCAGCGCTCGCCGACCTCGGCCAAGGCTCGCTGAGCCAGGGCGGTGCGCTGCGCCCGCTCCTCGGGCAGCACGGGCTCGGCGCTCGAGTGCATGACGATCATCGGCGCGCCGAGGGCGATGGCGGCGTCCAGGGCGAGGTCGGTGTGGGTTAGCGCCTGCGCCCGTTCCGTGGGGTCCAGCACCGAAAAGTCGTACCCTTTGCCGAAAAGCGCGTGGATGGTCATGGGACGCACGCCGCAGCGCTCCAGCATCCGGTCCAGGACGGCCATCTTGGCGCGGCCGCCTTCTTCAAAAAAGCGCGCCATGACCTCCACGGTGGCGATGCGGGAGGCGCGGAGGGCTTCCTGGAGGGTGTCGTCGATCTCGCTCGAGATACCGTGCAGGGAGACACCGAGTTTGGGTTGGTACAAGACGGACTCCTTTCAGTCGCCGGTTGACGGGGGCGCGGTCGTCCCCTGTAGGCTTTTTAGGTTCCCCACGTACTCGCGCAGCACGTCCGGGTCGTCATATCCGCGGCGAATGGCCAACTGGACTTCTGCGTCGGCCTCGGCAGGTCTCCCGGCCATGGCGTAAGCGGCGGCCAGGTTGCCGTGGGCCACGGCCAGGCGCGGATCGAGCGCCACGGCCCGCTGAAGGTGCCCGATGGCGCGCTCCGGCTCGTCACCGTGGATGTATAGAGCTCCCAGGTTGTTGTACGCCTCGGCGGACTGGGGCTCGGCGGCCAGGGCCTTCCGGTAGCACGCTTCCGCTTCCTCCACTTTGCCCTCGGCATCGTGGAGCAGGCCAAGTTGCAGCCAGCCCGACACGTGCCCGGGGTTGATGCTGAGCGCTTTCTCAAAGGAAGCAATGGCCCGCTCCCGCTGCCCCAGCGCCCGCTCCGCCTTGCCGAGGACGGTGTAAACGTCCTCTCGCTTGATCTGTTTCACTCCGAGGATGGTCGCCTGGCGGAGCTCCTCCGCCGCGGTCACATAGTCCTTGCGCACATAGGCTGCCATCCCTCTCTGGGCGCGCCCGTCGCCTGTCCGGCTGTTGCCGGCCAGCGCGGCGACCTTTTTCACCGAAAAGTAGACGATGGCCAGCGATAGGGCAGTGCGAATGATCCGCAGAATGATCTCTTCGTCCATGTGCGCTCGCGCTTCCTATTTGCACCAGAGCTGGCCGATGCTGCCGCCCAGGGTGCTGTAGATCACTTTCCAGTGGCGCCAGGGCAAGTTGGCGCCCACGGTGTCCAGCGTCGCCTCGCCGGTCTGGCGCTGGCCGCCGGGGCAGGCGACGGTGACGCCGACGGCTAGGTTGTGCCGCCCCGCCTCGGTGCGCGCCGGCTCGCCCACGTGAACTTCGACGACCTCATAGGGGGTGCCCAGCACCCGTTGCAGGCAGATCTCCGAGCAGCCCGCCCCGAGATCATAGTAAGCGCGATTGTCCCAGCAGCGGGTGAGCGCGTCGCGGTCACCCTGGCCGACCAGCCCGAGCAGGCTGCGAACGACCGCCTCCGGGGATCGGTCGAACCCGCCAGTGCAGTTGTCATAATACAGTGCGCGTCCTACTAGATAGACGATAACGGGCAACAGGAGCAGGCCCAAGATGAGCGCCATCTGCCGGTTGCGGCGCGCCATCCTCTCGCGATAGTAGGTGTCGGTCAACGATACACCTCCTTACGGCATCCGTTGCAGCCCCTCCCAGCGCACGCTCCACGAGCCATCCTGCGGAAAGCCAGGGGCGTTGACCTCCGGCGCGCCATCCCATCCCGCGGCCATCATGGCGGCCGCCATGAGCAGCCCGCCGTTGCCGGGCAGGTAGATGGTCAGGCCCTCACGGTTATAGTTGTGCCCGTTGGGCAGGTAGGTGTTGCGCGGGTTGGGCGAAAGCAGGGCGTCCACTGCCAGCCCTGGCTCGCCGACGCGGGCCGCGGTCATGGCGGTCATGGGATAGTCCCAGCCCCAGGTCTTGTCCTGCCAGCGCCAGGTTTCCAGCACGCGATGCAGCGTGCGGCGCATGGTCTCGCGATCGGCCAGGGCCCCGGGCAGGATGCCCAGCGCGCCGAGCAGCGAGGGGTGATCGTTGCGCTGGCTCTTGTCGGTGAAGGTGTGCGGGTGGGAGCCGGCGTTGACGTACATGCCGCCGGCCATGGGGAGCGGCGGAAGGTGGCGCAGGACGTGGTCCCAGCGCTCGTCGCGGGCCAGCCCGAGGCGCTCTCGCCAGGACTGCGCGGTCGCCAGTCCCCAGGACCAATACTCCAGCTCAAAGGTGGGGTCCCAGGTCTCCTCGGCGCGATAGGTCTCCTGGGCGGGGATCAGCGGCGGGCCCAAGCGGTAGCAGCCCGCGCTCTCGATCCACACGGCGAAGGAAGACATGAACTCGGCGGTCTCGAGCACGATGGCGCGGTACCGCTCTAGCGTCTGCCGGTCGCCGCGCAGCCGATAGAGCAACTCGGCGTAATAGATGGGGTGCGGCTGCTGCCAGATCAGGAACGGCCCGATGGGCGAGGGCGAGTCCAGCCCATCCGGGCCGACCATCTTGGGCCAGCGCGCTCCGGTGTAGCCCTGGCGGCGCGCCGTCTCTTGCGCGCCGGGGAGGATGCGGTCATAGTAGCCAAGGCTTCTCTCCAGCAGCTCGGCGCGACCCCACAGGGCAAAGTGAGCCGCGTGCCACCAATGCATCTCCAGGTGGAACTTGCCGTACCAGCTATTGAAGGTCAGGCCCGTCTCCTGGGGCGGCAGCGACCCGGCGCATTGGATCGCGGTCAGGTACTGGGAGAGGACGATCCGGCGCTCCAGCTCGGCGGCACGCGGGTCGGCGCTGCCGGAAAGGTCGATGGCGCCGCCGGCGCTCCAGAAGCGCTCCCAGTGCGCCCGGCAGGCGCTCGCGGTCTCGGCCACTGTGGGCAAGTCCCCGAGGGGCCCTTGGGAGAACGCCACGGCGCACTCGATCGCCTTTTGCCCAGCCCCAGGCATGACCACAAACGAGTGCGGTCCGACCTCCTGAAGCGCTCCTTCAGGCGACCAGGCCACGGCCACATGGTAGCGGTCCGCGTCCAGGGTGCGCAGCAGGTCGGCGCGCCGCGGCCCGTGCTGCGAGGGCTGCGTCTGATGCCGTTCCGGCGCATTCCAGTCGCCACCGGAGCCCGTGTGGGTGGCGGAGCCGTACGGAAAAGCAAGCGATAGGCTGATCCGGCCGCTGGCGAGGAGCAACGACTCGACGCGGACGGCCACCAGGTCCAGCGCCGGGTGAACCCAGGTGTGGACCAGGACGGGCTCGCCATCCACGGAGAAGCGGCTGATCAGCGTGCCGGTCCAGAGGTCGAGGGTCTGGTGCGGATCGCCGAGCTCGGGGAGCGCCACCGGCGCGCCGTCGACGTGGCGCAGGACCAGGCCCAACCGCCCCAGGTCGAGCCGGTGGGGGTTGGCGCGGAGCCAATCAACGGCGACGGGGTCCACGCGCCGGTCGGGCTGCGCGGGGTCGCGCGCCGACCAGGCCGCTGCCGGGCCGTGCGGGCTGGGGCTGACCGGGTAGGGCGCCGGGCGGCCATAGGTGTCGTAATAGCGAAACGCCTGCTCCTGGTGGAAGCCATGCAGGTTGGGGAAGGAGTGCCAGCCCCACTGCGCCTGGGTGCCCAGGGGGATCACGCCGGGGAGCGCGGGGTCTCCTCCCGTCTCGTAGAAGCCAGGGAAGGTCTGTAGCCCGGTGATATCGGCGGTGAAGGCGAACTCGCCGTTGCCCACGGTGAGCGGCGAGAGCGGCGTTGGCTGTCGCACCGTGGGGTTGTGGCGGGTCACCAAACGGCGCCTGTCGATGGGCGCGGAGATCTCGTCGGGCATTTCGCCTCCTGCAGAGGGTATCGCGCTCACACTGGCTCGAAGCGGGCCTGGAAGAAGCGCAGGTACTTGGGCTCAAAGATCATGCGCAGGCCGCGCGTCCGCTCGCGGTTGTCGTAGGCCGCCTTGACCGCCTCGGCCACGATATCCATGTGCGCCTGCGTGTAGACGCGCCGCGGGATAGTAAGCCGGGTCAGCTCCAGCGCGGGGTGGCGGTTCTCGCCGGTGACGGGGTCGCGACCGGCGCTGACGATGCCGCGTTCCATGCTGCGGATGCCGGAATCCAGGTAAAGCTGGGCCGCCAGGGTCTGGGCGGGGAGTTCGTCCTGCGGGATATGCGGGTAGAAGCGCTTGGCGTCCAGAAAGACGGCGTGCCCGCCGACCGGCTGGACGATGGGGATGTCCCAGTTGGTGAGCAGCTCGCCCAGGTAGAGGACCTGGCCCACCCGCGAGCGGATGTGGTCGTCTTGCACGCACTCCTCGATGCCGATGGCGATGGCTTCCATGTCGCGGCCGGCGAGCCCGCCGTAGGTGTGCAGCCCCTCGTAGATGACCACCAGGTTGCGCAGCGTCTCAAAGAGCTCGGTGTCGTTCACGGCCAGCCAGCCGCCGATGTTGACCAGGTTATCCTTCTTGGCGCTCATCCAGGCACCGTCGGTGTAGCTGCAAAACTCTTTGAGGATGCGGGCGATGGTCCAATCGGCATAGCCGGGCTCGCGCTGCTGGATAAAGTAGGCGTTCTCCGCCATGCGGGTGGCGTCGAGATAGATGCGCACGCCGTAGCGGTCGCAGAGCTCGCGCAGCGCCCTGACGTTGGCCATGCTCACGGGCTGCCCGCCGGCCATGTTCACCGTCCCCGCCAGGCTCACGTAGGCGATGTTCTGCGCGCCCTTGTCCTTGATCAGCGTCTCCAGCTTGTCCAGGTCCACATTGCCCTTGAAAGGGTGCAGGTCGGCGGCGTCATGGGCCTCCCTGATGATCACGTCCACAAAGGTGCCGCCGGCCATCTCCTGGTGCTGGCGCGTGGTGGTAAAGTACATGTTGCCGGGGACCCACTGCCCTGGCTTGATGGCAGCCTGGCTGAGGATATGTTCCGCGCCACGGCCCTGGTGCGTGGGGACCAGGTACTTGTAGCCATAGTAGGTCTGCATCGCCGCTTCCAGGTGGTAAAAGTTGCGGCTGCCCGCATAGGCCTCGTCGCCCAGCATGAGCCCCGCCCACTGTCGGTCGCTCATGGCATTGGTGCCGCTGTCGGTGAGCAGGTCGATGTAGACGTCCTCGGAGCGCAGCAAGAAGGTGTTGGAGAAGGCCCCCTCCATCGCCTGCCTGCGCTCCTCCGCCGAAGCCAGGCGGATCGGCTCCACCATTTTGATCTTCCAGGGCTCCGCCCAGGAGCGGCGGCCGAACTGCTGTCCGATGGTCTGGTACTTTTTTGCGTCCATGCTATCTCCTTTGATCTGGTCAAGAACCGCCCTGGTTCTTGACGAGCTTGCGGCCGACGGCGAAGGCCTTGCCGAGGAGGCGCGAGATCCCATAGTATGCGCTCGTCCCGGGGTCGAACATGAACGGCCTGATCTTGGCGACGTCTGGGCGGCCGTCCGCATTCAGCATGGACTCGTCCGCCTTGACATCAATGATCTCCCCAACGAACTGAGTGTGTAGGCCCAGCTCGATGGCCTGCACGAGCTTGCACTCCAGCGCCAGCGGGAACTCGCCGACGTAGGGGGCGTCCACCAGCTCGCTGCGAACCGCGGTCAACCCGGCCGCGGCGAACTTGTCCTCCTTGGCCCCGCTGACGACGCCGGCATAGTCGGCCTCGACGACGTGGCCCTCATCAGGGATGCTGATGGTAAAGGCCCGGCGGGCGACGATGTTGCCATAGGTATAGGTGGCCTTGCGCAGGGCCACGGCGATGCACGGCGGCCGCGAGCAGCAGATGCCTCCCCAGGCCGCCGCCATGATATTGGGCATCCCGCGGGCGTCATAGGTACCCACGATAAAAACGGGGGTGGGATAGGCGATCGTTCCCGCTCCCAGAGAGCGCCTCATATCGGCCTCCTTTCGCTCATCAAGCCGCTCAGCCGCATTATACGGCAGGCGACGAAAGGGGGCAAGGTGGAACCGCGATCCGCCCGCGAAGGATCGCCTGACCAAGGCAGTGGGCGGGACGGGGGCGCGGGTCAGCGCAAGGGGCCGATGGTCAAGTCATCGGCGAAGGGGTTAGCGGCCTGGTCCAGCACCGGCTGGGCGCGCAGCGAGGGGTACTCGTACATGCCCACGCGCGTGGCGAATGGGCCCATTGCTCCCGGGGGAAGCTCGAAGCGAAAGCGTTGCACCACCACGTCGCCCGCCTGCCAGTCGTTGACGGGGGTGGTGGGACTGTCCACCTGCGCCACGCGCTGGCCTCCGGCATCCAGCAGGTGCGCGTAGAGTTGGTAGGCGGCCCCCGGGTTGGCAGAGACCTTCCAGACGCGCCAGACAATCCACCAGGCCAGCGATTGGCCGGGCTGCGCCAGCTGCTCTTGGCCATAGCCGATCAGCTCAGCGCCGTTTGCCAGCGCGCGTGGCCCAGGGATCTCCTCCCACACGGGCCACGATTGCCCATCCCAGCGCGCCAGCCGGAAAGGTTCCTCGCCGGCTCGCGCCGGGATCAACGCCCCCGCGCGCCACAGGCCGGCGCTGGCGTAGGTGGCCACGGCCGCCTCCGCGCCGGGCGTGACCAGGACCGTGGCGGGGCTGGCGGGAAAGAGCGCGGCATGGCGGCCGTCTACGAAGCGATGAGGCAGGCCCCGCAACAGCACATCATAGACCGCGACCCACTCGGCCGTGCGGGGATCGTCGCCGGGGCTGACCACGACGACGAGGTCCCCCCAGTCCCGGGCCTGCCGGCGGGTCTCCAGCAGCACGCGGAGCGGGACGCCGAACCCACCGGGCGTGGCTTGGCGGCCGATGACGTCGAGCAGGACTCCGAACGCAGCAGCCTGGGCCAAGGAGATGGCGACCACCAGGGGAGCGGCCAACCGCCATGCGCTCCTGGCCGCTCGTCCGGCCGAGCCGCGGCCAGCGGTCGCCTCAGGCGCCTTGGAGAGCAGCCAACCGACCGCCAGGAACGGCGCAGGCAGCAGCGAGGTGAAATAGTGCGGATAGAGCTCGGTAGAGTGTCGCAGCATAACCAGGATCGGCAGGATGGACCAGATGGCCACGACGGCCGCCGCCCCTGCGGCGCGGTCGTCCCGCCTGCGCAGCCCGCGCCATAGGCCCCAGGCTACTGCGGCAATTGCCAGCACTCCGGTGAGCGCCTGCGGCAGGCTCAAGCCTGGGACGCGACGCAGGAATTCGAGGTACGTTGGGTCGCCCGCCAACGAGTGGATATCGGCGCCGGTCACCAGCATCCACCACATCTTGAGCGACGCGGAATCCAGCGCCGCGGGGCGAGAGAGAAAGGCGGCGAGACCTGGCGAGACGCCGCTCTGCTGCCCCAGGACATGCCACAAGAACGGCAACGCGGTTAGTGCCCCCAACCCGGCGCCGGCCAGCAGGGCAGGAAGGTGGACGCGGCGGCGATAGAGGACGAGCAGGATCGGCGTCAGGGGCGCGACCAGCACGGCATGGTAGTGGAGCTGGACGATCAGCACCAGCAGGAGCACGTGCGCGGCCTGAGCCCAGCGCTTGCCTTCCAGGAAGCCCAGCAGCCCGGCGGCCGCGTAGACGAGGACCAGTGGCGACATCAGGTTGGGCTCCCAGATCTTGCGGGAGTAAAAGACGGCCCACGGGCTGGTGGCGTAGAGCAACGCGGCGATCCAGGCGGCCCGGGCGCCCCAGTACCGGCGGGCCAGCCACCAGCAGAGGGCCACGGCCAGCACGTTCAGCGCGCCCGTGAACAGCACCCCGGAAAGCGGGTTGGAGGAGAGGCGGAAGGGAAGCGCATAGATCCAGATGCTGAGCGGCGCTTTGGGGAGCCCTACCGAGGTCTCGATACCGTGCAGCGGAAAGGCGCGCCCCCCGGCCAGGTCCAGCGCCATCTGGGCGATATGCGCCTCGTCCTTCTTGAACTCGGTGATGCCGGGCCAGCCCAGGCGCAAGATCGCCGCCAGGACGAGGATGGCAATCAGCGTCCAGCGTTCGCTGACCCGACGATGCTCAGATTGCATGTGGCGCGCTCCGACCGAAGTACTGTCCATTATACCCAGGCTCGCCCGCCCACCAAGTCGGTTCAGAGGCGGCTCTTGCCGGGGCAGCGAAGGTGTGTTATACTCGGCCTATTAGCTAGCGTCTTCGTGCGGAGGGAGGCACGCCCATGCGGGACCTACACATCGCTTGCGGGCAGTTCGCCCCAGAGCCTGGCGACAAGGCTAAGAACGTCGCGCAGATGATCCGGCAGGCCACCGAGGCGCGGGCCGTGGGCTGCGAGCTAATCTTGTTCCCCGAGCTCGTGGTCACGGGCTATCTCGAGCCTGAGCAAATCCGTCCGCTGGCCGAGCCGCTCACGGGGCCGTCGGTGGAGTCCCTGGGCGCGGCGGCGCGCAAGCTGGGCATCGCCATCGCCTTCGGGTTCGCCGAGGTGGACGAGGGGGAAGGGGCGCTCCATAACAGCCTCGCCGTGCTCGACCGTGAGGGGAGCGTGGCAGGAGTCTACCGCAAGATGCACCTGTGGGCCACGGAAAAGTTGTGGGCCAAGCCGGGAGCTCGCGCTACCACCTTTGACCTGGGCGACGTGCGCTGCGGCGGATGGATCTGCTACGACACCCGCTTTCCCGAGCTGGCGCGCCTGCTGGCCCTCTCTGGGACGGACGTCGGCCTGGTGTCCACGGCTTGGCTGGGGCCTGGGGATGAGTGGAAGCTCGCCTTGCGCGCCCGCGCGCTGGATAACAGCATGTTCGTCGCCGGTGCCGACATCATCAGCTATGACCCGGTGTTGCGCTGCTACGGCCTGAGCATGATCGTGGGCCCCAAGGGCAATGTGCTGGCAGAGGCCAAACCCGAGCAGGAGGGGATCATCCACGCGGTGCTCAAAGGCCAAGACCTGCTGGCTCAGCGCAAGCGCGTGCCCCTGTTGGCCGACCGACGCCCGGGCCTGTATGGCCTTTTGACCCGCTGAGTTCTGCCGAGCCTTTTTCGACCTGAGCGCCGCGCCCCCGGCGCAGGCCTTTCCGGCGGACCATCGCGATACGCCTGTCATTGGAGGATCACTTCACGATGCTGCACCCGGCTGGGCGCACCCTCGGCACGCTGCTTGTGGCGGTGTGCGCCGCTCTGCTCTCCATCGGGCTGGCCATCTCGCCCAGCCTCACGGTCTCTTCCGCCCCTCAGGGCCAGTCGCCCCTGACCCCTGGCCCCTTGCCCACAAGCACCCCCACGCCTGCGCCGGACTATGGCTTCGTCGAGTCATGGGCGCCGCAAGCCACCGAGCCGGATGCGATCAACGACCCGGGCTGCCTGATCTCGACGGGAGGGGCATTCTACCTGGCGGACACGGGCAACCACCGCATCCGAGTTTATGACGCTGCGTGGCAGTTGGTGCGCGAGTGGGGCACGCCCGGCGGTGGGCCAGGCGAGTTCTGGTTCCCCGAGGGCATCGCCGTGACGCAGGATCGCGTCCTGGTGGCGGACACGGGCAATCGTCGCGTGCAGGCTTTTACGCTGGATGGCGTCCATGTGGCCAACTGGGGTGTGAGCGGGCTGGGACGCCTGTCCATGCCCTGGGGCATCGCGGTCGATGGCGGGCTTGTCTACGTCAGCGATAGCAGCACTCACCGTATTGTGGCGTTCAGCCTGGCGGGGGCTTTTCGTGGCGCCTGGGGCGGGGAAGGGTCGGCCAACGGCCTGTTGCGCGCGCCCCGCGGGCTGGCCGCGGCGGACGGCCTCCTCTACGTGGCCGATAGCGGGAACAACCGCATCCAGGTCTTCACCGGCGATGGCCTCTACGCCTCTCAATATGGTGGGCTGGGCACGGAGCCGGGCAGATTGCACCAGCCCTCGGGCGTGGCGCTTTCCGCCAACGCCATGTATATCGCCGACACCGACAACAGCCGTTTGCAGGTCTGGGATCGCCAAGGCCGGTTCCTCTGGGAGTGGCGAGGAGACAACGGGGGGCTGGTGCGCCCGCGCGGGGCGGCTCCGTCGTCGGATGGGGGCGCCTGGGTGGTGGATAGCGGCAATCACCGGCTGGCGCGGGTCATCCCGCAGGGAGGCGAGATCGCCCTATGGCCCAGAGAGGAGGGCGGAGGGTTCGGCGGGGCCCGCGCAATGGCGCCCGGGCCCGATGGCAACCTCTATAGCCTGAACCTGGAGGGCAGCCGCGTGCAGGTGCAGGGCTCAGCCGGCGAGCTGCTGCGCTCGTGGGGGGCGGTCGGGAGCGGGCCAGGCCAGCTCAGCGCGGCGCAGGGGCTGGCCGTGTTGCCGGATGGCCGCGTGAACCCGCTCTGCAATGTCCGCTTCCCTCATGGCTCGATATCCGCCGAATCAGCCAACTGCGCCCGCCGCCATGCAGGGCAGGTTTTCGGCATTCCCGCGCGTCAGCCCGGCGCGCCTGTTCACAACGGTTGTGCAGGCGGCCGCGCCAGGGTCACAGCCGCATGTCGCGTTCGAGCCTGCTCACGCCGCCCATGTATGGCACGATCGCCGCGGGCAGCACAACGGAGCCATCCGCCTGCTGCCCGTTTTCGAGAATCGCCACCATCAGCCGGGCAAGGGCGACGCCGGAGCCGTTCAGGGTATGCACGAAACGCACCTTGCCTTTGGGCTCGGGGCGATAACGGATATTGGCCCGCCGGGCCTGGAAGTCCTCGCAATTGGAACAGGAGGATATCTCCTTGTATTCGTTGTAGCTGGGCATCCACACCTCGATATCATAGGTCTTAGCCGAGGAGAAACCCATATCTCCGGTTGAGAGTAGCACCACTCGGTAGGGCAGGCCCAGGAGCTGCAACACCTCTTCCGCATCAGCCGTGAGTTTCTCCAGCTCATCATAAGAGGTCTCCGGAGCAACCAGCTTGACCAGTTCGACCTTATTGAACTGATGCTGGCGAATTATCCCGCGGGTATCGCGCCCGTGCGATCCGGCTTCCGCCCGGAAACAAGGGGTGAATGCTGTCAAATATTTGGGCAGGTCTACGCCTTCCAGCATCTCTTCCCGGAACAGATTGGTCAGGGGCACCTCAGCGGTGGGAATGAGATACATTTCCCGCCCTTCCACCTTGAACATATCTTCAGCGAATTTGGGCAACTGCCCGGTTCCCAGCATGCATTCAGCATTGACCATGAAAGGAGGCAATATCTCCTGGTAACCATGTTTGCCGGTATGCAGATCGAGATAGAAATTAATAATGGCGCGTTCCAGGCGGGCGCCCCAGCCTTTATATACCGCAAAGCGTGCTCCGGACAGCTTGGCCGCCCGTTCAAAATCCAGAATGTCCAGGTTAGGGCCGATATCCCAGTGGGCCAGGGGTTCAAAGTCAAACTTACGCGGATCTCCCCAGCGCCGGACCTCGACATTGGCACTTTCATCCGGTCCGACCGGTACCGACTCGTGGGGCAGATTGGGTATAGATAGCATGATGCCGTCAATCCCGATCTCGATCTCCTTGATCT
>ENA-UOUL01000383-UOUL01000383.1-bioreactor-metagenome-genome-assembly--contig:-NODE-383-length-76392-cov-6.783621_pt1 | contig 76392 bp, 79 predicted proteins | sample MGYA00249838_ERZ747220 | MGnify/ENA primary metagenome ERZ747220 (study PRJEB28778, sample SAMN05720191) | bioreactor metagenome | isolation source: Anaerobic biogas reactor | place: USA:Washington... | reverse complement strand
TCTCTCTGGCGATGGCTGTGGCTCCCCTATGGATCTCGCTCATGAGCACCGGGACTCGCGAGACCGACCGTACCGTATGGCTTCTTCAGCAACGCGTAGCGGCGGCTCGATTCGAGCGCGACCTCCGACTGGCGGGAGCAGAGCGTTGTCTGTTTCCCGTGGCGGGTGCCTTGTTGGAAGCGTCGGGTTCGCAGGTGGTGCTCCTTCAGCGCGCGACCGACGGTTCAATCCCGCTCATCGTCGAGTGGGAGATCACCAGGGGCTCATTGATGAGGCGGTGGGGAACGTGTCCCACGCGGCGGCCGGTCGCGTTTCCGCACTCCCTCTATCAAGACAACAAGACGATGCTAGAACAGGTAGGCGCAAGAAGCTCGTTCACGTATGTGGTGAAGGGAGTCGAGCGGCCCGCTCCTATAGCCAACGCCGATCTCGCGTCGGTGGAAACAGTCGTCCTGCACCTGTACGCCGGCGGCGCAGTGGGCCCCGTGACCGGCGGCGCTACGGCGATCGAAATGACCACGAACGCACGGGTGAGTCGATGAACTGCGCGCCCCACAAGTGGCGCTTTCAACCGGGCGCGCAACAGGGCTCGATCCTCATGCTGGTGCTGTTCATGTGCCTCGCGGTTGCGGTGGTGGTACAGACACTCGTGGTCGCGGTCATCTGTGGCACCCGGGCGCTGGGCGACGAGTACGCGGGGCGAGCACGCATGGAGGAAAAGGATGCTGGCTTGGCGAGGATCCGCGAGCGCGGCCTCACAGCTTGGGAGGGGGCTTCCTGGATGGTGGTGAGCGAGGGGGGTCACACCGTCGAGGGCTGTTTGACCGAGGCGGCGGGCGAGTCGGAGTGGGTGCTGAAGGCCATCGTCCGTCAGGAGCCTGATGTGTCAAGACTCACGACGTCCGCGCTCCTGGAGCGGGGCCGCGACGGCATCGACCTGCCTCTTGCTGCCGTGGTCGGCGGCTCGATGACCGCAGCCGCGGGGCGCAGTGCTGCGTGGCTCGAGGCCGAAAGCGGCAGCGATGCGGTGGCGTACGTTACCGAGGCACCGGTTGCTCCTGTGCTGGGTGAACGGTGCTCATTGGTGCCGCTCACCGACCCCTGGCGGCTGGACCCCGGCTGGGCGGCCCTGTTCGGTGACACGGCGCCGAAGGGCGTGGCTCCAGGCCCGAGCGTGACCGCTCTGACCGGTTGGCATGGGATGACTGTGGAGGTTCCCGCGGATGGCGCCGGTTGGGCGGCAGACGAGCCCGTCCTGGTGGTGGTCACCGGCGGTGCCGACCTCGACGCCCGCGGCTTGGGCGACCTATACGGCGTCATCGTGGTGGACGATGGGTCCGTCTATCTCGACGGGACCACTCTGCACGGCGCGGTCATCGCAACCGATGCCGTCGATTTTGGCGCTACCGGGCGCGTCGTCTTCTCGAAGACGATGCTGCGGTGGGCTACCGATCGCTCGTTGGTACGCACGCGGCTGGTTCCGGGGAGTCGCTGGGAGGGCACGGAATAGGTGGTCTTGGGTATACTTCCAATATGGGATGTAGGGACGACGAACACAGCTGCTTCACGGTACCCACCGGCGACGCCGGGCGCGGACGTTTCGAGTGCAGGGAGTGCGGGATCGTCTGCCAGCAGGTGGTGTCCCCTTGGCATTGCCTCAAATCGGGGTGCCCGTACGTGTACTCATATGAGGGGGACGACACCACCTTCTTCGGATGCCTCTACAAGGTCTTCACGCCGGAACTCGATCTCGGGGTCTTCTTGGATAAGAGTGGACGTCCGGGGCGGACCGCCGACCCCTATGGGCCTCTGCGGGTGGTGCGCGAGCCGCGGCCGCAGTGTCGCGTCTGGATCGAGCGGGCATACGAGGCTATCAACCCGGGTCGCGCATGTTGTAACCCAGGGTTTCTTTACGGCTTGACTCCACGGAACTGACCGGAGGGCGTCGTGGACCTTCAACTCCTCTTCTTGGGGACCGCCGGAGCCACGCCTTCGGTCGATAGGGGCTCTCCAGCGACGCTCCTCATCCGTGGGGGAGAGCGGATCCTCATCGATTGCGGCGAGGGGACCCAGCGGCAGCTCATGCGCTCGGCCGGCCTTGCCCGCATCGAGACCATCCTGCTCACTCACCTGCATGGCGATCACTATCTGGGGTTACCCGGGTTGCTCAAAACATACAGTCTCCTGGGTCGTGAAGAGCCCCTGCGCTTGCTGGGGCCGAGCGGGCTCTACGAGATGCTGCGCGACGCAGAACGCCTCATCGGCAGGCCCCGCTTCCCGTTCATGGCGGAGGAAGTCGGCGAGGGTCTCGTTCTCGAGAACGAAGACTACCGGTTGCAGACGGCCGCCACCGAGCACGGTATGCCGGGGCTGGCCTGGTGTCTGCACGAGAAACCTCGTCCCGGGCTGTTCCATCCGGAGAAGGCCGTCGAGTTGGGCGTCGTCCCGGGGCCCGATTTCGGTCTGTTGCAGCGTGGTTCGAACGTGATCACGGCGGCGGGTCGTGAAGTCCGGCCCGACGAGGTCATGGAGTTGTCGCGCGAAGGGCGGAAGGTGGTCATAACGGGGGATACGAGGCCGTGCGCCGCTGTGGTCGAGCTGGCGGCGGGCGCTTCCGTTCTCGTCCACGATTGCACGTTCGGCTCGTCGGAGTCCGAGCGCGCCTTGGAGACGGGTCATTCCACCGCCCGCGAAGCGGCCCAGGTCGCGAGGGAAGCCGGAGTGACCACGTTGGTTCTCACTCATGTGAGCTCGCGCCACACGTGGCGCGAGCTCCGCGACGAAGCCCGGGAGGTCTTCCCCGGGGCGCTGCTGCCCCGCGATTTCGACTCTCTCATCGTGCCGTATCCGGAGAAGGGCCGTCCCCGCCTCGAACGGGTATAATGCTGCGTCGCCGTCAAGGCCGACCGGCGGCGTCATCCTTGCCCACGTAGCTCAGGGGATAGAGCACTGGCCTCCGGAGCCAGGTGTCGCAGGTTCGAATCCTGCCGTGGGCACTCCGGCGGCTTTCATGGCCGCAGTCCCAGAGCCTGTTGCACCGCCGTGTACGGCACCTCCAGCGGCGGCGCGAGCTCCCACCCGAAGACACGGCGCATGGCATCCAAGCATGACATCTTGACGTCTCCCATGGCGTGGGCGCGGCCGGTGAGCCTGTCCAGACTCGTCTGTCGCAGGCCGGCCTCTCCACACGACACCACCAGGTCGAAGAGAGAAAGGTCGACGCTCACGTTGAACGAGGCCCCGTGGCTGGCCACCCAGCGATGGCAGCGCAGCCCCACCGACATGATCTTGGCGCCGCTCACGTCTTTGGCGCCGCTCGCTTCAGCGGCACCGCTCGCCTCCTCGGCGCCGCTCACATAGAGCCCCGGGTGCCCATCCCTCCGATGGGCCGCCACTCCGTGGGCGGCGAGCACCACCACGAAGACCTCCTCGAGATCGCGCACGAAGGCGCGTAGGTCCCGGCGAGGGATGCGCACTACGGGATACAAGATGAGTTGCCCCGGGGCATGCAGGGTGGCCTGGCCACCCCTCTCCGACGTCACCACCTCGACCCCGCGGCTCAGAGCGAGCGCCGGGTCGCGAAGATCGGCCTCGACGCCGCGGTTGCCAAGAGTGATCACCGGCTCGTGTTCGAGAAGCAGGATGACGCCGGGCAGCATCCCGTCCGCGACGGCGGTGCGCAACCGCCCCTGCAGCTCTTGCAGGGGCGCATAAGGAGCTATCCCCAGGTCAAGTACCGGGAGCGCCGGCACGGCGCCGGCGGCCGCGGCCCGGTCGTCACGCATGCCCATAGAGGCCTCCGCCGGTGGCCTTCCTCTTGAGCGCACCGGTCTTCATGTGAGAGACTCCGTGCGCGGCGTTAGGATACAGCACCGGGTCCGGCGGACGGCCGGACCGGCGCATCGCAGGCCGGGAGGCGTGGTGGCGAAGAAGAAATACGATCCTCTCTGGGAGGTCGCGGGCGAGAAGGTCGCCCTGCAGGGCCAAGGGCCCGATGTGGACGTAGTCTGTCCGCACTGCAACGTGAAGGTTCATGTACCGGCGACGGCCGGTCCGGGCGACCGTTTCGCGTGTGGCCTGTGCGGAGGGATATCCGAAGTGGTCTCGAGCCCCGCCGGGATCAGACTCGAGCCTGTGGTTGCGGCGAAGCGCTCGTAGAGCGCCCGGCTGGGAGACCACCCGCTAGTAGAGCACCACGGGGCGTCCGAGTCCCTCGATGACCTGTCCGAGGTCTGCGGCCAGATCCTTGGGGGCCGATACCGCGTTGGGATCGCCATCGGAGATGTAGCGCAGCTCCGGCCGGTCCTTGAGGCTCTTGATGGCATCGACGACAAAGTTCTGGCTGCCCCTGATGCGGGGGATGTGCAACGGTTCGAACTTCGTAGAGAAGGGCGATGGGCACACCCGCAAGGCGATGGAGCAGGCGGCCGTGTACTTGTAGTTGACACCTTCATGCTCGCCGCTCGCCAGGATGTCATCGGAGTCGGGATACTCACCGAAGGGGAGGGCGAGACTGGTGACTTGATAGCCCCCGCCGGCCAGCTCCTCGATGGTGGCCTGGGACTGCGCGAGTTGCTTCACCGACTCAGCCTCGGAGGCGTCGGCCAGGTTCAAGTGAGTCACGGTGTGGCTGCCCACCTCGTAGCCCCAGTCGATGAGATCGATGAGCTTGCCCTGCTTGAGGTCCGGCTGCCCCCAAAGGACGCGCTCCTTGGGCGTGACGTCCAGGAGGACGAAAAAGGTCGCTCGGGAGGCCCAATCTCCCTCGTCCACCGCGGCCTCCATGATGCCCACCGCGCAATCGGGGTCGAGCGTGCCGTCGTCGAGGATGCGGTACTGTCCAGGGCTGGAGTCGTCGAAAGTCAGAGCCACAGGCGACTTGCCGGCCGGGATGTTGATGTTACCCGTGACCAGATCGTGGATGTTGACAGGGTAGTAGCCCTCCGCCTTGAGGAGGGCGATGTCGTTGCGGAAATTCTCCGGCGTGCGGGTCCAGTCCGATTCGCCGGTATCAAAATGGTGATACATCAACACGAGAACCTGTCCCAGCTCGTTGGCGCCGATGGCGCGCGCGCGTTCCGCGGTCATCGGCTCGCCGGCGGTGGGATCGACGTTGGACGAGTCGGTGGACTCTTCGAGGGTGGTCTCTTGGGTCTGGGCCTGGGCTTCGGAGGGGTCGGCCGGACCGCCTCCCAGAGCAAGCCCGAGGATCAGGCCGATGAAGGCTCCAACGGCGAAAGTTGTCATGGTGAATCTGAAGACTTTGTCGCGTCTCATCGTGCCGGTATTCTACCAGACGGGCCGCGGCCCTCGAATACCCCGTGGGGCCGCTCTGTTACACTAGCGCGACCATGCCGCAGGACTACTCGAGCAGAAGCCAGATCCAAGCAAGATCCGCCCGTCGGCGCAAGGGCGTCGGAGCGCGCATGGCGTTCATCGCCTTTCTCGGCATAGCCGGGTTCGCGGCCGGTTTCATCCTTCTCTGGGCTCTCGGCAGCTGGATAGTCGGCGGCCCGGGCTTCCCGTGGGAAACACGTGATCCGCAGGTCGCGACCAGCGTGGGGCTCGCAGTCGATTCCGAGTACGAGATCGAGCCCTTGATCGACCAGATCGTGCTTCGAGATATGTCGTACGTGCCGATCAAAGGCGTCTACGTTTCGAGCTATGCAGCCGGCGATTCCGGCATCATGGAAAGACTCCTGGGACTGGCCAATACCACCGAGATCAACTCCTTCGTGGTGGATGTCAAGGAAGACTTCGGGGCTATCACCTATGCCGCCGCCGTGCCCTTGGCGAACGAACTGGGGCTCATCGAGAAGCGCATCAAAGACATCGACGGGTTCATCTCCACGCTGTCCGAGAACGGCATCATCCCTATCGCCCGGGTCGTCTGTTTCAAGGACACGATGCTGGCCCGGGAGCGCCCGGACCTGGCCGTGATGCACACCGATGGCACCATGTGGGAGGACTACAACGAGCTGAACTACACCAATCCGTACAATCACGAGGTGTGGGAGTATCTGGTGCAGGTCGCCGAGGATGCCGCTCGGCGCGGGTTCAGGGAGATCCAGTTCGACTACGTGCGCTTCCCGAGTGACGGCCCCATCTCCAAGGCTGTATATCCAGGGGAATATTGCTCCAAGGCCGATGCCATCGCCGGATTCTTGGCCTATGCCCGGGCTCGTCTCGAGAAGCTGGGGGTGTGGGTGTCGGCCGACGTGTTCGGCATCGTGATCATGGATACCCCGGATGCCGACACCATCGGGCAGAAGTACGACAAGGTCTGCCAGAATGTCGACATCATCTGTCCCATGGTGTACCCATCGCACTACGAGTCGGGTTCGTACGGATTGGAGAACCCCAATGGGAGCCCCTACGAACTCGTGACTGCCGCGATGAAGCAGACGGCCACCCGCGTTGCAGGTACGGGCGCCATGGGTAGGCCCTGGCTGCAGGACTTCACGCTGGGCAGGGTGGAGTACGGGGTGGAACGGGTCAAGGCGCAGATCAAGGCGGCCGAAGAGCAGGGCTTCAGTGAATGGCTGCTGTGGAACGCGTCTGTGAAGTACACGGCGGGCGCCTTGCGCAAAGAGGGCGGCTAGAGACAGCCCCGCAGGGCCCGAGGCCTGAGACCGCGCGCAGCCTGAGGCCCGAGACCGCGCGCAGACACTCACGGTATGTACTAAAATGACGTCCGTTCGCCGTTGTTCAGGGATGCCGCGGAGCTGCGAAGCGTCTGCAAGCCGTATCGGGGGCCGGATGAGTATTATTCAGCTGTCTGTATTCGTTGAGAACAGGCCGGGCCATCTGGCCGACACTCTTGCCACCCTGGCTGAGGGCCGGGTCAACATCCTCTCGTTCACCATCGCCGACACGGCGGACTACGGAATCCTGCGCTTGGTCGTCGACGACGTTCAACGGGCCAAGGATCTGTTCGCGTCCGCCGGGTACGCCGTGGTGGAGCACCCGGTGGTGTGCGCTCAATTGCCCAACGAGCCCGGGATCCTAGCCGCCGTCATGCGCATGGTGTCAGACTCGGGCCTGGACATCGAGTACATCTACCTCGGAACGCGCGATTCGCTCCTTCTCAAGACGGAGCAGCTCGACCGGCTGGAAGCACTGCTGATCGAAAACGGTTTCCCCGTGATGGGCCCCGGAGATCTCAACCCGCCGGGCTCCTCGCCGACGGCTCAGTCGTGACTTCTGACCAGTTTCTTCAATACATCTTCAGCGGGATCACCACCGGGTCGGTGTATGCGCTGACGGCCATGGGGTTCACCCTGGTCTTCAACGCTACGCAGATCATCAATTTCTCCCAAGGGCAACTGGTGATGCTCGGGGGCATGACCGCGGTCGCGCTCCACGGGCTGGGGCTGCCGCTGTGGGCCTGCTTCATCGGCGCCGTGGTGGTCGTGATGGTTGTCTGCGTCATCTTCGAACGTATCGCCATCCGTCCACTGCTGCAGAAAGGGGTGCTCGCGCAGATCATCGCCACGGTGGGGGCGTCGTTCGTGTTCGAGACGGCGGCGATGCTCATCTGGGGACGCAACGCGGTGGGGTTGCCGGCCTTCTCCGGAGAGAAGCCCATACCGGTGGGCGGCGCCGCGCTGGCGCCTCAGACTCTGTGGGTCGTCGGGGCGACCGCGGTCATCGTCGTAGGACTGTTCTTCTTCTATCGCAGGAGTCTCTTCGGAAAGGCCGTGAGGGCCTGTGCCGTCGATCCCACCTCGGCGAGGCTGCAGGGGATCTCATACAGCCGGGTGGTGGTGTTCAGTTTCGCCCTCACAGGCGCGATCTCGGCCGCGGCCGGAGTGCTGATAACACCCATCAGCTTCATGAGCTATCACTCCGGCTCACTGCTGGGTCTCAAGGGATTCGCCGCCGCGACGTTGGGCGGGCTGGGTAACCCCGTGGGGGCCGTCGTGGGCGGCTTCGTCCTCGGCATCGTGGAGGCCTTGGGAGTGGGGGTCATCTCCGCCGGCTACAAAGACGCGATAGCCTTCGTCATCCTGCTGCTCGTGCTCTTCATCAGACCGGCCGGGATCCTCGGCGCCAGGGTGGTGAACAGGCAGTGACGGCGCAGCAATCCATGGGGTCGTATCTGCGCAAGCACGCCGGCTACCTGGTCTTCGCGGTCGTCGTGATGACCATCCCGGCGTACCTGAGCGACGCCTACTACCTGTCGATACTCGCTTTCATGGCCACCAAGTTCATGATGGCCATGGGCCTCAGCCTGCTGCTGGGCCAGGCCGGGCAGATCTCGCTGGGGCAGGCCGGCTTCGTGGGCATCGGGGCGTATGGGGCGGCCATCCTCACCACCAAGGTCGGGCTCGATCCGTGGCTTGCGATGCTCATCGCGGCTCTGCTGTCGGCCACCATCGCGGGCCTCATCGGCATGCCGACCTTGCGGCTCAAGGGCTACTACCTCGCCATGGCGACGTTGGGCGTCAACGAGATCATCTACATCCTCATCGTGCAGTTGAAAGACCTCACCAACGGTACCGACGGCATCACCGGCATCCCCTCCCTGGCGATAGGGGGGCTGGATTTGGGCGGCCCGAAGGCGTATCACCTGGTCGCCTGGGGCGTGGCCCTGCTCATGCTGCGCTTTGCGCTCAACCTCTCCAGGTCGAGGGTGGGCCGGTCCCTGCGGGCCCTGCACCGGTCAGAGCCGGCCGCGCAGTCTCTGGGAGTCGACACGTCGTACCGCAAGGTGCAGGTCTTCATGCTGGCGGCGGTGTTCGCCAGCATCGCCGGCAGCTTCGACGCCTACTACATGAACTTCGTCAGCCCCGACAGCTACACCATCACTTTCTCCATCATCCTCATCACCGGAGTCATCATCGGCGGGCTCGGCACCGTATGGGGGGCCCTGTGGGGGACCCTCGCCATCGTGATACTGCCGGAACTGCTCAAGCGCGTGAACGAAGACATCACCAACCTGGTGTTCGGGGTGCTGCTGATCGCCATCATGGTTCTGTGGCAGGGCCGGAGCCGGGGGTTGTGGCAGACTATCAGGGCCCGCCGGCCGGGAGGGTCCGGCGGAGGGGCTGCTCCACCCGGGGCTGAGGAGTAGGCGGTTATGGCTCTTCTCAACATAGAGCATGTGTCGAAACGTTTCGGAGGGCTGGACGCGCTGCGAGATGTGACCTTCGCGGTGCACCAGGGGCAGATCAAGGCGCTCATCGGACCCAACGGCGCGGGTAAGACGACCTTGTTCAACGTCGCCTCAGGCTCGTACCGGCCCACCGAGGGCCGCGTGCTCTTCTCGGGCGAAGACGTCACCAAGAGGGCGCAGCACAAGATCTGCCGCATGGGTCTTGGCAGGACCTTCCAGCACAGCCTGGTGTTCGACGACATGAGCGTGGTGGAGAACGTGGCGGTGGGCCGCTACTCGCGGACCAAGGCGGGCGTCATTTCGGCGGCGCTGAGCCTACCGCTGCATCGGCGCGAGGAGCGCGAGACCCTCAAGGCCTCACACGAGGCGCTGCGACGGGTGGGGTTGGACCACAAGGCTGAAGAGGCGGCCGAGAACCTCCCCATGGGAGAGCGGCATCTTCTGGAGATAGCGCGGGCTTTGGCGGCGGAACCCCGGCTTCTGCTGCTGGACGAACCGGCAGCCGGTCTGAACGAGGAGGAGACGGGACGGCTGGCCGAGGCTGTGAGGAAGATCAGGGACGAGGGCGTGACGGTGCTCCTGGTGGAGCACGACATGACCTTTGTCATGGACATATCGGACGAGGTGGTGGTGCTGGACTATGGGCGAAAGATCGCCGAGGGGCCGCCATTGATGATCCAGGACAACGAGGAAGTCATCAAAGCGTATCTGGGAGAGGAGTTGGGGTGATGCAGAGCAAGCGGGGCGACAGAAGTAGGTCGAAGAGACGATCGGGGATGGTCCGGCTGGGGCCGTGGCTGGTGGTGGCCATAGTGCTGGTGGCGCTCATGGCTATGCTGACCGCCGGCTGCGGCGACGAGACCACAGCGACCACGAGCGCCGGGGGAGGGACGGAAACCACGTCCGGCGGCGCCGCGCCGACCGGCGATCCGGTCGTGATCGGAGCGATCGTGTCGGCCACCGGCCCGACCTCCGCGCTGGGTGAGCAGGAGCGCAACGTGCTTCAGATGATGGAGACCGAGATCAACGCGGCGGGCGGGATCCTGGGCCGGCCGCTGAAACTGGTCATCGAGGACGACAAGAGCGACGCCAAAGAGGCGGTCACAGCTGCCAACCGGCTGATCGACCAGGAGAAGGCGGTGGCCATCATCGCCTCCACCGGTTCTCCGTCGACACTGGCCGTGAAGGCCATCACGGCTGCGAAGGGCCTGCCCCAGATAGCCATGGCCGCGGCGAACGCCATCACCGACGAAGCGCCTATGGAGTGGATCTGGAGGACCCCGCACAAGGACGCCATGGCGGCTGCGCGGGCCCTTGCTTACGTCTCCGAGTCGCTGCAGGCCAAGAAGATCGCGGTGCTCCACGATGAGAACGCGTTCGGGTCGTCGGGCGCCGCCGAGATCGAGAAGAGCGCGCCGGGCATGGGGCTGGAGATAGTCATGGTCGAGTCTTACAAGACCGACGATACCGATCTGACGGCTCAGCTCACGAAGATCAAGGGTGAGAACCCCGAGGTCCTCATCGTGTGGGGTACCAACCCGGGACCGGCCCTCGCGGCCAAGAACATGGTGCAGCTGGGCATGGATATCCCGTACGTGGGAAGCCACGGCATCGCCAACCGGACGTTCATCGAGCTGGCCGGCGACGCTGCTGAGGGGGTCGTCTTCCCGGCCGGCAGCCTGCTTGCGCCCGCCTCTATCACCGATCCGGCGCGCAAAGAGGTCACCGACCTCTTCGTGCAGCAGTACACCGAGGCGTATGGCCAGTCGCCCAACACCTTCGCCGGCTATGCGTGGGAGGCCATCAGCCTGCTCGCCGACGCCATCGAGAGGGCGGGAAGCACCGAACCCGCGGCCATACAGTCTGCGCTCAATGCCACCCAGGGGTTCGTGGGCCCCGATGGTGTCTACAACTTCTCTGAGACAGACCACGACGGTCTGACGGCCGACGATATGATCATCGTGAAGATCGAGGGTGGCACCTGGGTGCTGGTCGAATAGTCTTGGGAGGAACGGGTGCTTGAGCTGCAGGGTGTCTGCGCCGGCTACGGCAGGATAGAGGTCCTTCATGGCATCGACCTCAAGGTTGGCGACGGCGAGATCGTCACCATAATCGGCGCCAACGGAGCGGGCAAGAGCACGCTGCTCAAGGCCATATCCGGTGTAGTGCGGATCTCGGCAGGTTCCATAGCCTTCGACGGCCGGCGCATCGATCGCATGGGGATGGAAGACATCGTGCGAGGTCGTCTCGTCCAGATCCCCGAAGGGCGTAGGCTGTTCGGTCCCATGACCGTGGAGGAGAACCTGGAGCTGGGCGCATATTCGCGCAGGCGCCAGGGCAGCCCCATGACCGCGCGGCTGCAGCGTGTCTTCGACTTGTTCCCGCGACTGCAAGAACGGCTCAGTCAGCAGGCGGGGACTTTGTCGGGAGGGGAGCAGCAGATGTTGGCCGTGGCCCGGGCCCTGATGGCCGAGCCACGGCTGCTGTTGCTCGACGAGCCTTCCATGGGCCTGGCTCCCATCGTGGTGCACGATATCTTCACCAGTCTGCGCAGACTGAACGAAGAGGGCCTCACCATGGTCCTGGTCGAGCAGGACGCGCGCATCGCCCTGAGTCTGGCGCATCGCGGCCTGGTCATGGAACGAGGCAGGATCGTCCTTGCCGACACGGCGCAGGCCTTGCTCGAGAACCCGGAAGTACGCGCGATCTACTTCGGCCGGCGCAGCGCCGGGTATAGACGCGGGATGGAGACGACATGAACGAGATCTGGAACCCCGAATACGAGTGCATGACAAGGGACGAACTGCGCGAGTTGCAGTTCAAGAGGCTGCAGATGACACTGCGCTGGGCCTACGAGAACGTGCCGTTCCACCACGAACGATGGACGGAGATGAAGCTCAAGCCGGGCGACATCGGTTCGCTGGACGATCTGCACAAGCTGCCCTTCACCGTCAGGAGCGACTTCAAGAAGGCGTACCCGTACGGACTGTTCGCCCTGCCTCTGGACAAGGTCATCCGTGTGCACGCATCGTCGGGCACTATGTCCAACCCCACCGTGGTGGGCTACAGCAGGGGAGATCTCAACACCTGGTCGGAGCTCTGCGCCCGGGTCGCGGTGGCGGGGGGCGCCCGCTTCCACGACGTGGCGCAGATAGCGTTCGAGTACGGTATGACCACCGGCGCGTTCGGCATGCACGCCGGCCTGGAGCGGGTCGGAGTCACGGTGATCCCCGCTTCCACCGGCAACACCAACCGTCAGCTGCAGATGATGCGCGACTTCAAGACGACCGTCCTCGTGGGCACGCCGTCGTACGTCCTGCACCTCACCGACGTGGCTTTGGAATCCGGATACGATTTCAAGGAGCTGAACCTCCGGGTGGGTCTGTTGGGATCCGAGCCGTGGACCAACCAGATGAGGGCCAAGCTCGAGGAGCGCACCGGGATGTCGGCCTGCGATATCTATGGACTGTCGGAGGTCATCGGCCCGGGCATCTCGTACGAGTGCTGGAACAAGGACGGCCTGCACATCAACGAAGACCACTTCTTGGTGGAGGTGGTCGACCCGCAGACCGGCGAGCCGGTGCCGGACGGCAAGGAGGGTGAGTTGGTCTTCACCTCGCTCACCAAGGAAGCGGTGCCGGTGATCAGGTACCGCAGCGGTGACCTCGCGAGCATCAGCTACCGGCCTTGCGCGTGCGGAAGGATCTTCGCCCGGCACAGCAAGGTGTACGCCCGTACCGACGACATGTTCGTCATCCGGGGCGTCAACGTCTATCCCTCGTCCATAGCGGCTGTCCTTGCCGCCATCGAGACGGTGGAGCCTCACTACCAGATCGTGCTCTACCGCGAGGGTTCGCTAGATCAGATAGAAGTGCAGATAGAGGTCTCTCCCTCGTTCTTGCCCGACATGGTGCGCAAGTTGCAGGGCTTCCAGCACCGCGTGGAGGAGAGCCTCCGCCAGGAACTCGGTATCCGGCCGCGGGTGCGCTTCGTCGAGCCCCGGACCATCCCGCAGGACGACGGTGCAAAGGGACGGGTGATAGACAACCGGGGGGTCTGATACACTGCCGCGAAGGCACTTACTAGGCGCGCTCTGCTGCCTATGGACGTCACAACTCTGGAGGAAACCGTGGAACAGCGTGACTTCTTGTTCACCTCGGAATCGGTCAGCGAGGGTCATCCCGATAAGATCGCCGATCAGATATCCGACGCCGTGCTCGATGCCGTCCTGCGGGACGACCCGCAGGGGCACGTTGCGTGCGAGACCTTGATCACCACCGGCCTGGTGGTGGTAGCAGGCGAGATCTCCACGACGACCTATGTGGACGTGCCGTCGGTGGTGCGCAGCACCATCGAGCGCATCGGCTACACGCGAGGCAAGTATGGCTTTGACGCGGCCACGTGCGGAGTGATCACCGCCATCCACGAGCAGTCCCCGGACATCGCCCAGGGCGTCAACATCGCTCTCGAGTCACGCACCACGCCGGATGGCAAGGATGCTCTCGACCACCAGGGCGCCGGCGATCAGGGCATGATGTTCGGCTACGCCTGCCGCGACACCGAGGAGCTCATGCCCATGCCCATTCTTTTGTCGCATAGGCTGGTGCACCGCATGAGCCAGGTGCGCAAGGGCGGCACGGTGCCCTATCTGCGTCCCGACGGCAAGAGCCAGGTGACTGTGAAGTACTCCAAAGGCAAGCCGGAGTTCATCACGGCGGTGGTGGTGTCTTCTCAGCACAAGGACGGCATCGACATCGACTCGCTCATGCGGCCCGACCTCATCGATCATGTCATCAAGCCGGTGTTGCCCGAGGGTCTGTACGATCCCGAGTTCAAGAAGACCAAGCTGTACGTGAACCCCACGGGCAAGTTCGTCATCGGCGGCCCCATGGGCGACACCGGGGTCACCGGACGCAAGATCATCGTTGACACCTATGGCGGTTTCGGTCGCCACGGCGGGGGCGCCTTCTCGGGCAAAGACCCGTCGAAGGTGGACCGTTCGGCTGCCTACGCAGCACGGTATGTGGCGAAGAACATCGTTGCGGCCGGGCTCGCCGACCGCTGCGAGATCCAGATCGCCTACGCCATCGGGGTGGCTCACCCGGTCAGCGTCATGGTCGATTGTTTCGGTACCGAGCAGATAGACAAGACCACCATCGAAGAGCTCGTCCGCAGCCACTTCGATCTGAGGCCCGCCGCGATCATCCGCGACCTCAGGCTTCTGCGGCCCATCTACGAGAAGACGGCGGCCTACGGACACTTCGGCCGCGAAGATGCCGACTTCACGTGGGAGAGCACCGACAAGGCGGCTGCCCTGGCCGAAGACGCAGGCTTGAGCTGACGATCCCGCCCGCGGGAGGGTGCACCAGAAGCGCCGCAGCCTTCTAGGCCGCTGGTAGTGGAGGTGACGGCGGCTGTGATATCAGGAGATACCCGGGTCGCGCAGGTCGTCCCGCTGCTCAGGCTGCGGCATCTCGGCGACCGGCGGTTCGACTACCTCATACCGCCGGATCTGCTCGAGCGCGTGGTGCGCGGCTCGCTCGTGAAGGTGCCGTTCGGGAAGAGGCAGGTCACGGCTGTGGTCTTGCAGACAGGACTGCCGCCCGACGGTGACGCCCTCGAATTGCGCTGCATCGAGGCTGTGCACGAAGACCGCGTGCCCGAGGATCTCCTGCGTCTGGCCGGTGAAGTCTCGCAGAGGTATCTGGCCCCGCTCGAAGCGGGGTTGCGCCTCGTGGCCCCGCCGGCGGTGACGCGCGACCGGAGGCCCACCGGCAGGTCTCGCGAGAGGTTGGTCTTCAGAGCGGGCCCACCCGATGCCGCCGTGGACTCACTGCCGGCAAGGCTCACCGCGAAACAGCAGGCCCTGCTCGACTGCATCCCCTTGGAAGGCATCGGGCCGGCCGATCTCTGCGCTGCCGCGGGCGTCGGGACCAGCGTTCTCCGTGCGGTCGAGGCCAAGGGGTTGGTCGAGATGCGTTCCGCGCCCGATCTGGAGCCGCACGCAGTAGAGCCTGCGGAGAACCAACCGGTGCTCTGGCCGGAGCAGGCGAGCGCAGTGGACGGACTCATCGCCGCGTATGAGGGCGAGGGATCGGCCGAGCGGCTGCTGTGGGGCATCACCGGCAGCGGCAAGACCGAGGTGTACCTTCGATTGATAGAGCGCGTGGTCAGAGATGGGGCGGGAGTGATCCTGCTGGTACCCGAGATAGCCCTCACGCCGCAGATGATCGAACGGGTACGGGCCCGGTTCGGCGGCCGGGTCGGGGTGTTGCACAGCGGTCTCGCGCTGGGGGAGCGCGTGCGGGAGTACCGGCGCATCGCGGCGGGTGCGGCGCCGGTGGTGGTGGGGGCACGTTCGGCGGTGTTCGCACCCATCCCGAATGTGCGGCTCATCATCATCGACGAGAGCCACGACAGCTCGTACAAGCAGGAGGAGGAGCCTCGGTACCATGCCCGCACGGTGGCCCAGATGCGACTGAGTGAGCGGGGCGGACTACTGCTGGAGGGCAGCGCCACTCCGCCGGTGGAGAGCGCGGGCCGTCCTGAGGAGGTGATCAGGCTGACCCGGCGGGCCGCGGGCGCTCTGCCTGACATAGAGATAGTGGACATGCGCCGCCAGGGCGGCGGCGGCCTCCTGGCGCCCCGCTGTCGTGAAGCGTTGGCTCAGACCTTGCGGGCGGGCGAACAGGCCATAGTGCTTCTCAACCGGCGTGGCTATGCGGGGCATGTCTACTGCGAGCAGTGTGGGCACGTCATGATGTGTGACGACTGTGAGCTCTCGCTCACATACCACAGCCGGGAGCGCCGGTTGCAGTGCCACCACTGCGGCCGGTCGTACGCTCAGCCCTCACTGTGCCCTGCCTGCGGGGAGGCGCCGCTCACCCGGGCGGCCCCCGGCACGGAAAGGGTCGACCGCGAACTGCGTGCCTTGGTGCCCAACGAGCAGGTGTTCCGCATGGATTCCGACATGCTCACGAGCGGCACACGGGTGCGGGCCCTGCTGGAGGCCTTCAAGGCTGCGCGCCCCGGCGTCCTGGTGGGTACCCAGATGGTGGCCAAGGGCCATGACTTTCCCGCCGTCACTCTGGTGGTGGTGGCCGACGCCGACACGGGGCTGTATGTGCCCGATTTCAGGTCGTCGGAGCGGACGTTCCAGTTGCTCACCCAGGTCGCGGGGCGGGCAGGGCGGGCCGACATGGCCGGCAGAGTCCTGGTGCAGACCTGGAATCCCGATGTGCCGTGTATTAGAATGGCACTACTCCGCGACGAGCAGGGCTTTTATAGCCGGGAGCTCGAGAGCAGGCGGCGTCTTGGCTACCCACCGTTCGCCGCGCTCATCCGCCTCACGTGCGTGGCGCGAGATGAGGAGCGTGCGAAGGCGGCGGCCGAGCACATCAGTGGCCGGTTGGCTCCGTACTTCGGCGTCAGGGAGTTGCTTGGCCCGGTCCGTCTGCCCTCCTTGCGCGGCAAGAGCAGATGGCACCTGGTCATCGGGGCGGCCGGCGGGGAGCGGGCGCGTGGGATAGTGCGCCAGGCGGTGGCCCAGTTGGAGGGTCCTTATCGCAGGCGCGGGGTCGTATTGCTGGTGGATGTGGATCCCCAATCGTTCAACTGAGGGGATCAGAGGGCAGGTAGAGATCGACATGAGCGTGAAAAAGGCTTTGTCCAGGGTACCGGTGTTCAAGCAGGGGCCGCTCGAGCGCATACGCACCATCGGCGACCCGGTACTGAGGCAGCAGACAAAACGTGTGGACACTTTCGACTCTCGGTTGCACAAGCTGGCCGAGGTCATGCTGGAGGTCATGCGCCGCGACGACGGGGTGGGCCTGGCCGCGAACCAGATCGGCGTGGTGAGCCGGGTCATGGTATGGAGAGACCCGGACAACGAGGACGAGACGTACGTCTTCGTCAACCCCCAGATAGTCGAAAGATCTGAGGCCTGCTGCACGACGCCTGAGGGGTGTCTGTCGGTGCCGGGGGTCACGATGGATGTGGAGCGGGCCGAGGAGGTCGTGGTAGAGGCGCAGGACCTTTCGGGGCAGCACATCAGGGTCACGCTGCGAGATCTGCCGGCCCGCATCGCCCAGCACGAGATCGACCACCTGGATGGGGTGCTGATAGTGGACCGCACGCCGCCCGAAGAGCGGCGCCGGGTGATGAAAGAACTCCGCGAGCAGTCTCTTACAATAGGCACGTGAACTTCGCTTTCGCCGGCACGCCTGAGTTCGCCGCCTGGGTCTTGAGAGACTTGGCGGAGCGGGGCAGGAGGCCGTCTTTTGTGGTCACCCAACCCGACCGGCCCTGCGGGCGCGGTAGGAAGGTGGCGCCGCCGCCCGTCGCATCGGTCGCGGAGTGTCTGGGTATCGAGTGCATCCAGACCGGCGACATCAACTCGGGCGAGGTCCTAGCAAAGCTGCGCGACGAGGCGGTGCCGGCGTTGGTGGTCGCGGCGTTCGGGCAGATGCTGAAGCCGCCGCTGCTCGACTCAGTGCTCTGTCTGAACATCCACGCCTCGTTGTTGCCGTCGTACCGGGGAGCGGCGCCTATAGAACGGGCCCTCGCAGCCGGCGAAGAACGGGTTGGCGTGACCATCATGCGTATCACAGAGCGGCTCGATGAGGGCCCGTGGGCGCTGCAGAAGGCCGTTTCGGTGTCGTTGCGCGACGACGCGGGCTCGGTCGGGCGTATGCTGGCCTTGGCGGGCGCTATCGGTATCGACCAGGTGATCGCCGGCCTCTCCGATGGCACCGTCACGTGGAGCGAGCAGACGTCCCCGGGCACGCTGTATGCCGAGAGGATATGCGCGTGCGACTGTGCGCTCGACACCGAATGGGGGGCCAAGACGGTGCACGACCAAGTGCGGTCGCTCAGCCCGGTGGTGGGGGCGCGGGCTTCGAGCGGTGGCCTGGAGTTCAAGGTGTGGCGCACGTGGCCATACGGGCAGGAGGGGCTCGACCCCGTGCCGGCGGCGGGAGGCGGCGTGGCCGGCCGGCCCGGAAAGATCTCCACGGAAGGCGGGCGGTTCTTCGTGGGCTGCACCGAAGGCGCCTTAGAGATCATCGCACTGCAGCCGGTGGGCAAGGCAGTGATGACCGCGGCGGCATTCCTCCGCGGCTATCAGAAACGCTTGAGCGACAGGCTGGATCGAACGGACGGCGAGGGCCGGCCGTCATGCGACGACTGATACAGGGAGGGCGTTCGTGAGTATCCCCGCGGCTTTCTACGAGCAGGTGCATCTGCTGCCGTCTATCCTCTCGGCCGACTTCTCGCGTCTCGGCGACGAGGTGGGCGCGGTCATGGACGCCGGGGTGCGGATCATCCACATCGATGTCATGGATGGTCATTTCGTGCCCAATCTCACCATCGGTCCGGCGGTGCTCGCTTCACTGGAGCCTCTGGTGCACGGCCGCGGCGGTGTGTTCTCGGTGCACCTGATGATCGAGCATCCTGAGGACTACCTGGACGCGTTCGTACGGGCGGGCGCCGATGCCATCAGCGTGCACGTGGAGACCTGTCCCCATCTGTACCATGCCGTGCAGGGCATCAAGGCCCTGGGGGCGGGCGCCGGGGTCGCTCTGAACCCGGGCACAAGTGCGTCGCGCATAGAAGAAGTAGTGGCACTTCTCGACTACGTGCTTGTCATGACTGTCAATCCGGGCTTCGGTGGGCAAGAGCTTATCGAGCCGGCCCTGGCTAAGCTGCCGGGTCTGCGCCGGATGCTGCCGCCTCGAGTGGCCATCGAGGTGGATGGGGGCATCAATCGTGGCAACATCCGGCGGGCGGTGGAAGCCGGCGCCAACTGGGTGGTGACGGGTTCGGCGCTCTTCGGGGCGGACGACGTGACGGCTGAGGCCCGAGTGTTGCAGGACCTTATGGTCGGCAGGCAGCCCGTGTGATAGATTCTGCGCTGCACCTATGAGGTGCGAAGAGACATGAGGTCTTCGGGGTCGGGTGAGATTCCCTACCGGCGGTGAAAGCCCGCGAGCCCTACGGGGCAAGACCAGGTGCGATTCCTGGGCCGACAGTCAAAGTCTGGAAGGGAGAAGGCCGGAGTGAGGCGTTTGCGCCTGGCACTCCCGTGACCCCTGGGCCGTACGGCAAAGGGGCTTTTTTGTGTCCTTGAATGAAGAAGACCTTGAATACCTAGACCAGGCTCTCGATCTGGCCGAGCAAGGGCGTGGCCGCACCAGCCCCAATCCGATGGTGGGGGCGGTCATCGTGCGCGACTCCGCGATCTTGGGTAGTGGGTTTCATGCCGGCGCCGGACGCGATCACGCGGAAGTCGCGGCTATCAAGGACGCCGTAAGCCGCGCGGGTCTCCCTGTCGAGTGCGACGTGGCGGGTCGTGTTGCCGCGGCGGAGGCGCTCGCGGTCTGCGCGGGTGCGACCATGTACGTCACCCTGGAGCCCTGTTGCACCTATGGGCGCACTCCGCCGTGCACCGAGTCCCTCATAGCGGCCGGATTTGTGCGCGTGGTGGTCGCGACGATCGACCCCAATCCGGCGATCGATGGAAAGGGTATCGAGCTGCTCCGGGCGGCGGGCATCCAAGTCGATCTTGCCGACGGAGACGTCGCACACCGGGCCAAGCGGCAGAACGAGGGCACGCGCAAGACGGTTCTGCGAGGTCTGCCCTTTGTCACCTACAAGTACGCCATGACCCTCGACGGACGTGTGGCCACCGATTCCGGAGATTCGCGTTGGATCTCGAGCGCCCAGAGCCGGGCGCTCGTGCACCAGTGGAGGGCGTGGTCGGATGCAGTGGTGGTGGGCGCGGTGACCCAATCCGCCGACGACCCCCGGTTGACGGCCCGTGACGTCGTGTGCGAACGCCAACCACTCCGAGTGGTGGTCGATAGGGCTCTGGGCCTCAGCCACGACAGCGCGCTCGTAGCCACGATAGACGACGGGCCTGTCGTAGTGGTGTGTGGCCCCGACGTGCCGGAGGCACGGCGAGCTGAAGTGGAGGGTTGGGGAGTGCAGACCGCCGTCGTGCCGGCATCCCCAGAAGGAGGGCTCGACCCGCTGGAAGTGGGACGTCACCTCGCGCACCGGGGGGTGCAGACCGTACTCCTCGAAGGCGGCCCCCGCCTGGCAGCGGCGTGGTGGGAGGCGGGTCTCGTAGACAAAGTGGCCGCCTTCGTCTGCCCCCGCGTCTCGCCGGGGGTGGAGAACCGCGGCGCGCTGTGCGGCGCCGGTCCGTCGGAGATGGCGGGCTCTATCGGCCTGCAAGAGGTCGACGTGCAGCATGTGGGGCCCGACGTGCTCATCACCGGTTACAGAGAGGGGCCGTTCTGATGTTCACCGGGCTCATCGAGGAGGTCGGCACCGTGAGGCGTCTCGAGCGCGACGCGGGAGGAGGCCGGCTGACGGTGCAGGCTCGAGAAGTCCTGGGGGGCACCAGGCTGGGAGACTCCATCGCGGTCAACGGAGCGTGTCTCACCGTGGTCGATGTGACGGGCGACGGGTTCACCGTCGACTGCATGCCTGAGACCCTGCAACGCACTACGCTGGGGACGGCGTCCCCGGGTGTGCGGGTCAACCTGGAGCGCTCTCTCGCCTTCGGCGGGCGCCTGGGAGGGCACCTGGTCTTGGGGCATGTGGACGCCGTGGGTGAGGTGCTGTCGGTCAAGCAGGCGGGAGTGGCGTGGGAGATGAGGTTCTCCCTCCCCAACGAGATCAGTGCCTGTGTGGCCGCGAAGGGATCCATCGCCATAGACGGCATATCTCTCACCGTGATGCGGGTGGATGACAAAGGGTTCGAGGTGGGGGTCATCCCCCACACACTGGCGGAGACGAGCCTGAAGGATGCCAAGAGGGGCACGCGGGTCAATCTGGAGGCAGACGTTCTGGCGCGCTACGTACAGCGCGCACTGCAGGCGCAGGATGCGACACCAGACCGCGGGGCCGAGAGCCCCGGCGGTCTTACCGAAGAGGCATTGAGGAGGCTGGGGTTCGTATGAGAAAAGCAAGTGACTTCGCCACCGTCGAGGAAGCGCTGGAGGATTTCAAGGCCGGTAAGATGGTGGTGGTCGTCGACGACGAGGACAGGGAGAACGAGGGCGATCTCACGATGGCGGCCCAGTTCGTCACGCCCGAAGCTGTGAACTTCATGGCGGTGCACGGACGGGGGTTGATATGTCTGAGCATCACCGAAGAACGGGCGGAGACCCTTCATCTCCACCCCATGACACGGTACAACCAGTCGCGCTTCGCGACGGCGTTCACGGTGTCTATCGAGGCGCGCGCGGGGGTGACCACAGGTATCTCGGCGGCCGACAGGGCCCATACGATCCAAGTGGCCATCGATCCCAGCAGCGAGGCCTACGATCTCGTGCAGCCCGGCCACGTTTTCCCGCTGGTCGCGAAGGCTGGGGGTGTTCTGGCAAGAGCCGGCCAGACGGAGGCGTCGGTCGACCTGGCGCGCCTGTCGGGACTCATCCCGGCGGGTGTCATCTGCGAGATCATGAACGACGATGGAACCATGGCCCGGGTGCCCGATCTACTGGAGTACTGCAAGCGCCACGGCCTCAAGATGATCACCGTGGCCGAACTCATCCGGTATCGGAGACGTACCGAGAAGCTGGTGCGTAAGGTCGCTGAGGTGCGTCTGCCCACCCGGTTCGGTGTGTTCACGGCTTACGGTTACGAGAGCCTGTTGGATCACGAGCAACACCTGGCGGTGGTGAAAGGCGACGTGGCCGGCAAGGAGAACGTCTTAGTGAGGGTGCACTCCGAGTGCCTGACGGGCGATGTGTTCCATTCCTTGCGATGCGATTGCGGCGACCAGCTCGAAGTGGCGCTGAGCATCATCGAGAAAGAGGGTGAGGGAGTGCTCCTCTACATGGCCCAGGAAGGCCGGGGGATAGGACTCCTCAACAAGCTCCGGGCTTACGAACTGCAGGAGCAGGGTTTCGACACGGTGGAAGCCAACGTGGAGCTGGGCTTCGCCCCCGATCTGCGCGACTACGGCATAGGGGCTCAGATACTCAGCGACCTTGGTTTGTCGTCTATCCGCATCATGACCAACAACCCGCGGAAACTGGTGGGGCTCGAGGGATACGGACTCAAGATCACCCAGAGGGTCCCTCTCGAGGTGAGTCCCACCGACGACAACCTGCGGTACCTCAGCACCAAGAAGGAGAAGATGGGGCACATCCTCCATCATCAGGGGCTACAGTTCACAAGAGAGACAGGAAAGGATGTAGAGGATGACTGAGCAGGGACGCGTTTTTGAAGGTTTTCTCCAGGGAGAAGGGCTGCGGATCGCCATCGTGGTGAGCCGCTTCAACGAGTTCATCGGCAGCAAGCTGCTCTCGGGCGCGCGCGATTGCCTCACGCGGCACGGGGTCGCCGACTCGGCGGTCGATGTGGCCTGGGTCCCTGGAGCCATGGAGATCCCGCTGATCGCTCAACAGATGGCCGGCAGCGGCAGGTACGACGCGGTCATCTGCCTAGGTGCTGTGATCCGGGGTTCCACGCCGCACTTCGACTATGTCGCAGCTGAAGTGTCCAAGGGCGTGGCGCAGGTGCAGCTGCAGAGCGGAGTGCCTGTGCTGTTCGGGGTGTTGACCACCGAGAACATCGAACAGGCTGTGGAGCGTGCGGGTACGAAGAGCGGCAACAAGGGATGGGACTCAGCGCTCTCAGCCCTTGAGATGGCCAACCTCATGCATGGGTTGAAGGAGTCCGGCGAATAAGAGAACAGGACGCCGGGATCTCCGGCGCCAAGACATCAGGCTACTTTGGTGACCTTGTGCGCCTTGAGGCACTTGGCGCACACGTACGCCCGGGTGGCCTTGCCGTCGAGCTCTATGCGGATTTTCTGGACGTTCGGGTCCCAGCGGCGCGGCGTGGCGCGCATGGAGTGACTCCTATTGTTGCCGAAGCTCGGCTTCTTGCCACATATGACGCAAACCTTGGACATCCCGATCATCCTTCGTCTGTATTGCCCGCATTGAAGAGTGCCATAGTATGCCGCAGCGGGCTGTACTCTGACAAGTGGCGGCGGCAAAACGCACGTTTGCCCCCCCGCGGGTACGGTAGAATACCAGAACAGGGTAGGCGGGTCGCCGTGCTAGGAGGCAGCCATCTTCACGAAGGACATGCCGATAATCGAGGCACTCCAGGCCGACCCCCGTGTTGCCGACGTGTTTGAGGCTCACGGGATGGCGTGCATGGAATGCATGGGAGTGACCACGGGGTCCATCGAAGATGGCGCTCGCATGCACGGCATCGATCCGGAGGTCATCCTTGCAGAATTGAACGAGTTGGTAGCCGTCGAGGGCTCTGCGATCGACTGACTGGGACGGTGGGGATGTGACACAGATGGGGGTTGAGACGGTCATAGAGGGGCGTTTGGTGATAACCGACGGCGCGATCGCCGACATCGTGGGCTGGACGGTCCTCGAGTGCTACGGGGTCGTCGGCATGGCATCACCGAACCTACGCAAGGGCGTGGCGTCTTTGCTGTCGCGCGATCGCCTGCATCAGGGCATCAAGGTCGAGCAGTCAGGAGACCAGCTTCGCATCAAGCTCTACATCATCGTGGAGTACGGTCTCAACGTTGCCGAAGTCGCGGGGAACGTGCGCTCGCAGGTGGCGTACAACGTCGAGCGTATGGTGGGGAGTCCCATCACGGCTCTACAGATCTACGTGCAAGGGGTCCGAGTCGGTGAATAGTGATGGTGGGGCGCGACTGACAGTCACCTTGGCCCGCGCGCTGCTGGGCGCCGCTTTGGAAGCCCTGGAGGCCCGCAAGCAAGAGGTCAACGACCTCAACGTCTATCCCGTCCCTGACGGCGATACGGGCACCAATCTGGCTCTCACCGTGCGGAGTCTCCTCAACGCCGCGGCCAAGATGCCGGAGAACACATCGGAACGAGCGCTCTGCTCGGGGCTGTCACAGGCTGCGCTCATGGGAGCGCGGGGCAACAGCGGCGTCATCCTGTCACAGATCGTCCGCGGCGCCATGGAGGTCTTGGGTCGCGGCGGGTCCGTAACGCCCCTGACGCTCGCCCAAGCTCTTCACGCGGCCACCGAGACGGCCTACCGAGCCGTACGCCGCCCGGTCGAGGGCACCATGCTCACGGTGCTGCGGGAGATGGCGGAAGCGGCGGCTGTGGCACCCAAAGACGCGGGCGGCAAGGCCCTCATGGAAGAAGTGGTAGGCGCCGGTTGGAAGAGCGTCGAGAGGACGCCCTCCCTGCTCCGCGTGCTCGCCGATGCAGGCGTGGTGGACGCCGGCGGATACGGGTTGGTGATCCTCATCGAGGGGGCGACCAACGGTCAGAGCAGCAGGGTCACTCCCATCGCCACGCGTATCGAGCGACAGCCCGTTGGCCCCACCGCTCTGTACGTCGAGGAGACAGAAGAGGAAGAGAGCGAGTTCACCTACTGCACCAGTTTCCTCGTCAGCGGTCAGAGCTTGGACCAAGCGTTTCTCGAGGAGCAGTTGGGACGTCTTGGGGACAGCCTGCTGGTGGTGGGCGATCCGAGCCAGCTGAAGGTCCACGTCCACACCGACAACCCCGACAAGGTACTCGGCCTGGCATTGGCCCAAGGTGTGCTGAGTGAGATCGAGATCGACAACATGAAACAACAGACGGCTGCGCGCGCCGAGCGTCTTGCACAGAGCAGAGCCGCCTCCTCACGCGCCGATGCAGGCCTCACGCAGGTGGTGGCCGTAGTGGCCGGAGAGGGCAACAAGGCCGTCTTCCGCAGCCTGGGGGTCGATCTCATCGTCGACGGCGGCCAGTCTATGAACCCATCGGCTGAGGATCTCATGCGTGCCGTCGATCAAGCTGTGGCGCCGTCGGTGATCATCCTTCCCAACAACGGAAACGTCATCATGACGGCCGAACAGACGGTGAGCCTCACCGGGCGCGAGGTGCACGTGGTGCCTACCCGTTCGATCCAGGCCGGTTTGAGCGCCGCGGTCGCGTTTGAGAAGAGATGCTCGGGCGAAGAGAACGCCGGGCAGATGCGGGCGGCCGTCGACAACGTGGCCGCCGCCGAGATCACGCGGGCCGTACGAGATTCGTCTGTCGACGGGGTCCAGATCAGAACCGGCGATTTCATCGGTCTCATCGACGACCATGTGGTCGTCTCATCGGCCGATATCGCCGCTGTCATAGAGGATGTGGTCGCGCGACTGCTGGCCGGCCGGCGCGAGATGTTGACCGCTCTCCTTGGTGAGGGAGACGACGCGAGGCTGGCCGCCGAGACCATCGAGGGTCTGCGGGACAAGTACCCGCTGACTGAGATAGACGTTCGTGACGGTGGGCAGCCGTTCTATCCCGTGCTGCTCTCCGCCGAGTAGAAGACAGGGCGGTCCGGGAGCCCCAGAGGGGAGCGCAGAGATGCTCGTCAACAGAGATACGACGGCCATAGTCGTCGATTCCACGGCCGATCTACCCGACTACCTGGCGGGCGACCCGAACATAAGCATGGTGCCGCTCACAGTGTACTTCGGCGACGAGGCGTACCTCGACTGGGTGGAGATGCAGCCGAAGGAGTTCTACGAAAGACTCGCCACGGCTCCGGCTCTGCCGCGGACGTCTCAGCCGTCGGCCGGCGCATTTCTCGATGAATACAAGAGATTGCGTGAGAAGTATCAGCTCGTGTACTCCGTGCATCTGAGCGGCAAGTTCAGCGGCACCTGCGCAAGCGCAGAGGTCGCGCGTAGCCAGATAGACGGCGTGAAGGTGGTCGATTCTCTCTTGGCTACCGGCGGCATCGCCCTGCTGGTCGACCGCATCTTGGCGCGTATCGATCAGGGTGTCACCGATGTGGAGATGGACGACTACATCGAGCACTTCCTGGCCAAGCGCACCTTCACTTTCTTGCCGACCACCCTCGACCAGCTGCACAAGGGGGGACGCATCGGGCATGCGTCCCATCTGGTAGGCACTCTTCTCAACATCAAGCCGGTGCTGACCATCGAAGATGGGGTCATCGAGGTCTACAAGAAGGTACGGGGGGTGCGGCAGGCCTTGGAGGCCATGGTCTCCGGCATGCTCGACGCCACCGAGCCGGGCAGCACGTGCTACGTGAGCCTCTCTCACGGTCTCAACGAACCGGTACTCGAGCAGATCCGCGCAATGCTCGATGAGGTCACCGACCGCGACCTCCGGATCAGGCTCACCAGCATAGTCGGCGCCGTCATAGGTACATACGTGGGACCGGGCGCCATCGCCCTCTGCTGCATCCAGGAGTGAGCGTGCCGGCCGGGGGTGGCATCCACTACCCCTTGGGCTCTCTGGAACTCGTGACGTCGGGGCGCATGCGTGGCGCCGGGACCTCCAAAGAGAGTCTCGACCCCAGTCGCCTGGAAAGACCGGTCTCGACGGTGCGCGGGATAGGCCGCACCACCGAACGCAGGCTGCGGGGTCTGGGCATCGAGACCGTCGGCGACTTACTGCTCCATCTGCCGTTCCGTCACGAACCACCCTCCCGCATCGCAAACATCGGGGAGCTGCAGGCAGGGGAGGAGGTCACTCTGCGCGTGCGGGTGGTCTCGTGTGCCCTGAGGCAGACGGCGCGGCGTCGTGTGACGGTGCTCGAGGCCCTGGTCTGCGACGATACCGGCAGCCTGATCGCCACGTGGTACAACCAGGGTTACCTCGAAGCGGCCTTCCAGCAGAAACCGGAGGTGTTGCTGAAGGGCACGCTTGTCTGGCGGCGGGGGGTGTCGTCCTTCGTGGTCAAGCGGCACGAGATACTGGGAGAAGGTGAAGAGAGCCGCCATATCCTCGGCCTCGTGCCGGTATACCCCAGCACGGCCGACCTCAGCGTGCGGACCATCAGGACCATCCTTCACGAGGCGGCTCCCGAGGCGCGGAACCTGATCGATCCTCTTCCTTCGGAGTTGCGGGCTCGGAGGCGCTATCAGTCGAGATCCGAGGCGGTGCTGTCGAGCCACTTTCCCGGCAACATGTCAGAAGCCGAAAGAGCCCGTCAGAGGCTCGCCTTCGAGGAGCTCTTGCTGCTGCAGGTGGCCGTGCTCGGGCGGCGGGCGGAGCACGATCTGCAGCGGAGGGCGGAGCCTCTGGGTCCCCCGGCCGGGCTGGCCGACCGGTACCTGGAGACACTGCCTTATGAGCCCACGGGCGCGCAACGAAGAGTCATAGGGGAGATAGAGCGAGACCTCCGCGGCGCCGTTCCGATGCGGCGTCTGCTTCATGGCGACGTGGGGTCGGGCAAGACCATGGTCGCCGCGTACTGCCTGTTGCGGGCCGTGGAACAAGGGGGACAGGCGGCTCTGATGGCGCCCACAGAGGTGCTGGCCGATCAGCACTACATCGGGCTTGCGGCGGGGCTGCGGCGTCTGGGGGTGGAGGTAGCTCTCCTCAAGGGGAGCCAGAGCGCCGGCGAACGCCGCGCGGTGCGGCGTTCTCTCGAGGCCGGGGAGGTCGGGGTCGTAGTCGGGACACACGCGCTGATACAGGAGGGCATGCGCTATCGAGACCTCAGAGTTGCGGTCGTGGACGAGCAGCACCGGTTCGGAGTGCGGCAAAGAGACGCGCTGGTGGGCGCCGACGACTGTCGGGAGACCTGGCCCCACATGCTGCATATGTCGGCCACGCCCATCCCACGGACGTTGAGCCTTACTCTCTACGGGGACTTGGATATCAGCGTGCTGGACGAGATGCCCGCGGGACGCAGGCCGGTGCGTAGCCGGGTGGTGTCGGAGGATCAGGTTGCCCGCATGTGGGGGTTCGTGCGGTCTCAGCTCGATCAAGGGAGACAGGCCTACGTGGTCTGCCCGTTGATCGAAGAGAGCAGTTCGCTCGAGGTGGCTTCCGCCCGGGGTGCATTCGACGAGCTCGTCGCGGGTGAGCTCGCGGGGTACCGGTTGAAGCTGCTTCACGGCCAACTGCCGGCCGCCGAGAAGGCTGAGACGATGGCTGCGTATGTGGCCCGTGACGCGGATGTGCTGGTGAGCACGTCGGTGATCGAGGTGGGGGTGGATGTAGCCAATGCCACGGTGATGGTCATCATGGGCGCCAGGCGGTTCGGTCTCTCCCAACTGCACCAGCTCCGGGGGCGGGTGGGCAGGGGGGACGCGGAGTCGTACTGCTTCCTCCTCTCGGAAGGCGATGATGAGCCGGCACGCGAGCGTCTGGCCTTGTTCGCGCGCACGCCCGACGGGTTCGAACTGGCCGAGGCCGACCTGCTGGCACGCGGCGAGGGACAGCTCTTCGGCGAGCGGCAGTCGGGGCTGAGCGATCTTCAGGTGGCGTCACTCCTGCGCGATCGACGGCTGCTCGAAGACGCCCGGCGCGAGGCCGAAAGGCTGATGGATAGGGCCGCCGGCGCCGAGGCATCGGTGCCGGCCCGCTTCGTCGTTGAGGCGGCGCGCGAACGATTTGCCCGGAAGATAGACTGGATGGACCGGGCATGACCGGCCGGCCTCCGGGCAAGATCCGCATCGTTGCCGGTGCGCACCGGGGCAGACGTCTGAAGGTGGCTGCCGGCACGGCAGTGCGTCCCACGTCGGAGAGGGTGCGCGAGGCGGTGTTCGACGCGCTGGGACCGGTTGGGGGATCGTGCGTTCTCGACATGTTCGCGGGCACCGGGGCCATGGGCCTCGAAGCCCTATCGCGAGGAGCCGCGTCGTGCGTCTTCGTCGAGAACGATCCCGCTGTGGCCGCCACACTGAAAGAGAACATCGCCGCCCTGGGTTATCAGGCGGAGACCCGAGTGCTTCAACTGCCCTACGAGAAAGCTTTGCTCGGCTTGAGCGGCCGGGAAGACGGCTTTGATTTGCTCTTTGTCGACCCTCCCTATAGAATTCTTCCGGCAGTCGAAGTGGTGTTGAAGCCGCTGTTGCCGTCTCTCTTGGCAGACGACGGTGTCGTTGTTGTGGAGGGCAGCAGGAAGACCCGTGTAGACTTGGGCCGGACCCCGGTCTTCGACCGGACGTACGGCGACACGAGGATCACCATGATCGCGATGAGGAGGGGTGCCCGGTGAAGATCGCCCTGTGTCCCGGCACGTACGACCCGGTGACTATCGGCCATATCGACGTCATCACGCGGTGTAGCACCATCTTCGACCAGGTGGTGGTGGCGGTCGTCGACGATTCTTTTCGCAAGACGGTGCTCTTCCCTTGTGCCGATAGGGTGTACTTTGTAGAGGAATCGACCAAGCATCTGCCGAACGTCAGAGTCACCATCATGAAAGGCTTGGTGGTCGAACTGGCAAGAGAAGTGGGGGCGAGCGTCTTGGTAAAAGGCCTGCGGGCCTTCGCCGATTTCGAGTACGAGTTCCAGATGGCTCAACTCAACCGCAAACTGGACCCTGAACTGGAGACGATGTACCTTATGGCTTCAGCCGAACATGTGTTCTTGAGTTCGAGCGGAGTGAAGGAGATCGCGAGATACGGCGGTTGTGTGAGTGATCTGGTACCCGAGATCGTCAAGCGCCGTTTCGCCGAAATGTATGGAAATGCGGAGGGCTAAGTAATGGACGTTCTCGTTCTGATCGATAAACTGGATGATCTGGTCCACAGCGCTAGCACCTTCCCCATGACCGACAAGGTGATGATCGATCGGGATGAGATCTACGACTTGCTCGATCAGATGCGTGCGACCATCCCCGAAGAGATCAAACAGGCTCGTTGGATCGTCAAGGAGCGCCAGGAGATGCTCCAAGAGGCCAAGGAAGAAGCGGAGCGCATCCTTGCTGAGGGTAGGGATGAGGCGCAAAGACTGGCCAGCGAGCAGGAAGTGGTCAAGCGCGCCCAGCGCCAATCGGAGGAGATAGTCCGCGAGGCCGAAGCGCGCGAGCGGGAGATCCGCCTGGGTGCGGAAGACTATGCCGACCAGATCCTCAAGACGCTCGAGACCAACCTGGACAAGTTCCTGGCCGCCGTGCAGCGGGGACGGGAGCGTCTCCAGAGCGGGCAATCGGGCGAGATGATGTAAGGGCCCTTGTCGGGCTTTTCTGCGGCGACTCCCCTCCAGTGGCATACCTCGACCTGAGCGACCTCGGTCTGCGGACCGGAGACCATCACGAGCGCACCTATGCCCTCGACCTGGCCCCCATCGTCCTGGGAGGCTCGGAGTACGAAGTCCTGCTCCCCGACGGTGTCTTCGTAGTGGTCGACAGGGTGGCGGGGGGATTCTTGGTCACGTTGTCGGCGGACGCGCAAGTATACGGGCCGTGCGCCCGATGCCTTGGCGAGGTGAAGACCGTCGTGCGCGCGGAGCAGCAGGAATTCGCCCCCACGGCGCGCGACGGGTGGGAGGGATCGGAGTTGAGCGACTTCATCAACGAGTTTGTAGTGGACGTCGCGGGGCTTGCCCGTGAAGCGGTGATCCTTGCGTTACCCGCACAGGTAGTCTGCTCCGCGGAGTGCCGGGGTCTGTGCCCGCAGTGCGGACGGGATCTCAATCTGGGGGAGTGCGGTTGCGCCCCGCAGGACACCGATGGACGCTGGGCGAAACTCAAGGATCTGCACCTGGACGACAGCACGGGCCCTTGAAATATCAAGGCTGATGGGGTACAAACACCAGGTTTCCCCACTGGTTTAGAGAGAGGCAGAATATGGCCGTCCCAAAGAGAAAGACTTCGCGGCAGCGCAGAGACACTCGGCGCGCGACCCATGCCGGTACCGCCCCGACTGTCAGCGAGTGCCCGCATTGCCATAGCCCGAAGGCTCCACATCGAGTGTGCCCGAACTGCGGCATGTATAACGGCCGCCAGGTCGTGCAGGTAGAGGAGTAAACGCGAGCGTCGTATAGAGCGAGCGCGCCTGGTCGCAGGAAGCTGGTAAGTGATGCAGATCGTCGTGCAAGAGGGTGAGGTCCAGATCAGCCTGATGCAGCCCATCCAGGCTCCGGACGAGAGTCTGCGCACCAACACGGTCCACAGTATCTCCGGACCGGTGAAGGTCTACTACCGCGATCACGAGATAATCCGCATCGAGGCTCGCGACGGGAACCTGGAGATCCTGCCCGCCGCCGTCGGCGGCATAACGTGGATCTCGAAAGGGCGCCGCTATCAGCTGAAAGTCGGCGGCCAGGATTGATGCGGACCGCATCATCGATGTCTTGCCAGAAGGAATCCGTGACGGCCGGCATTGGATCCGCCAAAATCTGAGTTGTTTGTTGAGGGACGCTGCCTGCCGGGCGGCGTTCTTTGCTAGAGGGGCCCTTCGCCCCGTCTGTGATACTGGTACAGAAGAACGCCGAAGCGAGGAGGAGTGATGGCGCTGGTAGACCCGGCCAAGATCAGGAACGTGGCGGTGGTGGGTCACCGCGGAGCGGGCAAGACTTCACTAGTGGAGGCTCTGCTCTTCACTTCTGGGGCCAAGAACCGTCTGGGCTCGGTCATGGATGGGACCACCGCCATGGACCACGACGAGGACGAGATCAAGCGGCAGATGACCATCTCCGCCGGTCTGGCCCACGTCGAGTGGGCGCAACACAAGATCAATGTCGTCGATACCCCCGGGGAAGCCTCTTTCATCAACGAGTCCCTGGGCACGCTACCGGTGGTCGAGGCCGCCTTGGTGGTGGTGAACGCGGTCACCAAGGTGGAGGTGCAGACCGAGAAGACGTGGAAACGCGCCAAGGACATCGGTGTATCGCGGGTCGTCGCCGTCAATATGATGGACCGGGAGCGCGCCGATTTCGGAGAGGCTCTGGAGGCTATCAAGAGTCGTTTTGGCGACGAAGCGGTAGCCGTGGCCCTGCCTATCGGTCAAGAGGCCGGTTTCAACGGTGTCGTCGACCTGGTCTCCCTCAAGGCGTACACGTATGCCGCGGGAGCCGCCAAGGGTACTGAGGGCCCGGTCCCCGACGACATGAAGGACGCTGTGGCCGAGGCTCGGGAGACTCTGGTCGACCGCGTAGCCGAGTCTGACGACACGCTGCTTGAGAAATATCTGGAGGGCGCTGAACTCACGCAGGATGAGATCACAACCGCCCTCAAGGCGGCCGTGAGATCGGGCGCAGTGAGCCCGGTGATGCCCGTGTGCGCCACGAAGAGCATCGGGACCGACCGGCTGCTCGATCTTCTGCTACTTGCGCCGTCGCCTCTCGAAAAGGGCGAGCGCGTCGCTCTGGAAGGGGCCAGTGGCACCGACGAAGTCCGGCTTGCCACCGACGACAAGGCGCCGACGGTGCTCTTCGTCTTCAAGACCATCTACGACCAATTCTCGGGGCGCGTCAACCTCGTGCGCCTGTTCTCGGGCAAGATCGCGACCGACAGCCAGCTGGTCAACGATCGCACGGGTGAGAAGGAACGCACCGGCAACATCCTGTTGATGCAGGGTAAGGACACCAAGCCGATCGAAGAGGCGGGGGCCGGCGATATCGTTGCCCTCGCCAAGCTCAAGGAGACCGGCACCGGTGACACGCTCTCCGATCCGGCTCGCCCTGTGCGGCTGCCGCGCTACGAGTTCCCCCCACCGGCGATCTCTTTTGCCATCACCCCCAAGACCAGGGGCGACGACGAGAAGGTCAGCAACGGTCTGAAACGTCTGTCGGAAGAAGACCCCGCCATGGAGCTCCGGTTCGATCCGCAGACCAAAGAGATGATCATCTCGGGCACCAGCCAGGTGCACGTCGAGGTGATCCTCGACAAGCTCAAGAGGCGTTTTGGCGTGGAAGTCGACCTGCATCCGCCGCAGGTGCCGTACCGCGAGACCATCCGCAAGAAAGCAAATGCCCAGGGAAGGCACAAGAAGCAGACCGGCGGCCGCGGTCAGTTCGGCGATTGTTGGATAGAGATCGAGCCCAGGCCCAGGGGCGAGGGCTACGAGTTCGAAGACGCTATCTTCGGCGGTTCCATACCGCGTAACTTCATCCCCGCGGTGGAGAAGGGCATCGTGGAGGCCATGGAGCACGGCGTAATAGCCGGATATCCGGTGGTCGACGTCAAGGTGAAGCTGTACGACGGCTCCTATCACACGGTCGACTCGTCGGAACTGGCCTTCAAACTGGCCGGCTCGCTCGCGTTGAACAAGGCCATGACCGAGGCCATGCCTGTGCTGCTCGAGCCGGTCATGAACGTGGAGGTCGTCGCCCCCGAGGAGAACATGGGCGACATCATGGGAGACCTCTCGAGCCGCCGGGGGCGGCCGCAAGGCGGCGAGACTATGGGGGAGATGCAGATCATACGGGCGCAGGTCCCGCTGGCCGAGATGCTCACCTATGCGCCGCAGTTGCGGTCGATGACCGCCGGGCGGGGATCTTTCACTTTGGAGTTCGATCACTACGAGGAAGTGCCCGCGCAGCTCACTGAGAAGATAGTGGCGGAGGTCAAGGCTCGAAAGGCAGGTGATTCGTAACATGAAGAAGTGGCGTTGCGTTGTCTGTGACTACATCTATGACCCGGCCGTTGGAGATCCCTCCCAGGACGTGGCTCCGGGGACGGCTTTTGAAGACCTGCCCGAAGACTGGGTGTGCCCGGACTGCGGGGTCGGCGTAGAAGACTTCGAGCCGGTGGAGGAGTAAGCGCACCGGACTTCGTTTGCGCGACAATGCGATGAGTATTTGCGTGCCGGCGGCCCCTCGGGGCCGCCGGTTCTCGTTGGGACTCCGGTCGACAGTTCGCGCCACAGACCACGTTTTGGCTAAAGGAAGTGAGCCTGACTCTCGATAACCAGGGCAGGATGGTTGCAATGAATGTTGTATAATTGAGTACATGCAACCTTCGCCCTTTTTGGAGGGGAGTTGGACGAAGCCAGGCCACGGCGGGTGAGCGATATGCTGCGGGAGGGGTTCGACGGTTTCTCCCGATCGCAGAAGGCCATAGCCCGCTACATCATCGACCACCTCGAAGAGGTCGGTTATCTGAGTGCGGAGGAACTTGGGCAGCAGGGAAACACGTCCAGCTCCACCGTAGTGCGCTTTGCTCAATCACTCGGGTTTGCGGGGTATCCAGAACTACAGAAGGCCGCGCGCGACGAATACCGGCTGGGAGCGACCGCTCGACCCGTCGTTCACGACGACCAACTGGGGTTCTCCATCGAAGAGGACATCCTCACGCGGTCGCTCAAGACCGATGCGGTGAGTCTTGAAGAGACCATCAGCAAGAACACCCTTGAAAGGTTCAATCAAGCTTGGCAGATGCTGGCGGGCGCTTCGCAAGTGCTGGCCGTGGGTCTGCACGAAGCCTCCGTCGTCGCCGAGCGTGCCGCCTACATCCTGGAGCTGCTGGGAATCCCCTGTGCGGCCGTGACCGACAGCTCTGAGTCGAACGTCGCTCGTCTCGTGCGGTTGGGCCCCGGAAGCGTCCTCATGGCGATAGGGTTCCGAAGGGCTCATTCAGCGACGGTCTCCTTTGCTACACAGGCTGTGAGCCAGGGCGCGGAGGTGATCATCGTCACCGACAACTCGCTGTCTGAGCTCGCGGGCAAGGGTACGGTGACTCTGTATGCCGACATAGACTCGACTTTCTTCGCCCATTCGGTGGTGGGAGCCATGAGTCTCGTGAGCGCTCTTGGAGCCGCTATCTACAGCAAAGACCGCGATCTGTACGACTCCCGCGTGAGAGCAGTGCGCGAGAGCGCTCCGGAGTCGGGATGGTTGCGCTGAGCGCGGAGGTGGGTCTGCGGCGGAGCCGCGTCGTTGAAGGCGTCCGGAGCCTCAGCTAAACTCTCACAGCAGTAGAGAGCAGGGAGATCAAGGCACCGGGCAGGTGCTCCAGCGGAGGGTTGCAAGATGTCGGGTCATTCCAAGTGGGCGGGGATCAAGCACAAGAAGGCACTTGTCGACGCCAAGAAAGGCAAGCTGTTCGGCAAGCTGGCCCGAGCCATCACGGTCGCGGCCAGAGAGGGCGGCGGCGACCCCGACCACAATGCGACCCTGGCTCAGGCCATCGTCAAGGCCAAAGACGCCAATATGCCGAACGACAACATCGACCGGGCCATCAAGAAGGGCACCGGTGCGGGGGCGGACGGCGAGGCGTATCAGCACCTCACGTATGAGGGCTACGGGCCCAATGGTGTTGCCGTGTATCTCACCGTCCTTACCGACAACAAGAACCGCACAGCCGCCGATGTCAGGTATGCCTTCGACCGCGTGGGCGGCAAGTTGGGTACCGACGGCTCTGTGAGTTGGATCTTCGAACGCAAAGGGGTGGTCTTCGTCGATGCAGCGGGGGTGGACGAAGATGATCTCATGATGGCGGCGATCGACGCCGGCGCCGAGGATGTCGTCTCCGAAGGCGATATCTACGAGATACGGTGCGATCCGGCCGACTTCATGAGCGTGCGCGATGGCTTGGAAGCCGCGGGGTTCAAGTATTCGTCGGCCGAGATCACCATGATCCCCAAGAACACAGTGGCGCTCGGGGAGTCCGACGCACGCAAGACTCTACGGCTGCTGGACTCTCTCGAAGACAACGACGATGTGCAAGAGGTATATGCCAACTTCGACATCCCCGACGAGGTCATGGAAGCCTTGGAGGGGTGAGAGTGAGCCTGTCCGCATGAACGGAGCGGCCGGCCGGGTTATCTTGGGCATAGACCCGGGGACGGCCTCCACCGGTTTCGGGGTCATCACTGTCGAGGGCAATCGTATGCGCGCCGTGGACTACGGCGTGGTGAGCACAGCGGCGGGACTGAGGCCCGAGAGCCGTTTGGAGCAGATCTTCTCGGAAGTGCGCGAGATCCTGGAAAGGCATCATCCTGACGCCACTGCCATCGAATCGCTGTTCTTCAACGTGAACGTGAGAACGGCTCTGGCCGTCGGCCAGGCGAGGGGCGTCACGTTGCTGGCCTGCTCGCAGGCGGGCTGCGAGGTGTTCGAATACACGCCGCAGCAGATCAAGCAGGCCGTGGCCGGGTATGGCAAGGCGGGCAAGGAGCAGGTCATGGACATGGTCCGCGTGCTGCTCGGGCTGGCCGAGGTGCCCCGTCCCGACCACGCGGCCGATGCCCTGGGTGTCGCTATCTGTCATGCGAACTGCTGGGGGATGCACGAACGCGTGGCGCGAAGCGAGGCCACGGCCGCGGCAAGGCGGAGATCGCGATGATCGAGCGGGTGAGAGGTACGGTGGCCGCCAAGACCGCCGAGGGCGTGGTGCTCGATGTGGGCGGAATGGGTTTCATGCTCGATGTCTCGGCAGTCACGTTGCGCGATGTGCCCGCGATAGGCGAAGAGGCGGCGCTGTATGCATACCTGCACGTGCGCGAGGAGGCCTTGCAGCTGTTCGGCTTCTCCACTGAGGAAGAGCGGGAGTTGTTCCGCATGCTCCTCGGTGTCAGTAAGATCGGGCCGAAGCTGGCCCTGGCGGCCCTTTCCGTGCGGCGGGCGCCGGATCTCAAGAGAGCGCTTGCGGCCGGCGACGTGGCGCTCTTCTCGTCTGTGCCGGGCATAGGGAAGAAGACGGCTGAGAGGATCATCCTCGAACTGCGAGAGAAGATGGGGGAGGCCGGACTGGCCGTTGCAGGCAAGGGGCCGGGCCATGTCCCCGTGGAGGAGGGGTCGCTGCCGTTGGCGAGGGCGGCCCTGGTGGAGTTGGGCTATAGCGTGCTAGAAGCCGACAAGCTCCTCACGCGGCTCGACTCCGAGTTGCCTGTGGAGGAACTTGTACGCCGGGCTCTCAACCAGAGAGTGTGAGGGTTTGAGCAAGCTGCCGGGCACTACTGTCTAGATCAAGACGAGGATACGTGGGGATGCAAGACGAGGAGAGATTGGCCGACCCGGAGGAAGCTCCACTGGAGCAGGATCTCGAACGGACGCTACGTCCGAGGTCGTTGGGCGCCTTCGTGGGTCAGCCGGTGCTTCGTGAGCAATTGCAGATCTTCATCGAAGCGGCGACCTCCCGGGGCGAGCCACTCGACCACGTACTCCTCGCCGGCCCGCCCGGTCTGGGAAAGACCACGCTTGCGAACATCATCGCTCAGGAGATGCGGGTCAACATCGTCACCACGTCCGGACCGGCTCTCGAGCGCAAGGCCGATATGGCCGCCATCCTCACTCACTTGCAGGAGGGGGATGTTCTCTTCATCGACGAGATCCACCGGCTCAATCGATCTATCGAAGAGATCCTGTACCCGGCCATGGAAGACTTCGAGATCGACATCGTCATCGGCCAGGGACCCAGTGCGCGGACCATCCGGCTGGAGCTGCCTCACTTCACCCTCATAGGAGCCACCACGCGGAGTGGGCTCATCACCACTCCGTTGCGCGATCGCTTCGGTTTTTCCCATCGTCTCGACTACTACTCCACGGAAGACCTGGCGCGCATCGTGGTGCGTTCTGCCGAGATCCTGGAGGTGGCGATCGACGAGGAGGGCGCGCACGATCTGGCGCTGCGCTCACGTGGCACCCCGCGCATCGCCAACCGTCTTCTTCGCCGGGTGCGTGACTACGCCCAAGTGCGTCACCAGGGCATAATCACAGGCGCCATAGCGCTCGAGGCGCTGCGTCTTTTCGAGGTGGACGACGAAGGCCTCGACCGTGTCGACCGCGAGATCCTCAACCTCATACTCCACAAGTTCGACGGTGGGCCGGTGGGCCTCTCCACTCTGGCCGTCGCCATAGGCGAAGAGGCCGACACCATCGAAGACGTATACGAGCCCTTTCTGCTCCAGCGCGGGTTTCTCATGCGCACGCCCAGAGGCCGCGTGGTCACACGTCTCGGCTACGAGCACTGTGGGGTGGTCCCGCCTGCCGCCGAGGGCCGGGCGCCGGCCGATACCCTCTTCACCTAGACCCAGGATGCCGGCGGATCAGTCATGAAGTTGCTCCTTCACATCTGTTGTGGCCCCTGCGCCAGCGCCACCATCCCCTGGTGGACGGACAAGGGGGATGAGGTGGTGGGTTTCTTCTACAACCCGAACATCCACCCCCTGCTCGAATACCGCAGGAGGCTCGTGGGCACCCGCGACGTCTGCGGCATACAGGGCGCCGAACTGGTGGAAGATCTGGCCTATGACCCCGAGGCGTGGTTCTCGAGTGTCAGCGGCGGTCAGGCTCCTCGTTGCACCAACTGTGTGGGTGATCGTTTGCAGCGCACGGCCCAGGAAGCTCTCGCCCAAGGGTGCGAGGCGTTCTCGACGACGCTCTCCATAAGTCGCTGGCAGGATCATGAGGCCATCAAAGACGAGGGAGCGAAAGCCGCTGAACTGCATGGAGTCCGGTTCGTTTACGAGGATCTCCGCCATCTCTACGCAGAATCGTGCCGCCTCAGCCGGCAGTGGGGCATCTACCGTCAGAAGTACTGTGGGTGCCTGGTATCCGAGTGGGAGAGGTATCGCAAGTCGTGCTCATAGAGGAGCTCGATGTCCCCGTCCCCGAGCGGCTGATCGCGCAGCGCCCCGTAGAGCCCCGGGATTCCTGCCGGCTTCTCTACGTGGCGGCGGATGGAAGCCTGAAGCACAAAGTGTTCTCCGATCTCCCCGATCTTCTGCGTCCAGGGGATCTGCTCGTGTTCAACGACTCCCGCGTGTTGCCGGCGCGGGTCATGGCGCGCAAGCCGACGGGGGCGACCATCGAGGTGCTCTTTCTGCGGCCCTTGGCGGCTCCCGAGGGAGAGTCGGCTGCTGATGGCGCGATCGGGCCGGGGGGCGAGACATGGGAGGCGCTCGCGCGTCCGTCTCATAGGCTGCGGCCGGGGGGCGAGCTCGTGCTTCCCGGCGGCGAACGGGTGCGGCTGACCGAGTCGCTGGGAGGGGGCCGGTGGGCCGTGTCGGCCCCGGAGAGTCTCTCTCTGGTCGCCGCCATGGAAGAGCACGGGCTTTTACCATTGCCGCCCTATATCAAGAGCTACCCCGAGGAGCCCTCCAGCTATCAGACCGTCTATGCTTCTGAACCAGGCTCCGCGGCGGCGCCGACCGCGGGGCTGCATTTCACACCGGAGCTCATGGCGCGACTCACTGGTGTGGGGGTGAGGTCGGCGTTCGTCACTCTCCATGTGGGGCTCGACACGTTTCTGCCGATCCGGGAGCAAGTGGTAGAAGAGCATGTCATCCACACAGAAACGTATAGCGTGACTCAGGAGGCCCTGGTGGCCATCCGTGGCGCGCGAGACGCCGGCGACCGGATAGTGGCCGTCGGCACCACGGCCACGCGCGTGCTCGAGACGCTCGCGCTTCGCGGGGCGCTGGAAGGGCCGCCAACAGGGGCAGGACTTGAAGGGTCTACCGACATCTTCATCACTCCAGGTCACCGTTTCGAATCCGTAGACGTGCTCCTCACCAACCTGCACCTTCCGCGCAGCAGCGTGCTGGCTCTGACCATGGCGTTTGCGGGAGTGCAGCGGCTTCGGGAGGCCTACGAGGAGGCGGTGGACCTTGAATACCGCTTCTTCAGCTTCGGCGACGCGATGCTGGCGGAGAGACCCTTGACGGAGGCACTACATGCAGAGCGTTGACGGCCTTCCCGACTTCCCTTTCACGGTGGAGGCGACCGACGGCGGGGCCCGCGCCGGGTTGCTCGAGACTCCGCATGGCACGGTACGGACGCCGTGCTTCATGCCCGTGGGAACCAAGGGTACGGTCAAGGCCATTCTGCCTGAGAGGCTGCGCGCCCTGGGGGCACAGATCGTTCTTGCCAACACCTACCACTTGTCGCTCCGGCCCGGCAGCGACGCGGTACGCCGCCTGGGTGGGTTGCACCGGTTCATGCAGTGGGACGGCCCCATCCTCACCGACAGCGGGGGATACCAGGTCTTCAGCCTCCGCGACACCGCCCGGGTCGATGACGGCGGAGTGGAGTTCCACTCCATCTACGACGGCTCCAAGCAGCTCTTCACGCCCGAGCGGGCCATGGCCGAACAGGCTGCTCTGGGAGCCGACTTCGTGATGTGCTTCGATCAGTGCCCTCCGGGGACCGCGAACGAGGCCGAGGTGGCCGAGGCCGTCAGGCGCACGATACTGTGGGCCGATCGCTGCAAGCGTGCCCATCTGGAGCGGGAAGGCACCGGCACCGACGGTCCGCAGATGCTTCTGGGTATCGTGCAGGGTGGCGTGATTCCCAGCCTTCGGAGTCAGAGCGTGGAGGCGTTGCTCGAGATCGGGTTTCCCGGTTACGCCATCGGTGGTCTCACGGTGGGCGAAGACCGCCAGGCCATGTTGGAGACGACCGCGTTCGTGACGGGTCTGCTTCCGGCCGATCGCATCCGGTACTTCATGGGCATCGGTGATCCTGAGGGGTTGCTGGAGGTGGTGGGGCGGGGAGTGGACATCTTCGACTGTGTGCTACCCACCCGTACGGCGCGTATGGGGACGGCTTTCACCCCGGAGGGCCGGTTGAACCTGCGTAACAGCGCTCACGCGCTTTCAAACGAGCCTCTGGAAGAGGGATGTCCGTGCACGGCGTGTTCCGGTTTCTCACGAGGCGCCATCAGACACTTCGTCATGCAGAAGGAGATCCTGGGTCTGGCGCTCCTCACCGAGCACAATCTCACCTACCTCACCAGGCTCATGGCCGCTGCTCGGGAGGCTATCGTGGAAGGTCGCTGGGATGTTTTCCGCAGCAGGGTAACCGCTGCGTGGTAACATAATCGGTCGCGTACTAAGACTCCGCCTCCGCCCGAGGCAGGCGGGCGGGATGCTACAAGGAGGACCATTGGGCGGCTCATCCTGGATGTTGATCATCTACGTGGTGGCCTTCATCGCCATCTTCTACTTCATGGCGATACGGCCGCAGCAAAGACAGAGAAGAGCACACGCGGCATTGCTCTCCTCACTCAAGAAGGGCGACACGATCGTGACGTCCGCGGGCATATACGGCAAGGTGAAGCGGGTCGAGGAGAGCCTGGTGGTGGTCGAGGTCGCGAAGGGCGTCAGCATGAAGATCGCCCGCCGTGCGGTCGTAGAGATCATCAGAGAGGGCGCCGAGGTCAAGGCAGTGGCTCCCGAGGGCACGAAGGGCAAGAAAGCCCCCGCCGAGATCGAAGACTCTGTGTCTGAGGACTACGAATCCGAAGCCTCCGAAGTGGTCGACGAATCCGAGGAGGATTCTGAGAATAGTGGGTCATAGAACGAGGTCGGCTCGTTCTGCCGTCTTGGGTCGGGAAGCGGGGGGTGCTCCGGGTCACGTTGACAGCGTTGCTTGGTTGGCCTATGCTCGTTCCTTACGGCTACCAGACCGGCGATCTCGTGGCCGAACAATCCGAAACTGAACCGTTCCTTAGGAAGGTGCGTCCTTGTCCAGAATTCAGCGTGACGCCGGGATACTCGTGCTCGTGGCGATACTGTTGGGTGTATGCGCCTACTTCGCGTTCCCGCTTTCGAAGACGAATCTAGGCCTTGATCTGCAGGGAGGGCTTGCGGTCCTTCTACAGGCTCCCGAAGGCACGGAAGACGCGGACATCGATAGCGCCCTGGACATCATCCAGAAGCGCGTGAACAAGCTGGGCGTGGCCGAGCCGGAGATCCAGCGCCAAGGGGACGACAAGATCTCGGTGCAACTCCCGGGCATCGACAACCCCGAAGAAGCTCTGGAGATCATCGGAAAGACGGCAGTCCTCGAATTCCATGAAGTCAGCGACTTTGGGACCGCCTACAGAACCGAGGCCGAAGCTCTGGCGGCCGCCGGGGTCACATCCGAGCTCGAACTCGACGCTCTCGAGGGATATCACAACATCCTGCATTGGACTGTGGAGGGTGGCAATATCTCCGACCAGTGGTACCACGTGACGAAGGAACCGCAGCTGACCGGCGCCATGCTGCAGGACGCGCAGACCGGTTTCGACCAGTACAACAACCCCAAAGTCGACATGCAGTTCAAGGACGAGGGGGCCGACATCTTCGGCGACATCACCACGAGGATGGCCGATACCTCGGCCATCACGGGCGTCGACCAGCGTCTTGCCATAGTCTTGGATGGGGAGGTCTCGTCCGCGCCGCGCGTGTTGGAGCCCATCGAGGGGGGCAACGCCGAGATCACGGGCAAGTTCACCATGGACGAAGCGAGGAACTTGGCCCTGGTGCTTCAGACGGGTGCGTTGCCGGTCGAGTTGACCGCGGCGAGCAAGAACACCGTCGGCGCCACGTTGGGCAAAGCAGCCCTCAACCAGGCACTCATCGCAGGCGCCATCGGCCTGTTGCTCATCATGGTCTTCATGATCGCCTACTACAGGCTGCTGGGAGTGGTAGCGAGCATCGCTCTCATCGTCTACAGCATCATCTTCATAGGGATCCTGAATATGATCGGGGTCACTATGACCCTGCCGGGCATCGCCGGCATGGTCCTCACCTTGGGCATGGCGGTGGACGCCAACGTCCTCATCTTTGCGAGGATGAGAGACGAGGTGGCGGCCGGGAAGACCGTCGGGGCCGCCACCAGCGCGGGCTTTCGCAAGGCATTCCGTGCGGTGTTCGACTGCAACATGACCACCATCATCACCGCCATCATCCTGTTCTGGGCGGCAACGGGGGGTGTCAAGGGGTTCGCCCTCACACTCGGCATCGGGGTGGCCCTGTCGTTCTTGACGGCCGTCCTTGTCACGCGTTCCATGCTGAGCCTTCTGAGTGGCTGGCGGCCCTTCCGTAACCTTAGGTTGCTGGGTCTTCGCGTTCCAAAGACTAATGCTCTTTCGATGGATGAAGGGAGCCGGTCATGATCCGTGTCATCCCCTTCATGCGCTACAAATGGTGGTTTCTGATCTCGCTGGGGTTGGTCACCCTGTTTGCGGTCATCGCCATCTTCATCATCGGCCTTGATTTCGGCATCGACTTCAAAGGCGGCGTCCGCATGCAGGTCGGCCTCGAGCAGGAGGCGACCGTCAACGATGTCAGAACGCTGGTGACCGGTTTGGGTGTGCAGGACCCGGTTGTCCAGTCGGTCAGCGGCACCAGCGGCACGAACTCCTTCATGATCACCGCGAAGGAGATGACCGAGGCCCAGCAGGATGAGATAGAGGCTGAGCTGAACAGCCGGTATGGAGTGGCGGAGGGATCGACTATGTCGGAGGAGGTGGGTGGCAGTTTCGGGAAGGAGACCACCAACCGGGCCTTCATCGCCATCGCCATCGCGGTGGTGGCGATCATCGGCTATATCACGCTCCGCTTCGAGTTCAAGTTCGCCATCCCGGCTATCGTCGCCCTGGTCCACGACGTTGGCCTGACTCTGGGCATCTATGCCGCGAGCAACCGGCTCGTCACGACGGCTACGGTAGCAGCGATCCTCACCATCATCGGATATTCCGTGCACGACACGATCGTGGTCTTCGACCGCATGCGCGAAAACGCGACGTTCATGAAGAAAGAGACGTACAGTCAGATGGCCGACGTATCCATCGCTCAGACGATGGTTCGTTCAATCAATACGACCATCTCGACGCTTCTGCCACTGCTGGCCATCTTGATCTTCGGCGGCCCGACCCTGAAAGACTTCGCACTGGCGCTCACCATCGGCGTGATCACCGGGACGTACTCATCGTTCTTCGTGGCCACTCCCCTCGCGGTTCTGTGGAAGGAGCGCGAGCCCCGCTATCGTAAACGCCTGGTGGCTGCAGGAGCAGCCGGTGACGTATCTGTGGATGCCGGTGCGGCGACTGTGGGGACCGGCGCCAACGCAGCGTCCAAACAGGCCGGCAAGAAGGCGGCGAATGGAGCTCAAGGCTCGCAGCAGGCCGTGCAGCCTCGTGCTTCACAGAAGCCCAAGAAGGGTAAGACTTCGAGTAGCAAACGCCCGGTCGCGAAGAATGGTGCGAAGCGGACGAACCGCTGATAGGAGGACGCCATGACCGAGGAAGCCGATAGCAATCGGGTGAACGAAGACCAGGAAGACGCTACGAGCGAGAGTAGGGCAGAGAGCGACGCCAGAAGCGCCGCCGCCCATGGGGTACGTGACCTGATCGAGCGGACTTTTCTTGCTGGGATGGGTGCGGCGGCCATGACCAAGGACCGCGTGCAAGAGCTGGTGGAAGAATTCATCCGCAAAGGCCAGCTCAGCACCGATGAGGGCCGCGATATCGTCGATCGTCTTGTGGCCCGCAGTCGTGACGAGGCTCGCGCCGTGCTGAAGAAGGCAGACGTCTCGTTGCATGGTGCATATCAGGACCTTGGCCTGAGCACCAAGGGTGAACTCGAGGATATGGAATTCCGCCTGCGTCAACTCGAACACCGTGTGCAGCTTCTGGAGGCTGCCGCGGACCTGCAGGCTGGGCAAGAGGCGGCCGGACCCGACGGCGAATAGCGAGAGCCCGGCCGTGCCGCGACCGATCTAGTCGGACGCCGAAGGAGTCGCCGTGCCTTTGGTCCAGGTCAGACATGCCGGCTTCATGACCCGTGTCCGCAACTTGGAGCGGATGCGAGAGATATCTGCCGTCGCTGTGAAGCACGGCTTCGGATACCTGCTCGAACATCATCGCTTGTTCGGCCTCCTTCCCCGGCGTCACAAGCGGAACGCGCCTCCACCCACTCAGCGCGGCAAGCATGTGAGGGAGATGCTCGAGGAGCTTGGCCCCACGTTTGTGAAGTTCGGTCAGCTCCTGAGCACGCGCCCCGATATCATCCCGACGGATATCGTCCAAGAACTCGTCATGCTGCAAGACCGTGTGCGTCCCTTCGACTTCTCCACGGTGGCGCGCGTGGTCGAGGAAGATCTGGGGTTGACGCTTGAACGGGCGTTCGAGAGCTTCGACGCCGAACCCCTGGCTTCGGCTTCGATAGGGCAGGTGCACAGGGCAGTATTGCCGGGCGGGGAACGCGCGGTTGTCAAGGTGCAGCGCCCGGAGGCGGCGGAACAGATCCATAGAGACGTGGAGTTGCTCTACCAGTTCGCCGAGCTAGTCGAGGGTCGCTGGGAGGTCGGGTTCTCGCCCGTCGGCGTGGTGGAGGAGTTCTCTCGGTCCATAGGCCGCGAGCTCGACTACTTGTTGGAGGCCCGCAACGCGGCAAGGTTCGCCGCGAACTTCGAGGACGACCCCAAAGTGGTCATACCGAAGGTCTACTGGCAGTACTGCAGCAAGCGTGTCTTGACCATAGAGTTCCTGCAAGGCCCCACGCTCAACCAAGTCGAAGTGACTGCCCTTGAGGCCGAGAAGCGGAAGGGTCTGGCCGAACTCATCGCCTCGTGCTGGTTCAGGCAGATACTGCACGACGGGTTCTTTCACGCCGATCCTCATCCGGCCAACATCGTATACCTGGGCGAACGTGGGATCGGTCTCTTGGATTTCGGCATGGTGGGCAATCTTCGTGCCGACGACCTGGAAGAGGGTACGAAGCTCTTTCTGTACGTGATGCATACCGACATCCCGGGAATCAAGCGTTCGCTCAGGCGGCTGGGAGTGCACTGGCCGGTTTCTTTGGACGAAGAGGTCACGGCCGCCATCGAAGAGGCGTTCAACCGTTACTACGGGGTCTCTCTCCAGAGCGTCGAGATGGGTGTCCTGCTTCATCAGGTTTTTCAGATCGTCTATTCGCTGCGTCTCTCGTTGGCGAGCAGGTTCCTGGTCTTGGACAAAGCGATCCTCACCTTGGAGGGAGTGGTGAGCCAACTGTATCCAAGCCTGAACCTCTTCGACTTCGCACGAGAGCACACCGGGGAGCTCAAGAGAAGACTCATCGATCCGCGAAGGTTCCCCACGCGGGTGCAGCGCTATGCGGCTGAGTATGCGCAGGTCGCGAGCGAGTATCCATTGCAGCTCCACGATCTGCTGGAAGAGCTGCGTACCGGTGAACTCGAGGTGCGGTACCGTCACACCGGCCTGGAGGATGTGACACATCGCCTGGATCTCATAACGAACAGGCTTATCGCCGCTCTCATCAGCATCGCCTTGGGGGTCACCGGCACAGCGGTGGCCATCATGGTGGAAGGTGGACCTCACATAGGTGGTATCTCAGTCTGGGGCGTACCGGGATTCGCGGGGTCGCTGTTCTTCGGCGTGTGGCTCATCTACGCCATCATCCGGTCGGGCAGGCTCTGAGCTTCTAACGTGTGTCTACCCTCCCTGTCCGGTTGGGTCGGTATAGTGTCACCGACATGACGAACTCCACCGCACTCGATCACACCGCTTGGGCCGTCACCCCGTACCCGTGGGATGATTCCCAACGGATTGCCGACGCGCTCGGCATCCCTCTCGTGGCCGCAATGGTGCTGGCAGGCCGGGGATTGACCGACCCCGCCGCGGCCCGCATGTTCCTGGATGGCTCGTGTCCTCTTCCCGACCCGTTCCTGTTCGCTCATATGCGGGCAGCGGTCGAGACCCTGTCAGATGCCATCGACAGCAAGAAGAGGGTCGTGGTGCACGGCGACTACGATGCCGACGGCATCACGGCTACCGCGGTACTCGTCTTGGGTCTGCGTGAGTTCGGTCTTGAGGCCGAGTGGTACCTACCAAGCCGTTTCAACGAGGGCTATGGCCTTTCGCGTACGGCTGTGGAGACTATCGCCGCCGGGGAGCCTGCCCTGCTCATCACCGTCGACTGCGGCGTGAACTATCCCGACGAGGTCCGTCTGGCCCGCGAGCGGGGGCTCGACGTCATCGTGGTCGATCATCACCAGCCCGGTCCGGTGCTCCCCGACTGTTTCGTCATCCACGAAGTAGTCGGGGACTATCCGAGTGGCGATCTCTGCGGGGTGGGCCTTGCACTCAAGCTCCTTCATGCCCTGCAAGTCCAGCGCTGTGGAGGAGAACTCGACGCTCTCCCCAGGCCTCTGCACGGATTGCTCGACCTGGTGGCCATCGGCACCATAGGGGACCTCGCTCCGCTGCGGGGCGAGAATCGGTATTACGTCAAAGAGGGGCTGAAGCTCATCTCCATAGGGCAACGTGTGGGTCTGCGCGAACTGTGTTCAGTGGCGTCGTGCACGGGAGCGATCGATTCGGGCACCGTCGCGTACCGCCTGGCGCCACGTCTGAATGCCGCCGGCCGGTTGGCCGACCCGTCCCCGCCTCTCAGGCTGCTGCTCACCGAAGACCTCGGGGAGGCCCGGTCGATAGCCGGCCAACTCCACGAACTCAACGGAGAGCGTCAGGATGTTGAGCGTCAGATACTCGACTCGGCCGTGGGCCAGGTCGAGGCGCTGGGTGAACTACCTCCAGCCCTGGTGCTGGCCGGGTCCGACTGGCACGAGGGCGTGGTAGGCATCGTGGCCTCCCGGCTGGTGGAACGCTACCATCGGCCCACCATCCTTCTGGGCCTCCGTGAAGGCGTTGCGAAGGGATCCGGCCGTAGTATCCCCGCCTACGATCTCGTGGGTGCGCTCGACGCCTGTGCGTCGTTCCTCACCATATACGGAGGTCATAAGCAGGCGGTGGGTCTTACGCTCGATCCGGAGAACCTACAAGACTTCCGTGCCGCGGTCGAAGAACATGCGCGGTCGGTGCTGGAGGCGCGCGACCTGATCGCCACCTATCGGGCCGACGCCGTCATACGGGGAGAAGACGTCAATGCCGATGTAGCCCAAGCCCTGGCGACGCTTGGTCCCTTCGGGACCGGGAACCCGAGACCGCGCCTGCTGATCGTCGGCGGCGGCATCGACAACGCCGAGACGACGCGCACGGGGGCTCATATGCGCTGTACCGTCGAGGTCGACGGGGTGCGGGCACGGGCTATCGGTTTTGGACTCGGGCCGGTAGTCCAGACCGTCCGCGAGGGCGGGGATGCTTGGACACTGGGGGTGCAACTTCGCCTGGATGAATGGCAGGGGACTCTTCGCCCCGAATTCCTGGTGGAGAAATTGGGCCCCAACCCAGCCCCCACCGATGGCGGGTGCGAGTCAGTGCCGCCGCGCTCTCCCGCAGCCGGCGTAGGTCCCAACGGCGCAGATCACACCGCAACGAGTGGCGTTGGCGGCCACGGTGGTGCCGGCTTGTCCTTTGCCCGGGGGCGCGACCTGAGAGGGCGCCCCGGTCGGTTCACTGCGCTGGCCCAGGTGTTGGCGACAGGAGAACGGGCTCTTCTGCTCACCTCCTCCGCGACCCGTACGCTCGCCGCTCTGCAAGAACGTCTTCCGTTGGAAGCGTTGTGCGACGGGCAGTTGCGGTGTTTCGGCCGGGCGGGGGAGGGCGAGAACGCGGACACACCGGCGTCGCGGGTGATGCTGGCCGAATGGGAGGTCGCCGAAGAGGCTTTTGGCGCCGTAGGTGCGGGGGCTCATGTCGTGGTGCTCGACCCGCCGTATCGCGCGGGCCATGCCGCCATCCTTCGCAGAGCGGCCAAGGCGGGAGCGGCCGTGCATCTCTATTACGGAGAGGCCGAGAAACAGGAGACTATGCGTCTGCTGCGGTATGTGGTGCACCCGCGTTTCGCTATGGTCTGTGTGTTCCGGGCCCTGCAAGAGGGTCACGACCCGGAAGCCGACATGCGTGCAAGAGCTGTCGAGCTGGCATGGCAAGAGGCTCAGGTGGCGCTTGGCCACGACGATCTCTCCCGGGCGGCCGCAGTGCTCGCCGAACTTGGTTGTGTTTGCGGTTCGCCCGGAGGGGCTAAACTAGACGTGCGGGACAGCCCGACCTATGTGGCAGCCGAGGCGGAATATGAGGAGTGCGTGAGACTTTGTCTGACCCTCTGAAGACCCGGACAGCACCCAAGGCGCAGGGTACGGTGCACAGCCCTAGCGAGGCTGTGGAGTCGTACCGGCCGCTTCTGGACGACCTTGTCGTCAAGATCGTCGAGCACAATCCTGATTTCGACCGCGAACTCATAACGTCCGCGTTCGAGGTCGCCGCTGCGCAGCACGAGGGTCAATTGCGCGCGAGCGGCGAGCCCTATCTGAATCATCCGGTCGGTACGGCTACCATCTGCGCCGGGCTCGGGCTTGACAGCGCCACGGTGGCCGCCGCTCTGCTGCACGACGTGGTCGAAGACACCGGCATGTCCATCGAAGCCGTGCGACAGCAGTTCGGAGATGAGGTAGCGCTTCTCGTAGATGGCGTCACGAAGCTCTCGCAGATGTCGTTCAGCACGGTGGAGGAGGAGCAGGCTGAGAACATCCGCAAGATGATCGTCGCGATGGCGAAGGACATCCGGGTGATCCTGATCAAGCTGGCCGACCGTCTACACAATATGCGCACACTCGGCTATCTGGGCAAGGAAAAGCAGATTCAGAAGGCCAAGGAGACCTTGGAAGTCTATGCGCCTTTGGCTCATCGCTTGGGCATCGAGTCGGTGCGCTGGGAACTGGAAGACCTTGCTTTCTCCACGCTGCATCCCCGCAAGTACTCCGAGATCCAGCGGATGGTCGCTCAACGCCGTGCCGACCGCCAGCGGGATATGGAAGAGGCGAAGAGCATCCTGGTCGATGAGTTGACGGCAGTGGGCATCGAAGGCGAGATCGTCGGGCGCACCAAGCACTTCTACTCCATCTACGACAAGATGGTGCGACGGGGCAAGGAATTCAACGAGATCTTCGACCTCACCGCACTCCGCGTCCTGGTGGATTCGGTGAAAGACTGCTACGCGGCTCTGGGGATCATCCACTCCTTGTGGAAGCCTCTCCCGGGCAGATTCAAAGACTACATCGCGATGCCCAAGTTCAACATGTATCAGTCGCTTCATACCACGGTGATGGGCCCGCAGGGCAAACCGCTCGAGATCCAGATCCGCACTCACGAGATGCACGAGACGGCGCAGTACGGCATCGCGGCTCACTGGATGTACAAGGAGAAGGGACCGCGCAGTGGTCAACGAACCGGCGCCAATCCCGACAAGCTGCAATGGTTGCGGCAGATCATGGACTGGCAATCGGAGACCAAGGACTCCGGCGAGTTCATGGAGTCGCTGCAGATCGACCTCTTCCGCGACGAGGTGTATGTCTTCACGCCCAAGGGGGAGGTGAAGGCATTGCCGGCGGGCTCGACCCCCGTGGATTTCGCCTATGCCATCCATACCGATGTCGGCCACAGTTGTGTGGGAGCCAAGGTCGACAACCGCATCGTGCCACTCACCTACAGGTTGCAGTCCGGCGATATCGTCGAGGTCCTCACCTCCAAGACGCCCCAGGGGCCTTCGCGCGATTGGCTGCAGTTCGTCGCCAGTTCGAGCGCACGCAACAAGATCCGGCAATGGTTCAAGCGCGAGCAGCGCGAAGACGCGGAGCACGTGGGGCGCGAGACTCTGCTGGAGATGCTGCGCAAGCAGGGTCTGCCTGCTCAGCGGCTCATCAATTCCGATCTGGTGGGCGAGATCATCAAAGAGGCCGGCCACACGAAGAAGGAGGAGTTCTTCATCGCGGTCGGTTCGGGCAAGATCAGTCCTCAGCACATCGTCCAGAAGGTCATCCAGGGCCTCAAGAAGGAGGCCGAGGCCGCCCCCGACGCCTTGTCCCTCTCGCAGACACTCACCAAGGAGGCCAAGGGTGTTGGACCCTCGGCCAGCCAGTTGGGCATCCGTGTGGACGGCATAGACGACGTGGCCGTGCGTCTACCGCAATGCTGCCGTCCCGTACCGGGGGATGACGTGGTGGGCTACATCTCCATGGGGCGCGGTATCACGATCCACCGGCGGGATTGCCCGAACGTCAGGAACCTCGAAAAGAACCCTGAACGCTTTGCCCGCGTGGAGTGGGAATCGCGCACGAAGACGCCTCTCCGGGTCGAGATACAGGTGGAGGCGTATGATCGCAACCGCCTGTTGGAAGACATCTCGCGGACTCTCAGCGAGAGCGGCATCAGCGTCATAGCGGCTCAGATAACTACCGCCCGCAACAACATGGTCAAAGACCGCTTTGTGTTCGAGGTCCCCGAGATCGACTATCTGGAGACCGTTCTCCAGCGCATCCGGCGGATCGACACGGTGTACGACGCATACCGCGTCACTCCCAACTGACACCGAGAGACAGGCTCCCGCATCTCACGTAAGGGCAGACGCCGCACCCGCTCTGGTAGAATCTCGCCTCATGGACATTCTCTGCGTACCTGTGGGGCCTTTGCAGGCCAACTGTTATCTAGTGTGGGACGACGACCGTGTCGCCTGTGCTGTCGATCCGGGTGGTGAGCCGCAGCGGCTTGCCCAGATCATCCAGAAGGAACACCTGGATCTGCAGGCCATCCTCGTCACACACGGGCATTTCGACCACGTGGATGGGGTACAGGGGCTGGCCGAAGCCACCGGCGCGAAGGTGTACTGCTCTGCGACGGTCGCTCCCGTGCTGCGTGGCGAAGAGGGTTGCTCCGCGACAGGCTACCCCATCGCCCCTGTGGCCGCGGACACGGTGCTGGTCGTTGAGGACGGCGCCGAGCTGAAGATAGGTGGACTCACAGTGTCGGTCATGGCTACGCCGGGACACACGCCCGGTGATGTGACCTTCGACATCGAGGGACACCTGTTCCCGGGCGATCTCATCTTCTACCGTTCGGTGGGACGCACCGACTTCCCGGGGGGAGACTTCCGCCAGTTGCTCCATTCCGTCGGCAAGCTGATGAACCGGTATCCACAGACCACGCCCGTCTATCCTGGGCACATGCAGTCCACCACTCTCGGGCAGGAGGCGGCGATGAATCCCTTCCTGACCGGTCTGGGCAGCGATGAGTGATCTGATCTCCGCTCCGAAGGGTACGTACGACATCCTGCCGGGTGATCAGACTCTACGCCGCTGGCTCATCGCGCGCGCAGAGGATGTCTTCCGGCGCTACGGGTATCGCCGCATAGACACACCCACTTTTGAGGAGACGCGGCTTTTCTCACGCGGCGTGGGTGAGTCCACCGACATCGTACGCAAAGAGATGTACACCTTTGAAGACCTGGGTGGCCGCAGCATGACATTGCGACCCGAAGGTACGGCCCCTGTGGCTCGCGCCTACGTCGAGCACGGCATGCACACGCTGCCGCAACCTGTGAAGCTCTACTATCACAGCCCCATGTTCAGGTACGAAAGCCCCCAGTCGGGCCGCTACCGCCAGCACTATCAGCTGGGCATCGAGGCGTTTGGGTCCACGGAACCCGAGGTGGATGCCGAAGTCATCGGGGTCCTGGCCGCGCTGTACGGGGAGATCGGGCTTGGAGGGTTGGAGCTGCGGTTGAACTCCATGGGATGCAAAGAATGCCGTCCGGGCTATATGGAGAAGTTGCGTGCCTTCCTGACGAAGCACGCGGAAGCGCTGTGCCAGGAGTGCCGCGAGCGCGCTGCGATCAATCCTCTGCGCACGTTCGACTGCAAGGTCCCGTCGTGCCGGGAGGTCCTCGAGACGGCTCCGCGTCTGGCCGACCACTTGTGTCCGGCCTGTTCCCAGCACCACGCACGCGTACAAGAGTGTCTGGCGGTGCAGGGGATATCGTTTGCGACCGACCATTCGCTGGTGAGAGGCATGGACTACTACACGCGCACCACGTTCGAGTTTCAGTCTTCGTTGCTCGGGGCCCAATCAGGTGTCGGAGGAGGGGGCAGGTACGACGGCTTGGTGGAGGCTATCGGAGGTCCCCCGACGCCGGGCGTGGGTTTCGGCACCGGCATCGAACGTATCCTACTGGCTCTGGCGCGCGCAGAAGTTCAAGTTCCCGAGGCGCTGCCGCCTCTGGCCTATCTGGTAGGCCTGACGCCCGAAGGACGCAAAAAGGTGTTCGCCCTGGCTCATGAGTTGCGTCTGCTGGGGGCGGCCGTCGATCTTGACTACATGTCTCGGAGTGCGAAGGGCCAAATGAAACAGGCAGGCCGGAGTGGAGCCAGGTATGCTTTCATCGTCGGCGAGCAAGAATTGGCCGACGGCGTCATCACAGTCCGAGACCTAAGATCTGGAGAAGAAGAATCGCTGACGGACGGTGAAGTCATGGAGTTAGCGAAACCCGGTACGACGACCCCCTGACCAGGACCGTCAACAGAAACCTCGAGAAAAGGACCGACCTTGGCGTACAGAGATGAGTGGTGCGGCAATGTCCGCGATGACAGCGTGGGGAAGCGTGTGCAGGTGGCGGGCTGGGTGCGCCGTCGCCGCGACCACGGCGGACTGATATTCATCGATCTGCGCGATCGTACCGGCCTGGTCCAACTGGTCTTCGAGCAGGAAAGCAACCCGGCGGTGCACGATCAGGCGCAAGAGTTGCGCAACGAGTTCGTGATAAGCGTCACCGGCACGGTGGTCGCCCGCGCGCCGGAGATGGTCAACCCCAACCTTCCCACAGGCTCGGTAGAGATCGTCGCCGATGGACTGCAGATCCTCGCCGCGGCCAAGAACCCGCCCTTCATCCCCGAGGACGAGCTGGACGTCGACGAGACACTACGCCTGAAGTACCGCTACATCGACCTGCGTCGCGCCCGCATGTTCCACAACATCTCCCTGCGTCACGAGGTGGTGCAGGCGGTACGGCGGTATCTCGGCGACCAAGGCTTCCTGGACGTGGAGACCCCCATCCTCACGAAGAGCACGCCTGAGGGCGCGCGCGACTTCCTCGTCCCCAGCAGGCTGCAGCCGGGCAAGTTCTACGCCCTTCCCCAGTCGCCACAGCTTTTCAAGCAGCTCCTCATGATCGGGGGGGTCGAGCGCTACTACCAGATAGCCCGGGCGTTTCGAGACGAAGATCTGAGGGCAGACCGGCAGCTCGAACACACTCAGATCGACATCGAGATGAGCTTCATCGATGAAGAAGACATCCAAGCGTTGGTGGAGGGGATGTTCGCGGCCGCTTTCAAGCAGACGCTGGGAGTGGAGCTACAGAGGCCCTTCCGGCGTTTGACGTACGTTGATGCCATGGCCCGCTACGGCAGCGACAAGCCCGATCTGCGCTTTGGTCTTGAGATCGCGGACGTGAGCGATCTGGCGGGAGCCATAGACTTCCGGCTGTTCGCCGAGACGGTGCAGGCGGGAGGCGTCGTACGCGGCATATGTGCAACGGGTGGGGGACGCTTCTCGCGCAAAGACGTCGACGACCTTGCGGCCGAAGCCGCCGTCTTCGGAGCAAAGGGCCTCCTGCCCGTGTGGATAGAGGAGGGGAGCGTCCGCTCGCCGCTGCAGAAGTTCACCACGCCGGAGCAGATGCAGTCGCTCATCGCTCGGCTCGACGGACATCCGGGCGATCTGCTGCTCTTCGTCGCCGATCAGAAGGCGGTGGCCGAGCCGAGTCTCGGCGCGCTACGGCTGGCCCTGGCCACGCGGCTGGGTATCGAGCGCGAAGGTTGGTGCTTCGCTTGGGTGGTCGACTTCCCGATGTTCGAATACGACGAACGTGAGAAGCGCCTGAAGGCGCAGCATCATCCCTTCACAAAGCCCCGTTTAGAACGTCTTGAGGATCTTGTCGAGCGCCCACTGGAGTTGGGTACCTACGCGTACGACCTGGTGCTGAACGGAGTGGAATTGGGCAGCGGTTCTCTGAGGATCTCAGACCCCGCTCTTCAGGAAGCGGTGTTCTCGGCCCTTGGATTGACGGCCGAGGACATCGAGGCCAAGTTCGGCTTCCTGGTGGAGGCCATGGACTACGGTATCCCACCCCACGGTGGTATCGGGTTGGGCCTCGATCGCACCGTGATGCTCATGGCAGGCGAGTCATCCATCCGCGATGTCATCGCCTTCCCGAAGACCGCCAGTGGGTCGTGCCCACTTACCGACGCTCCGTCCAAGGTCGTAGTGGAGCAGCTTCGCGAGCTTCACATACGCACCACCTAGCGAGAACGCGCGGGGCCGGATCTGAGTTCCGTTGCCGGGTAGGGGGGCTTGTGCTACCCTCGAAGTGCTCGACCTTGCTCGTGATCTGGCCCAAACTTGAGCCAACACACATCGCTTGGGAGGCTTGTTCGCTTGGACGGCGTATATGTCCTTCCAAGGACGGCCACCCACCTGCTTAGGCAGGTTCAAGCGACTGTCAGACACGGCAAGGTGGAGCATTATTACGGGAAGGACGGCGATGTGCGGACGAAGTAGGCAGTCAGTTCTGGTCTTGCTCCTCGTTCTGGTCGTAGCCGTGGTAAGTCTCGGGTGTGGAGGCGGCGACGAGCAGCCCCCGCCGAGCAATACCACCCTCGTCACCACGGCACCTCCTGACCCTTCGGCAGACGAGGGCGAGCAAGTGCAGATCGGTCTGCCTGACGGCGAGCGGATAGCCGATATCTACATCCCTATCACCGAGGACACTCCTGAAGAGTTCGCCAATGCCTTGGGCAAGGGAGCACCCATCGTCCTGCTCTTCTACGTCACCGGCGCCACCGACGACGTGGCGGTCATGGAGAGTCTCGATCGCCTCGAGGCGTCGTTCAACCGGTACACGTTCTTGAAATACGACTACAGCAAGCCCGACGTGTACGGGGATCTCTCCACCCTTCTTGGAGTGACGTATCCACCAGAGCTCATCCTGATAGATCGAGCCGGCATCATCCGCCAGGTCTGGAACGGGTTTGTGGACGAAGGCAGTCTGAATCAGAGCCTCGTCAATCTGGGCCGAGAGTAGGTCGCGCCGCCAGAGACGATACCGATGAGGGCCGGGCAAACCCGGCCCTTGATGTTGGTGGGAGGTCGTCCGTAGTCGCTATGAGCCATGCCATGAACCACCCGGGCAGCGTACTCGTGGGGTTGAGCGGCGGGATCGACAGCGCCGTGGCGGCGTTGCTTCTCAAACGTCAGGGCTGCCGTGTGGTGGCTGTGACGCTGGTGTTCTCTGACGACTCGGAAGATCCGGCCGAGGACAGACCCTGCTCGCCCAGCGCCGCCGGGAAGGCGGCCGCTGTTGCTGCGGACATCGGAGTCAGGCATATGGTCGTGGATGCACGCGACATGTTCCGGCGCGAGGTCGTGCAGTACTTCGTTCGGGAGTACGAGAACGGCAGGACGCCGAACCCATGCGTGGCATGTAACGCCCGCATCCGCTTCGGTGTGATGCGCGATATCGCGGGCGAGCAGGGCCTCGAGGCTATGGCCACGGGCCACTATGCACGTTTGGTGGGAGGTGGGAGGACGCTTGCCCGAGGCGTGGATTGCGCAAAAGACCAATCGTACGTTCTGGCTCGAGTGTCCCCCGAACTGCTCAAAAGCGTCATCTTCCCCCTGGGAGGTCTGTGCAAGAGAGAGGTCCGCGATATCGCGGCGGCTGCCGGTCTGTCCTGCCGGGATGTGGAGGAGAGCCAGGAGATCTGCTTCGTTCCCCATGACGACTACAAGCGCTTCCTGCGTTTGCGCTTGGGGGAGCGTCCTGGAGCCATCGTCGACTTGCACGGCAACGAGTTGGCGCGACACACAGGGACGTACAACTTCACCATCGGCCAGCGGAAGGGGCTGCGGCTCGCAAGAAGCGAGCCCACGTATGTGGTGGCCATCGATGCCGGCACGCGTGAAGTCACGGTGGGGAACGCGGAGGACACATTCAGCAGTGTGGTCAGGATCACGGATCTGGTGAGCCACGGCCCTTATAGTGGCGGCCCCCTGGTCGTGCAGGTGCGTTCGTCGGGCGAGGCTGTGTCCGCGCACATGCCCGACAGCGAGACGGTGATCCTGCACGAACCTATGCAGGGGGTCGCGCCCGGACAGACAGCCGTATTGTATGAAGACGAGCGGGTGATACTCGCGGGCACCATCGTGTCTGCGGAGAGATGAGTGGGAAGGCAGGAACACGCGTGGCAAGAGGGGCCAAAAGGGGCCTGTGGTATAGTTTCGGCGGTTGATCCGAGCTAGAAAGGGGCCAGGAATGGAGTGGGATGCCGGCGCAATCATGAGGATCGCCATAGGTGTTTTCTTCATACTCTTTGGGGTGGGGCTAGCGTTTGCACTTTTCCGTCTAGGGGAGGTGTTCAAGAGGTTGAGCGGCGTACTCTCCACTACCGATTCGCAGATCGTTCCACTGCTGACGCGCGTGGAGGGCACACTCGATGGGGTCAATTCTGAGCTAGACAAAGTAGACCAGCTCACCGGATCGGTGGTCGGCATCGTCAGGACCGCGGAGCAGGCGACGTCGGCCGTACAAAGCGCTGTTTCCAAGCCTGTTCAGAAGGTGTCGGGCTTGGCGGCCGGGCTCAATGCAGGCATTTCATCGTTCATGTCACGTCGGAAAAAGGAGCAGTGATGGGAACAGTGCGCTCTCTGTTGATCCTGACGGCCGGAGCGGCTATCGGGGGGGCTGCCCTTATCGCGTATCGCATCTCGGAAGAGACCGGCAAGCCGTTGCTGGAAGCGATGTATGACATACCGGCCGAAGCACAGCGCGTTGTGGCCGACGTGAAGACCCGCGCCACTGAGGCGATCGATCGCGGGCGTAGTGTCTATGAGGAAGAGCAAGAAGACATACGTGAGCGGCTGGAGGGAGACCTCGACCTTTGAGCATCACGACCCCCGGCATTTGTGAGTGACCGCGGCGACATCGTGACGCTGCGCATCCCGAGGAGCTCTCGAGAGCTCCCCGTTATGCGCGTGGTCATGGGAGGCATGGCGTCACGCCTTGACGTGCCGTTGGACAGGCTCGACGACGTCGAGTTGGCCGTGGAGACCCTGCTTGCCGAGGAGCCGGTGGACGGCCATGAACTACTGCTCGAACTCGCCGCGGTCGAGGGTGGCCTGGACGTACGGCTCTATGGGCTGCTCAATCGGAGGGTGCGGGCTGCACTCGTGGCGACCGACCCGTTCGAACCCTGCGAGGGATGTCTGCTTGACGTCCGAGTGATGCTGGAGTCCCTCGTCGACGCGTTCAGTGTTGTCGAGTCATCGGGGGGTTCCTACGGGGTATTGATGGAGAAACGGACGTCTTAGGTGCCGGCCGTGGGATCAGAGAGAGACCCGATTCCAACAGCGGGTGTGGTGCCCTACGCCGAGCGGCCGGACGCTCTTTCAGAGCGCGAGTTGTTGGTCAGGGCTCGCATACATGGGGACGCAGCAGCCCGAGAGGAATTGATCACCCGCTACCTGCCGCTGGTGAAGAGTCTCGCTCGTAGATTCGCTTCCCGGGGGCAGCCCGTGGAAGACCTGGTACAGGTAGGCTCCATCGGGCTCATCAAGGCGATCGACCGCTTTGATCTCGACCGCGGAGTCGAGCTCTCCACCTACGCGACACCCACCATCATGGGTGAGATCAAGCGCTATTTTCGCGACAAGGGCTGGGCGGTCAAGGTGCCCCGCGCCCTGCAAGACCTCAATGTCAAGTTGAACCGAGTCATTGAACAACTCACGGTGCAGCTACGACGTTCGCCCACGATCGCGGAGTTGGCCGCTGCCGCGCAGGTCACGGAAGAAGAGGTCGTGGAGGCGCTCGAGAGCGGGAGAGCGTACAGCTCGGTATCGCTGTTCTCGGGAGGCAGTGGCGAAGACGACGACTCGCTGGAGCTGCTGGACGTCCTTGGAAGTGAAGAGGAGGCCTACGAGGTCTTCGAGCGGCGGCGGATGCTGGCGCCGGCCATGTCGCGACTCGATCCCCGGGAGCGTCTGATCCTACATCTACGGTTCTTCGAAGGTATGACACAGACGCAGGTGGCTGCCAGGATCGGTATCTCGCAGATGCACGTATCGCGTCTCATCAGAAAGTCTATCGAGAATCTGCGCCAATACATGGCGGAAGACGAGACCTTGGCCGAGGCGGCCAGGGGGAGAGGGAAGGTCTGATAGGTGAAGACAGCTGAACTGCGCAAGATGTTCTTGGATTACTTCACGGAGCGGGAGCATCTGCTCGTGCCCAGCTCTTCACTTGTTCCGCACAAGGACCCGTCGGTGCTTCTGACTACTGCCGGGATGCAGCAGTTCAAGCCGTACTTCATGGGGATAGCCGAGCCCCCTGCACGGAGGCTGACGAGTGTCCAGAAGTGCTTCCGGACCTCGGACATCGATAAGGTGGGGCTTACCGCGCGCCACTGCACCTTCTTCGAGATGCTCGGCAATTTCTCGGTGGGCGACTACTTCAAGGAAGACGCCATCCGATTCGCCTGGGAGTTCTCGCTGGACTACCTCAAGTTCGAACCAGATCGTATCTGGATATCGTTTTTCGAGGGCGACGAGAGCATCCCGCCCGACGACGAGGCCGTCGCTCTGTGGCTCGCTTTGGGCGTGCCGCGGGAGCGGATGGTGGGTCTGCCTCGCAGTGCCAACTTCTGGGGACCGGTGGGTAACAGCGGGCCCTGCGGCCCCTGTTCGGAGCTCTACTACGACCGCGGTCCCGAACATGGGTGCTCCGACCCGGAATGCCGGCCCGGCTGCGACTGCGACCGCTACGTGGAGTACTGGAACCTGGTCTTCACCGGATACAACATGGACGAGAACCAGGTGCTCTCGGAACTGCCGGCACGAAACATCGACACCGGCATGGGGCTGGAACGTGTGGCCGCCCTCAAACAGGATGTGGCGTCCGTGTTTCTCAGCGATGCCTTCAAGCCCCTCATCGAGCTGGGCGAGGAGATAGCCGGGAGACCATTCGGCGAAGATCACCACGTCGATGTCGCGCTACGGGTCCTGGCCGACCATGCCCGCGCGATGGCGTTTCTCGTGGCCGACGGTGTGCTGCCGAGCAACGAAGGGCGTGGTTATGTACTGCGCCGGGTCATCAGACGAGCAGCGCGGTTCAGCCGCTCGGCGGGTATGGAGCCCCCGTGCCTGCGCCGGTTCGCCGACAGGGCCATAGAGCTGATGGGTGCGGCCTATCCGGAGTTGGTGGAACGCCGCGACAGCATCCTGAGAGTAGCCGAGACTGAGGAGGAGAAGTTCAACCGCACGCTCGATCAGGGTCTCGTGCTGGTGGAGGAGGCCATCGCGAACGCGGGAGCACAAGGGAGCACCGTGTTTCCCGGGGCGGTCGCCTTTTTGCTCCATGACACCTATGGGTTCCCCAGCGAGGTGACCCGGGAGATCGTCGAGGAACGCGGACTCACCCTCGATGTGGCGGGCTTCGAGGAGGCCATGGAAGATCAGCGCAAGCGGGCACGGGGCGCACAAAGAGGCGGCGACGGTCTGCAGGACAGCATCGTCGCTTTTGCCCGTGAGACCGCGCATCCCACTGAGTTCAGGGGTTACGAGCGTGAAGACCTTTATACGGTAGCCGAGAATGTGGAAGCGCTGCCCGACGGCCGCATCCTGGTGGCTCTGCGCGAGAGCCCCTTCTACGCGGAGATGGGTGGCCAGACCGCCGATACGGGACGGCTGGAGTCTGAGGACGGCAAAGCCGCCGTCGAGGACGTGCAGCAGCAAGGCCAGGTGCAGGTCATCGTGGCGCGACCGCTGGAGGGACGTATCGAGCCTGGGACTCGCGTGAAGGCCCTATTGTCATCGAGTTACCGGCACGATGTGGCGGCGAACCACACAGCGACCCATTTACTGCACTACGCACTCCGATCCCGTCTAGGCAAGGACGTCACGCAGGCTGGCTCTTCGGTGAGAGCCGACAAGTTCCGCTTCGACTTCAATTATCACGAGCCGCTGGGCCCTCAGAGAGTCACTGAGATCGAGGAGCTGGTCAACCGTCGGATCGTCGAGAACCATCCCGTTCGGACCTTCACCACCAGCCTCGAGCACGCCCGAGATCTGGGAGCCATGGCGCTCTTTGGGGAGAAGTACGACGATTTCGTCCGGGTGGTGGAGATCGACGATTTCAGCCGCGAGTTATGCGGTGGCACCCATGTGGGGTGGACGAGCGAGTTGGGCATCTTCAAGATCGTTTCCGAGGGTAGCGTGGGGGCTAACGTCCGGAGGATAGAGGCCGTGACGGGTCGGGCGGCGGTTGCGTACTATCGAGAACGTGACGATGTCGTCCGAAAGGCCGCGGCTATGTTGGGGACGACCGACGAAGAAATCCTACATGGGCTCGACAAACTCCAAGCTCGAACGTGTGACCTCGAGACGGAGGTCAAAGGCTTTCTGAAGGAGTCCGCCAAAGACCTCGTTCAGCAACTCGTCGACCTCGGCACTGAGTGTGAAGGCGTAACGATATTGGCCGATGTGGTCGAGGCGCGAGACATGGACCGCCTTCTCTCGCTGGTAGACCAGATACGCGATCGTATCCAGCCCTCCGTGGTTGCTCTGGGGGCGGAGATCCAAGGCAAGGCCGTTCTTGTCGTCAGTGCAAGCCAGGGGGTCACCAAGGTCAATGCGGGCGAGATAGTCAAGTCTTCGGCCCGCTTGTTTAGTGGCGGAGGTGGAGGCACCGCCCAGCTCGGGCGGGGTGGCGGTGGCGATCCGGCAAAGCTTCCCGAAGCCGTTGCGGCGGCGCGTGAGGCCGTCATCGCTGCTCTGAGTGACTGATGCGGCTTCTGGGGATAGATCTGGGAGGCAGCAGGACAGGGCTCGCGCTGTCGGACCCGACAGGGATGATCTGCAGCCCCCTGAAGACCCTACAAGAGAAGGATGAGGCACGGTTGATCGAGAGCATCGCAACGGTGGTCGAAGAGAAGGACGTCACCAAGGTGGTATTGGGCCTGCCGCGGCCGCTCTCGGGAGGGACCAACCGGCAAGTGGAGAGCGTGCTCTCGTTCAAGGCCCGGCTCGAGCGCCGGCTCTCGGTGCCGGTGGTCACATGGGACGAGAGATTCACTTCGAAGCTTGCAGAGCAGGGCAAGACACGATCAAACGAGCGCGACGCTGTGGCCGCAAGCTATATGCTTCAGAACTACCTCGATTCGCGCACTGATGCCGTGGGGGATGAGGAGATCGATGGACTACAGACCACGTAAGAAGTCTCGGGAAGACGATTTCTGGGCTGCACGCCAACCCAAGAAGCGCCGGTGGCCGCTTCGGATCGTCGTTGTCCTCGGGTTCATCCTCTTCTTCGTGGGCGTCGCCTACGTGGTCGACAGGACGATGGACTGGTACGCGGATCGTTCCGGCACGACCACCACTACCGAGGCGGTAGCCGGAGAGACGATCGAGGTGGTCATCGATTCCGGGATGAGCACTTCAGAGATCGGGCGCCTGCTCGAAGACAAAGGCGTGATCCAATCCTCCTCAGGCTTCGTGGATCTCGTGAAAGCCAGGGGCACCGAGAACGCACTCCGCCCAGGCAACTATGAGTTCGAGGAGGGCCTGCAACTCCTGGATGTGGTCGACATGCTCGAGACAGGCGAGGCTGCGCCCAGTCTCAAGCTCACCATCCCAGAGGGCAAGGCCATAGACCAAGTGGCGGATCTCTTGGACGACGAGGGGACCATCGACGGCGACGCGTATGTTGCCCTCGCCGAGAAACCGACCAGGTTCGACGTACCGAAAGTCGGCGGGACGAACCCGGAACTCACGACTCTCGAAGGGTTGCTGTTCCCCAGCACGTACTACCTCTACGAGGGCGACGGCGCATCGGAGCTCATTACAGCGCAGCTCACGGCGTTTGACACGAAGACAAAGTCTTTGGCCTGGAGCAAGGCCGAAGACCTTGGTCTCACTCCCTACCAGATCGTCATCGTTGCCTCGCTCATCGAAAAGGAGTGCAGCATAGCCGAAGAGAGAGCGCAGGTGGCAGCGGTCATCTACAATCGGATCGAGGCCGACATGACCCTCGGTATAGACGCCACTGTGCGGTATGCAGTGGGCAAGTGGACCGAAGATCTCACCACGTCGGATCTCGAGAGCGACTCTCCCTACAACACCCGAGTGGTCAAGGGGCTGCCTCCAACACCGATCGCGAACCCGGGCGTGGCAGCCTTGAAGGCCGCGCTCGACCCGGCCGATGTCGACTATCTCTACTACGTGCTTCGCGATACTGAGGGCCACCACTTCTTCACCGCCTCCTACGAGGAGTTCTTGGAGGCAAAGGCCAACGCGCCCGCCCAATAACGTTGGGACCACTCTCCAACCTTGGTAGCAGGCGTCTCCCGGCGACGGTGCGATAGGCTTTCCGCAGGCGGCCATTCCAGTCGGCCAGGAGGGGATGATGCAAGCACACACAGGTAGGATCAGCGCCCAGACGCAACTTCTGGGCATCCTCGGCCATCCGGTCGCTCACTCTCTGTCTCCCGTGATCCATAACGCAGCCCTTAGGCACGACGGGTTAGACATGGTGTATTTGGCCTTCGACGTCGCGCCCGAGCAGCTTGACGTAGCGGTGCAGGCGGTGAGGACCCTGCACATGCGGGGGGTGAACGTCACAGTGCCACACAAAGAGACAGCGCTGCGACTGATGGACGATGTCGATCCCCTGGCCTCCCGGGTGGGGGCTATCAACACGATCGTGAACGACCAAGGAAGGCTTCTGGGGCACAACACCGACGTGACCGGTTTTACGTCTGCAGTGGACTCGGTTCTCCCCGAAGGTGTTGGTGGATTGGAATGTCTGGTGGTCGGCGCCGGTGGCGCAGCCCGGGCGGTGGTGGCCGCTCTCGTCGAGCATGGGGCCAAAAGAGTGCGCATCTACAACCGTACGCCGGACCGCGCCCTGGCGCTCAGCCTGGCTGCTTGTCACTGGGGTCAGACAACTTGTGAGACCGTGTCGCTCGAAGAGCTTCCTACGGCCGTCAGAACTGCCGACGTCCTTGTCAACGCGACTCCCATCGGTTTAGCGGGCGGAATCAAGGAACCGCCGTTTCCTGTCGATAAACTCCACAGCAGTCACGTCGTGGTGGACCTGGCCTACAGTCTAAGCACCACGACGCTGGTGCAAACGGCGAGGGGGAAGGGGGCTGTGGCCATAGATGGCAGGGAGATGCTCATCATGCAGGCCGTAGCATCATACCGTCTCTGGACCGGGTTACGAGCGCCGATTGACGTGATGCGCAGAAGTATCGACCATGGAGAAAGGTGATAGCGTCGTCCATGCAGGCCGCTAGCCAGGAGAATCTGCAGCAGCAGCCCCAACAGCAGCAATCACCGCAGCAGCCGGTTCAACAGCGCAAGCTGTCCGGCAAGCGCACGGGTGAAGTCCTGGTCGAGATGGGCGTCCTCACACCCGAACAGGTAGAGGAGGCCATCGCCGAACAGCGCACTTCTCGCCAGCGGATCGGTGACATTGCTCTGGAGAAAGGCTGGGTGACCAAGGCCAAGCTCATGGAGGCCTTGGCCATGCGTCTCGGGGTGAAGTATCTCGATCTGGCCAACACGCGTGTCGACCCGGTCGTGTCCGATCTCATCTCCGAGAAGGACGCCCGCCGCTATGCGGCCGTCCCCGTCACCCTCGTCAACGACCACACACTGTTGGTCGCCATGGCCGACCCGTCGAACATCGTCGCCATAGACGACCTGCGTATTCTCACGGGTTACGACATCGAGCCGGCCATCGCTACGAACGACGACATCGTGACGATGCTCGGCAGCATGAAGCGTCCCGACGATCACATCGCCGAGGACGAAGACGCCAAGGGGCCCAGCGACGAGCCCACCACTCAGGTTGAGCTTCGTGACATCAGAGAGCAGGTCGATGCCGCTCCGGTGGTCAAGTTGGTCAACGGCGTGCTTGCACGGGCTGCCGACGAAGGAGCGTCGGACATCCACTTCGAGCCGCAGGCAAAAGACCTTCTCATACGGTTCCGCCACGACGGCGTACTGCACGAGACCATGACGATCCCCAAGCGTCTTCAGCAGGGAGTCCTATCCCGTCTGAAGATCATGGCCGACCTCGATATCGCCGAGCGGCGTATCCCACAGGACGGCCGCATCGGTCTGGTAGTGGGTGGCAAGCCTATCGATATGCGTGTCGCTTCTCTGCCCACAGTCTACGGCGAGAAGATCGTCATCCGTCTGCTCGACCGTTCGAACGTCATGTTGAGGCTCGAAGATCTCGGCTTCTCCGAGGTGGCTCTGTCGCGGTACACGCGCTCCTATACCAAGCCGTACGGCGCTGTGCTGGTCACGGGCCCGACAGGCTCCGGGAAGTCGACGACTCTCTACGGCACCCTGAACATCCTCAACACTCCCGACAAGAACATCATCACCGTGGAAGACCCTGTGGAGTACCGGCTGTCGGGCATAAACCAGGTGCAGGTGAACGTCAAAGCCGGTCTGACGTTCGCCGCCGGTCTCCGTTCCATCCTGCGCTGCGACCCCGACATCATCATGATCGGCGAGATCCGCGACAAAGAGACGGCACAGATCGCCGTGGAATCAGCGCTTACGGGCCACTTGGTCTTGTCGACCCTGCATACTAACAACGCTCCGGGTGCCTTGTCCCGTCTTACAGAGATGGGCGTCGAGCCTTTCTTGACCGCATCGGCTGTCGACTGTGTCATCGCCCAACGTTTGGTGCGGAAGCTGTGCGAGCACTGCAAAGAGGAGTATCCGACCACCCGGGAGATGCTCGAACGTCTTGGATTCGCCCAGAAAGTCGTTGACGACTGGCAGAACGTCAACCTGTTCAAGGCGGTCGGCTGCACGCGATGCAACCATACGGGATACAAAGGGCGAATGGGGATCTACGAGATCATGCCCGTCAGTGAGGCGATAGAGAGACTTATCGTCGAGCGCAAGAGTGCCGATGAGATTATGCGTGTAGCAAGCGCCGAAGGCATGATAGGCCTGCGGCAGGATGGTCTCGAGCGCGTGCTCACAGGGGCGACCAGCATCGAGGAGATCTCTCGAGTGATCGTGTAACAAGACGTGCAACGTGAATGGGTTAAGGAAGAGCAAACATGGACATAGGTGAGATTCTCAAAGAAGTCGTCAACCGGGAAGCTTCGGACCTGCATCTGGCAGTCGGGGTGCCCCCGGTGGTGCGGCTCGACGGTCATCTCGAGAATCTCGACTATCCACCGCTGACCCCAAGCGATGCGCGCGAACTCATCTACAGCATCCTCTCTCAGGATCAACGGCAGAAGTTGGAGACCGACTGGGAGGTGGACTTCTCGTATTCACTGTTCGGTTCCGCTCGTTTTCGCGTCAACGCCTACTTCCAACGCGGCACTCTGAGTGCTGCGTTCCGGTTGGTGCCGGTCGGCATCAAGACCGTCGAGCAACTGGGCCTGCCCAAGGTGCTGCACTCGTTCTGTCACAAGCCTCGGGGCTTCATACTCGTAACGGGTCCCACCGGCTCGGGCAAATCGACGACGTTGGCGTCTCTCATCGACGAGATCAACCAATCGCGCGCCGATCATATCGTCACTATCGAGGATCCCATCGAGTTCCTGCACAATCACAAACGGTGCGTCGTCAACCAGCGTGAAGTGGGCACCGATACCCGAAGCTTCCCGGTCGCACTGCGTTCGGCCTTGCGGCAAGACCCCGACATCATTCTCATCGGAGAGATGCGCGATCTGGAGACGATCGGGATCGCCCTCACGGCTGCCGAGACCGGTCACCTCGTTTTCGCGACACTGCACACGCAAGACTGTCCACAGTCCGTCGACCGTATCATCGACGTGTTCCCGCCGCATCAGCAGGAGCAGATCCGCGTACAGATCGCCGCTACGCTCGAGGGCATCGTCTCTCAGCAACTCCTCGCAAAGGCCGGTACGAAAGGCCGTTGTGTGGCCTGCGAGATCCTCGTGACCACGCCGGCTGCACGCAACCTCATCCGCGAGGGCAAGACGCATCAGCTCTACACCGTCATGCAGACGGGCACTCAGTACGGCATGCAGACGATGAACTCGTCTCTCGCCGATCTGGTACGCCACGGTCATATCACCAAAGAGCTGGCGATACGGCGGTCCTCGCAACCCGAGGATCTTGAACGCCTGCTGCTCATGGGGGCGGCCTAGGACGGCAGCGTGGGGGAGAGCGGGGCGGCTCCAGATCGCGCCGCGAGACGCTACAGTCGTGCACAGATTCGGCCGATAGTAAGTACGAAGCTCAAAAACTGCGGTCGGGGACCGCATGATCAGGGGGCAGGAGTAGGGTGGCAACCTATACATACACTGCTAGGCGCGATCGCGGCACTCCGTTCACCGGTGAGGTGACGGGCGACAACAAGGCTGCGATCGTCGCCGAGTTGCGTCGCAAGGGCTTCACTGTCCTGAAGCTGGAGCAGAAACGGACCGGCATCGACATCAATGCGATGCTGGAGTCATCGCAGCGCATCAAGACTCGTGACAAAGCCGTCTTTGCCCGTCAGTTCGCCACGATGATCAATTCCGGACTCGCGGTCCTGCGGGCCCTTTACATCCTCGAGGAGCAGACGGAGAACAAGCGGTTCAAGAAGCTCATCGGCTCCGTGCGTGAAGATGTGGAAGCGGGTATGGCGTTGTCCGACGCCATGGAGCGCTATCCGGTGGCCTTCGACAGGCTGTTCGTCTCCATGGTGCGCGCCGGTGAGGCGGGCGGTAGCCTGGATGCGACCCTTGATCGTTTGGCTGTCCAGCTGGAGAAGGACGACACGCTCAAGCGGACCATCAAGTCCGCCATGATGTACCCGGTGCTTCTGCTCGTATTTGCCATCTGCGTGGCTGCCGGCATGTTGCTCTTCATCATCCCGATCTTCGCGAGCATGTATGACGACCTGGGCGGCCAGCTTCCTATGCTGACCAGCCTCATGATGAGTCTCAGCAACATACTCAAGAGCTATTGGTTCATCATATTTCCCATTGTCATCCTGATCTTCTGGGGCGTGAAGCGTCTCAAGAACACCGACCAAGGGCGAGCTACGTGGGACCGTATCAAACTCAAGCTGCCCATGAAGATCGGACCGGTGGTGCAGAAACTGGCGGTAGCGCGCTTCACGCGTACGATGGCCACGCTTGTGGGTGCCGGCGTGCCGATCCTGCAGTCGATCGAGATCACCGGCAAGGTTTCGGGCAACACGGTCATCGAAGAAGCGATGGTTGATGTCAAGGAGAGCGTCCGCACCGGCGAGACTATCGCCAAGCCACTGTCTCGCGTGGCTGTCTTCCCGGCTATGGTCACTCACATGATCTCTATCGGTGAGGAGACGGGCGCGCTCGACACCATGCTCAACAAGGTAGCCGACTTCTACGAAGCCGAGTGCGACGCCACGGTCAAATCGCTCACCTCGATCATCGAGCCTATCATGATGCTCTTCATCGGCGGCATCGTCGGTGTGATCGTCATCTCGATGTACCTGCCGATGTTCAACATGATGAACCTGGTCAGCTAGGAGTCCCGACGTAGAGCTACACCATCTCGTCTGCTGGCAGACCACGAGACGAGAAACACGCCGGTCGAGAGGCCGGCGTGTTTGCGCTTAGGGGCTCATAGTCCAATGCACGATAATGTGCATTATGTAAAGTAGCAGATCAGACCTCGTACTGCAGCAAGCTGAAGATATCGTACCCTTCCAGCTTGTCCCTCCCATGAAGCTCTGTCAGCTCGATGAGAAAGGCAAGGCCCGCGACCACGCCGCCGGCCTGCTCCACGAGCTTGACCTTCGCTTGGGCCGTGCCGCCCGTCGCGAGAAGATCGTCATGGATAAGAACCCGCTGTCCGGGTCGTATTGCATCGGCGTGCATCTCCAAGGCGTCGGTGCCGTACTCCAAGTCGTACTCGCAGCGACTCACATCCCACGGGAGTTTCCCGGGCTTCCGCGCAGCTGCGAAGCCGATCCTCAATACATAAGCGATGGCTGCGCCCATGATGAACCCGCGCGCTTCTGCCCCTAGTATGAGGTCTGCCCTTTTGTTCCGGGCAAAATCGGCCAGTTGATCGACGGCGTAGTGAAAGGCTTCCGGATCTTGCAGCATGGGCATGATGTCGTGAAACAAGATGCCCTCTCGCGGGAAGCCGGGAATGTGGCGGATATAGTCCTCTAGTTGCATGTCGCTCCTTGCCGTACTGGGTCTCCGACGTGCGCACGTGACGCCTTGACCATTGTACGACGCGGAGACGATCTCTTAGAGCAGTCTGCGCAACTCCTTGTACAGCAGAAGATGCACGAGTTGTGAGACGAGAGATCCCAGCTCTTCCAACATCTTCTCGCCGTAATCCCGCTTATCCGGGTGAGTGGATTTCAGAGAAGGCGTGGCCACCTGCTCGAGGACCGCGGCCTCGCGCTCCGTAGATGAAGCCACGAGCCGGAGATTGCGTGGCTCCATGCCATAACGCGCCAAGAGCTGGCAGATGCGAGCCGTCTCAAGATCACTTTCGGTGAACGACAGGCCGGGTTTTAGCGGTCCATCTATGAGCCGGTACTCGATGAGCATCTGGACGAACGACTCGGTCGACCCAGAGGCGTCGCATAGCTCCTCGAGACTGTAGACAGGATCCTCTCGCCTCAGATTGAGATTGATGTGGGCAGGTAAGGCGCTTGAGGCGACCGGTGGCTGTCCCGGCGCGGTGAGTGAGGCGCGCTCCACCCTTTGGCGTATGACCTCCAGAGGCAGATACTCGTCGCGCTGGAGGGTCAGGATGGCTCGAAGCCGCCGGATGTCGGCAGCTCCGTACTTGCGGTAGCGGCCCTTGGTCCTTACGGGTGCAAGGAGACCCCTGTCTTCTAGATACCGGACCTTGGTGATGCTCAGATCGGGGAAGTCGTGCTGCAATTGAGCAACGACTTGGCCTATCGTAAGGAGTCTCTCCGCGCGAGACCCACCGTCCTTATCCCCTGCCTGTCCGGAAGCTTTGGCGGCATCTTCCATGGTTTGGCTCAGAGGTCCTCTTCTTGCTCGAGAAAGGCGAGCTTGAACTTACCGATCTGAAGCTCGTCACCATCGAGAAGCTGATGACGCTCGATGCGCTTACGGTTGACATACGTGCCGTTGAGGCTGTTGAGATCCTCCACCAGAAACCCCGAGGCGTCATGTAGGATACGGGCGTGGTGTCGGGACACGGTGACGTCGTCGAGAAACAGGTCGCTGTGCGGACTGCGACCGACGGTGAGGACTTCGCTACCAAGGCCGATGACCTCGCCCTCGCGCCCGCCACCTGTGCGGATGAGAAGCACCGGACCCAGTAGGAGCGCTCGCTTCCCACCCTCGGCCAAGGCCAACTCCTCCCGCTCCGCCGTGCTTATCGAAAGGGTGGTCTCTTCGAGATCGATGGGGGCCAAACGACTGCCGCAGCGCCTGCAGAAATTGGAGTCGTCGGTGTTCTCACAATTGCATGTGGGGCAGTTGACCATGGTCGCAGCTTCCCCTCCCGGTCAGATGATCTAGCTGGTCTCAGAGTCCGTCACAGAGCGATAGCCGGCGAACTGCTTCCGTATCTCTTCCTCGATGACTCTTATCACGGCAGGATTCTCCAAGAGCTCCGCACGCTGCACCGGAGAGGTCTGGGCGATCAGATAGGTGTCGCCAAGTATCTCGTCGATGGGGCGCCCGAACCGCAACTGTTTGACTATGTAGCGGATGACTCGCTCGCCCCGCACGCTGACCGATAGATCGCGAAAGCGCTTATCGATACCACGTACAACAGGATCGACCTCATCGGTCATGGGGTCACTCCTCCCCCGGCTTGTCCCCGCTTCCGCCGTGTCCACTGAGGATATCGGTGAGCGCCGCCACATCTCCATCCTCTACAAGGAGACCGCCCTCGCCATCTTTGCCCTTGTCGCGCAGCCTTCTGACCATCTCGGCCCGCACGATATCCATCTCCCCGTGCAACAGACGGCGCCGCATGGACAGCTCCCGTTCCTCATCGGCCAAGCTGGCGGCAAGTGCCTTCAGTTCCTCGTCGGAATACGACTGGATCTTGATAAGGCGTTCAAAAGAAGACTCGTCCAAGGCATCCACTCCCCCACTATAGCGATTCGCTCGTTAACCTTCAAGTAGTGCTTGAGGTACGAGGGCAAGCCCTGTCAGTGCGAGACCCTAAACCTTAGGTCACGCTTCAGACGATTCTATTCCTCTGCGGCAAGAAGCTGATCGTACTCCTCTGGGCTCAGAAGCTCGTCGGCCTCCGACGGATCGGTGAGCCGCACCTTGATGAGCCATCCGTCTTCAAAGGGGCTCTCATTGATCGTTTCGGGCGCATCGACAACGCTGTCGTTGACCTCAACGACCGAACCGCTCAGCGGTGCGTACACATCAGAGACTGCTTTGACCGATTCCACCTCGGCGTACGGCGCCCCTGCGACGACGTCCGTGCCTACCTCGGGGAGTTCGATGAAGACTATGTCACCGAGTGTTTCCTGGGCATAGCTGGTAAGACCAAAGACGGCGGTGTCGCCATCGATGCGAGCCCAGTCGTGCTCCCTGTGGTATTTGAGGTCTTTGGGGTTCACATGTGCTCCTTTCCTGCCACAATCGGCTGGGCGTCATGATAGCACAGCAGTATCGGTTCCCCTGTCGCCCTCAGTCAAACAGATATGCGCTCGTACTTGTATACTGTGCTAGCAGGGTCGGAACCGAAGGAGGATAGTCGTGGCACGTCGCAAGGGTCTCGTCATCAATGACGACCAGATGCAGATGATCGACGGTGTTCTTGCCAAGCTGCAGCGCGTAGCCGGCTCCAATTTCGTGGCCCTTGTCTCCACCAGCGGGCAACCTATCACCACGGCGCCCCCGGACGTTGATGCCGACACCTTGTCGCTGGCCGCGTTGGCCGCCGGCTCTTTTGCCGCGACGCGGCAACTCGCAGAAGTCCTGAACGAGCGCGAGTTCACCTTGCTCTTCCATGAAGGTCGCGACACCAATCTGCATGTCATGCAGGTCACCGACCAGATCCTCCTCCTGATCACGTTCGGGCATGAGACACAGGTGGGCAGAGTCAGGCTCTACACCAGCAGAGCGCTCGAGGTGCTCAAGCCCATTTTTGAGGATGCCGAAGATAGTACCGAGGGGGAATCATTCGTCGACAAAGAGTATTCCGGTGAAGCGGGATCGGCTATCGACGACTGGCTTCCCAAGGAAAATGCCTAGTAGGGTAGGGAGCGGTACGTGGCCCTTATCAACCTAGCCGCGCGAGAGATCAACTACAAGATCGTCTACTACGGCTGCGGTCTCTGCGGCAAGACCACCAATATCCAGTACATCCACCGGCGCGTCAACCCGAACGCGCGCGGTCGCCTGGTGAGCATAGCCACAGAAGAAGAGCGCACGCTCTATTTCGATTTCCTGCCGCTCTCTCTCGGCACGGTCAAGGGTTTGCGCACCCGCTTCCACCTTTACACCGTACCGGGCCAGTCCTTCTACAACGCTTCCCGTAAGTTGGTCCTGCAGGGGGTCGACGGCGTGGTCTTCGTGGCCGACAGCCAGATCTCTCGTCTTGACGAAAACGTGGATAGCTACCTGAATCTGTGGGACAACCTCCGCGAACAGGATGAAGACCCGGCCGACTTGGGCGTCGTCTTGCAGATGAACAAGCGGGATCTTGGTTCGATATTCTCGGTGACCGATCTCACCGAGCTCCTTAACCACACCGGCTCTCCAGTCATCGAAGCCTGCGCCCTCACGGGAGTGGGCGTGTTCGAGACTCTCAAGACGGTCTGCAAGCAGGTCATCGCGAAGAGCTCGCGCTCCTAGTCCTGCGCTATTGCCCCGTCAAGGATGACCTGGTAACTCTGGGCCAGTTCGAGCGCCCGGGCGTCATCCCCGGCCTCGGCGTACACATGAAACAGGGGTTCTTCGGCATCGGGGAGCACCAGCGCCCACTCCGAATGGTCGAGGAACACTTTGATACCGTCGACCAACGATACGCGGCCCGAACGCAGTTTCTCCGCCAGTTGCCTCATGACGCTGCCCTTCATCTCCCACGGGCATTCCCGCGTGAGATGAACGGTGTGCGCCACCGGCACCTCAGCGATGAGCTGCGAGAGCGGCGCATCCGACGTGGAGACGAGTTCGAGGACCTTGCCCAGGGCATACAGGCCGTCCATTGACGCAAGTACTGATGGATAGATATACCCTCCATCGGTGCTCGCGGCAAAGACGGTGTTGGGTCGTGCAGCCTCGGCCATGAGCGCGGCTTTGGAGTACTTCGTGCGGCGGATGCTCACCCCGGTCGAGGCTGCCACGTGCTCGCCCAGACGCGTGGCGTTGAGCGGCAGCGCCGCAAAGCCTCCCCCAGCGACCCTGCAAGCATTCTGGAGCAACAGGAGCATGAGGGCAGAGTCGGGGATGAGTCGCCCTTTCTCATCTACGACGTACAGATACTCCGCCCCAGGGTCGAGGATGGCGCCCAGGTCGGCCTCCATGGCTCTGACCATCTCCCCCACGCGCTCAGCGGCCGCCGGAAGACTCTCGCCGAGCGTGAAACGGGAACGATGCCGTGAATGGGTGTTTATGGCGATGGTCTCCACGCCCAACTTGTCGAGTGTGGACGAGAAGAAGAAGGCCGGGGCCGACGACGAATAGTCGAGCACCAGCTTGGGCTGCCGGCCACGTATGGCCACGGTATTCCAGTTCTCCAAGAGGGAGTTGGTGTAGGTCTCGATGACGCGGGGCGGGTACACAACCTGGCCCATCTCCTCGAAGGGCGCCCGGCGGAAGTCTTCACGGAAGTAGTGGTTCTCGATCGCACGCTCCCGTCTGGTGTCGATCGCCACGCCCGGAGGCTCGGAGAAGAGGATCTCTATCTGCTCGGGATTCTCGAGGCTCATCTGCACGTGGATGCCTCCGGCGGCGTTGCCGCTCTTGATGTCGAAGCGGTTCACCGCCAGCGGCGCGGTGGTGAGATCGCGGACGTTCACGCCTGTAGCGTTCAGTCCACTTATGATGGCCCGCTTGAAGACCCGGCATGTATGGTGAGTGTCGCGGCTGGTGACGATGTGCGCGCCGGTGGTTGTGAGACTGCCGTAGCACATGGCCAGACGCATGGCCATCTCGGGTGTCACGTCGATATTGGCCAGCCCTCGTACCCCACTTCGGCCGAAGAGAGTACTGGGGCCGCGAGTCTCCCACACGATTGACGATCGCACGGTCGAGCCTGGCTCTACGCTCTTGAAGGGATAGACCTTGACGTTGTTGGCGACCACGGCGTTGCGCCCGATGATGGACCGATCGCCGATAACCGCCCCCTCCGCGATGTGGGCGTTCTCGTGCACTTCCACGCCGTTACCGAGAAAGGCCCCGGTGACATCGGCGCCGGAAGCGACGTAGACGTTCTCTCCCAGAACAGAGGTGGAAACTTGCGCGCCGGCTCTCACCACCGTGTTGTCGCCAAGGACCGTCCGGGACAGGATGGATGCCCCCGGATCGATGCGCACGTTCTCCCCTATGACTGCGGGGCCTTCCACATCGTCGAGGCTGTCCAGAGACGCCCCTTGAGCCACCCATATGTTGCCGCGCAGACGGACCCCGGGAGGCGTGATACGCACCTTGCCTTCGAGCGCATCCCGATTGGCTTGGAGGTACTGCTCGAGGCTCCCGATGTCCTGCCAGTATCCATCGCAGACCAGGCCGTAAAGGGGCTTGCCCATCTCGAAAAGCTTCGGGAACAGGTCGTGGCTGAAGTCATACGGCTGTCCTTCGGGGATATGGTCGAAGACCTCCGGCTCGATGACATAGATCCCCGTGTTGACCGTATCGGAGAAGACCTGCCCCCACCCGGGTTTTTCCAGGAATCGCTGGATGCGCCCCTCTTCGTCCACTATCACCACACCGAATTCGAGGGGGTTCTCGACACTCTTCAGGGCGATCGTGATGAGCGCTCCGCGCTCTTTGTGAAACGAGACCACCTTTCTGAGATCAAAATCGGTCAACGCATCCCCACTGATGACCAGGAACGTCTCGTCGAGCAGGTCCTTGGCCAGGCGGATCGACCCGGCCGTACCGGCCGGCGTTTCTTCCACGGTGTAGTCGATGCGCATGCCGAAGCTGCTGCCATCGCCGAAGTGATTGCGGATGAGCCTGGGCAGAAATGCCAGGGTCATGACCACTTCGTCGATGCCATGGCGTTGCACCAACTCCAGTATGTGCTGGATCGTCGGCTTGTTGACCACCGGCACCATGGGTTTGGGCTGGTTGGAGGTCAGCGGACGGAGCCGCGTACCCTGCCCTCCGGCCATGATGACTGCTCTCACAGCGACCTCCTCGCGGAGATTGTCCAGGTAGGCTCCCGCTTGCGGGAAATAAGCGTCTGCTCGTATGCTTCCACGGACGGGCCGTTCTCAATCACGACGGGCCGACCGTCCCGAATCCTAGCACGCCTCACAGTGTCAACGACAGGTTGGAACGCTGCCCGCAGACCGTCGTGTGGTAGTGTGCGCCCGTAACAGCATAGACCAACAGAGGATGCCATGCCCTTCTGCACCGGATGCGGCGCTCCGCTGTTCCCCGACGCTCGGTTCTGTACGGAGTGCGGGACGGAGGTGAGATCGCCCAGCAGCAACGTATATGTCTTCGCGCTCAGCCACGACGAAAGCGACCCCAATTACTCCGTCGACTTTTTCGAGGTGGAGCTGGTGGGCGAAGCACGGCACGAGGACGCCTTTGTAGAGCTTCTGGGCCGACTGTCCGACGAAGAAGAGGCCGAGCTCGACGATGTGACCTCGGTGCTGGTGAGGGAGCCAAAGCACCCTGACGATGTCGAGGATGTGGTAGTGGCTGTGTATGTAGCAGACGAGACGGACCACTATCACCGAGTAGGATACCTCTCCCCCGACGACGCAGAGGAGTACCTCGAGACCATCAAAGAACTCGAGCGCCGCACGGGGCGCTACGTCGGCTGCCTTGCGGGAGTACGCGGGAAAGGGCGGGTACCCGGCTTTGCACTGCCTGTCTACAGTGTGCGCATCTACCTGCCCGAGCCTGGCGAATGGCTCAGATGGAAGCTCTCGTACTGAAAAGTCGGGACGGCCGGATTTGAACCGGCGACCTTCCGGCCCCCAGCCGCGTCTAGGCCACTTTCGGCTGTTTCTGCCTGTCTGAGCCTGTCACCGCTTTATGGTGTTTTGCAGGGCTTTCCCGCTCTGCGCCACGACAGGTCAAAACGAGCTATGACCGCTCTGGCGGAGTTTTTGTGGAACATTCGTGGAACATGGGCCGCTCGGGCGCCCCCTCCCCCGCTCCTGCTCTCAGTGACAAGAGCCCCCGCGAGAATGACCTCCGGGGGCGTGGCCGAACCTTAGAAGGAGGTCCGACAGATGGAGACTATCACCACGAACACCCGCGAGAGCATCATGCTTGCGGCAATGGGCGAAGCATACGACCGACAGGAAGCGAGCCCTCACTCGACGCAAGACACACTCGCACTCTGCGCCGATCTGGCAAAGAAACACGATCTGGACGCGGGAGAGACCGCGTATCTCGTTGCCTCGCACCTACTCTTCAACGTGCGAGAGCAGACACGGCCGCCGCTCGCTCTGGAGCCGGCCCTCGATATTGCCGTCCATGCGCTTCAAGCCGTCTCTGATGACGATCCGCGCAAGTGGTTCTGTGCTGGTCTCGTGCCGCTGCTCTACGCGGCAATCGACAACCGGATCACGAAAAGCTGACATGGACGCATACGACATCATGCACGAGTGGGATGCTGAGGCCGGGATACCGCCCCGCTCAGACGAGGATCTGGACGATGATATCCCCGGCTGCATCGCCACGGTGACGGACTTGACCTATGAGGAATGGAAAGAGCGACTTGAGGCGCAAGACGTGGTAGCGATCCTACATGGCCGTGAGGTGTGGGGGTTGCCGGCGTTCGTGTAGCCCAGCTTCACAGAATCGCCGTAGACGCGACCAAAGGGGTCGGGGGTACATTCTCCCGGCCCCTTTCTCTACGCGGACAAGCGATGCGCGGTGGCTATTGCCCTGCGGGAGTGGGGCAAGATGAGCGACCGAGCCATCGCTGACATG
>ENA-UOUL01000382-UOUL01000382.1-bioreactor-metagenome-genome-assembly--contig:-NODE-382-length-76480-cov-24.674738_pt1 | contig 76480 bp, 64 predicted proteins | sample MGYA00249838_ERZ747220 | MGnify/ENA primary metagenome ERZ747220 (study PRJEB28778, sample SAMN05720191) | bioreactor metagenome | isolation source: Anaerobic biogas reactor | place: USA:Washington... | reverse complement strand
CGGGAGCGGGTCGAGGCGCTCTTCGACTTCTACTACCGCCTCGAGATCTACACAAAGCCGGAGGAACGGGTGCACGGATACTACGTGCTCCCGTTCCTCCTGGATGATCGCCTCATCGGGCGGGTCGACCTCAAGGCCGACCGGTCGGCTGGGGTCCTGCGCGTTCAGCGGCTCAGCTTCGAGCCGGGACGCGGGGGAGCGGATGACCGCTCCGAGCTCGAGGCCGAGCTTGACCTGATGGCCGATTGGTTGCGCTTGGGGTCTGTGGCGTCCAGCTGAGGAGCGAGGTGCGTCGACCCTCGCGGCCCGGGCGGAAGAGCGACCAGCGGGTGCCGGCGCCTGCCCGGCTGCGGGCGATGTCGGTGCGGACCTCGTTCATGCGCTCCTGGGCGAGGACGGTGTTGGCGGTGTAGTCGTAGAGAGACATGATCTGATCCTTCGGTGATGTCGGCCCTGCGTCTGTTTGACGCTGCGCAGATGCCTTAATGACATCACTATGACATCACCGATGGCGTCAGCGCAAGAGGTTTTCTGAAATCGGGCTGGAAGTTGTCGTTGTATGGGTCGTTTCGTGCGTGGTGGGCGCGTGCCTGACCCAGTGGCGGCCGTCGTCGAAGGTGCCGTCCGCGCGGGGGAAGGCCTGCGGGTCGCGGCCGCACTCGGTGAAGCCGAGACGCTCCAGGACGGCCGCGCTCGCATCGTTGTCGCCGACCGAGACCGCCGTGAGGCGACGGAGTCCGCGACCGCCTTGTGTGGCGGGGGTGAAGGCGTGGTCCGTGGCGAGTCGAGCTGCCCGGGTCGCGACACCTTGGTGGCGAGCGGAGGGGAAGAGCTGGAACCCCAGCTCGCCGCTGCCTCCCGGCTGGCCACCGCCGATGAGCACGACCGCGCCGAGTGCCCGGTCGCTCCCTGCTGCCGTGATGCACCAGTGCGTCGCCTCGCTGAAGGCGGCCCGCTCGCGGCGGACGAGAAGCCACTCCTCGAAGTTCCGCGGAGTCGGCGCGGCGCCCGGCGGCATGAAGTGCTCTGGCGTTCCTGTCGGCTCGAGGGCGTCGACGTCGCTCTCCTGCCACGGCCGCAGCCGCAGGCCGTCCCCCTCGAGGACGACCGGCTCGAGCCACGGCGTCACCGGGGCGGTGAGGTCGTCGTCCCGGCCGACGCTGCCGCGCCAGCCGTCCAGGGCCTCGTCCCGCTGCGGGAGCGACTGGGGCAGGGTGCCGTGGTAGGTGAAGCCGCAGGCGTGGGCGACCCGCCACGAGGCGAAGTTGCCCCTGTTGGCCTCCCAGAACATACGGACTCCGCCGTTGTCGAACCACCACCGGGTGGCGAGGCGCAGGGCTCCGCTCATGAGGTGCCGGCCCCGACCCTCCGGGTGCAGGCCGAAGCCGATCTCCGCGATGCCCGCTCCCTTGGGGCGGATGTCGATCGAGCCCATGAAGGTGTCCGGGTCGTCTGCGGCGGCGATGGCCCACACCCTGGGTCCGCCAGGCTGCTCCCAGCCGCGGGCAACGAGCCCGAGGAAGGAGCGGGCGTCCTCAGGGCCGTAGGGCACCGGGACGGTGGTCCACCTGATCGACTCCGGGTCCCGGCACTGCTCGACGATGCGGTCGAGGTCGCCCTCGCGCTGGGCGCGCAGGAGCACGTGCCCGTCGGTGAGCTCCGGGACGCAAGCGGGATAGGTGGCTTCGCTCATGGGACCAACCCAACCAAGGTCATGGCGAGGCAGCCACCGGGTTTCTGTTGGTGCGTGGGGGTGCTCGTCTGTTCGGCAGCTCTCTGCCGGCCATGGCGGGAGGTGAGGAGGGTCCCGGAACAGACGAGGCGCATACCTCGTTCATTCCAGTCGACTAGCCTTAGCAGGTCGGCCCCCTGTCGCCGGCCCCAACGTCGTCGTCTCATGAGGTGAATCTGTGGCCAAGCTGTTCGAAAAGCTCCTGCGTGCCGGTGAAGGCCGTCAGCTGAAGAAGCTGGAGGCCGTCGCTGCCCAGGTGGCCGCCATCGAGGAGGACTTCGAGAAGCTCACCGACGCCGAGCTGCGCGCGGAAACCGACAAGTTCAAGGCCCGCCTCGCCGCCGGCGAGACGCTGGACCAGATCCTGCCCGAGGCGTTCGCGGCCGTCCGTGAGGCGAGCAAGCGCACCATCGGCAAGCGGCACTTCGACGTCCAGATCATGGGTGGCGCCGCACTCCACCAGGGCAACGTCGCCGAGATGAAGACCGGTGAGGGTAAGACGCTCGTCGCGACCCTCCCGAGCTATCTCAACGCGCTCACCGGCAAGGGCGTCCACGTCGTCACGACGAACGACTACCTCGCGTCCTACCAGTCCGAGCTCATGGGCCGCGTCCACCGCGCCCTCGGCCTCGAGACCGGCTGCATCCTCTCCGGCATGACGCCGGAGCAGCGCCGCGCCGAGTACGCCAAGGACATCACCTATGGCACGAACAACGAGTTCGGCTTCGACTACCTGCGCGACAACATGGCCTGGGCGCCCGACGAGATGGTCCAGCGTGGGCACCACTTCGCCATCGTCGACGAGGTCGACTCGATCCTCATCGACGAGGCCCGGACCCCGCTCATCATCTCCGGCCCGGCCGACCAGCCGACGAAGTGGTACGTCGAGTTCGCCAAGCTCGTCCAGCGTCTCGAGCGCGGCGAAGCCGAGTCCGGCACCGGCGACTACGAGGTCGACGAGAAGAAGCGCACCGTCGGCGTCCTCGAGTCCGGGATCGAGAAGGTCGAGGACTGGCTCGGGATCGACAACCTCTACGAGTCCGCCAACACCCCGCTCATCGGCTACCTCAACAACGCCATCAAGGCCAAGGAGCTCTTCCAGCGCGATCGCGACTACGTGATCATGGACGGCGAGATCCTCATCGTCGACGAGCACACCGGTCGTATGCTCGCGGGCCGCCGCTACAACGAGGGCATGCACCAGGCCATCGAGGCCAAGGAAGGCGTGCAGATCAAGAACGAGAACCAGACGCTCGCGACGATCACCCTGCAGAACTACTTCCGCATGTACGACAAGCTCGCCGGTATGACCGGTACCGCCCAGACCGAGGCGGCCGAGCTCAACTCGATCTACGGGCTCGGTGTCATCTCGATCCCGACGAACCGCCCGATGATCCGCGTCGACCAGCCCGACCTCGTCTACCGGACCGAGGAGGCCAAGTTCAAGGCCGTCGTCGACGACATCGCCCAGCGCCATGAGGTCGGCCAGCCAGTCCTCGTCGGCACCGTCTCGGTCGAGAAGAGCGAGTACCTCTCCGAGCAGCTGCGCCGCCGCGGCATCCCGCACGAGGTCCTCAACGCCAAGCAGCACGCGCGTGAGGCCTCGATCGTCGCCCAGGCCGGGCGCAAGGGCGCGGTCACCGTCGCGACGAACATGGCCGGTCGAGGCACCGACATCATGCTCGGTGGCAACCCCGAGTTCACCGCCGTCGCCACCCTCAAGCAGCGCGGGCTGGACCCGGTCGAGACGCCGGAGGAGTACCAGGCCGCCTGGGAGGCTGCGCTCGCCGAGGCGGAGGCCGCAGTCGCGGCCGAGCACGACGAGGTCACCGAGCTCGGCGGACTGTATGTGCTGGGCACCGAGCGCCACGAGTCGCGCCGCATCGACAACCAGCTCCGCGGCCGTTCCGGCCGTCAGGGTGACCCCGGCGAGAGCCGCTTCTACCTCTCGCTCCAGGACAGCCTCATGCGGCGCTTCAACGCCGGCATGGTCGACCGGGTCATGGCGACCTCCGGCCTCGGCGACGACGCGCTCGAGTCGAAGATGGTCTCGAAGTCGATCGCGTCGGCGCAGAGCCAGGTCGAGGCGCAGAACTACGAGATCCGCAAGAACATCCTCAAGTACGACGACGTCCTCAACCGGCAGCGCACGGTCATCTACGAGCAGCGTCGCCAGGTCCTGCACGGCGCCGACCTGCACGAGCAGATGCGCCACTTCGTCAACGACGTCATCGAGAGCTACATCGACGCCGAGACCGCCGAGGGCTTCGCCGAGGACTGGAACCTCGACCGCCTCTGGACCGCGTTGCAGAGCCTCTACCCGGTCTCCGTCACGCAGGAGGAGATCCGTGAGGCCAGCGGCGGCCGGATCAGCCGCGAGGCGCTGCGCCAGGAGATCCTCTCCGACGCCCACCACGCGTACGACGCCCGCGAGGAGGCGCTGACCCCGGAGATCATGCGCCAGGTCGAGCGGCGCGTCATGCTCTCGGTCCTGGACCGCAAGTGGCGTGAGCACCTCTACGAGATGGACTACCTCAAGGAGGGCATCGGGCTGCGGGCGATGGCCCAGCGTGACCCGCTCGTCGAGTACCAGCGCGAGGGCTACAACATGTGGCAGACGATGCTGGAGTCGATGAAGGAGGAGGCCGTCCGCCTCGTCTACAACGCCGAGGTCGCCGTCCCGCCGAAGCCCGAGGAGCAGGTCGCTGCTGCCCCGCAGACCGCCGAGTCGCTCCTGGCCAACCTGCCGTCCGCGGGCGGTGAGCGGGCTGCTGAGGCGCCGGCTGAGCCCGAGGTCGCTCCGAGCCCGCTGGCTGCTGTCGCTGCGCGTGCGGTCGGTGGTGCTGGTGCGGCTGCCGACGGTGCCGAGCCCGAGGTCGAGATCCGGGCACCCGGGCTGCGGACCGCGCCGCGCCGGGAGCGCCTGCACTACTCCGCCCCGGACGAGGGCGGCGGTGTCTCCGAGCGCGACGTCACGGCTCTGCACGGTGGCCGCGCCGACCTCTCCGAGGAGGAGATGTCCGGCGTCGGGCTCAACGAGCCCTGCCCCTGCGGCTCGGGCAAGAAGTTCAAGATGTGCCACGGGAAGCAGCAGGCGAAGAAGGCCAAGAGCAAGGCTCGTCGCTGACCCTCTGCGGCCCGTCCGCTCCTAGCTCGTTCGCTATGTGAGGCTGGCCGGTGACTCCCTCCGGGGGGTCGCCGGCCAGCTCTCTACTGGGTCAGTGGGTGAGCGCTGCTCACAGCTCCCAGTCGGGAGTGAGCGCATCGGGGTGCTCGTCGGAGCGGAGGCGTGCCTCGGCGAGGGTGCGCGCCAGCCGCGCACCTCGGGCGTTCGGGACGACCGTCGAGAGGAAGTCCTCGGCTGAGACCCGCAGGAGTCTCGCCGTCGTCGTGGCGGTCACCGTCGCGGTCCTCGGCATCTCGCAGATCAGGGCGATCTCACCGAAGCCGTCCCCGGGACCCATCCGGTGCCGCCGGACCACGCCGTCGACCGTGACCGACAGCTCACCGGAGTCGACGACATAGAACGAGTCGCCGACCTCTCCCTGGGTCACGACCCGCTCACCCTTGCTGACATCCAGCCACGTGGCACGGCGGGCCAGTCGCTCGAGCTCGAACGGCTGCAGGGGCTGCAGGAACGGCACCCGACAGAGAAGGGCGATCTCCTTCTCCTTCGGGACGGTGCGGGTATCGAGGCCCCGGATGGTCGCATACGTGATCAGGCCGAAGACCGCGACCAGCGCACCCAGGGGGGAGGAACGCCCGACTCGGGCCGATGAGCCCCACGAGGAAGGGGCCGACGATCGCGCCGAAGGTGAGTCCGAGGAGCTCGACGCCCTCCTGCACCCCCATCACGCGGGAGAGCACCGCATCGTCGGTCGAGCGCTGCAGCAGGGTGCGTGCCGAGACGATGATCATCGAGACCCCGACGCCGATGACGATGAGCAGTGCCACGGTCGGGCCCAGCGTGTCGAGGAGCGCGACCGAGGCCTGGGCGAGGCCCATGACGAGCGCCCCGCCGAGGACCACCGGAGCAAGCATGCGTCGTCGGGCCAGACCGGCGATCGTGACGCCACCGATGGCCAGGCCGATGCCGTAGGCGCCGGCGAGGAGTCCGGCGCCGGACTCGGTGAGACCGAGCACCTGGTCGTTGAAGGTGACTGTCAGTGTGTCGTTGGCGCCCTCGACCACCGACATCACGACGGTGATGAGGAGCAGAGTGATCGCCCCGGCGTTGCGCCTGAGCGCAACGAGACCGGCCACCGCCTCGAGGATCCGCTCCGGGACATCGTCGGTGACGTGTGCCGCCCCTGTCCGCAGGCTGCTCACGAGGAGTGCGGAGACGACCATCAGCCCGGCACAGAGCAGCAGGACGGTCCAGTCGCCCAGGTAGTCGGTCAGGACGCCCGCGACCAGGTAGCCGACGAAGAGGGCGACCCCGTCGAGGGAGGACGACAGCGCATTGGCCGACACCACGTCACCGGGGCGCTGGGCGAGGAGGGGAAGCATCGCGAAGTGCATCGGGCGGGCCACTCCGACAACGACATTGAGCGTGGCCGCCACGATGAGCATCGCCCAGAACGGCGCCTGGATGAGCAGCATGATCCCGGTCAGTGCCGAGGTGGTTGCAGTCGTGAAGTGGGTGAGCGCGAGAGCGCGGCTACGGGGCATCCGGTCGCCGAGTCCCGCCGCGATGGGGATGAGGATGATCGCCGGCACGAGCATGACGACCGAGGCGATGCCGACATATGCGGGGCCGCCCTCGCGGTAGGCGACGAGGAGGATCGCGAGCCAGGTGGCGAACTCGACGAATCCGGTGATGGCGTAGGCAAGCAGCGCTCGCCGGATCCGCGGACTCGGCAGGACGCCGCCTGGTGCCACGCTCATCGGTACCACAGCGCTGTGGTCACCCTGGCCAGCCTACGGACCAGAGCGAATGACCCGCCAGGCGTCGGCGCCAGGGGTGACCGTTCGGCGTGGTGAGGCCGAGGTCAGGCGTGCTGGCCCAGGAGACCACCGACTCCGGTCTGCCTGCCGGTCAGGACGGCGAAACGGCCCGGGCCCGAGACGATTGCGAGGTTCTGGTTGGCCAGAGCGGCCGATAGGCGCAGTCGGCGGTACACCGGCAGGTCGGGGAGCAGGTAGGACGGCGCGACGACGAGGTCGGTGGGCCGCGCCTGGGCCAGGAGGACGTCGCCCGGCTTCTCGGCCTGGATGAACTCGTACTCCGTCTTGGTGCCGAGGTGCTCGCGCACGCGCTCCTCGTCGTCGGCGATGACGAGAAGCGTGCTGTCCCCGTGGGCGGCCAGCCGACGGGCGACGTCGACGGTGAGGACGACGTCCTCGCTCTGCCAGGGCACGTAGTGGGTCCCTGGGATGACGACGACCCTGTCCCACGGCTCGGTGAGGTGGGCGGCCACAATCGGGACCGGCGAGTTGGCGCCGATGGTGTCGAGGTCGCTGCCGAAGAACTGGTCGGCGCTCAGGCGCGGACCGTGCCAGCCGACGACGAGGAGCGACGCGTCGGTCTCCTCGACGAGCTCGATCGTGCCGTCGGCGAAGGACTCGGACAGGCGCAGCACCCCCGTGCAGTCGTACCCGGCTGCCTCGGCGGCCACCTCGGCGTCCGCGAGTCTCTGTCGCGCGGCCGCCTTCTCCTCCCGCCGCGCCACCGTGAAGGGGACCTGCACGCCGTCGTCGCCGCGGGCGATCCGGCCGGCGAGGTGGACCATCGCCTTCATGGTGCTGTCCGTGCCGCTCACGTCGACGAGGACCCGGGCGCCGATGGCTCCGGTCGCTGGGGGTGCGACGGGCATCTTGCTGATGAAGTGCTGGGTGCCGAAGCTCGTGAGGAGTGCCGCGAGGACGATCGTGAGGATCGAGGCGTTGACGACCCGCTGGTCGAACAGGTCGAGCTCGAGTCCGATCTGGCCGACGGCGAGGGTCGAGGCGGCCTGGCCGATGCTGAGTGAGCCGATCAGACCGCGCTCGGCCGAGGAGTAGCGGAAGAACGCCGTGGCCACGAGCACGGCCAGCCCCTTGCCCACGATGACGAGGAGGAGGAAGACGACGCCCATGAGGAGCGTCCGGGGGTCCACGAGAGCGGCCGGATCGATCCGCAGCCCGATCGAGACGAGGAAGGCCGGGATGAAGACGCTCGTGCCCACGAAGTCGATGCGGTCCATCAGCTCACTGTTGTTGGGCACCAGGCGGTTCAGCCCGATCCCGGCGAGGAAGGCGCCGATGATCCCGGCGATACCGCCGACGACCGCGAGGGTGGCGGCGGCCGCCATCGCGGTGAGGACGAAGAGCAGGCGCTGCACACGGGAGCGGCCCACCCGCACGAAGAACCACCGACCGACGCGGGGCAGCACCCAGAGCGTGAACACGACGAGCAGCGGGATGCTGAGGTAGAGCGGCAGGGTCGGGACCGCGCCCAGCTCGTCGTTGTCCGGGTCGAGGGTCTCGACCACCGCATACGTCGTCGCGATGGCGAGGATGAGCAGGGCGAGCATGTCCGCGAGCTCGTCATCCTCGCGGTCTCCGTCACCGGTGCCGTGGTCGGACTCGTAGGCCTCGCCACCGGCTGGATCCAGCTGTGACCGGACACCACCGCAGAGAGGGAAGCCCATGACACCGACACCAGCCTTCGGCGTGCACTCCGAGGTGGGAGTGCTGCGCAAGGTCCTCGTCTGTGAGCCACGGCTCGCCCACCGCCGGCTCACCCCGACGAACTGCGACGACCTGCTCTTCGACGACGTCATGTGGGTCGAGAACGGGCAGCGCGACCACCGAGAGTTCGCGGAGAACATGCGCTCCCACGGGGTGGAGGTCCTCGAGCTGCACGAGCTGCTCGCCGCGACCATGGACATCCCGGTGGCGCGGGACTGGCTGCTGGACCGCAAGCTCGTGCCCGACATCCTCGGGATGGGACTGGTCGAGGGGACCCGCGCATACCTGGAGTCCCTGCCGACCGACCGCCTCGCCGAGCTGCTCATCGGGGGCATGTCGACGCGCGACCTGCCGGAGGACTACCGGACCGAGTACGTCGCTCTGGCGCGTGAGTCGACCGGCATCAACGAGTACCTCATGGCGCCGCTGCCGAACACGCTCTACACGCGCGACACGACCTGTTGGATCTATGGCGGGGTCACCCTCAACCCGCTGTACTGGCCGGCCAGGCACGACGAGACGCTGCTGATGAAGGCGATCTACGAGTTCCACCCCGACTTCGTCGACGCGCCTATCTGGTGGGGTGATCCCGAGCAGGACTGGGGGCAGGCCACGCTCGAGGGCGGCGACGTCATGCTGGTCGGCAACGGGGCGGTCCTCATCGGGATGAGCGAGCGCTCATCGCGCCAGGCGATCACCCAGGTCGCGGCCGCCCTCTTCGCCGAGGGTGCGGCCGACCATGTCGTCGTCGCCGGCATGCCACGGTTGCGGGCGGCGATGCACCTCGACACCGTCTTCACGTTCGTCGACATCGACAAGGTCACCCTCTATCCGAGGATCATGGACGGGGTCCACACGTTCTCGCTGCGCCCCGCCGACGGGGACCCCGGCGTCGAGGTCGTCGACCACGGCTCGCGGGCCTTCGTCGACGTGGTCGCCGAGGCGCTGGGGCTCGGGAGCCTGCACGTCATCGAGACGGCCGGCGACAACTACGAGTCCGAGCGCCAGCAGTGGGACAGCGGCAACAACGCCGTCGCCCTCCGGCCGGGGGTCGTCTACACCTATGACCGCAACACGTTGACCAACGACCACCTGCGCAAGGCGGGCGTCGAGGTCATCCCCATCGTCGGCGCCGAGCTCGGCCGCGGCCGCGGCGGCGGTCACTGCATGACCTGCCCCATCGTGCGAGACCCCGTCCAGTTCTAAGGCCGTACAAGAACGTGCCAATAGGAACGTTCTGGTACGCCTCGGCTATCCGCGGGACCGTACAAGAACGTGCCAATAGGAACGTTCTGGTACGCCTCGCCTATCCGCGGGACCGTACAAGAACGTGCCAATAGGAAGGTTCTGGTACGCCTCGTCTGCCGCGGATGACACATGGTTGAGGTGGTTCTCCAGAGCGGTGTGCCATGCGCGTGGAATACCCCGCTGGCGGCACACCACTGACGTTCTGCGGGACCTGTGTGCCGTGCGCGGTGAATTCGCCGCTGCTGGCACACCGCTGAGGCGGTTCGGGGGAGTGGTGTCCCGCGAGGGCGGGACGGTCAGCGTGCGGGGCCGGGGGTGAAGGCATCCCGTGACTCGGCGAGGACTGCCTGGCGGATGACCTCGGACCGCTCCGGGGTCCAGTCGTCGATGTCGAGGACCTGGGCCCAGGCGTCGACGTGCTCACCGGCGAAGTTGTGACCGAAGCCGGGGCCGGGCTCCATGGCGAGTCCGAGGTCGGCGGTCACCTGCCAGAAGGTGACGAAGGGGACCCAGCGGGTCTGGGGGAGGACATCGGCGCCGCGGGGCTCCTTGAGCCAGTCCGGTCGATTGAGGATGAGGTCTGGGCTCCACCACGTGATCGCGTCGGAGGGGTGAACCATGTAGAGCACCCGGCTGCCCTCCCAGAGCTGGTCAACGGGCTCAGCTGGCGTGCGTGGGTCAAGGGTGAAGCGGACCGTCCGTCCTTCCCGGAAGCGCGGGTCGATCTCGGTGCTCCCCGGGTCACGGTGCTTCAGGAAGGCGTTGAAGTGCTCGTTGAAGTTCGGGGGGCCGGTGAAGACCGCGCCGCTGAGCCGGTTCGCCATGTCGAACTCGCCACTGAAGGCAGCCTCACCACCGTAGGACCCGAGGCTCTCTCCGAAGGCGTACAGCCTCGGGCGCTCGGCTGACGGCAGCTGGCTCCATCGCTCGTAGACGGCATCGAAGAGGGCGCGACCGGCGTTGCGCGCGGTCTCCCGGTCGGCCATGAAGGACATCGGTGACGGCAGGAACGAGTACTGCATCGACACCGTGGCGCTGTCCCCGAGCGTGAGGTGCTCAAAGGCCGTCACCGAGGTGGGCTCCACCCAGCCGGTGCCCGTCGTGGTGACGACGAGCAGGTGCGCGCGCTCGAACCCACCGGCGCGCTCGAGGTCCTCGACCGCCAGGCGGGCCCGCGACTCGACATCCTCGGCGGAGTCGAGCCCGGCGTATGCGCGGATCGGGTCCATCGTGTGCGGCGCCTGGCCGCCGGCCTCCTCTGCGACCTCCGCGATCCGCGACGCGGTGGGTCCCTGTCCTGCGAAGCCGCGGCCCTGGAACCCGAGGGTGTCCCACTCGATGAGCGAGTCCGGACTCCCTGACCGAAGGGGGCTCTCGGGGGCGCTCAGCCCGTCCGGCGTCCCGCCATTGGTCAGCGAGAAGGCCGCGTTGACGCCAGCGGCGACGCGGCTGAAGATCACTCCGTTGAAGAGCAGCGCGACCGTGGTGAGAACGACGGCCACCCCCACGACCCGGGCCGCGCGCGGGCCCATCACCTCGCCGAGCCAACGGGTGACCGCTCGCGTCGCCCGGCGAAGGCCGCGCCCGATGACGAGGATGAGAAGGAAGACCACTGCCGCGACCGGAAGGACGAGCAACGCTCCGAACGGGTTCTCGGGCTCCAGTCCGACGAGTCGTGAACCCTGCCGCTGCCAGTATGCGCCGAGGATCAGCCCGATCAGCAGGATGACGACCGCGGTGATCCACAGCGCTCGCACCTGCTTGGCCGAGGGCTGAGGTGGCTTGCTGTCGGTGAACTCGCACCAGACCCAGGCCCCGAGCACGCCGATGCCGTAGCCGATGGCTGCACTAACGCCGGTGATGGCACCCTGGTACACCGCGGGCCGGGGGATGAGCGAGGGCACGAAGGACACTGCGGCGAGAACCAGAGCGATCCAGCATCCCGGCACGGTGAGCCCCAGCCTGGTCCAGAACCCCGTCAGCCGCTGGGACACTGCGCTCCACGTGCCCCCGCGGCGGACTGGGGTGGTCATCGTTCTCGGGCCGCGAGGAAGGCGCGGTAGTCCCGCTCGGAGAGATCCGCATACGCACTCGACCACGCCAAGATGGCCTCCGTGAGGGCCTTGCCGGATCCCAGGTAGCCCGCCACGATGGCCGCGCGCGGGGACTGGCTGTGTGCGCGGGCGAGGGTGATCCCGCAGGCCCGGGCGTAGGTCACGAAGGGACGGTCGTCGATCTCGGAGACCTCGATGCCGCCCTTCATGTCGTGGAACTGCCGGACGTAGAGATCGGTGCCCTCCGCGCTCAGGTAGCCGAGGAACGGATCGGAGACCCCCTGCAGGATGCGTTGGAACGACACGACCCGGGCACCTTGCCCGTGGGCCTCGACGAGGTCGACGAGGACCTGGGGCTGTTCGATCCCGCCGTACTGCTCGAGGACGCTGCGGTTCGCCTCCTTCGCCTGCAGGACGAGCCCGTTGTCGTCACCGTCCTGGAAGAGAACGAGGGAGCAGCGGGTCCCGACGCTGCCGACCCCGACGACGCGGCGGGCGACGTCGACCTCGGTGTAGTGGCTCAGGACGGTGCGGATGTCGACGGCCGCGCTGTGCTCGTACCGCTCGATGTAGTCGCGGACAGCAGCGGCGACCTCGGGCTGCATGGCCGTCATGGTCGGTGGGCGATGGATGAAGCGGAGCCGCCCGTCCTCGCCTTTCACCGTCAACCGGCGCACCGCTCGCTCGCCGGTGCGGCGCTGGGCGGCCTTGATCGCGGACTTCACGACACGCCGTGACTTGCCGTCCAGTCGGTCAGCGCCTCCCTCCGCGTCGATGTGGGTGTAGTAGCGCTCCAGTGGGGAGAGCTCGAAGCTCGCGAGCAGGGCGGCGCGGTAGGCGCGGACCGCCCCGACTGCCGCCTTCTCGATGACGGAGTCGCTGCGGGAGGAGTCCCGTCCACCGACGATGATGCTCGTCACGAGACGCTTGAGGTCCCACTCCCAGGGAGCGCTGGCCGCCTCGTCGAAGTCGTTGAGGTCGAACACCAGGCGACGCTGGCGGGAGGCGTAGAAGCCGAAGTTCGAGACGTGCGCGTCACCGCACGCGGCCACGTTGATGCCCGTCGTGGGTGCCTGTGCGAGGTCCGCGGCCATGAGTGCTGCCGTCCCGCGGTAGAACGCGAACGCACTCTGGGACATCCGCTCGGCCCGCAGCGGGGTGAGCTCGGGCAGCCGGGTTGCGTTCTGCTCCTCGAGGATCACGAGAGGATCTCGCGGGCCGCTGGCCATCGTGGCCAGGGCAGAGCGCGGGACCTCTTGGCGGAGTATGCGACCGGTCTCGCAGAGTTCCTTCGTCGACGGTCGCAGGGGACGCGTCATGCGCGAGCCGCGTGGGTCATATGGGAACCGTAGCGCCCCAAGGTGCGGTGAAGGGTCGAGATCTGATGTGCGCTGGGGATCTTGTGCGTCAGCCGACCTGGAGCGCCTGCACCGTCCACCGTCCGCGCTCGCCGAGGAGCTGGAAGGCGATGGCGCGCACCCGCGATCCGTCGATGACGACGACGGCCACCTCGGCGACGTCCTCCTTGGGGCGGGTGACGATGACGCGCCGGACCGTCACCCGCACCGGACCCACGTGCCCACTCAGCCTTCGCCGTGCGGCGACGGCTGCGCGGGTGGTGAGCGCCGCATACACAGCCGGCGAGGTCCACCGGACCATCTGCACCACCGGACGCCGTCCCGCGAGCACCTCGACCAGCGCCTGCGCGATCGGTGCGGCGAGCTTCTCCGGGTCGGGCAGCGGTGGACCCTGGCGCGGCTCGTCGTCGAGGTCGAGCTCGTCGAAGGCCAGGGCGCCCTGGATGAATTGGGACCCGGAGTAGTCGTCCGGAAAGGGCTGACCGGGCAACGGCGTCGGCGACATCCGCGGGCCAGGCACGGGCAGCACGCGCAGCGGCGCCAGCGTCGGCTCGGCGCTCACGGCGAGACCTCGGCGACAGCATCCTGGTGAGTCGGGACGCGGAGGAGCTGCCCGGGCAGGATGAGGTCGGGGTCGGGTCCGATGACCTCGCGGTTGACCGCGTGCCACTCCTGCCAGGCCGCGGCGATCTCGGCGTCGGTGGCCTCCGCGGGCAGATGCGCGGCCGCCAGGTCCCAGAGCGTGTCGCCCCGGCGGACCGTGACTTCCCGCCCCGCGTCCTCCGGCTCCCGCTGTCTCGTCAGGCTCACCGGGGGCAGGTCGCGGGTCGGTGACGGCGTCCACATCGGTGCCGGGGCACTCGGCTCGCCCGCGGGAGGATCAGCGAGCGCCGCCCAGCCTGGCGAGGGTGCCGAGGCAGGGTTCGGCGCAACCGGCGAGGAGATCGACACGCCGCTGTCCGGAAGCACGGCCGAGGCGCCGGCCGGGGCGAGCGTGCTGACCACCGCGGCCCCGAGCAGCAGCGCGGCCCACCGGCGCACCGCTGCCGGCACGAGGTAGTCCTCCACCCGCCGGCTGAGCATCGCCCATGGCCCGGGAATCACCGCGAGGATGCTGATGAGCAGGCCCAGCGTGACCCACGTGAGGAGCACGAGGGCGCCCGTGGCGCTCAGCGCGGTCACGAGCTCGTCGACCGAGACCCGTCCCGGTCCGAAGATCACGCCGCTCGTCTCCCGGAGGACGCTCGCGAGGGCCCACACGGCCCCGCCCAGGGCCAGCAGTGCACCCGAGGTGACAGTCAGCAAGCGCGGGTAACGAGAGGCATTCGGCGTGGAGAGCATGCGATGAACACTAAACAGCATCAAACGACATGTAAAGCGGTTATGCGAACATGTGGATAGAGTCGCCGGTATGCGGTGGGAGGGGCTCTTCGAGGACCTGGCGGGTCAGTGGCTGGCTGAGGAGCGGCGTGAGCGCGATGCCGAGGTGGCCGACCGGACCCGGGCGGAGCGGGCGAAGGTGCTACTCGTGGAGCGGTACGCCGCCAGCGTCGGGACGACCCTCACCCTCACCGTGCGAACCGGCGAGGTCCTCACCGGTCGTCTCCTCGATCTCGGCTCGGACTGGCTGCTCCTCCAGGACGCCACGGGCCACGATGTGCTCGTCGCGGTGGGTGCAGTCGTGGCGGTCAGCGGATTGAGTGAGCGCAGCGAATCAGCCACGACCGCAAGGCGCTTCGCGATCGGGTATGCGTTGCGCGGCCTCTCCCGCGACCGCGCCACGGTTGTCGTGGCTGACGTCAGCGGGGCACGTGTCTCCGGCACGATCGACGGTGTCGGCCGGGACTGGTGCGACGTGGCTGAGCACCCCGTCGACGAGCCACGTCGACCTGGACAGGTGCGGGCCAGGCGGACGGTCCCTGTCGAGTCGCTTGTCTGGATCCGGCACGCGGTCCCGTCGGTCGAGGAGGACCGGGGGCTCTAGTCCTGTCGGTGGCAGGCCGGGTGGCGCTCGCCGTGGAGGTCGCTCGGCCTCGCGGTCCTAGTCCTCGTCGAGGTCGCCGGACTTCACGAGCTCAGCCGTGCGCGCATACATCCGCTGGATGTACGCCTCGAGCTCGGTCGTCTCCACGCGCCACTGACCGCGGCCGCCCACCTTGATCGCCGGGAGGTCGCCGGTGCGCACGAGGGCATAGGCCTGTGCCGAGGAGATGTCGAGGATCTCGCACACCTCTGACAGCGGGATGAACCGCTTCGCCATGCTGTACCTCCTACCGGCTCCGTCGTGACTGGGTGCGCCGGCTCCATGACCCCGGCGCCGAATCGCGTCAACGCCTACTGTATGCCCTCATTTGGCATCGTTCGGTAGCCATCGCCGCAACCTGCGTAGGGGGCGGTTGGGGATAACTCGCGCGCCACGGGCGGTCCTGGGTCATGATGGAGACCTCATCCGCTGCACCGCTTGTTCGTTGTTGTTGTCTGGCACCCCGGGGGATCCTGCATGTCCGAACGCTCTGCCGCGCGCGCGGCGCGCATCCAGAAGCCGTCCTGGCGCGACTCGCGACTCGCCATCGGTCTGCTCCTCGTCCTGGCCTCGATCGCGCTGGGCTCCTATCTCGTCGCCCGCGCCGACGAGCGGGTGCCGATGTATGCGGCGGCCGGCGTCCTCGCGCCTGGCCAGGTCCTCGACGAGTCCTCGGTCGTCCGTGTCGACGTACTGCTCGGCGACGGGGTCGCGGGCTACCTCTCCGCGACCGAGCCCCTGCCGAGTGAGCACGTGCTGCTGAGGGAGGTGCGGGCCGGAGAGCTCGTTCCGCTGGCGTCGATCGGAACGATCGAGGAGGCCGACCTCTCGCAGGTCACCATCGCCGTCGACCCAACCTCCGCCGCGCCACTCGTCCCGGGCACGGTGGTCGACGTCTTCGTCAACCACCGCGTCATCGACGGCTCCCCGGGTGAGTACGAAGGTCCGCAGCGGCTGCTCGAGGCGGTCAGCGTCGTCGCCGTCGACACGACCGGACGCGGACTCGGCAGCTCCGGCCGGGGCACCGCCGTGCGGCTCATGGTCCCCACCCCGCAGGTGCCGGAACTCATCTCGGCGGTGGACCTCGAGGCCAAGGTCACCGTGGTGCCCGTGCCCGGTGCCCTGACCAGGGCCGGTTGATGGGGGTCCGGCTCCTCGTCGCGCTCACCTCGGAGCAGGAGGCGCGCTTCGTCACGACGCTCGGTCCGTCGCGGGAGACCGAGGTGGCTCGCCGCTGCGCGGACGTCGCGGACCTGCTGGCTGCCGCCCACGCGGGCCTCGGGACCCACGCCGCTCTCTCCCCGGACCTGCCGCACCTCGACCGTGACGTCGTCGGACAGCTCAGCCGCCACCGGCTCGGGCTACTCGGCGTCGTCTCTCCGGCGGACGAGGCAGGAGAGCGTCGACTGCGGCAGCTCGGGGTGCAGAAGGTCGTCACCGGCGACGCAGAGCTCGCCGCGATCGAGACTGCCTTGAGCAGTGTCGGCACCGGAGGACCTGCTTCTGGGTCCGGATCTGCTGGGGGTCTGGGTTCTTCGTGGGGCCCTGGCTCCGGTGCCGGTCTCGGAGCGGTCGGCGTCCTCGATGGGGATGCTGTGGGTCCGGGTCCGATCGATCCGCTCGAGGAGCTGCTCGCCGATCCAGCCCATGGCTCGTCCGGTGACGTGCCCGCAGCCGCCGAGGCCTGGCTGCGGTCGAGCCGTTTGGATGCGGATCACGATTCTGACGCGCCCGACAGGGGAGTAGCGGACGGGCAGGACCGGTCCAGCCAGGACCTCGACGCCCGCATCGATGCGGCCCTCGCCGGTGACCTCGATGCTCTTCGCAGACAGGGAGAGGGCAGCACAGCTAGCGAAGGGGGAGGCGGCAGGGTCCACGACGCGACCTCCGCGGAGTCTGCCGAAGGCCGGGTCCACGACCTCGACCCTGCGGTCCCGGAAGTCGATGACGCCGACGCGCGACCGAGACGCGCCCAGCTCGTCGCGGTGTGGGGACCCGTCGGTTCGCCCGGTCGCACGACGCTGGCCGTCAACGTCGCGGCCGAGTGCGCACGAGCAGGTCTGCGGACGCTGCTGCTCGATGCTGACACCTACGGCGCATCAGTCGCCCAGCACCTCGGCCTCCTCGACGACACCCCCGGCCTCGCCGCTGCTGCTCGCGCCGCGGAGCAGGGATCCCTGGATGCGCCCGGTCTGGAGCGCCGCGCCATCGAGGTCATGCCGCGGCTCCGGGTCCTCACCGGGTTGCCGCGCGCCGACCGCTGGCCCGAGGTGCGCGACGGGGCGATGCGGGCGATCCTCGACACGGCTCGCCTCATTGCCGATGTCGTCGTGGTCGACTGCGGCTTCAGCCTCGAGGCCGACGAGGAGCTCAGCTACGACACCCTCGCGCCTCGTCGCAACGCCACCACCTTGGCCACCCTCGACTCCGCCGACCACCTCCTCGTCGTCGGCGCGGGCGATCCGGTCGGGCTGCAGCGACTGGTGCAGGGCTTGGCGGAGCTCGCACACGTCCCCTCGCCGCCACCGGTGGTCGTCGTGAACAAGGTCCGCGCGTCGGCTGCTGGACCGCGTCCCGGGCGGGCGATCCAGGAGGTGCTCGGTCGCTTCAGCGGTCTCGACGACGTGGCTCTTGTCCCCGATGACCGCGACGCCTGCGACGGGGCGATGCTCGCGGGGCGCACTCTCGGTGAGTACGCCCCGAACAGCAAGACCCGGAGTGCGATACGCGAGGTGACCCGACGCATACTCCCTGATCTGGTGCCTGCCGCGACCAGCCGACGCAGCCTGCGAAGGCGTCGGTAGGCGCGGGTCAAGCGTGGGCAACGGGGGAAAGCCATGAGCCGCAGCGGGTCACGCGGACTTCCCTCGGGGAGTAGCGTGCAGAGTGCGAAGGGGAGCGGCCGCGATCGGCGCTGCCGACCACGCTCCTCACGAGGAGGTAGTGATGACGGCTGTTCTCGAGCGTCGACGGACAGGACTGGATGTCGTTATCGGTGTCCTGCTGATCCTCGGCGGACTCTTCATGCTCTCCAATGCCGTTCTCGCGACAGCAGTCTCGGTCCTCATGATCGGCTGGCTCGCGCTCATCGGTGGCATCATGGAGCTCGGCACCGCGCTTGCGTCGATCCGCTCGAACTTCTCGTGGTCCACGCTCCTCGGCGGCGCCATGCTCACGGTGCTCGGACTCTTCATGCTCCGCAGCCCACTCGCCGGCGCCCTCGCCCTCACGATCATGGCCGGGGCGATGTTCTTCGCCAGCGGCATCATGAGGGTCGGCCTCGCACTGAGGATGCCGAGCCACCGGTGGCTCCTCATCGCCAGCGGCGTGATCTCCATCGCCCTGGCGCTGTGGATCATGGTGAACCCGGCCAAGGCGACCCTGACGCTCCTCGGTGTCCTCCTCGGCGTCCAGGTGCTCACCGAGGGCATCACCATGCTCGTTGCGGGACGCCTTCGGGTCGTCGCCGACGCAGAGGAGCCGGTCGCGGCCTAGGGGCGGCACCCGGATCAAGGGTCACGCCAGCGGTCGATCAGTCAGGCAATCCACCAGGGTCTCCGGCTTGGTCGGCCGCCGGCTGCCTCACCGGATCAGTGGGCTGACCGTTTCGCCGCCCGCTCCGCCCGCTTCTTGATCCCGAGCAGCATCTTGCGCTCCATCATCAGGTGCACCGGGGCCAGGGCGATCTTGTTCGCCAGCATCGATACGGGCGAGGGGTCGAACTCGGAGCGGAACCGGGCGATGAGCCGGGTGCCCGCGCCCTGCACGCCGTTGACCGGGATGGGCCGCAGCACGAAGGCCCAGGTCGGCCAGGGGATTCCGGTCGACATGGCTTCCTCCTTCGATCCGTGCGGACCGAGAAGGAGCAGGTGCGGCGGCTCGACCGTGAGGACCTCGAAGGCGAGCTCGGGCTCCATGCCTTCCGGCACCAGCCGAATGCGGTCACCGGGGGAGAGGTCCTGCAGCGCCGGGTCGATGTGGTCGAGGCTGTGGATGTCGAGGCCGAGCAGGTTCTCGAGCCGGTCGTAGCTGTACAGGCCGCCGCGGCCTTGCCCCATCTGCAGGATCCAGGGCCAGACCTGGTCCGGCGGCGCGTCGATGGACACGGCATGGGTGGCGATGTAGCCCGCGTCAGGGGTCACCTCGTCGCCGGGCAGCGTCTCAGCCGCCTCCCAGTCCGATGCTCCCCAGGTGGTGATCGCCGTGCCGATCGGCCGGCGCATGACGTATGCGGTGGTCGCCAGCCCCACCGCGCCGAGGAGGAGGGATGTGCGTTTCATACCTCAATCGTGGCACCCGCCTCCGCGCGCAGGGGATCGTGGCATACGCCGCGTGATGCGAACCACGTGCTCCAGCAGCCGCCCGACCCGGGTGGAGGGAGAGGATCTGCGACGATGGGGGCGTGACTGATCGGCTCGCCTCACTCGACGCATCCTTCCTCTATATGGAGGACGCGACGACCCCCATGCACGTCGGCTCCGTCCTCGTCTTCGGTCCGCCGTCGGAGGACTCGGCTGGACAGCTCGACTTCGACGAGATCGTCGCGATCGTCGCCGAGCGGCTCTCGTCCAGCCCCCGCTACCGCCAGGTCGTGCGGCACGTGCCCGGACGGATCGCCCCGCCGGTCTGGGTCGACGACACCCGTTTCGACCTCAGCTACCACGTGCGGCGCAGCGCCCTGCCGAAGCCCGGCGACCGGCGTCAGCTCGGCGAGTTCGTCGCCCGGGTGCAGTCCCGGCTCCTCGACCGGACCCGGCCGCTGTGGGAGATCTATGTCCTCGAAGGCCTCGAGGACGGCGGCTTCGCGATCATCACCAAGGCCCACCACGCCCTCGTCGACGGCGTCAACGCGCGTGACATCGGCGAGCTCATCGTCGAGGAGACCCCGAAGGACGACAGAGACGGGCCGATCAGCAGCCCCCGCCTCTGGCGGCCGCGCCCGGCACCGAGCGACTTCTCCCTCGTCAAGGATGCTCTCGCCGAGGGCGTCCGCAGGCCGCGGTATGTGGTGGACGCCGTCCGCGGCGGCCTGGACGAGGTGCGGACCGCTGTGGGGAAGGTCGGCGCGGGACTCGGCGACATGGGCTCGGCGCTCATGCGCGCCTCGGCCAACCCCGCGCCCCCGAGTCCGCTGAACCGGACGATTGGCGAGGCGCGCCGGTTCGTCATGGTCGACACCGACCTCGACGACTACCGCACGATCCGCAAGCAGCTGCCCCGAGGCAACTTCGCCGAGGATGTCACGACGCACGACGTCATCCTCGCCACCATCACCGGAGCTCTGCGTATCTGGATGCTCACCCGGGGTGAGCCGGTGCGCAGCGGGACGACTGTGCGTGCGCTCGTCCCCGTCACGGTCGAGGACGACGACGACCCGTCCGACGCCAAGGCACGTATCGACGTCGGGCTGGTCGACCTCCCCGTGGGGGAGCCGTCCGCGGCGATGCGGTTGCACCAGATCGCCTTCGCGATGCGCCAGCAGGTCGAGAGCGGTCGCGCCGTCGGAGCCCGTCGGCTCTCCAACGTGGCGGCCTTCGGCGCGCCCACGATGCACGCCGTCGCGTCACGGGCCGGGAGCGCGTTCTCGAGGCGTCTCTTCAACGTCTCCATCACCAACGTTCCTGGACCACAGGAGCCCCGGTACGTCGGCGGTGCCCAGCTGCGCGCCGCATACCCGGTCATGCCGCTCGCCAAGGGGCAGGCGCTCTCGATCGGTCTCACCTCGTACAACGGGCGGGTCTGCTACGGCCTCAACGCCGACCGCGACTCGATGAAGGACCTCTTCGTCATCGGCGAGGCCATCCCCGATGCCCTCGAGGAGCTGCTCGAGGCCCACCGCGCAACCCGCACCGCGGACCGAGGGAAGGCGTGAGTCCCGTGGAGCAGCGCCGCGTCTATCTGCCCCTGACCGCCGACCAGCTGCGCACCCTCGCCGAGACCCGGGTCCTGCCGGCGCCCCTCGAGGGGTTGGCCGCTGGTGCCCAGGGCCGCGTGGACTCACGGGTCGCGACCTCGGCGGCGATCGAGGAGGCCGAGTACGTCGCCTTCCGCGCCGCCGCCGGCGAGCCCGTCGAGGGAGCACGCCGCATCGTCGCCTCGGCCGACCTCCCTGCCCACACGCTCAACGAGGGCACGGCCCCCGGCGACGACCTGGTGCCGGTGACGACGACGGAGGAGCTGCCGCTGCGGCTCGTCGTCTCGATCCACATCGACGAGCAGCCGGCGTCCGGTGACGATGAGCCCGACCTGCTCTGGTACGACGTCACCGAGATCGACACCGTCGTCGCCGAGCTCGACGCCTGAGGCCCGCACTCCCTCTCCCCGCCGACCACCTGCCTGCCTCGGTCGGCGGCTGAGCCTCGGCACTCGCGCACCGGGGCCAGCCTGCTGTGCTTCTGCCGGGTGGCAGCCACCACCTCGTTCGACCTTTGCTCCGTCGTTCGACCCCTCCTGGCTCGTTCGACCCCTCCTGGCTCGTTCGACCTTTGCTCCCTCGCTCGACCTTTGCTCCCTCGTTCGACACCTACCCCCTCGATTGACCGCAATTGCCGGCGAATTCGGGAGTAGGGGGCAAGCGAAGGAGAAAGCGGCAAATTGCGGAGGAATCGGCGAACGAGAGCCGTGGAGTCACGGGAGCAAGCGGCGAACGGCGGAGGAAGCGGCGAACGGCGGAGGAAGCGGCGAACGAGAGCCGTGGAGTCACGGGAGCAGGCGGCGAACGAGAGCCGTGGAGTCACGGGAGCAGGCGGCGAACGGCGGAGGAAGCGGCGAACGAGGGCCGCGGAGTCACGGGAGTTGCCCGCCGCCCCACGCCCCGTCAGCGCCGGGCCCGCCAGAGCCATGTCCGGCTCCCGGGACCCGCGCCGCCCCGAGTCCGTGAGCTGCACAGACACTCCCACCGCGGACGGTCTGAAACACTGGGGACACCGCGAGAGCAAAGGAGCTTCGAAGTGTTGGACGCTGTGACCCACGTCCCTGCCCCGGTCAACGAGCCGGTCCTCGACTACGCCCCTGGGAGCGCCGAGCGGGCCGAGCTCGAGGTGGCGCTCGCCGAGCTGCAGTCGACGGCGATCGACCTGCCCCACACGATCGGCGGCAAGCGCGTCCAGGGCACCGGGAAGAAGATCCAGGTCGTCCAGCCGCACGCGAAGCGGCACGTGCTCGGCACCATCCGCGCCGCCACGAAGAACGATGCCGCCGCGGCCGTCGACGCGGCGATGGCCGCAGCACCGGGCTGGCGTGACCTCTCCTTCGACGACCGTGCCTCGATCCTCCTCAAGGCCGCCGACCTGCTCGCCGGCCCGTGGCGCCAGCGGCTCAACGCGGCGACCATGCTCGGCCAGTCCAAGACGGCCTACCAGGCCGAGATCGACGCCGCCTGCGAGCTCATCGACTTCTGGCGCTTCAATGTCCACTTCGCCCGCCAGATCCTCGCCGAGCAGCCGCCCGCGAACAGCCGAGGTCTGTGGAACCGCAGCGACTACCGCAGCCTCGAGGGCTTCGTGTATGCGGTGACCCCCTTCAACTTCACCGCCATCTCGGGCAACCTCCCGACCGCTCCCGCGCTGATGGGCAACACCGTCATCTGGAAGCCCGCCCACACCCAGCAGTTCGCCGCGCAGGTCGTGATGGAGCTGCTCGAGGAGGCCGGACTCCCGCCGGGCGTCATCAACCTCGTCGCCGGGGATGGTGCAGCCGTGAGCGATGTCGTCCTCGCGCACCCCGAGTTCGCCGGCCTGCACTTCACCGGCTCGACCCGCGTCTTCCAGATGTTCTGGCGCGAGATCGGCGGGCGCATCGACAGCTACCGGCACTACCCGCGGATCGTCGGCGAGACCGGCGGCAAGGACTTCATCCTGGCCCACCCGAGCGCGGACCCCGACGTGCTGCGCACCGCGCTGATCCGGGGAGCGTTCGAGTACCAAGGTCAGAAGTGCTCGGCAGCCTCCCGCGCATACATCCCGCGGTCGGTGTGGAAGGTCATCAAGGACGACCTCGTCTCGATGACGAACGAGCTGACCATGGGCCCGGTGACCGACCTGTCCAACTTCATGGGGGCGGTCATCGACGACCGCGCCTTCGCCAAGCACAAGGACGCCATCGACCGCGCGCACGGCCACGCGGGCATCGACGTCGTCGCCGGCGGCACCTATGACGACTCCGAGGGCTACTTCGTGCGCCCCACCATCCTCGTCTCCGACGACCCGACGGACGAGATCTTCACGACGGAGTACTTCGGCCCCATCCTCGGCGTCCACGTCTACCCGGACCGGCAGTTCACCAAGGTGATGACCCAGATGGAGTCGGTGGCCCCGTATGCGCTGACCGGCTCGATCATCGCCCAGGACCGGGAGGCGATCGCCGCAGCGACCGATGCGCTGCGCTTCGCCGCGGGCAACTTCTACATCAACGACAAGCCCACCGGCGCGGTCGTCGGGCAGCAGCCCTTCGGCGGCGGGCGGGCGTCGGGCACGAACGACAAGGCCGGCTCGGCGCAGAACCTGCTGCGCTGGACGAGCCCGCGCTCCATCAAGGAGAACTTCGTCCCGCCGACGTCGTACCGCTACCCGCACATGGGCTGATCCTCACGGCACCCGCGAGAGCCTCGACCGTCCCGCGGGGCGCGGGGGACTGGCGCACCCCGCGGACGCGCCCTCCCCGTTGCGCGTTGGGGCCGGTGCCCTCAGCCGCCGTTGGCGCGGGCGGCGAGGAGCTCGGTCTCGATCTCGGCGGCAGCACCGACGGGCGGGCCGGCAGCCTCCTCGATCTTGCGCCCGATGAGGGGGATCGCCGCCTTGATGGCGAAGTCGATCTGGTCGCGCGAGCCGGACCCGGTGGGGGCGAGCACCCGACGACCGGTGCCGGTGATGGGTGCGCCCGCGACGTGGACCTTGAGGTCGGCGGTGTAGAGCCCGTTGGCGTTGGGTCCGTGCCACTCCTGGCTCTCGTGGATGACGAGGCGGTTGCCGACGAAGCCGCGCGCGATCTCCGGGAGGTGCTCCATGGGCATGGACCGCTCCGTCGTGACGACGAGCCGGCCGGCGCGCTCGCGGACGGAGACGCTGTAGGCGACGGCGTAGGTGGCACGGCACTTCTCCTCCTGGAACTCCTCGTCGGCGATGATCTCGAGGATCTCGTCGGGGCCCAGGACATAGGTCGCGTGCGTCGTCACCTTCACACCCGGCAGGCTATCCGCTGCGCACTCTGCTGTGTACCCGTGCTCGCTCCGAGTCAAGCTCTGCGCGCAGCCTGCGTCGGCTCGTGTCGAGGTCGATGAGGATCGCGTCGAGAACGCGTTGCAGCCGGCTCAGCGCCTCGGCCTGATCCTGCTCGGCCTCCGGGTCGGCGACGCCTCGCACCCCGCGAGGCGCCGCCACGGTGGGGCCGTCGATCTGCAGCCCCAGGGACTGGGCGCGGTCGGAGAGCCGTCGCGCCAGCCCGATGGCGTCGGCGAGCTCCCCGGAGTGGTCCACGAGGTACGGAGCGACGCGGCGCAGCGCCTCCACCACGACCGAGGTGTCGCGGTGCAGCGCCCGCACCCGTCCGGCGTACCGGCGGTGGACCGGCGCCTCCGCGAGAGCGGCGATCGAGTCCTCCAGCTCGGTCCCGGTCCGTCGCAGCGCCGCGGCCAGCGCACCGAGGGAGGCCGGGTCACCGAGGACCGGTTCGGCAGGGCGCGGGTCGGGCAGGCTCCAGCTCACGTCGGCCCATCTCCCTCTGAGACCGCTCGCCGCTGCGCGATCGTCATCACCCGCCGCAGGTCGTCGGCCTCGCTCTGCACCGCGCGCAGGGCCGCCGCCACCGCGTCGACGAAGGCGTCGATGCTGTACCCCGTCGCCTGATCGCCTGCGAACGGGGCGGCGGAGAAGAGGTCCTCGCAGCAGGACTCGACCGTCACCGTGAGCGACTCCAGCGCCTCGAGAGGGTATGCGGTGGCCGGCTCAGCCGTCGCCGCACCCCCCGCGGACGCAACAGAGTCAGCGCCCGGAGGCGCGCCTGGCTGCCCCTTCGCGCCGGTCTCGGCCCGCGACTCGATCACGCTTGAACAGTAGCCAGGTTGCGCATACCCCCGGCGAACTTATCCACATCGAGCGGGTCATTTCGGCGAGTCTCCGGCTCGGTGCACAAGGGATAGGCTGGCGATGGCGCGCAACGACGCGCGCCTCTGTCGCCGTTCGCAAGGATGCCAACCCAGCCATGAGTGACACCACGATGACTGACGCCACGACGAGCGACACGCTCGGCCGCACCCGCCACGCGCTGCTCAAGGCGGCCGCGGAGATGGCGCGACGATCCGTCACCGGCGGCACCGAGTCGGACATCCTCCTCCCGCTACTCGAGCGCTACCACCGGCACACGACCACCGAGGACCTGCTCGCACGTCAGGCCGAGGACATCCTCGGCGCCGTCCTCAGTCACCGCTCCCTGGCGGCCAACCGTCCGCCGGGCACCGCGGTCGTCCAGGTGTTCAACCCCGACATGGACGAGCACGGCTGGGCCAGCGGGCACACCGTCATCCAGGTCGTCACCGATGACATGCCCTTCATCGTCGACTCGGTCCTCAACGAGCTCGCGGCGCTCGACCACACGGTCTTCCTCCTCCTGCACCCCCAGCTGGTCGTCCGGCGTGACGCGAGCGGGCAGCTCAAGGAGGTCCTCGACACCGACCACGTGAGTGAGGGCTCGCACACCGAGACCTTCGGCGAGATGCGGGAGTCGTGGCTGCACATCGAGATCGACCGCACGAGCGATCCCGCCGAGCGTGAGCGGGTCGCGAACCGGCTGCGCACGATCCTCGGTGACGTGCGGGTCGCCGTCGAGGACTGGGCCAAGATGGCCCGGCGGTGCTGGGACATCGCGGCCGACCTCAAGGAGAACGTCCCCGTCGGCATCAGCCCGGACGAGGTCGCCCTCGTCGCCACCTTCCTCGAGTGGCTGGCCGACAACCACTTCACCTTCCTCGGCTACCGGGAGTATGCGCTGGAGCGGCACCCGGACGGCAAGGGTGACGTCGTGCGCACCCAGCTCGGCACGGGGCTGGGACTGCTGCGCCCGGACCCGCCGCACGACCGGATGGAGGTCCGGCTCTCCCCGCAGGCGACGGAGGTGGCGCGGCGCAAGGAGCTGCTCATCATCACCAAGGCCAACTCCCGCTCGACGGTGCACCGTCCGGTCTACATGGACTACGTGTCGGTGCGCACCTTCGACGAGTTCGGCGAGGTGACCGGCGAGAAACGGTTCATCGGCCTCTTCGCCTCCACCGCATACACGGAGTCGGTGCGGCGGATCCCGTTGGTGCGGGACAAGGTTCAGGAGATCCTCGACCGCTCGGGCTTCAGCCGGGACTCCCACTCCGGCAAGGATCTGCTCGGGGTGCTGGAGACCTATCCGCGCGATGAGCTCTTCCAGGCCGACACCGACTACCTGCTCGAGACGGCCGTCGCCGTCACGCATCTGCAGGAGCGCCGGGGGACCAAGCTCTTCCTGCGTCGTGACGACTTCGGGCGCTTCGTCTCCTGCCTCGTCTACATCCCGCGGGACCGCTACAACACCAGCGTCCGGCTGCGGATGGAGCGCATCCTGCGCGAGGCGTTCCAGGGCGCAAGTGTCGACTTCACGACGCGGGTGAGTGAGTCAAAGCTCGCGAGGCTGCACTTCGTCGTCCGGATGGCGCGGGGCGAGGCCATCCCCGCTGTGGACATCGAGGGCGTCGAGCACCAGCTGCTCGACGCGACCCGCACCTGGGAGGAGGACCTGGCCGACTCGATGCGCATCGAGATCGGCGAGGAGGGCGCCGCCCGGATGATGGGGTTGTACGGCAGGTCCTTCCCGCCGGCCTACCAAGCCGACTTCTCGCCGCGGATGGCGATCGCCGACATGCGGCACCTGGAGGAGCTCACCTCCGAGACCTCGACCGGCCGGGCGCTCTTCCAGAGCCCGGGGGCGCCGGAGGAGGAGCGGCGCTTCAAGTTGTTCCGGCGGCGACCGGTCTCGCTGACCGACGTGCTGCCCGTGTTCACCGATCTCGGCGTCGAGGTCGTCGACGAGCGGCCCTACGACATCACCCGTGCCGACGGGGTGCGTGCCTACATCTACGACCTCGGCCTGCGGATCACGGATCCCTCACTGTGGACCAGGGGCAGCCGTGAGCGGGTGCGGACCCTCTTCCAGGATGCGGTGGGCGCCATCTGGGACGGCCTGGCCGAGTCCGACGGGTTCAACGCGCTCGTCCTCGAGGCCGGGCTCACGTGGCGGCAGGTCGCCATCGTGCGCACGATCGGCAAGTACCTCCACCAGACCCGCACCGCCTTCAGCCAGGGCTACCTCGAGGCGGCGCTCGTCCACAACCACGAGCTCACCCGCCTCCTCGTCGAGCTGTTCGAGACCCGGTTCGACCCGGACCTGTTCCCGGCAGCCGGTGAATCCCCGGAGGGCGACGCGCCCGACGTCAGCGAGGAACGCATCGAGGCGATGGATCGGCTCGAGAAGGACATCCTCGACAAGCTCGACGAGGTCGCCTCCCTCGACCACGACCGGATCATCCGGGCCTTCCTCGGGGTCATCAAGGCGACCCTGCGCACGAACTACTTCCAGCGCGACAGCGAGGGCGAGTTCAAGACCTACATCTCGCTCAAGCTCGAGCCGGCCAAGGTGCCGGACATGCCCTCGCCCAAGCCCCGCTTCGAGATCTGGGTCTACAGCCCGCGCGTCGAGGGTGTGCACCTGCGCTTCGGCCCGGTCGCGCGCGGCGGGCTGCGCTGGTCCGACCGGCGTGAGGACTTCCGCACCGAGGTGCTGGGTCTCGTCAAGGCGCAGATGGTCAAGAACGCCGTCATCGTGCCGACCGGCTCCAAGGGCGGGTTCTACGCCAAGCAGCTGCCCGACCCGGCCCAGGACCGGGAGGCCTGGATGGCGGAGGGGATCGAGGCATACAAGATCTTCATCTCCGGCATGCTCGACCTCACCGACAACCGGGTGGATGGCGGGATCGTCCCGCCCGACCGGCTCGTGCGCCATGACGGGTCGGACCCCTACCTCGTCGTCGCCGCCGACAAGGGCACGGCGACCTTCAGCGACATCGCCAACTCCGTCTCACAGGCCTACGGCTTCTGGCTCGACGACGCCTTCGCCTCCGGCGGTTCGGAGGGCTACGACCACAAGGCCATGGGCATCACCGCGCGTGGCGCCTGGGAGTCGGTCAAGCGCCACTTCCGCGAGCTCGGGGTGAACACGCAGGAGGAGGACTTCACGGCCGTCGGCATCGGCGACATGAGCGGCGACGTCTTCGGCAACGGCATGCTCCTCTCCGAGCACATCCGCCTCGTCGCGGCGTTCGACCACCGGCACATCTTCCTCGACCCGGACCCCGACGCCGCCGCCTCGTTCGCGGAACGTCGCCGGCTCTTCGAGCTGCCCCGCTCGTCGTGGGCCGACTACGACAAGACGCTCATCAGCGAGGGCGGTGGGGTGTATGCGCGCAACCTGAAGTCCATCCCCATCAACGAGCAGGTGCGTGAGCTGCTCGGCCTGCCGCAGGACACGACCGCGATGACCCCTGCCGAGCTCATGCGCGCCATCCTCGTCGCCCCCGCGGACCTCTTGTGGAACGGCGGGATCGGCACCTACGTCAAGGCGTCCACCGAGGCCAACAGCGAGGTCGGCGACCGCGCCAACGACGCGATCCGTGTCGACGGGCACGAGCTGCGGGTCAAGGTCGTCGGGGAGGGCGGCAACCTCGGCATGACCCAGCTCGGGCGCATCGAGGCCGCCCTGCACGGGGTGCGGGTCAACACCGACGCCATCGACAACTCCGCCGGCGTCGACACCTCCGACCACGAGGTCAACATCAAGATCATGCTGGGCGAGATCGTCCGCGCCGGCGACATGACGATGAAGCAGCGCAACCAGCTGCTCCGATCCATGACCGACGAGGTCGCCCAGCAGGTGCTGCGGACGAACTACGAGCAGAACGTCCTCCTCGGCAACGCCCGGGCCCAGGAGCACGCGATGCTCACCGTCCACGAGCGGCTCATCAAGGCCCTCGAGCGGCGCGGTGACCTGGACCGTGCCCTGGAGTTCCTGCCCGACGACCAGCAGATCGCCCAGCGCAACCGCGAGGGAATCGGCCTGAAGTCGCCGGAGTTCTCCGTGCTCGTGGCGTACGCGAAGCTCGCGCTCAAGCACGACCTGCTCCCGACCTCGCTCCCCGATGACCCGTTCATGCAGCGCTACCTCGCCGACTACTTCCCGGCCCCGATCCGGGAGCGCTTCGGCGAGTGGCTCGAGCACCACCCGCTGCGCCGGGAGATCATCGTCAACTCGGTCGCGAACACGATCGTCAACCGCGGTGGCATCACCTTCGCCTTCCGGGCGATGGAGGAGACCGGAGCGGGGCCTGAGCAGGTCGCGCGGGCCTTCGTCGTGGCGCGGGAGATCTTCGACATGGTCGGGTTCGTCAGCGACGTCGAGGCCCTCGACAACGTCGTGCCCACCGCCGTCCAGTCCGAGCTCTACCTCGAGTGGCGACGGCTCGCCGACCGGGCGGTGCGCTGGTTCATCACAGCCCGACCCGCGCGTCTCGACATCGAGACCGAGGTCCGCCGGTACCAGCCGGTCATCGAGGACCTCGGTCCGCAGGTGCCGGGGTGGTTGCGCGGCGCCGAGCTCAAGCGCCTCCAGCGGCGGGTCGCCCAGCTCACCGAGCACGACGTCCCGGAACAGCTCGCCGTGCGGGTCGCCTCCGGCCTGGACCAGTTCTCGCTCCTCGACATCGTCGACATCGCCGCCTCGACGGGGAAGGACCCTGCCGAGGTCGGGCCGCTGTACTTCGTCGTCTCCGAGCGCTTCGGCATCGATGTCATGCTGGGCCGGGTCTCGAAGCTGCCGCGCGAGGACCGGTGGGACGGGCTGGCCCGAGGGGCTCTGCGTGACGACCTCTACGGCGTCCTCGAGTCACTCACCGAGGCCGTCATCGCCTCGTGCCCGGAGGGCGACATCAGCCACCCCGAGCAGGCGTTCGGTGACTGGGAGTCCCGCAACAGCGACACGCTCTCGCGCGCCAGGGCCTCGCTCGTCGAGATCGAGCGGATGGACTCGCCGAGCATTGCCGCCCTGTCGGTGGCGCTCCGGACGTTGCGGTCGGTCCTGCGGTCGGGGGCGGCCCAGACCTGACGGTATGCGGTGGGCGCCTGATCGGGGCCCCCTCGGCTGACGCGACGGTATGCGTCGGGCGAGCACCGCATACGGCCAACGGCGGCTGTGGCCGGGTGACGCCACGTGTCGGGTGACCAGCGCATACCCGATCGTTGGACGGGATGGGGCGTGAGGTGAGCGGCAGACTAGGCTGCCCGACGTGGCCACCCTGAGCGAGAAGCTGCGCATGCTCACCGATTTGCCCGGTCAGGATCGTGAGTGGCTGCACCTGCTCGTGGGGGACTGGCAGCTCATCGCCGACCTGTCCTTCGCGGACCTCATCCTCTGGGTGCAGGCGCGGACCGAGGACGACGACACCGAGGGCTGGGTGGCCGTCGCGCACGTGCGACCGAACACCGGTCAGATGGTGTTCTACGAGGATGTCGTCGGGCGGCGGGTGATGCCGCACCTTCGGCCGCTCGTCGAGGAGGCCGTCGCGTCCGAGGGGGTGGTCCGGGCCCCGTCGGTCCATCACGAGGACGACCGACGGGTGCGCGAGGAGGCCTTCCCCGTGACGCGGGCAGGGCGGCGGATCGCGGTGGTGACCCGGCACACCAACCTCGGGGGACGCACTCCCACCAGGCTGGAGCTCACCTACGTCTCCATCGGCGACTCCCTCGTGCGGATGGTGGCCGAGGGTGACTTCCCGACGCTGTCCCCGACGAGCGGGCGGCGCGGTGCTCCGCGGGTCGGTGACGGCGTCATCCGGCTCGATACGGAGGGCCTGGTGCTCTATGCGAGCCCGAATGCGATCTCCGCCATCCACCGCCTCGGGCACAAGGGTGCGGTCATCGGGACGGTGCTCGCGACGATCATCGCCGACATCCTCGCGCAGAGTGCCGCTCCGATCGACGAGTCCTTGGCGCTGGTCCTCACGGGTCGCGCGGCCTGGCGCTCCGAGCTGACCTCCCGCAGCGCCACCATCTCGCTGCGGTCCGTGCCGATCACCGAGGGTGGCGTGCGGGTGGGTGCGGTCGTGCTGTCGCGCGACGTGACCGAGCTGCGGCGCCGTGAGCAGGAGCTGCTCACGAAGGAAGCGACCATCCGGGAGATCCACCACCGGGTCAAGAACAACCTGCAGACCGTCGCCGCGTTGCTGCGGCTCCAAGGTCGCCGCCTTCCCGAGGGGCAGGCGAAGGTCGCGCTCGAGGAGGCGGTGCGTCGTGTCGGCACCATCGCTCTGGTGCACGAGACGCTCAGCCACGGCCTGGACGAGACGGTCGACTTCGACGAGATCGCGATCCGAGGGTTGCAGGCGGTCGTCGAGGTCGCCACGACCGATCACCCGGTCACGAGCACGGTCGTCGGGACCTTCGGCCGGATGCGGGCCGAGGACGCCACGGCGATGGCGATGATCATCTCCGAGCTCGTCCAGAACGCGGTCGAGCACGGCCTCGCCAGCCGGGGTGGGACCGTGGAGGTGAAGGCCGAGCGTCGCGAGGAGAACGGTGACGACGTCGTCTACGTGACGATCACCGACGACGGGGTCGGTCTGCCCGCCGGCTTCCGGCCGAGCATGGTCGGTCTCGGCACGCGGATCGTCACCTCGCTGGTGCAGGACCTGCGCGGGACGATCAGGTGGGACCAGGGCTCGCCGTCAGGGACGGTCGTGCGGATGAAGGCCCGCCTGCGCCCCCTGGGCTAGGCGTACAAGAACGTGACAATAGGAACGTTCTGGTACGCCCGCGAGGGTGAAGGGTGCGAGGCGCCGGCGTACAAGAACGTGACAATAGGAACGTTCTGGTACGGCACGAAGTCCGAAGGGGGAGGGTGCCGCACATGGAAGAACGTGCCAGGTGGCACGTTCTGGTGGGGCTCAGTCAGCCCCGGGGGAAGTTGCTGCTCAGCCGGCGCGGCGCGCGCGAGCGTTCCGACGCTTGAGAGCGCGGCGCTCGTCCTCGGAGAGACCGCCCCAGACGCCGGCGTCCTGGCCGGTCTCCAGGGCCCACTTCAGGCAGATGTCGATCACCTCGCAGCGGCGGCACACCGCCTTGGCCTCTTCGATCTGCTGAATGGCTGGTCCCGTGTTGCCAATAGGGAAGAACAGCTCGGGGTCTTCCTCGAGGCAGGCAGCGCGATCGCGCCAGTCCATGGGATCAGGGCTCCTAGGGTAGGGGTCTGGGGTCAATATCTGTCGGGTGTCTGGTATCCATGCCCGCAGCGAGTGGTCCAACGGCTCTGAGCGCGCGCAGCATGATGCTGCGGGCGTGCATAGTCGTGGATGACAACGCTGTCGAATCAGGGGTCGGATCGGGACCAGACCCGGACCACTTGGAGGGCATCTCACATCGTACGGTTGTGCAACGCCGCTCGCTAGGGTTGAACGTCAAGTTGCCGTGGTGAATTCCCACACATACCCCTGAGCCTTAGGGTGGGGCACCGTGACCGACGAGCAGCCCGCTGCCCCGCAGCGACCCGACGCAGAGATCGAGCCGTGGGCGCGCCCGCTCGGAGCTGGGGTCACGGGGGCGCTGACGCTGGCGCTTCTGGGGCTCAGCGGCTTCTACATCTACGAGCTCGCGATCGGCGCGAGTGACAGCCCGGTCCGGGTGGTCATGTCGATGGTGCTCTTCCTGGTGTTCGCCGCCGGGGGAGCGGCCATGACCCGGGCGTGGCTCCTCGGGCGTTCCTGGGCCGCGACGCCGACACTGGTCATCTGCGCACTCCTCCTGCCGACGGCATGGTCCTTCTTCCAGGCGGACGAGCGAATGATCGGGGCCGTTGTGGGGGTCGTCGCGGTCGCCGGGATCTGGATCGGGTGGAAGGGTCGCTCCGCGTCGCACGACCCGGACTCTGCATCCTGAGGATCGCACCGGGCAGTCGTCTCAGACGGTGGCCCCACGTCGGCTCAGCACGGCTGGCAGGGGCAGGGTGACCGCGGCCGTCATCCTCAGAAGGCGCCGCTCACGGGCGGCTGGGCACGGTTGATGTGTCCCCGCTGACTGGGATCGCGAGCTGGATCGGGATGACTCTTCGGTCGGCGACCAGCCAGCCCCTGCCCGGCGCCACCTGGGTGACCCGCGGCAAGCGGGTGCCGGTGAGGTCGGCGTCCATCGGTGAGGGCGCTCCCAGAACGATCGTCACCCGACCCCGAGCCACAGCAGGGCCGAGTCCACGCGGGCGAAGGCCGACGACTGCAGCGTCCCCGCTGACGGCGATGAGCCCGCCGTCCCGTTCGACGAGGTCGGCGATCTGCTCCAGGACTGGCACCGCGCTTGCCTCCAGGTGGCGGTCGACGTCGTCAGCCACGACCACGAGGTCGGAATGGACTCGACGCAGGTCGATGAGCTCCTCGTCCTGGTGCCAGGTGAGCCGGTGAAGACGCGAGTCCCCTGAGGAGAAGTGAGCCGCTGCAGCACCTCGCCCCGAGCCCCTCACGAAAGGCGTGCCGCCGGTCGTCAGACGCGCCAGGTCGCTGTGCTCGTCGGCGACGACACAGACTGTGCGACCGGCTCGGCAGGCCTGCAACGCGATCGTCGCCAGAGCGGTGGACCGACCGGAGGCGGCGCTGCCGGTGATCAGCAGCCGGCGCCTCCCGGGCTGACCTACCTCGCACCAGCCGCCGTGGTCCCCGTCAGCGGCGATCGGCAACGATGCTCCATCCGATGGCGGGACCGCGCCGAGCGGCACGTGACTCGGCAGGTCGACGACGCGCCATGGCTGCGACGAGGGGGTGCAGGACCGCGTGGGGGCCGATGATGCAGCAGCTGCGCCGCTGGGAGCTGAGGAAGCGCCCGCTGACTGGGTGGCCATCGACGGTGGGGTCGGCCTTGGTCCGCCGGCGTCCCGCAGCAGGACCTGAAGCTCCGTCCCGTCCTCGACACGGATCATGCGCCCCGGCGGCCAGTGCGTCGGGGCGTGAGCCGGACGCACACCCGCGAGCGCCAGGTCGGTGTCACTGCTGGGCCGCAGGAGGAATCGCTCGGGGAAGGCCCGCCCGACCCGGCCCGACAGCACCGAGCGGTCTCCGGTGACGAGCGACCGCACCCCCACCGCGTGCCCCTCCCGCAGCACCGCGAGCAGACGGTCGGTCAGCGCACCGTGGTCGAGCCGGTCGCACGCATCCGCCAGCACTTCCCACCCGTCGATGACAACAAGGAGCCGGTGGTTGCGGGGATCAGTACGGCGGTCCCGCACCTCGGCTGCGAGCCGGTCCGTGAACCACGCGACCCGGGCCGGGTCCGCGCGGTCGACGACCCCTCCGAAGCTGGGCGCGCCGGTGAGGTCGGCAAGCCGTCCGCCGGTGTCGGCCACCGCATACACGTGGGGCTGCGCGCTGTCCGCGAGAGCTGCTGCCGCGATCGCGAGTGCGGTCGTGGTCCGACCGGAGCCGACCGAGCCGGCGATGGCTGTGGGCTCCAAGGAGGCCACGTCGAGGATGAGAAGCCGCTGTCGCTGGTCGGCGGGCTCGTCAACCAGCGCCCAGGCCGTCGGTGGATGCGCGGTAGACCACCGCAGAGTCTCCCCGAGGGCAGGGAGCCAGGGGGACCGTGGTGCCTTCCGGCCGGAGCTCGTGGCAGCCTCAGCGATGCTCTCGACGAGGCTGACCGGTGCAGGTCCGGTCGCCACCTCGAAGTCCCTGCGCGTGGCACTGCCGTCGGACCAGGACAGCTCGATCCGCAGGGCGTGGGCGTGCTGAGCCGCGCCGACCGTGGCCGTCTGGACGGTCTCGATGGCCTGCCCGCCGGCGCGGATGAGTGCGCGCCCGGGGACGTTCGGGTCGAGGAGAGCCGCGGCGTCGGACTCGATGACGTCCTGGCTGTCGGTCCGGTCTCGCATCCGCAGCGCGATGCGCAGGTTGAGGTTGGCGCGCATGTCCGCGGTGACGACGCCCGCGGGGCGCTGGGTCGCGAGCACGAGGTGGATCCCCAGGGACCGACCGACGGCGGCCAAGCGGACCAGTCCGTCGACGAACTCCGGCAGCTCGTCGGCCAGGGCTCGGAACTCGTCGACGACGATCACCAGACGGGCGAGCGGGGGAAGGGTGGAAGCGGCCAGTCGGGCAGTCGCGCGGTAACCCCTGATGTCCGTCGCTCCACTCTCCGCGAAGAGGCGCTCGCGCCGGTGCACCTCGGCGCGCAGGGATGTCAGAGCCCGCCGCGTGAGCGCAGGATCAAGGTCGGTGACAGCGCCGACGATGTGGGGCAGCGCCTCCAGGCCGGCGAACGCGGAGCCACCCTTGTAGTCCACGAGCACCACAGCCAGGTCCTCCGGCGGATGCTCCGCTGCCAGGGACACGACGATCGTCCGGAGCAACTCTGACTTGCCCGATCCTGTCGTGCCGCCGACGAGGACGTGCGGGCCGGCTGCGGCGAGGTCGAAGCGGTGGGTGCCCTGCGCGCCCATCCCGAGCGTCACCCAGGCGCCATCGTCAGCAGCCTCCCACCGGGTGGCGATCGCTGAGGCGTCCACCCCAGGCCCCCGACCGGCTCCGGAGCCCTCGCCGAGCACGTCGGCCAGCACGATCGCCTGCGGCAGCTGGGCGCGTGAGTCTGCCGGATCCCGCAACGGGGTGAGCGCAGCGCTGACCCGACCCACCCAGGTTGCGCCGACTCCATCGACGATGAGCGCCCCACCAGCGATATCGGCCGCTTGTGACGGAAGCCCGCTCAGCCGGGCCGGGCCGGTCCTCGACGTGACAAGACGTGCCCGGGCGGCGGTGATGCTCGCCCCCGTCACCAGGACGATGACCCGGCGCCGCGGCCCCTCCCGGCACAGCACGGAGACCAGGTCGAGGTCGGCACTCGACAGGTCGGTCCCGGACACCGCCAGCACCGTCCAGGGCGGCGGATCATCCGATCCGCGGTCACCGTCCTCGCCAATGCCCAGGAGCGGCTCCACCTCTCGAAGCAGCTGGGTGGCCGAGCCGCCTTGAACGTGCGGCACCTCCCACCACGGCTCGCGATCGGTGAGGACTCGGAGATCGGCAGGGGAGTACAGGACGAGAAGCTGACCGAGGACCGCATCCAGCACCGGGACGGCACCCGGCCCCTCGATGACGAGGGATCCCGTCGCACACAGGTCGAGTCCCAGGGCGGCATCATCGATGGCGAGCCGACCCGACGCGTCGCAGCCCAGACCCTCGACGCCAGCAGACGCACCGACGCTGTCCAAGCCATCCCCACCCACACGCTCCCCGACAGTCATCTCACCAGCACCGTCGCCACGCTCACCGAGCACGACCCCACTGCGTGCACAGCCCCGCCCGAGCCGCACCACGAGGCGCGGCGGGGTGCCGACCTCGCGGGCCCACAGCCCGGTGCCGGGTGTCAGCGCCGCGCGAGCGATAGCCGCGAGGTCCGGGAGGGCTGTCTCGCGCCAGATCCGTTCGGCCGCCAGGGCGCTCGCGATCCGTTGTCGGCACCGCTCCAGGGCGAGGGCGTGCCGGCGAGTCTCCTCCGCATACCTCCTGCGTGCTCCGAACCGGTCGGCGACGACGTTGCCGAGCACCATCACAGGGCTCATGAGGGCGAAGAGGAGCAGGTAGGGGCCGAGGAACCAGGCGAGGAGCAGCGCCACCGGCACCGGGAGCAGAGCCGCGACCCACGGGACACCCCGTCGTGCCGGCGGCTCCGGCGCGGGGGGCACGTCGACCCGGATCCGGGGAAGCTCGGGCATCGCGGCCGCAGCCCGACTCAGTGCGAGGGTGCCGTCCCCCCGTGGCGCGGTCGTGGCCGGGAGCACCCGTGCTGGGCGGACGGTGAGGGTGCTCTGGCCGATCCGGAGCATCGAGCCAGGACCGACCACGACCGGCGAGTCGATCGGTCGGCCGTCGAGGAGAGTGCCGTTCTCCGAGCCGAGGTCCTCGACGGTCACCCCGGCCGGGCTCACCTCGATGCGGAGGTGAAGACGACTGAGGGTGGGGTCGGCGATGACCAGGTCGGCACCGGCCCGCCCGACGGTATGCGTCCCGGCCGACAGCGGATGACTCCGGCCCGCGTCGGGACCGCCGATGACCGCGATCTCCGATGCTGCCGAGGCGACAGGTCGCCCCGCCGGCCACCACGACCCGCGCTCGACCAGGCGCACGGAGACGCCGTCGAGCAGCGGGGGATGACCCAGCCGATGAGTGTCCTCGAGCAGACGGCCACCGACGCAGAGCGCGTCACCGGCCACACCGAGCGTCCCGGCGAGCCGGGCAGCAGTGCGTCCGGCTCCGCGCTCAGCGTCGTCGACGTCGTCGGGGCAGGTGATGGTGACCCGACGGGCCACGGTGCTCGATGTCCCCACCCAGACCCGCATGCGGATCCTCATGGCGCACCACGCTACGGCGAGGGTGCGACGAGGCCGCCGAGTTATCCACAGCCAGCAGCCAACTCGCCCTCCGGGATCACGCCGATCCCGGAGGGGCAGAGGTCAGCTGGCGACCGCGGTGAGGCGCTCCTGGACCGCTGCGGGGGCCGGCGCATAGTGGTCCTGCTCCCGGGTGAACTCCCCGGAGCCCCGGGCCAGGCTGCGCAGCACCTGCGTGTAGCGGATCAGCTCGAAGGCGGGAACGTGCGCCGTGACGGTCGTGCGTCCCTCCTCGGCCGGCTCGGTCCCGCTGACCCGACCGCGACGGGAGGCGAGGTCGTTCATGACCGCACCGACGAACTCGTCATCGACCGTGATGGTGACCTTGTCGATCGGCTCGAGGAGCTGGATTCCGGCCGCTGTGGCCGCCTCCTTCAGGGCCAGTGCCCCGGCCGTCTGGAAGGCGGCGTCGGAGGAGTCGACGCTGTGCGCCTTGCCGCCCGTGAGCCGGACCCGGATGTCGACCATCGGGTAGCCGGTGACCCCCTGCTCCATCTGGGCGCGGATGCCCTTCTCGACGCTGGGGATGAACTGGCGCGGGACGGCTCCGCCGACGACCTCGTCCACGAACTCGAAGCCGCCACCCTCGCCAAGTGGCTCGATGGTGATGTGCGCGATGGCGTACTGCCCGTGTCCACCGGACTGCTTGACGTGACGGCCGATCCCGGTGGCCTTGGCGCGCACCGTCTCGTGGACCGCGACGCGCACCGGCTCGGTCTCGACCTCGACGCCGTCGCGCTCCTTGAGCGTCTCGAGCACGAGGTCGAGCTGGCTCTCGCCCATGGTCCAGAGGACGAGCTGGCCGGTCTCGTGGTCGACGACGACCTGGGTGGTCGGGTTCTCCGCCTGCAGGCGGGCCAGACCGCGCATGAGCTTGTCCTCGTCCTTGGTCGAGGCGGCCTTGATCGCCACGGGCAGCAGCGGGTGGGGGAAGGCCCACGGCTCGACGACGACGGGGTTGTCCGGGTCGGAGAGGGTGTCCCCGGTCTCCGCTGCGGCCAGCTGGGCGACGGCGACGATGTCACCGGCGACGGCCTTCGCCACGGGGGTGAGCTTGCTGCCGAGCATCGTGGAGATCGCGCCGACGCGAGCGTCCTCGTCGTGGCCGGCGTGCCACTGCTCGTCGCGCTCGTTGCCGGTGAACTGGGAGAGGTGGCCCGAGATGTGCACCTGGGTGTCCGGCGTCAGCGTGCCGGAGAAGACGCGCAGCACGGAGATGCGTCCGACGTAGGCGTCGGTCGTCGTCTTGACGACCTCGGCGACGAGCGGAGCGTCCGGGTCGGGCTGGATGGCCGGGGCGGTCCCGCCCTTCGGCGTGAAGGCTGCCGGCATGTGGTGCATGGCAGGGGAGGGGAAGCCGCGGGTGATGAGCTCCATGATCTCGCGCGACCCGAGGCCGGTGAGCGGGTTGGCCGGCACCGCGGGATAGAAGCCGCCGCGGGCGATCGCGGTCGTCAGCTCGTCGACGATCTCATCGAAGGAGATGTCCTCACCCTCGAGGTAGCGGTCGAGCAGCCCCTCGGCCTCGCTCTCGGTGATGATCGCCTCGACGACCTCGCTGCGCAGGTCCTCGATCTCGGCCAGCTCGTCCTCGGTGGCCGGACGGGTCTCGTCGCCGTGGCGGACCTTGCGGGAGAGCAGCGCGATGGTGCCGTCGCGGTCATCGCCGTGACGGACGTAGAGCGGGTGGACGCCCTCGCCGAAGGCTGCGGTGCAGGCGGCGACGGTGTCCGTGAATCCGGCGCGCTGCTGGTCGAGGTGGGTGATGACGACGGCCCGCGGCATCTCCGCAAGAGCACACTCGCGCCAGAGCATCGCGGTGGCCGGGTCGACGCCGTCGACGGCGGAGATGACGAAGAGGACCGCGTCGCCGGCACGCAACCCTGCGCGCACCTCACCGACGAAGTCGGGGTGGCCGGGGGTGTCCAGCAGGGTCAGGGTGACGGGGCCGGTGTTGCCGCGCAGCCGCTCACGCACCGAGGTCGTCGCGACCGCGAGATGCACTGAGCGGTGCAGTCGCTTCTCGGCGTCGGTGTAGTCCATCACCGTGGTGCCCTCGGTTGTCGAGCCGAGCCGGGTGATGTCCTCGTTGGCGAAGAGGAGCGCCTCGATGAGGGCTGTCTTTCCGGCTCCCTGTGGGCCGACCACGACGACGTTGCGCACCTCCCGCTCCGCCCCCGTGGTCGGGTCGCTTCTGCCGTTGGTGGACACTGCCATGGATCTCACTCACCTTCACATCGATGTGGGAAGTCCGGTCGTCCGGGCCTGCGTCCAAACCTACGCCCGCCAGGCGGAGTGTGTATGCGCGGGGCCGGGTTCTCTTTGTCGCTCACCAGGCCTGAGCCGGGTAGGCGGAGCCGGCCGCCGCATACCTGATCGTCAGTGACCTCGAAGGCGAGCGGTCCGCGGGAGCCGGCCAGCGCATACCCGCAGGTCACGGGCCCCAGGCCCTCCGCTCGTCGCGATCCGCAACCGCCTGGCGCAGACCGCGGTGCCGGGAACCGCACTGCGCGTGCCGCTGGGCTAGGACGCCTGCCAAACCTCTCCCTTCTGTGTCGACCCCGGCCTCATCCTGAGATCGACCGGGCCAGCGTCGGCCCGGACCGATTTTGGAGGTTCACGTGAGTAGTCCCCCTCGTGCGCAGACCGAGGACCCGTACCTGGCGCTGCAGTCAACCGACGAGTTCCAGGAGCTGCGTCGCAAGTTCCGCGGGTTCGTCTTCCCGATGACGGGGTTCTTCCTCGCCTGGTACTTCGTCTATGTCCTGCTGTCGATCTTCGCGCCCGGATTCATGGGCACGCGCGCATTCGGCAGCGTCACGATCGGCCTGCTTCTCGGGCTCGGTCAGTTCGTCACGACCTTCGCGATCACCTTCATCTACGCGCGCTGGGCGAACCGTGAGTTCGACCCGCTCGCGGACCGGCTGGGTGCGCGCCTCGACGAGATCACGGAGGCCTGACCCATGATCACCTTCTCCGCAGCACTTCTCCCTGCCGCCGACGCGGCGACCCAGGTCGGCAGCCCGATGCTCAACATCGCGATCTTCGGCGCGTTCGTCGTCGGCACGCTCGCGATCGTCATCAAGGTGGCCTCCGGCCGGAAGACGGCCGGTGAGTTCTACACCGGTGGCGCCGCGTTCACCGGTCGGCAGAACGGCATCGCCATCGCCGGCGACTACCTGTCGGCGGCGAGTTTCCTCGGCATCGCCGGCGCCATCGCCCTGCAGGGCTACGACGGCTTCCTCTACTCGATCGGCTTCCTCGTCGCGTGGCTCGTCGCGCTGCTGCTCGTCGCCGAGCTGCTCCGCAACACCGGCCGCTTCACGATGGCCGACGTGCTGTCCTACCGGCTCAAGCAGCGCCCGGTCCGGATCGCGACCGCGACCTCGGTCATCGCCGTCTCCTTCTTCTACCTCCTGGCCCAGATGGCCGGTGCGGGTGGTCTCGTCTCGCTCCTGCTCGGTGTGAGTGGTGAGACGGCCCAGAACATCGTCATCGCGATCGTCGGCGGCGTCATGATCGCCTACGTCCTCATCGGTGGGATGAAGGGCACCACCTGGGTGCAGATCATCAAGGCGGTGCTCCTCATCGCCGGCACCGCGATCATCACCGCGTGGGTGCTCGCCAAGTTCGGCTTCAACCCCTCTGGGCTGTTCCAGGCCGCGGCCGACAACTCGCCCGAGGCCGGTGAGAAGCTCTTCGAGCCGGGCCTGAAGTACGGCAAGAGCCTCACGACGAAGATCGACTTCATCTCCCTGTCGATGGCGCTCGTCCTCGGCACGGCCGGCCTGCCGCACGTGCTCCAGCGGTTCTACACCGTCCCGACGAGCAAGGCCGCCCGCCGCTCGGTCGAGTGGGCTATCTGGCTCATCGGTGGCTTCTACCTGCTGACCCTCGTCGTCGGCTACGGCGCGGCCGCTCTCGTCGGACCCGATGTCATCAACGCCGCGCCAGGCAAGGCCAACGCTGCGGCTCCACTCCTCGCGTTCGAGCTCGGCGGATCGGTCCTCCTCGGCGTCATCTCCGGGATCGCGTTCGCGACGATCCTCGCGGTGGTCGCGGGACTGACGATCACGACGTCGGCGACCTTCGCCCACGACCTGTACCGCGAGGTGTTCCGGCGCGGGAAGATCGAGGAGGGTGCAGAGGTTCGGGTGGCCCGTATCGCCGCCATCGTCATCGGAATCGTCGCGATCGTCGGTGGCATCTTCGCCAAGAGCCAGAACATCGCCTTCCTCGTGGCGCTGGCCTTCGCCGTCGCCGCGAGCGCGAACCTGCCGACGATCCTCTACTCGCTGTTCTGGAAGAAGTTCAACACCCGGGGTGCGCTGTTCTCGATCTACGGCGGCCTCATCAGCTCGATCGTGCTGATCATCTTCTCGCCGGTCGTCTCGGGCAAGGCACCCCTCGTCGAGGGTGGCCCCAGCCCGTCGATGATCACCAACCCGGCGATCGACTTCAGCATCTTCCCGCTGGACAACCCGGGGCTCATCTCCATCCCGTTGGCGTTCTTCCTCGGGTGGCTCGGCTCGGTGACGAGCAACGAGCACAACCCGCAGAAGTACGCCGAGATGGAGGTCCGCAGTCTCACCGGACACGGGGTGGCCGAGGCCGTCCACCACTGAGCCGAGGGCACGGAGCCGAGAGGCTCAGCCCGTTCTGCAACGCATACCCGGCCAGGGGTCGTTGGAGCTCAGCTCCGCGGCCCCTGGCCGCATCAGTCCGATCGCACGACGGCGCGGTCGCTCGCGAGGCGGCCCACCTCGCGGAACCCACAGGCCAGGAAGGCCGGGAGGACGCCGGGGAAGCGGTTCCTGGTCGCGGTGGGCACCTCCGGGTCGACCGGGTATGCCTCGATCACCCGGTCGCACCGCTCACCTTCGCGCACCGCACCCTCGATGAGCGCCGTCATGACCCTCTGCCCGCGGGCTCGGCGCGCGATGAAGAAGCACGCGAGCGAGAGCGGGTCGTCGTCGGAGTCGGCCTTCCTGAGCGCTCAGGCCTTGCGCCGGCCCTTCGCGAAGTACAGCACCGGACCGATGAAGTTGATCCCGATCACGGCCGCCCACTTGGCTTTGCTTCCGTTGACCTGATCAGCCGGGCGCCTGGCCAGGTCGGTCCAGGCGGTGGCCGCCAGTGCAAGCTGCACGGATGCCAGCGTGAGCACGGCTGTCTGCTGACCGGTTGAGAGCTCCTTCCACTTCTTCGCCATATCTCAGTCCTACCACCACACCGGGACGTGCCGACAGCGAGGGTCGATGCGCCGCGTAGCGGTGGACCGGTCCCGACGACGGGCATACGTTGGACGTCTGGGGACCGAGAGCGGAAGGAGTCCCGATGACAGAGGTCGTCACCCGCACCGTGGAGGTGCCCGGAGCAGTCCTGACCTATGACGTCCGCCGGCCGGAGACCGAGAGCGCCCATCTGCCGCTGTTCGTCTTCGGATCGCCGATGGCCGCGTCCGGATTCGAGGCGCTCGTGGCTCACCTCACCGATCGGACGGTGATCACCTACGACCCCCGCGGCGCTGAGCGGAGCTCGCTCGCCGACGACGGTGCCGTGACCGGTGAGCTCCATGGTGAGGACCTGCACCGGGTCGTCGAGGCCGTCGGGCTCGGGCAGGTCGATGCGTTCGGGTCCAGCGGGGGAGCGGCGTTCGCCCTGCACTGGATCGCGCAGTATCCGGGCGATGTGCGCACCCTCGTCGCCCACGAGCCGCCGCTCACCACCCTGCTCGAGGATCGGGAGATGGCGACTCAGGTCAACGAGGACATCGTCGCGACATACCAGCGGGAGGGGTACGGGCCGGCTCTCGCGAAGTTCATCCAGCTCGTCATGCACACCGGCCCGCTCCCGGACGACTACCTGGATAAGCCGCCGCCGGACCCGGCGATGTTCGGCCTGCCCACTGAGCAACGATCCGGCAGCCTTCGCTGCCACGCTCCGCGCCATCCTCGACGCGGACTGACGCGCCGAGGCTGACGTGACGGGGTCACCCAGCCGGACCCCCGCATACCCCCTCGCGTCGTCAGGGCCGTCATCTGCAGGAGGAAACCATGCCCATCAAACTCGAGAACGTCGGCATCGCCGTCCGCGACATCGAGGAGGCGATCGCCTTCTTCACCGACCTCGGACTCAGCATCCTCGGCCGCGATACCGTCAGCGGCGACTGGGCCGACACCGCCGTCGGGCTCGACGGCAACCACTGCAAGATCGCCATGCTCCAGACCCCGGACGGCACGGGCCGGCTCGAGCTCTTCGAGTACATCCATCCGGATGCGATCGAGACCGAGCCGACCCGCCCCCATGAGATCGGTATGCACCGGGTCGCCTTCGCGGTCGACAACCTGGAAGAGGCCCTCGAGGTCGCCGCCCGGCACGGGTGCTTTCCCGTGCGGGGTGTGGCGAGCTACGAGGACCTCTACCGGTTGACCTACGTGCGCGGACCGAGCGGCATCCTGGTCATGCTGGCCGAGCAGCTCAGGAGCTGATGGCCTCCGCCTCTGCGGGGTCGCGCTCGGCCGCGTCGCGCTCGTCATAGGCCGAGCCCGAGCGCAGCTCGACATGTGGCAGGAGCAGCATGACGAGGAATCCGAGGACCATGACCCCGGACCCGACGAGGAACACGGTGTCCATCGCGTCCGAGAAGCCCATGAGGAACGGGCGGGCGAGCCGCTCGTCGAGTCCGGTGAGGAACGAGCTGTCGTTGAGGATCCCGCCAACCGCTGAACCCGAGCCCTTCTGGGAGGCCGCGAGCTCACGGGCGAACTCGGCGTTGGCGGGCTCCTTGAGGGCTGCCTGGAACTCGGCCGTGGGCATGATCTTGGCCATCGCTGCGCTGATCGTCTCCGGGATGCGGGCGAAGAGGATCGACAGGAAGATGGCCGTGCCGATGGTGCCACCGATCTGACGGGTGAAGGTCGCGGTGGCGGTGGCCACGCCGATCTGCTGCGGGGGCACGGCGTTCTGCACGGCCAGGGTGAGCGGCTGGAAGTTGAAGCCCAGGCCGATCCCGAAGAACACCATGATCGTCATCGTCTGCCACAGCGGGGTGTCGTAGTGGACGTAGTGGAAGGCGAAGAGCGAGACGGTGAGCAGCCCGGCGCCGATGATCGGGAACCTGCGGTAGCGGCCGGTTCGGGAGATCAGCTGACCCGAGAGGATCGAGCCGATCATGATGCCGAGCGTCATCGGCAGCAGCATCAGGCCGGCCTGGGTGGGCGTGGCACCCTTGACGATCTGGAGGTAGAGGGGGATCGAGGCCAGACCGCCGAACATCGCGATACCGATGAGGACCGAGGCGAGCGAGGAGACGCCGACCGTCTTGTTGCGGAACATCATCAGCGGCAGGATCGCCTCCTCACCCATCCGCCACTCCTGCCAGAGGAAGGCGAGGCCGGCGAGCGCGCCGACGATGAAGCAGGTCAGCGAAGCACCGCTTGCCCAGCCCCACTCGCGGCCCTGCTCGGCGACGAGGAGGAGTGGGACGAGGCTGACGGACAGCAGGGCGGCACCGAGCCAGTCGATGCGGTGGTCGAGCCGCTGGTGGCGCAGGTGGAGGGTGCGGCCGACGACGACCAGGGCGACGATGCCGATCGGCACGTTGACGAGGAAGATCCAGCGCCAGCCGGTGAGGCCCAGCAGGGTGTCCTGCCCGGCCAGGAAGCCGCCGATGACCGGGCCGATGACCGAGGAGGTGCCGAAGACCGCAAGGAAGTAGCCCTGGTACTTGGCCCGCTCACGCGGGGGCACGATGTCGCCGACGATCGCGAGCGCGAGTGAGAAGAGACCACCGGCACCGAGGCCCTGGACGGCGCGGAAGATCGCAAGGGTTCCCATCGAGGTGGCGAAGGTGCAGAGCACCGAGCCGACGATGAAGATCGAGATGGCGATCGTGAACAGCTTCTTGCGGCCGTAGATGTCGCCGAGCTTGCCGTAGAGCGGCGTGACGATCGTCGAGGTGATCAGGTATGCGGTGGTCGCCCACGCCTGGTGCTGCAGACCCTGCAGGTCGTCGGCAATGGTGCGGATCGCGGTGGCGACGATGGTCTGGTCGAGCGAGGCGAGGAACATCCCGGTCATCAGGCCGATGAGGATGGTGATGATCTGCCGGTGGCTGAGGGCGCTCTCCGGGACGTCGAGCGGCTCGGGGACAGCCGCCGCGATCGTCGAGGTCGGCGCAGCCGAGATGCCGGTGCGCAGCTCCTCGCTGGCGACGAACTCCTCGGCCGCCTCTCTGGGGTTGTGTGGCTTCATTGAGTGGGTTCCTTGGTGCTGGTTGCGGGGTTCTGAAGCGTGTCGGCGAACTTGCCGAGGAGGGTTGTGAAGGTTGCGATCTCATCCGGAGTCCAGTCGGCGAGGAGACCGCTGAGCCAGGTCTCCCTCCGCTGCCGGGCCTCCCGGATGATCTGTCGTCCCGAGGGGGACAGGCTCAGCACGTGCGCGCGACCGTCATCCGGGTCGGGTGCGCGATCGACGTATCCGGCGCGGACGAGCCCGGCGACCTGACGGCTCACAGTGGAGACGTCCGAGTGGATCTCCTCGGCCAGGTCGCTCACCCGGTGGGGCTTGCGGCCCAGCACGAAGAGGATCGGGTAGGCGCTGTGATCCAGGCCGGCGGGCAGAGGCGCCTGCGCACGCGCAGCGTGCAGGAGTTTGACGACGCGGACGAGCTGGTCGCCGAGAGCCTCATGATTGATTGGTTGCACCATGCAAATATAGGGAGAGGTAGTTGACTCGTCAAGCTAGCCAGCGCACGCTGCCTTATCAGCGCTCAGCGCGCATGGCGTCGAAGGCCGCGGCGAATGGGTTGAGGAGGCGTCGTTCGGGGGACCAATCGGTGATCGCGAAGACGATGTGCTCGAAAGCATCGGGACGACGGTGGAGATGGTCGTGGAAGCTGTGCGCAGTTCGGACCGGGTCGTTGCCGAAGGCGCCGCAGCCCCAGGCCCCGAGCACGAGGGACGTGAATCCATGCGCACGGGCAATGTCGAGCAGCCGACCGATCCGCCTCTCGAGGACGTCGCCGGCAGCGGGTTCGCCGACTGTGGGCGCATAGGGTGCGGCGCAGGTGATGAACGCGACCGACCACGGTTGCTCCAGGTTCCTGCCGAGGTCGTCGCGGAATACCGGCACTTCCGGGGAGAGGATGGCCCAGTCGGTCGAGTCGGGGACCGGGCGCCCGGAGTGAGCCGCATACATCGGATCGCCGAGGAGAGTGGCGTACAGGGCGCTGGAGCGGCACAGAGACTCCTCCTGCGCGCGTGCCCCGGAGAGGAACCCTCCACCTGGGCGGATGCCGTTGGCCATGTTGAGGATGAGTGGACGCTGGCCTTCCTCCACGAGACGACGCCCGGCCGCCAGGGCTGTCTCGTTCGCGATCTCGATCAGCGTCGTCCCACACGAAGACGCTGGCCCGTCGGGCAATTGAGCGTCAGGCGGGATGGTGATCGCCGCCTTACGGGCCCTCTCGACTACATCTGCCCACGCAACTCGACGCCCGTCCGGGCTGGGATACCAACCTTGCTCTATGAACCGGACAGCCTCCGTGCCGAGACGCCGTGCGATGCTCCGATCGATGTCGAGCTCACGACGCCGCTCCTCAGCGTGCTCGTCCGAGTCGATCACTCGTACGTCGAAGTGCGTCTCGTTCATGCCTGGGCCCCTCCCGTTGGTTATGTGCCTTGTCTACACGGCGAGACCGACAGTTAGAACTGATGCATCCGGCTTGCCGCTATGTGTGGGCGACGCATCGTGCTTCAAGCCCTTGCAGCGGGCCCGCACTATCGCATGTCCGATCGGACGAACCTGAGTCACTAAGCCTCCGGGAGCCACGTGACGCGTTCACTCGAGTCATGACCGAGGCTTTCCCTCCCGAGCCGCGTGACCGCAGCGCGGCGGTGGCTGCTCACCGCAGGCACCAGTCCGATTGGCGCGAGAAGGTGCTGGGGTGGCCCGCCGGCCCGCCGACTCATCCCGGGGCTGCGAAACGGTTCCCCGTCCTGGGGAGCTGTCTCGCTACGGACTTCACTGGTCGTAGGGTGAAGGACGAGGGGCTGAACCTCATGTCACCCGCGGCGAGGCAGTATGCCCGCTTCCGTCAGGAGGAGCTGAGGAAGCTCGGCGGCCTTGCGGAGAGCGAACGCCTGTGGAGGAACCTCCTGTCGAGCCAGCCGCTGGCGTTCAGCATCGCCGGCGAGCTCCGTGCGCACCCTCAGGCAGCCGCAAGGGTGTTCGCTGATCTCACCGGCCTTGACGTCGTTGTTTTGGAGAGGCTCGAGGATCCGGGCTCTCCCTCGCACCACCTCGATGGGATCGAAGCAGAGTGGTTCCCGCCACGGGACCTGCACACCGGCGACCGGTCGGGCTTCGACATGGCGGCGTTCCTGCGCCTGCGGTCCGGGGAGCGCCTCCTCGTCTCGGTCGAGGTGAAGTACGTCGACACGTTCTCGGCCAAGAAGCTCGAGTACAAGGGCTACACCGACTACGTGAACGCGGCGGGGCTGGGTCAGGTGGCCTGCCAAGACATCGTCGCGAACGGTGGCAGTCACTTCCTGCGCTCTGTGCTGCTCACCGATTCACTGCGTCGGCAAGGATTGCGCGGGGGTGGCGAAGTGGACCGCACCCTGGCGGTCGTTCTGGCTCGGAGTGACGACAAGTCGGCTGCGAAAGTCGTTCAGACAATCGCCCGCTACCAGCCCCGGACGCCAGTGGCGTTGTGGAGCCACGAGAACTTCCTCGACGCCTGCGCGGTGCAGCCAGAGTTGACGGAGTGGGCTGCCAGGATGCGCGCGCTACCTGCTCGCCGGCGACCCGTCGGATCGGTAGGCGACTTCTGCGAACACGGTTCGCTTCACCGTAGGGTCTTCAGGCTGTCGTATGAGGCCCCGGTAGGCGGCTGCTCAAATGAGCGACGCCTCCATCATCTCGGTCAGGGTTCGGTCAAGGCCCGGTAAAGAGTGAATCCTGGCTGTGGACAACGGTCCTCATCATCGGCCAAAGCATGTTTGTATGGGTGTGCATCGCTCGGCAGGGAGCGCTGCAGGCAGGGAATCTGGGGAGGGTCAATGGACGCGGTGTCGACCGTGGAGCTGGAGGTGCGCGAGCTCATCCGCCGGAGGGGGATCGATCCGGTCAAGGACATGACGGCTGCCCGGGACATCGTCCACGAGGCCGTGGCGGACTACGACGAGCGCTCGATGTCCGGAGGTCTGCCGCAGCTGCCCGATCTCGCCGATGCGGTCAAGACGATCACGGACGCGGTGGCCGGATTCGGACCCCTGCAGCAGTACCTCGATGACCCTCGGGTCGAGGAGCTGTGGATCAACTCCCCGAGTCAGGTCTTCGTGGCTCGTGACGGCGTCGCGGAGCTGACGAGCACGCTGCTGACCGCGGACGAGGTGAAGGATCTCGTCGAGCGGATGCTGCGCACCAGCGGCCGGCGGGTCGACCTCAGCTCGCCCTTTGTCGATGCCGTCCTCCCTGACGGTTCACGGCTCCACGTCGTCATCCCCGACATCACCAGGGAGCACTGGCTGGTCAACATCAGGAAGTTCGTCGTCAAGGCCGACCGGCTCGAGGACCTGGTCCGCTTGGGGTCGCTCACCCGTCCGGCGGCGCGCTTCCTCGAGGCCGCTGTCGCCGCCGGTCTGAACATCCTGGTCGCCGGAGGAACCCAGGCAGGCAAGACCACCCTCCTCAATTGCCTCAGTTCCGCGATCCCGCCACGGGAGCGCATCGTCACCTGTGAAGAGGTCTTCGAGCTGAAGATCATGCAGAGGGACGTGGCAGCCATGCAGTGCCGGCAGCCGAATCTCGAGGGAACCGGCGAGGTACCCCTCCGACGCCTTGTCAAGGAGGCGCTGCGGATGCGTCCCTCGCGGATCATCGTGGGGGAGGTGCGTCAGGAAGAGAGCCTCGACCTCCTCATCGCGCTCAACTCGGGCCTGCCCGGCATGGCGAGCATCCATGCCAACAGTGCACGCGAGGCCATCACGAAGATGTGCACCCTTCCGCTGCTCGCCGGCGAGAACGTCGGGTCGCGCTTCGTCGTGCCGACCGTCGCCTCCTCCATCGACCTCGTCGTCCACGCTGCGCTGGAGCGGGACGGCACGAGGCGGGTCCGGGAGATCGCCGCCATCCCGGGGCGGGTCGAGGGCGATGTGGTCGAGATGGCGGACATCTTCACCACTCGCGAGGGAGCCCTCACGAGAGCCGACGGGTTCCCGCCGCACCTGGATCGCTTCGAGCGGGCCGGCTTCGACGTCGCAGCCCTGCTCTCCGATCGGGACACCTGATGGGCCTGCTCGTCGGACTGTCCGCCGGGGTGGGCCTCTTCCTCATCTGGTGGTCGTGCTGGGTGCCGGAGGAGACGCCGACGGAGGCGCCGCGACGCGAGACCCTGCGACACCGCCTTAAGGACGAGCTGACCCAGGCGGGCTTCGAGCAGACCGGACCAGGCTCACTCATCGCCGGCTCACTGATGGCTGCCGCACTCACCTGGCTCGTCATCTTCGCCCTGAGCGGCGCGCTCGCAGTCGCCGTCAGCTTCGCCCTGATCGCTGCGTATGCGCCCCTCGCCTTCGTCCGCTTTCGCGCCCGCAAGCGTCGCCGGGCGCTGCGGGAGGTCTGGCCGGACGCGGTCGACAACATCACCTCTGCGGTTCGGGCCGGCATGGCGCTGCCGGAGGCACTTGCCCAGCTCTCGATCCGAGGGCCGGTCGAGCTGAGACCAGCGTTCGCGTCATTCGCAGAGGACTACCGCGCCACCGGACGGTTCGCGCCGAGCCTCGACGCCCTCAAGGAACGGCTCTCCGACCCCGTCGCCGACCGGCTCATCGAGGCCCTGCGCCTTGCTCGGGAGGTCGGGGGTAGCGACCTCGGTGGTCTGCTCCGAACCCTGTCCTCCTTCCTCCGCGAGGACGCCCGCACCAGAGCCGAGCTCGAGACGAGACAGACCTGGACGGTCAACGCTGCCCGCCTCAGCGTGGCCGCCCCCTGGATCGTCCTGGCGATTCTCGCCACCCGCGGTGGTGCCATCGACGCATACGACACCCGCGTCGGCGTCCTGGTCCTGATGGGAGGTGCCGCGATCTGCCTGGCCGCCTACCGGCTCATGATGCGCATCGGGCGTCTCCCGGAGGAACGGCGGGTGCTGAGATGAGCGGTCTCTGGTCCCGACCCGGGGCGCTCGTCGGTCTCGTCGCGGGCCTGGGTCTGCTACTCATCTGGGCCGGGCTGCCGATGCGCCGGCGGATCGGTCTGATGCACCGGGTCGCCCCCTACCTGCGTGACACCCCACGCCCGTCGCGCCTGCTCGCCGTCACTCCCAACGATGCCCGCCTCGCCCACCTGCTCGCTCCGGTCATGGCCGAGATCGGCAGTCGGCTCGACGTCGTCCTCGGCGGCTCCGAGTCCGTCCGGCGGCGGCTTCAGCGCGCGGGGCTGCCCTCTGATGTCGACAAGTTCCGGGCCGAGCAGGTGCTCTGGGGCGTCGCAGGAGGGGTATGCGGCGCTCTCCTCGGTGGACTCGTCATCCTGACCGGTGGGTCACCGGTGCGCGCCCTGCTCTTCATCGGGGTGGGCATGGGCGTCGGGGTGGTCGCACGCGACATGGCCCTCAGCCGCGCGGCGAACCGGCGTGAACAGATCATGCTCGCCGAGTTCCCCACCATCGCAGAGCTCCTCGCCCTGTCGGTCGCTGCTGGTGAGGGCGCCGTCGGATCCCTCGACCGGGTCACCAGGCTGTCCCAGGGCGAGCTGGCAGGGGAGCTCGGGCGGTGCCTCGCCGATGCGCGCGCCGGGGCCAGCCTGCCCAACGCTCTCCAAGGTCTGGCGGATCGCACCGGCCTGGCGAGCCTGAGCAGGTTCGTCGACGGAATCGTGATCGCTGTCGACCGGGGTACACCCCTTGCCGAGGTGCTGCGCGCCCAGGCTCAGGACGTCCGCGAGGAAGGGCGCCGACTCATCATGGAGGCCGGGGGCAAGAAGGAGATCGCGATGATGGCGCCCGTGGTGTTCCTCATCCTGCCGGTAACCATCGTCTTCGCCGCATTCCCAGGCTTCTCGTTCCTCAACTTCACGATCTAGCAAGGGAGCCGGCACACCTCATCAGTCACCAGACCCAAGAACACCGACCGGAGCAGGACTCCACAGACACAGCAATGAAGGCAGGACACCCTCATCATGACCCGTTCCACGACCAGAGCTCTCACCCGCATGCTCACCCACCACCTCCACGACGCGCAGCAGCTCTTGCGGGACCATGTCAATGCGTCCCGGCGGGACAGTGAGCGCGGTGACATCCCCGGCTGGGTGATGGTGGTGCTCATGACGGCCGCGATCGTCGCCGCTGTCTGGGCGTTGGCCGAGCCGGCCCTGACACGACTGTTCAACGACGCCATCGATGAAGTGGCGCGCTGACGCCCATCCTCGCGAGCGCGGCTCCGCGATTGCAGAGTTCGCGATGGTCAGTGGGCTTGTCGTCTTTGTCTTCCTCGCTGTGATGCAGCTGGGGCTGGCGCTGCACGTACGCAACACCTTGACCATGGCCGCCTCCGAGGGGGCTCGCGCAGCGGCCCGCCTCGACGCCTCGCCGGAGACAGGCATCGCTCGCGCCAGGTCGGTCGTCCAGGGATCGCTGTCGCCGCGATTCGCCCAGGACATCACCGCCTCGCAGGCATCGGTGGACGGTGTCCAGGTCATCGTCATCACGATTCGCGCGCCCATCCCGGTGATCGGTCCGATCGGTCCGGACCGAGCCCTCACCGTGACGGGTCGCGCGTTCGAGGAGTCGCAGTGACCGCCAGGGTGTCGCCGGCGATCAGTCGGGGGACCAGTGACGAGCGGGGCAGTGCGGTCGTCGAGTTCGTCTTCCTGACGATCGTCGTCCTCATCCCGCTCATCTACCTCGTCATGACCGTGGGCCGGATCCAGGCGGGGACGTATGCGGTGACCCAGGCGTCGAGGGAGGCCGGACGGGCATTTGTCACGGCGGAGTCCGGCGAGAACGCGCAGGCTCGAGCCGAGGCGGCGGCAGCCATCGCCTTCGCGGACTTCGGGTTCGACGGCCAGATCCAGATCGGGTGCGACGGCATGCCGTGCCTGCGACCCGAGGGACGCGTCACCACCCAGGCTCAGGTGCTCGTACCTCTTCCTCTGGTTCCGGACTTCGCCAGGGCAGTCGTGCCTCTCCAGGTGCCGGTGAGCTCGACGTCGGTCTCCACGGTCGACCGGTTCCGGAGCGTTCCGTGAACTGCCGCCCGCGCGCGCTCCGCGGTTGGCCTTGTCAGGGGCCGCGCGACGAGCAGGGGAGCATGACTCTCCTTGTCATCGGGTGTATGTCGATCGCCGTGCTGCTCATCCTGGGCACCGTGGTGGCTACGACGGCGCAGATCAACAGGGTTCGGCTGCTCGACGTGGCCGATGCGGCCGCGCTGGATGCCGCAGATGCTCTCGACCTACAGGCGTACCGCCTCGGGTTCGACGACACCGTACGGATCAGCAGTGCCACCGTGTGGCAGTCGGCCGAGTCCCATCTCGCCTCCCGCGAACGCCCCGCGCGCATCACGTCATGGCAAATCGAGCAGGGAACCGGGACACCGGACGGGCAGACCGCCGTCGTCGTGATCTCCGGCCAGGTGAGCCTGCCAGTGGTCGGACCCCTGCTCGACGCGGTCGGAGGATCGGTGACCATCACGGTCCGCGGCGACGCCCGCGCAGGTCTCGTCGGCTGAGCAGACAGAGAGTCACCACGTCAACACTGCCCCGCTCCAGCTACCGAGGCACTGCGCCACTCCGCGCGTAGGGACACCCGATCAGTGAGGCCGAGATCGATGGGATGACCTCCGCGCGTTCGAGCGCGCGCTTCAACCCCAACGAATGCGGCCGAGATCGATGGGATCACCTCCGTGCGTTCGAGTGCACGCAGCATCTCACGAGACGCGGCCAAGGGTTACCCACGGGTAGCATTGACGGGGTGAGCACGACCTCAGTTGGCCCTGTCCCCGGACGAGACGTGCCGCTGCGGATCGCGCTGACCTCCTACCGGAGCAAGCCGCACAGCGGCGGTCAAGGCATATATGTCCGACAGCTCGCCCGCGCCCTGACCGATCTCGGCCACGACGTCGAGGTCTTCTCCGGCCAGCCCTATCCCGACCTCTCAGGACTCGAGGCGCTCGAGGACGGCTCGCTGCGGCTGACCGAGGTCCCCAGCCTCGACCTCTACAACGACGCGGACCCCTTCCGCACCCCGGGTCTGCGTGAGTTCCGCAACCTCACCGACGTGCTCGAGTACGCGACGATGTGCACCGCAGGGTTCCCCGAGCCGCGCACCTTCGCCCGACGCGTCACCCCGCGCCTCATCGAACGCCGCCACGAGTTCGACGTCGTACACGACAACCAGACCTTGGCCCCCGCACTGCTCGCGGTCCAGGACGCAGGGCTCCCACTCGTCACGACTCTGCACCACCCGATCTCGGTCGACCGGCGGGTTGCACTGGAGGACGCCACAGGGTGGAAGAAGCTCTCCCAGCGCCGCTGGTACGGCTTCGTGCGGATGCAGGCCCGCACTGCCCGCCGTCTGCCGACCGGCTCGGTCATCACCGTCTCGGAGAACAGCCGGTCTGACGCGATCGCCGACTTCGGGATGCGCGAGGACCAGTTCAACATCGTCCCCGTCGGGGTGGACACGGACGTTTTCGCGCCCCGTGGCCCGCGCATACCCGGTCGTATCGTCTGTCTCGCGAGTGCCGACACCCCCCTGAAGGGTGTCCCTGTGCTCCTGCGCGCGCTCGCCGCTCTCCCCGAGGAGAGTCCCGCTCACCTTGTCGTCGTCTCCAAGCTGACGAAGGGCGGCGCGACCGAGCGAATGGTGCGCGACCTCGGCGTAGGCAACCGCGTGCGGTTCGTCCACGGGCTGACCCAGGAGGAGCTCGCCGAGCTCATCGCCTCCGCCGAGATCGGGTGCGTACCATCTCTTTACGAGGGCTTCTCGTTCCCGGCCATCGAGGCGATGGCCTCCGGCTGCGCGCTTGTCGCCTCCGACGCCGGCGCCCTCCCGGAGGTGGTGGGCCGTGACGGCTCGGCGGGTCTCCTGGCCCGGGCCGGCGACCCCGGTGCGCTCACCGTCGCCCTGGAGAAGCTGCTCGGTGATGCCGACCTGCGGGCCCGTCTCGGTGCCGCGGGCCGGGAGCGCGTGAGCCGCAGATTCAGCTGGCGGGCGGTCGGCGAACAGACCGTCGAGGTGTACCGGGCCGCGGGGGCGCGAAATCTTAGCGAACGCGCAACCTTGGTCAAGCCTTAGACAGCGGAAGCGACGGATTCCGCCGCTTCGTAACCGTTTTCCTCTCACCCCTAGGGGTGAAATTCGATCCATAGGCAATCTGACCTGCATATTTACCCAATCTTGAACTTCTGCTGCATATAGTTACGTCATGCATTCAGTCAGCAGCGCCGCCCGCCTTTGCGGGGTCAGCCCTTCCACACTTCGTGCCTGGGAGCGACGCTACGGAGTCGTCGAGCCCATCCGTACCGAAGGTGGATACCGCGTCTACGACGACGAAGCCCTCCGCCGTCTGACGCGGATGAGTTCGCTCATCGCCTCGGGTTGGTCACCGCGACACGCCGCGGCCTACGTGATGAATGAGGACGGCGACGCCGTCCTCCCGCTCGGCATGACGGAGGAGGAGCCCCCGCCTCCCGTGCCCCCGACCCAGGACGAGGAGGACCAGCACCTCGAGGTCGTTCTGCAGGCTGCGGAGGAGCTCAACGCCCCCCGCGTCTCCGACGAGCTCGACTTCGCCTGGTCGATCCACTCCTTCGACGACCTCATGGACCAGTGGCTCAGCCCGATTCTGAACGCCATCCGCAAGGGTGGGGAGACCGGCCGCCTGTCCCTGGCCGGTGAGCACTTCCTCCGGGCCGGCATCGAGCGGCGTCTCAAGCGGGTGTTCCAGGAGTCCGAGCAGCGGGTCAACGCGACCCCGCGGGTCATCGTCGGCACGCCTCCCGGTGACCACCGGGTGCTCACGGCCCTCGGCTACGCCACCACCCTGCGCCGTGCCGGCTGCGACGTCACCTACCTCGGCTCGGGCCTGGAGCCCAAGGCCTGGCTCGACGCCGTGGCCGAGTCCAGCCCCGACGTCGTGCTGGTTATCGTCCCCGCTGAGGAGGACGCCGCCGGCGCCTCCCGCCTCATCGCCAAGCTCGCCAAGACCAGCCCGGACCTCCCGGTGTATGCGGCCGGCGACGGCGTCGGTCAGGTCACCGGCGACCACGCGACCCTCCTCACCGACGTCATCACCAAGTGTGTCGAGCGGATCACGTCCGAGAACACCGCGACCGTCGGCGCCACCAACAACGGCTCATCCACCTCCCAGGCACACGAGGGGCGCCGCGTCGCCGTCGTCGCCTGACCGGCGCAACGTTCCTCACCCGAATCACCCACCTTCGCGGCCTGCTAGGCAGGTCAGGCCGCGGAGGTGGGTGATTTGCGCTACCCGGGAGTGCACCGGTTTGGGAGAAATGCGACCCCACACCTGAGAATGGGCGCATGCTGACAGTGGACTTCGACCGGTTCCCGGTCGCCCCGGGAGACCGGGTGCTCGATCTGGGTGCCGGCCAGGGGCGCCATACCTATGAGGTGCTCCGCCGGGGCGCCGAGGCCGTTGCGGTCGACCTCAACGACACCGACCTGGAGCAGGTCGAGGTCATGGTCGGGGCGATGGCCCTCGAGGGCGAGATCGCCGAGCCTGCCGCCCCGGTCACCCAACGCGCCGACGCGCTCGACCTGCCCTTCCCGGACGGACACTTCACCCGCGTCATCGCGGCCGAGATCCTCGAACACATCCCGGACGACCAGGGCGCCATCCGCGAGATCGTCCGCGTCACGGCCCCGGGAGGGCTCGTCGCCGTGACCGTCCCGCGCCGGTGGCCGGAGCAGATCTGCTGGGCGCTCTCGGACCAGTACCACGAGGTCGAGGGCGGACACGTCCGCATCTACAAAGCCAGCGAGCTGCGGGCGTCGCTCGAGGCCGCGGGCCTCGAGCACACCGGGACGCACCACGCCCACGCCCTGCACTCGCCCTACTGGTGGCTCAAGTGCGCGGTCGGTGTGGACAACGAGAACGTCGCGACCCGCGCATACCACCGCCTCCTCGTCTGGGACATGATGTCCCGCCCCGCCCTCACCCAGGTGGGCGAGCGGCTGCTCAACCCGGTCCTCGGCAAGAGCGTCGTCATGTACTTCCGCAAGCCGGCCTGACCCGAGTCCATGCTGCCCTCCCACCTCCGCCAGACCGGGGACTTCATCGCCGGCCACCAACTGCCGAGCGGCCAGATCCCCTGGTTCTCAGGTCACTTCGCCGACCCGTGGGACCACGTGGAAGCCGCGATGGCGCTCGGGGTCGTCGGCCGGCAGACCGAGTCCCGGGCCGCGATCTCCTGGCTGGCCGAGACCCAGGCACCGGACGGCTCGTGGCCGATGGAGACCGTGGGCGACCGGGTGACCGAGGCGACCATCGACACCAACCAGTGCGCCTACGTGGCGGTCGGGCTGTGGCACGACTACCTCCTCACCGGGGACACCGACCACCTCGCGCGGCACTGGAGCATGCTCGAGCGGGCCATCGACCTCGTCGTCTCCGCCCAGCTCCCCGGCGGTGCGATCGCCTGGGGCCGCGCGCCCACGGGGGAGTGGTGGGACGAGGGCCTGCTCACGGGCAGCTCGTGCATCGTCCTGTCCCTCGCCAGCGCCCTGGAGATCGCCACGCACCTCGGCCACGACCGACCCGCGTGGGCGGCCGCCCGGACCCGACTCATCCACGCGGTCGAGGACGAGGTCCGGGTCCACTCGCCCGCCTTCATGAGCAAGCCCCGGCACTCGATGGACTGGTTCTACCCGGTGCTCGGGGGAGCCGTGGGGGGCGCCGACGCGCACGCCCTCATCGACCGGCGCTGGGAAGAGTTCGTCGTCCCGGGCTACGGCATCAGGTGCGTCTCCGACCGACCCTGGGCCACGCCAGCGGAGTCCAGTGAGCTCGTCATCGCGCTCGATCTCCTCGGTCGGCGTGACGAGGCGCTGGCCATCCTCGACGACGTCGAGATCCACAGGGACGTCGACGGCGGGTACTGGACCGGCTATGTCTGGCCGGACACCGCGATCTGGCCGGAGGAGAAGACGACCTGGACGGCCGCGGCGGTCGTGCTCGCCACAGACGTCATGCACGCGCTGACCCCCGCCCACGGCCTCTTCCGCGACCTGGCCCGGCCGGCGCATACCGACCTCGCAGTCCCCAGTCCCAGGAGGTGAGTCGGATGGACCCCCGTCTGCGCGAGATCGCCGACCACACCCGCGGCTTCCTGCCCGACGACGAGGCCGATGCCCTGCGCGCCGCGGCCGCCACCGCCCGACCCGGCCTGTGGCTGGAGATCGGCACCTACTGCGCCAAGTCGACCGTCCATCTGGGGTCGGTCGCGCGTGATCGCGGTGCCCATCTCGTCACCCTCGACCACCACCACGGCTCGGAGGAGAACCAGGAGGGCTGGGACTACCACGACTCGAGCCTGGTCGACCCGCACACCGGGCTGCTCGAGACGCTGCCGCACGCCCGGCACGCCATTCACGACGCCGGTCTGGAGCAGACCGTGACGTTGCTCGTCGGCTCCACCCAGCAGGTCGCGCCCTGGTGGACCAGCCCGATCGAGCTGCTCTTCCTCGACGGCAACCACACCGAGGATGTGGCCCAGCACGACTACGCCGCCTTCTCCCGGCACCTGACTCCCGGTGCGCTGCTCCTCGTCCACGACGTCTTCGAGGACCCGCGTGACGGCGGTCGGCCTCCGTGGAACGTCGTCCAGCGGGCGCTCGCATCCGGCGACTTCGTCCAGGAGAGCGTGACCGGGTCGCTACGCGCGCTACGCCGCACCGATGGCGATACCGAGGAGGGGTCGGCGCGCTGACGTAGTCTTGTCAATCGTGGCTGTCGACTTCTCCCAAGAGCTCAAGGACCTCCGCGCAACGATGGACTCGGTGCGCGGGGTGATCGACCTCGCCCGGCTGGAGGCGCAGATCCAGCGCCTGGAGGAGGAAGCAGCGCAGCCCAACCTCTGGGACGACCAGGAGAAGGCACAGCAGGTCACCTCCGACCTCTCCCGCGCCAAGGCGGAGTACGACCGCATCGCCGGCATGGACTCGCGTATCGAGGACCTCGAGGTGCTCGTCGAGATGGCCCAGGAGGCCCACGAGGGCGGCGGCCAGGACGCCGAGGCGACCTTCGCCGAGGCCGAGCGCGAGCTCGAGTCGCTGAAGAAGGCGGTCGGCGAGCTCGAGGTGCGGACCCTGCTCTCCGGTGAGTACGACGAGCGCGCCGCAGTCGTGACCATCCGCGCCGGCGCCGGTGGCGTCGACGCCGCCGACTTCGCCGAGATGCTCATGCGCATGTACCTGCGCTGGGCCGAGCGGCACGGCTACCCGACGAAGGTCCTGGACACCTCGTATGCGGAGGAGGCCGGCCTGAAGTCCGCCACCTTCGAGGTCGACGCGCCTTATGCGTACGGCCACCTCTCCGTCGAGGGCGGCACCCACCGACTCGTCCGGATCAGCCCCTTCGACAACCAGGGCCGCCGGCAGACGTCGTTCGCCGCGGTCGAGGTCATTCCGCTCATCGAGTCGACCGACCACATCGAGATCCCGGAGAACGAGCTGAAGGTCGACGTCTTCCGCTCCAGCGGCCCCGGCGGGCAGTCGGTCAACACGACCGACTCCGCGGTGCGCATGACGCACATCCCCACCGGCATCGTCGTCTCGATGCAGAACGAGAAGTCCCAGATCCAGAACCGCGCTGCCGCCCTACGGGTCATGCAGTCCCGCCTGCTCCTGCTGAAGAAGGCCGAGGAGGCCGCGGCGAAGAAGGAGATGGCCGGGGACGTCAAGGCCAGCTGGGGTGACCAGATGCGGTCCTATGTCCTGCACCCGTACCAGATGGTGAAGGACCTGCGGACCGAGTACGAGGTCGGCAACACCAGCGCCGTCTTCGACGGGGACATCGACGGCTTCATCGAGGCCGGGATCCGCTGGCGGCGTGGTCTGGAACGGACCGCCCAGGAAGAGGCGGCGCGAGCTTGAGATCTGCGATCGAAAGGCACTGGGGGAGCAGCGCATGATCCGCTTCGAGAACGTCACCAAGGTGTACCCGCGAGGGACCCGGCCGGCACTGGACAAGGTCTCACTCGAGATCGAGCGCGGCGAGTTCGCCTTCATCGTCGGCCCGTCCGGCTCGGGGAAGTCGACCATGCTCCGGCTCGTCCTGCGTGAGGAGTCGGCCAACTCCGGCACGGTGCTCGTCGCCGGCCAGGACCTCGGACGCCTGCCGATGCGCAAGATCCCGCGTATGCGTCGGCAGATGGGGGCGGTCTTCCAGGACTTCCGCCTGTTGCCGGGGAAGACCGTGTACCAGAACGTCGCCTACGCCCTACAGGTCATCGGCAAGTCCAGCCTCCAGATCCGCCGCACCGTCCCGGAGACTCTGGAGATGGTCGGGCTCGGCGGGATGGACAAGCGCCTGCCGCACCAGCTCTCCGGCGGTGAGCAGCAGCGGGTCGCCATCGCCCGCGCGGTCGTCAACAAGCCGATGATCCTGCTCGCCGACGAGCCCACGGGCAACCTCGACCCGGCGATCAGCCTCGACATCGTCCGGCTGCTCGAGCGGATCAACCGCACCGGCACGACGATCATCATGGCGACCCACGACGACAGCATCGTCAACGACCTGCGCCGACGCGTCATCGAGCTCAACGAGGGACGCGTCGTGCGCGACGACGAGCACGGCACCTACGTCCCGCAGAGCATGTGACCGGCCCGATCGCTCACGACCACAACGCCTCCAGAGCCCGCCGAGACCGACCTCTCGCTCATCCACCGACCTTCCATCACTCGACCTACCAGCACCCGACGTCACTTCGACCAGAGCGGCTGACCAAGGAACCATGAGCCCACGCTTCCTCCTCCAAGAGATCTGGACCGGCATCCGGCGCAACCTGTCGATGACGGTCTCGGTCGTCCTCGTGACGATGGTCTCGATGTACCTCCTCGGCCTCGGCCTGCTCGCCCAGACCCAGGCCGACACGATGAAGGGGTACTGGTACGACCGGGTGCAGGTCTCGATCTACCTCTGCACCGACACCTCGCTGCGCCCGAACTGCACGAGCGGAGCCGTCACCGAGGAGCAGAAGGAGACCCTCCTCGCCCAGCTGAACGCGCTGCCCGAGGTCCAGCAGGTCTTCTACGAGTCCGAGGAAGAGGCGTACGACCGCTTCCAGGAGCAGTTCCGCAACAGCCCACTGGCGGGGAACATCGAGATCGGCGACATCCCGCAGTCCTTCCGCGTCCAGCTCGAGGACCCGAGCAAGTTCGGCGTCGTGGTCTCGCAGTTCGAGGGTGCTCCAGGGGTGGCCGATATCCAGGACCAGGAGCGGGTGCTCAACCGCTTCTTCACCGTCATCAACTACATCACCCTCTTCTCGGTGCTCCTCGCAGCGCTCATGGTCCTCGCGGCAGTGCTGCTCATGGCGACGACGATCAGACAGGCTGCCTTCGCACGAAGGCGTGAGATCGGGATCATGCGGCTCGTCGGCGCCTCGAACTTCACGATCCGGCTGCCGTTCGTCATCGAGACCGTCATCGCGGCGGTCCTCGGCGCCCTGCTGGCCTTCGGCCTGCTCTTCGCGACGGTGCACTACATCTTCAACCGGTTCCTCAACCGGGTGGTCCTCGACCAGGCCCTCATCGGCGACTCCGACGTGCTCGCCGTGGCCCCCCTGATGTTCGCCGGGGTCGTGGTCCTGGCCGTGCTGACCTCGACCGTCACGCTCTGGCGTTACCTGCGGGTCTGAGGTCGGAGGCGAGCTTCCGGATGCGTCGGCGGACGCATGACTGAACCGCCTGCCCTTGTCCCAGGGTGGGTGCGGGGTTATGCTGCTGGGGATCTTGTGACCCGTGTGACGTCTGTGACGAAGCCAGGGCGCAGGTCTGCAGCACGAGTTCCGCCCCGCACGAGTCCCCTGAGCCGACATCGAGGCAATGACCCGCCACCCTGCACCGTGGATCCTTCGACCGCGCGCGTTCCGACATGCCGCGGTCGTTGCCTGTGCAGCCCTCGTGGCCTCGCTCGGGGTGGCTGTCGCGTCGGCCGCCGACGACCCGCACAAGCGCAAGGCGCAGGTCGACGCCCAGGTCAAGACCCTCACCGGGGACCTGCACGACACCGACGCCCGGCTGCGCGACGCATACCTCGCCCTGCAGGAGACCCAGAGCAAGATCCCGGCCGCTGAGGCGGCCCTTGCGCAGGCTCGCAGCGCCGAGGCGCAGGCGATCGCCGAGGAACAGAAGGCCCGCACAGCCCTCGAAGTAGCACAGGCGAAGGAGGAGCGGGCCCGTGACGACCTGGCCCGCACGACCGAGGCCATTGCCTCCTCACGTGAGGAAGTGGCCCGCTTCGCCGCCCAGATCTACCAGGAGCAGGGCGGCCTCGGAGAGCTCGCCGTCGCGATGCAGGCGACCACCCCGCAGGAGTTCGCGGACCGACTCGCCCTGATGGACACCGTCATGGACGTCCAGCACGGCCAGATCAGCCGACTCAACACCGCCAAGGCGGACCAGGTCGCCCAGGAGGCGCTGCTCGAGGCACTGCGGATCGAGAAGCAGGAGGCGCAGGAGCAGGCGCAGGCCGCGCTGGATCGTGCGGTCGCGGCGCGGGCCCAGGCGGATGCCGCCAAGCGAGCCCTCGACGACCTCGCCGCCCAGCAGCAGGCCCAGGCGGCCGACCTCGAGACCGTCAAGGCCCAGACCCAGTCACGACTCCAGGCGGCCCAGAACGAGCAGGCGGAGCTGGAGGCATACCTCAAGGAGCTGGCCCGCCAGGCACGCCTGAAGGCCGAGCGCGAGGAGCGTGAGCGCCGCGAGCGGGAGGCAGCCGCCCAGCGCGAGCGGGAGGCGAAGGCGGAGCGGGAGCGGCTCGCACGGGAGGCTGCGGAGCGTGCCTCGCGCGGCTCGGGTTCGTCGTCCGGTTCCGGCGGCTCGTCCGGTGGCTCGTCGTCCGGCGGCTCGTCCTCCGGAGGCTCATCGGGTGGCTCGTCCGGTGGATCGTCCGGAGGTGGCTCCTCGTCGTCGGTCCTCACGCGTCCGTGCCCGTCCGGCTGCTGGGTCTCCTCGGAGTTCGGCTGGCGGATGCACCCGATCCTCGGCTACTCGCGGCTCCACGCCGGACGCGACTACGCCGGCAACACGGGCACCCGGATCGTCGCCGCGACCAGCGGCCGCGTCATCTCCGCGAGCTGGACCAGCGGCGGCGGCAACACGCTCATGATCGACCACGGCATGGTGAGGGGCGTCAACCTCGTCACGGTCTACAAGCACCTCAACAGCTTTGCCGTCCGCGGCGGCAGCGTGAGCCGCGGTCAGACCGTCGGTTACCTCGGTAGCACGGGACTGTCCACCGGCCCGCACCTGCACTTCGAGACCTACGAGGACGGCACGCCGGTCGATCCGCGCCGCTGGCTCTGACGGTCGGTCGGTCCGGGCGCGCCAGGTGCGGCCACGGCGAAAGCACAAGCCGGCCGCCCGATGCATCCCCAGCAGTCCGTATGCGGTGAATAGTCGCGCACGTCCGGAGCCACCGAGCAGGTAGCGTTGTCGATCATGGCCAAGGAGCAGGAGCGCAAGCTCATCGCGAGTAACAGGAAGGCCCGTCACGACTACCACATCGAGGACACGGTCGAGGCGGGCCTGGTCCTCATGGGCACGGAGGTGAAGTCCCTACGGATGGGCCGGGCCTCACTCGTCGACGGGTATGCCTCCTTCCGCGGTGACGAGCTGTGGCTCGAGGGCGTCCACATCCCGGAGTACGTCCAGGGCACGTGGACCAACCACACGCCGCGCCGCCGCCGCAAGCTGCTCCTCCACCGCTCCGAGCTGAACAAGCTCGCGCAGAAGACGCGCGAGACGGGACACACGATCGTGCCGCTCTCCATGTACTTCAAGGACGGTCGGGTCAAGGTCGAGCTCGGCGTGGCCAAGGGCAAGAAGCTCCACGACAAGCGCCAGGCGCTTCGCGAGCGGCAGGACCGCCGCGAGGTCGACCGGGCGATGAGTGCTCGATACAAGGGGACCTGAGATGCTGCTCCGTCCTGCTCGACGCCTGGGGAGCCTCCTCGGGCTGATCCTCGGGTTCGCCGTCCTCGTCGCTGTCCCGACGGGCGCGCAGGCGAACGTCACGTTCCCGGTGGTCACCGCAGACCAGGCGCGCTCGTTCAACGTGACTTTCGAGCTCCAGGAGGACGGCTCGGTCATCGTCACCGAGCGGATCGCCTGGGAGTTCCCGAGCGGGGAGCAGCGCCGGGGGATCGAGCGACTCGTGACGACGAACGTCGGCTATCAGGACCGTGACGACGTCTACCGCCGGTACGCGATCAGCGACATCAGCGCGTCCTCGCCGACGGGCGCTCCCAGCGACGTGAACGTCTCGGACTTCGGCAGCACCGTCCGTATCCGCGTCGGGGACCCCAACGTGTTCGTGTCGGGGGTGCAGGAGTACATCGTCTCCTACCGGCTCGCGAAGATCGTCAACGACATCGGGGACGGCACCGCCGAGTTCTACTTCAATCTCATCGCCCCCTCGAACAACAACATCTACCAAGGCATCTCAGCGACGGTGACCGGCCCGGCAGCGGCGACCCGAACCGCCTGCTACTACGGCGAGCTCGGTGCGACGAACGAGTGCACCCACTCGCCGGGGGAGACCGCGACCTTCTCGTCCCCGGACATCGGCCCTGGCCAGGGCGTCACGATCATCGCCTCCTACCCCCGGTCCGCCTTCGGCGACCTCACCCCGGAGCTCGTCGAGTACGACTCCAGCGGTGGCTTCGGGGAGTCGTCCCCCCTCTCCGAGACCTCCCAGAAGGCCATCGGCGGGCTGCTCGTCGGGACCGGCCTTCTGCTCCCCATCGGTGCCGCTGCGCTCATGGGTGTGCTCGTCCACAAGCGCGGTCGCGATGAGTGGTATGCGGGGCTCACCCCCGGTCTGACGCCTGGACACGGCGAGCAGGCCGAGGTCCGCCGCGCCGGCACGCCGACCCCGGTCGTGCAGTTCCACCCGCCCGAGGGTGTCCAGCCGGGTCTGGTCGGCGTGATCCAGGACGAGTCCGCCGATGTCGTCGACGTGTCGGCCACCATCGTGGACCTCGCGGTGCGCGGCTTCCTCCGGATCGAGGAGAAGAAGAAGTCGGGCTTCTTCGGGCGCGACGACTGGGAGCTGACCTGGCTCACTCCTCCGGCCAACGCCAAGCCGCTGCTGCCGTACGAGAACTCGCTCCTCGACGGGCTCTTCCGCCGTGGCTCGCCGATCCGGCTCTCGCAGCTGAAGAACCACTTCAAGCCGACCCTCGACCTCGTCCAGCGTCGCATGTACTCCGAGGTCGTCGACCGCGGCTGGTTCCGTCGGTCACCGGAGTCGGTGCGTCAGATGTGGCAGGGACTCGGCATGACGCTCGTCGTCTTCGGCGTCCTCGGCCTGTTCTTCGGCGGGGGACCGGCGAGCTACTTCCTCAACAACACGGGGCTGCCGTTCCAGCCGTGGTTCATCCTCTGTGGCGGTCTGATCATCGCCGGCATCATCACCGTCATCCTCGGCAGGCGCATGGCCCACCGCACGGCCGACGGAAGCGCCGTGCTGGCTCAGGCCCTGGGCTTCCGTCAGTACATGGAGACCGCTGAGGCCAACCAGATCAAGTGGGAGGAGGCCGAGCAGATCTTCTCGCGGTTCCTGCCCTATGCCATCGTGTTCGGAATCGCCGATAAGTGGGCGGAGACCTTCGAGGAGGTCGCCCGGGCCGCCGCTGCCGCGGGCCACACCGTCACGATGCCGACCTGGTATGTGGGGTCCGGCTCGTTCGGCCAGATGGCGTCGTCGATGGACAGCTTCAACACCGTCGCTGCCGGCACCTTCGCCTCGACCCCGGGATCCTCGGGAGGCTCCGGCTTCAGCAGCGGTGGCGGCTTCTCGGGAGGCGGCGGCGGAGGCTCCTCAGGCGGGTCCTGGTAGCAGGGAAGCGCCCCACGAACGTGTCGTTCGTGGGGCGCTTCTCTCTGTGTGTTCGACGCGTGGCGCGCACGGTGCACGCGCTACCGCGTCGAGATGGTCAGTTGTCGAACGCGTCCTTGACCTTCTCGCCGGCCTGCTTCAGGTCGGACTTGCCCTGCTGAATGCGACCTTCGGCCTCCTTGGCCTCGTCGTCAGTCAGCTTGCCCTGAGCCTCCTTGGCCTTGCCCACGAGGTTGTCCTTGGCGTTCTCGATCTTGTCACCCAGTCCCATGCCGTGCTCCTTCCGTAGAGGGGTGATGCCGTCGCGTCGCGGCGACATCGCTTCACTCGAACTTAAGCGGTGTGCAAGGACGGCGCGGAACGACAGCGGTAGGGGGCGGGTGTCTGAGCCCGGTGACATGCTCAGCCGATGACGAGGATGAGGTCACCGCCCTCGACGTGCTCGTGCTCGCCGATGGCCAGCCGCTCGACGGTGCCGGCCTGCGAGGCGGTGATGTTGGCCTCCATCTTCATCGCCTCGATCGTCGCCACGACGTCGCCGGCGTCCACGCTGTCGCCCTCGGCCACCGTCGGAGTGACGACGCCACCGAAGGGCGCTGCGACGTGGGCCGGGTTGCCCGGCTCGGCCTTCTCCGCCGCCTTGACCTGCACGTCGACGCTGCGGTCCCGGACCTGGACTGGCCGGAACTGGCCGTTGAGGGTGCACATCACCGTGCGCATCCCCTGCCGGTCCGCCTCGCCGATCGAGCTGATCCCGACCAGGAGCCGTTTGCCGGCCTCGATCTCGACCTCGTACTCCTCACCCTGGTCGAGACCGTGGAGGAACTCGCGGGTGCCGAGGACACCGAGGTTGCCGTACTGCTCCCGGGAGGCCTCGAACTCCTTCGTGGGGCCGGGGAAGAGGAGCGCGTTGAGGGTGCGCTGCGGGTCGCTCTCGAGGGCCGCCTCCTGCTCCGCGGTCAGCTCGGTGACCCGCGGCTTCGCCTGGCGTCCTTGCAGGGCCTTGGTGCGGAACGGCTCGGGCCAGCCGCCGGGCGGGTCTCCGAGCTCGCCCTCCAGGAATCCGATGACCGAGTCCGGAATGTCGAACTTCGTCGGGTTCTCCTCGAACTCGTCCGGATCGGCGCCATGACCGACGAGCGCGAGCGCGAGGTCGCCGACGACCTTGCTCGACGGAGTCACCTTGACGAGGTTGCCGAGGATCCGGTTCGCCGCCGCATACATGTTCTCGATGTCCTCGAAGCGGTTGCCGAGCCCGAGGGCGGTCGCCTGCTGGCGCAGGTTGGAGAGCTGCCCACCGGGGATCTCGTGGAAGTAGACCCGGCCGGTGGGGGAGGCCAGGCCGCTCTCGAAGGGGAAGTACAGCTGTCGGGTGGCCTCCCAGTAGGGCTCGAGCGCGAAGACCGACTCGATGTCCAGCCCCGTCGGCCGGTCGGTGTGGTCGGTGGCCGCGACGAGTGCGGAGAGGCTGGGCTGTGAGGTGGTGCCGGCCATCGACGAGCACGCGGCGTCGACGGCGTCCACACCGGCGTCGATCGCTGCGAGCAGGGTGCCGATCTGGCCTCCGGCGGTGTCATGCGTATGCAGGTGCACCGGCAGGTCGAACCTCTCCCGCAGGGCGCTGACCAGCTTGGCCGCGGCAGGCGCCCGCAGTAGGCCGGCCATGTCCTTGATGGCGAGGATGTGCGCGCCGGTGCCGACGATCTGCTCGGCCAGCCGGAGGTAGTAGTCGAGGGTGTAGAGGCGCTCGTCGGGATCGAGGAGGTTGCCCGTGTAGCAGAGGGCGACCTCCGCGACGGCGGTCCCGGTCTCGAGCACCGCCTCGACCGCCGGACGCATCTGCGCGACGTCGTTGAGGGCGTCGAACACGCGGAAGATGTCCACGCCGGTGCGGGCTGCCTCGCGCACGAAGACGTCGGTGACCTTCGTGGGGTAGGGCGTGTAGCCGACCGTGTTGCGTCCGCGCAGGAGCATCTGCAGAGGGATGTTCGGCATCGCCTCGCGCAGGAGCGCGAGCCTCTCCCATGGGTCCTCGGAGAGGAAGCGAAGCGCGACGTCGTAGGTCGCGCCGCCCCAGGCCTCGACTGAGAACAGCTCGGGGGTCAGCCGGGAGACGTGATCGGCGACGTGGAGCAGGTCGCGCGTGCGCATCCGGGTCGCCAGCAGCGACTGGTGGGCATCGCGGAAGGTCGTGTCCGTGACAGGCACGTCGGTCCGCTCACGGAGCCGTCGGGCGAACTCCTCCGGGCCGACTTCGAGGAGCAGGTCCCGGTTGCCCCGCGGCAGGGGAGCGGTGAGATCGAGCTCGGGCAGCTTGTCGCGTGGGCGGACCGGTGCGCGCCCCGGACCGTGCGGCTGGTTGACGGTGACATCGGCGAGGTAGGTCAGCAGCTTCGTGCCGCGATCGGCCGGGACCCGGGCGCGCAGCAGCTCGGGGCGCTGGTCGATGAAGCTCGTCGTCGCGGCGCCGGCCTGGAAGGTCTCGTCGGCCAGTACCGCTTGGAGGAAGCTGATGTTCGTCGAGACGCCACGGATGCGGAACTCCGCCAGGGCGCGCTGCGCGCGTCGGACAGCGATGGGGAAGGTGCGCCCACGACAGGTGAGCTTGACGAGCATCGAGTCGAAGTGGGGGCTGATCTGGGCGCCGACGAAGACCGTGCCGCCGTCCAGACGGACTCCGCTGCCGCCTGCCGAACGGTAGACGGTGATCTGACCCGCGTCCGGGCGGAAGCCGTTCGCTGGGTCCTCCGTGGTGATGCGGCACTGCAGGGCGTAGCCCCGCACGTAGATGTCGTCCTGCGTGATCCCGATGTCCTCGAAGGTCTCGCCGGACGCGATGCGCAGCTGGGCGGCGACGAGGTCGATGTCAGTGACCTCCTCGGTCACCGTGTGCTCGACCTGGATGCGGGGGTTCATCTCGATGAAGACGTACTCGCCATCCTCACCGAGGAGGAACTCGACGGTCCCGGCATTGACGTAGCCGATGCTCTCGGCGAAGCGCACCGCATCCGCACACATCCGGTCGCGGGTGGCCGGATCGAGGTTCGGGGCGGGGGCGATCTCGACGACCTTCTGGTGACGACGCTGGACGGAGCAGTCGCGCTCGAAGAGGTGCAGCACCGTCCCGGTGCCGTCGGCGAGCACCTGGACCTCGATGTGCCGCGGGTTGACGACCGCTTGCTCGAGGTAGAGCGTCGGGTCCCCGAAGGCCGACTCCGCCTCGCGCTGGGCCGCCTCCAGCGACTCCCGCAGCCTGCCGGGGGAGTCGACCCGACGCATACCCCGTCCTCCGCCGCCGGAGACCGCCTTGACGAACACAGGGAAGCCGATCTCCTCGGCCCCCGCCTCGAGGGCGTCCAGGTCTGAGCTGGGCGCCACGCTCCGCAGAGTCGGTATGCGCGCCTCGCGGGCCGCGGCAATGGCCCGCGCCTTGTTGCCGGCCAGGTTGAGCACCTCGGCGCTCGGCCCGACGAAGGTGATGCCGTGCCGCTCGCACTCCTCCGCGAGGAGCGGGTTCTCGGAGAGGAAGCCGTAGCCCGGATAGATCGCGTCGGCGCCGCACTCGAGGGCGACCCGCACGATCTCCTCGTGGTCGAGGTAGGCCCGGACCGGGTGTCCCTCCTCGCCGATACGGTAGGACTCATCCGCCTTCAGCCGGTGCTCGGACGTGCGGTCCTCGTGGGGGAAGACCGCGACGGTCTTCGCTCCCAGCTCGGTGGCTGCGCGGAAGGCACGCACGGCGATCTCGCCTCGGTTGGCGACCAGGACTTTGCTGAACACCCTGCCCACCCTAGGGAATGTGATTGGGTCAGCGCAGCGTTGGACGGCATACTGGATCAGAGCCCACCCATGAGGTTGGGCACCTCCGCTGCCGCGCAGGTCGCGGGCTGGAGGGCGATGCATGACAACTGAACAGCGTGGGAGTAGCCCCCTTCATGGGGGTGATCGGTTTCGACAGTGGTCGGCTGATCAGGGGAAGCGGGTCGAGGACGTACGGTTATCTCGTTAACGCTCCGTGCAAACCAATAGGTGCCGATTCCAAGAGCACCGACTTCGCCCTCGCCGCCTGAGCGAGCCCCGAAGTCCGTTGGCCTAAGTTTGATCTCGGCTTAGTCACCAGCGTCATCTAGAGATCTAGCTGCACCGGCTCGTCGGGGGTCGGTGTGGGACTGCTACTCGACTGGGCCTGTCAGGGAACGTGTGCGCGCGAGCCCTGGGGCCGAGAAAATCCATAGCGCACTGCACCCGGAGAAGCCCTGGTTTCCCGTCATTGGACGCGGGTTCGATTCCCGCCACCTCCACCAATGCGGTCCGCTCCCACGCTGTTCAGTCGTGCACCCCTGCTGCGTTCAAGGGCAATAGCCCACCCTGCGGGTTGTGGATGGCGTCTAGCGAACGGGTCGGCTAGCCGGTGAGTTGGCTCTGCTTGTCCTCGAGAAACTCGGCGACGACCTGGATCGTGCGATCGATGTCCTCCTCCTGGTGTGCAGCGGAGGAGGGCCTGTTGCGGGAGGCGGCGCGGCTCTCGCGTGAGCAGGGTGCGCGGCAGCTCTCGGTGAGAGTCGCTGTCAGTCGAGCCGAGCTTGCGAGAGAGGCTGGCGATCCCAAGGTCTTCGACCAGGCGATCGCCGAGGTGCAGGACGTCATTCGCGATCTGCCGGAAGGATCGTCGTCGTGGGAGGTGAACCGGGGTCGCGAGCTTGCGCAGACCACGTAGGAGAGAAGACCTGGAAGAGGAAGACGTAGAAGAGAAGAAATCCGACAGGAAAGGCACCGAAATGGCAAGCAAAGGGATTCAACCGCACAACATCGCTGTCGCGCCGAGCTCCCGGGCGTACCTCGAGAGGGTCGAGAAGCTCGGCCTCTTGGAAGGCGAGCCGGGAAGGCAGGAGATCAAGAGCAGCGCGCAACCGGTCCTCGAAGCACTCCACCACGTGCTCGGCGGTGGAACGGTGTCGATCACCGTCGAAACCCCTGGGAACGTCACGGTGGTCGAGGATCTCAACACTCTGCTGAAGAAGCCCATGGAAGAGACCCGGAAGCAGCCACCCGGCGATTATCAGATGAACTTCTAGGTGCGCGGCGGCGCTGAGGTATTGCGGCGGACGTTCGGACGCCTCGCCGCTCACCAGCTCGACCGCGAAGCGGATCGCCTCGTCGTGGAGGCCTTGATGGCGGCCGCGCCCGGACCCTGCGGGCTGCTGATGAAGGCCGGCCACGATGCAGGGTTGGACCATGTGGACGCGGTCGACCGCGCCTCCACGTGCTTCCTGGCGTTCTCGGCCTTCAACCTGTCGGACGACCTGTCCGACGGGGACTGCACCTACCTGCCCCCTGCCCAAGCCCCGACGGTCGTCCTGATGCTGGAGTCGCTGTTCACGTCGGCCTTGTGCGAGCTGCGGCTGCCATCCGAGGCGCACGCCAAGGTGATGCGCGATCGCCTCGCCGCCGAGGAGGCACAGGTCCTCGAAGTGACCACGTCGTCCTGGACTGCGGCTCGGCTCCGGCACGTGACGCAGGGCATCGCGGGGCGTCAGTGGGCGGCGTACCTGCGCATCATGTGGACCGGTACACCCCTCGACCACCTCGTGACACGGGTGGCGCTCGAGTTCGGTCGGGTCGGTCTCCTCGCGGATGACATCCGGAGCGACGATCCGCGCTTCTTCACCTTGTCGGCCCTCGATCGCAGGTCCGTCCTCGAGGAGGCACTCGACGGAGTGAGGACTCTCGAGTCCGTCGGAGTGCCGGTCGCACAGGCGATCGCCGCCGAGTTCCTGCCCACCATTGCCGAGGAGCTGGCCAAGGTCTCCGCGTCGCTGGACGCCGACACGTCAGACGCCGACGAAGTGGCCAGCGCGGAGGCTTGACCACCGGCGCCCCGACCACCGGCGCCAGACCTGAGGCGCTCTCCCAAGGAGGCACCGAGGGCGGCACGTCGTGCAAGCATTGCGCTCGTGCCCACACCACCGACGGAGTCGCCGCGGGAGCCGAGCACAGGCCCGTCCCGCCATGGCGACACGCCCCAGAAGATCGGTGATCGAGACCTCGGTCAGTGGCGCACCTGGCTGGGTCGCCTCCTCGTCTGGCTCGCCTGGACGACGGCTGCGGCCGTTGCGCGGTTCATCCACTGGTCGATCGGGCGCATCGCACTCGTCCTCACCCTCGTCATCGGCGGCACTATCGCGGTGGTGCTCACCTATGCCGCCGGGGAGGTGTACGAAGCGGTGGTCGAGGAGGACGGCATAGCGCGACTGGACCAGCCGGTCCTCGACGCCATGGTGGGTATGCGCTCGCCGGGTCTCGATCAGGCCCTCACCTGGTTCACGGATCTGGGGAGCAAGGTCGGGATGTCGATCATCGCCGCGGTCTGCACCCTCGCGATCGCCCTGTGGTGGCGACGTCGCACCCCGGTGATCCTCATGCTCGCCGCGTCAGCCGGGTCGCTGCTCATGACGGTGACCGGCAAGCGGCTCAGTGGAACGGCCAGACCGCCGCACGAGCTCGCGGTGCCGCCCTTCGAGACCTCCCCGTCCTTCCCCTCGGGGCACACCCTCAACGCGACCGTCGTCGTCGGCGTCCTCGCCTATCTCCTCATGCTCCGACTCGCCAGCCGTGCGGCCCGCATCGCCGTCGGAGTCGGCGCCACCGCATTCGCCCTCGCGATGGGACTGTCCCGGGTCTTCCTCGGGCACCACTGGCTCAGCGACGTCGTCGCGGCGTGGCTGTTCGGCCTGGGGTGGCTCACGGTGGTCGTGACCGCCCACCGCCTGATGATCACTCTCGGCCGCGTGAACCCGGTGCTCCCGGTGAGCCGGATGGCCTCGGGAGCACCTGAGCCGAATGGCCCCGGGAGCACCTGACTCGGGGTCCGCGTGAATCCGGTGCTCCCGGCGACCAGACCGGCCACCGGGAGCACCTGGGTCGAGATCTATGCGGTGGCGTCCGAGCCGCCGACGACCGCCCGAGCGGCCTCGAGCCGGGCGACGGGCACCCGGAACGGCGAGCAGGACACATAGTCGAGCTTGCGCTCCTCGAAGAAGTGCACGGACTCCGGATCTCCACCGTGCTCGCCACAGACGCCGACCTTGAGATTGGGCTTGGTCTGGCGGCCCTCATCGGTGCCGATGCGAACCAGTCGGCCGACGCCCTCCTTGTCGATCGTCTCGAAGGGGGAGAACCCGAGGATGCCGGCGTCGAGGTAGCGCGAGAAGAAGCTCGCCTCGACGTCGTCCCGCGAGAAGCCCCACGTCGTCTGGGTGAGGTCGTTCGTGCCGAACGAGAAGAAGTCCGCCGCCTCCGCGATCTGGCCCGCCGTGAGGGCTGCGCGGGGCAGCTCGATCATCGTGCCGACGAGGTGGTCGAGGTGGACCGAGTGCCGCACGCGCACCTCGTGCGCGGCGTGCGCGATCTCCTCCTTGATGTTCCGCAGCTCCTCGACCGCACCGACGAGCGGGACCATGATCTCCGGGTAGGCCGCCTCGCCCTCCTCGGTGACGATCGCGGCGGCCTCGAGGATGGCCTGGGACTGCATCTCGAACAGACCCGGGATGGCGATGCCGAGCCGGACACCGCGCAGACCCAGCATCGGGTTCTCCTCGTGCAGCCGGTTGACCGCCGCGAGCATCCGGGCGTCCTCGTCGACCTCCTCGCCACGGGCCTCCGCGACGGCGACCTTGACGGACAGCTCGGTGATGTCCGGGAGGAACTCGTGCAGCGGCGGGTCGAGCAGGCGGACGGTGACCGGAAGGCCGTCCATCGCGCGGAAGATCTCGATGAAGTCGGCCCGCTGGAGCGGGAGCAGCGCGTCGAGCGCCTTCTGCCGCTCGTCGTCCGTCTTGGCCAGGACGAGCTCCTCGACGAGGTGTCGCCGGTCGCCGAGGAACATGTGCTCGGTCCGGCACAGGCCGATGCCCTCGGCGCCGAAGCGGCGGGCCCGGGCGGCGTCCTCGGCGTTGTCGGCGTTGGCGCGCACCCGCATACGACGACGGGAGTCTGCGATCGTCATGATCCGGTGGACGGCCGCGACGAGCTCGCCGCCCTCCTCCGGGCTGATCTCGCCCTCGAAGTAGCGCACGACGGGGGAGTCGGTCACCGGGACCTCGCCGGCGAAGACCTCACCGCTGGTGCCGTCGATCGAGATGACGTCGCCCTCCTTGACGACGGTCCCGTCGGGGGCTGTGAACTTCCGTCCCTTGATGTCCACGTCGAGGGACTCCGCGCCGCTGACGCACGTGCGGCCCATGCCGCGGGCGACCACGGCCGCGTGCGAGGTCTTGCCGCCGCGACTCGTCAGGATGCCCTTCGCCGCGACCATGCCGTGCAGGTCGTCAGGGTTGGTCTCGCGCCGGACGAGGATGACGGACTTGCCCTCCTCGGCCCACGCCACGGCGGTGGGCGAGTCGAACACCACCTGGCCGACCGCGGCACCCGGTGACGCAGTCATCCCGGTGGCCAGCAGGGTCCGCTCACCGCCGGAGTCGAAGTGCGGGAACATCAGCTGGACGAGCTGTTCACCGGTGACGCGTTCGAGTGCCTCGTCCTCGGTGATCATGCCCTCGTCGAGGAAGTCGTTGGCGAGCCTGAACGCCGCGGCCGCTGTGCGCTTCCCGACCCGGGTCTGCAGCATCCACAGCTTGCCGTCCTCGGTGGTGAACTCGATGTCGCACATGTCGCGGTAGTGGTCCTCGAGCTGCTTCATGATGGCGAGCAGCTCGTCGTAGGACTTCTTGTCGATCTGCTCGAGCTCGGTCAGCGACATGGTGTTGCGGATGCCGGCCACGACGTCCTCGCCCTGGGCGTTCTGCAGGTAGTCGCCGTAGACGCCCTGCTCGCCGGTGGCCGGGTCACGGGTGAAGGCCACGCCGGAGCCGGAGTCCTCGCCCCGGTTGCCGAAGGCCATCGCCTGGACGTTGACGGCCGTCCCGAGGTCAGCGGGTATGCGCTCGCGCCGGCGGTAGAGAACGGCGCGGGGGGCGTTCCAGGACTCGAAGACGGCGACGACCGCGGCCCGCAGCTGCTCGCGCGGGTCCTGCGGGAACGGCGAACCGCTCTCCTGCTCGACGATCTCCTTGTAGCGCTCGGTGAGGGCCTTGAGGTCGTCGGCGTCCAGGCCGAGGTCGTCGGTCGTGCCCTTGGCAGCCTTGGCGGCGTCGATCGCGTCCTCGAAGTGCTCGTCGTCGAGACCGAGCACCGTGCTGCCGAACATGTGGACGAGGCGGCGGTAGGAGTCCCACGCGAAGCGCGGGTTGCCCGTCAGCTCAGCCAGACCCTGGACCGACTCGTCGTTGAGGCCGATGTTGAGGACGGTGTTCATCATGCCGGGCATGGAGAACTTCCCGCCGGAGCGCACGGAGACCAGCAGCGGGTCGTTCTTGTCACCCAGCGTGCGACCCATCGCCTTCTCCAGCGCGGCGACGTGCTCGTCGATCTCGGCGTCGAGGCCGTCGGGGACCCGACCGTCCGCGAGGTATGCGCGGCACGCCTCGGTCGTGATGGTGAACCCTGGCGGGACAGGGATGCCGAGCCTGGTCATCTCGGCCAGGTTCGCCCCCTTGCCGCCCAGCAGGTCCTTCTGGTCCTTGCTGCCTTCGCTGAAGTCGTAGACATAGCGGGTCATCGTCGAGCCCTCCCAGGTCGTGGATGCGATGGGTCATTACGACACAGTGTAGTACTAAGCCAGATCGAGCCGCCACGAGGTCCCGTCGCGCGTGAATCCCAGGCGCTCGTAGTACGGCGCGACCATCCCCGGCGGGGTCCGAACGGTCGAGAATCCTCGGTCCGTGAAGAGCCCGGACTGACGGAAGACGAACTCACCGGGTGTGAAGTCACGATACTTCGGTGTCACGTAGTCGAGCTCGATCTGCGCCACGCCGTCTCCGGCATCGCGCATGATCACGGCCCCGACCGTCTCGTCACCCTGGGCGATGAGGTATGCGGTGCGGTCCTCGCGCGCCGTGATCGTGCCGTCCGGGGTGGTCGCCTCAGGGAAGAAGCGCGGGAAGAACGTCCCGATCTCGTCGCGGTGGGTGCGCACGAAGTGGGCGAGGTAGTTGTCGTCCTCCTCGACCTCGATGACGGCGTACGCCGCCTCGTCGTGGCGCTCCCGGAGGAGCTTGGCGATGAAGTAGAAGTTGATGAGGGCCAGCACGACGTTCATCGCCACCATCGGCCAGACCTCGATGACCGCGTTGAAGAAGACGAGGACGATGCACGCGATGGTGTTGAGGACCCGCAGCCGCAGGACGCGGGCCTGGAGCAGAGAGAAGATCAGCAGGGCTGAGCCGGCCCAGCCGACCGCGTCGATCCAGCCCATCGCTCACACCACCGGGACGATGCGGGCGCCGTCGCCGGACCCGCCGTCGGCCCAGGCCCAGCGCACCGACAGCTTCGCGGTGACGGTGGACTCGCCTGGTGCGAGTGAGAGGCCCCCGGCCATGTCGGCCTCGGCGCGCATCGCATACATCCTCGGCTCCGGACCGCTCACGACGTCGCCGATCCACAGAACCTCCCCGAGGGTCCGCCCGGCGAACCGGGCGTACTCCTCGGCCCTCGCGCGCGCGTCGGCGAAGGCCCGTTCGCGGGCGGTCGTGAGCAGCGGCTCGGGATCCGCGATGGCGAGGTTGATCCCGTCGACGAGAACGGCGTTGCCGCCCCGCTCGACGACTGCGTCCACGAGCGAGCTCACCTGGTCGAGGTCGCGCACCCCGACCCGCAGGGTGTGGAAGCCCGTGAACCCCGTGACGGTCTGGCCCTGGTTGTCGTAGCGCTGGTGGATCCCGGTGGACGTCGTCTGCACGTCCCGGGCCTCGACACCG
>ENA-UOUL01000380-UOUL01000380.1-bioreactor-metagenome-genome-assembly--contig:-NODE-380-length-76713-cov-11.318897_pt1 | contig 76713 bp, 62 predicted proteins | sample MGYA00249838_ERZ747220 | MGnify/ENA primary metagenome ERZ747220 (study PRJEB28778, sample SAMN05720191) | bioreactor metagenome | isolation source: Anaerobic biogas reactor | place: USA:Washington... | reverse complement strand
CAGCGCCCGGCAATCAAGCCTCTCGAAGTCCTCCGGACAGCGAATGGCGCAGGCATAGGCCCCTGCCGCTTCCGCCATCCGGCAGAAATCAACAGGCGGAATCGCAAGTTCGATTTCCTCTCCACCGGCACGTCGAAGGGAATGCTTGATCATCCCGTATGCCCGGTCAACCAAGACCGCGAAAATAACCGGCAGTTTCTGTTCCGCCGCCACAGAAATCTCCAGCCCGTTCATCAAAAAGCAACCATCGCCGGTCAGACAGATTACCGGTGTATTCTTCGCGCCCAGGGCCATTCCGACTGCCGCGCCTATCGCCCAGCCCATGGAAGCAAACCCTACCGACAGGTGATAGTTTTCCGGGTGGTGGTTGAAGAAGTAGTGAATCGACCATGGAACGCTGTTGCTGTTGTCGATCAGAAAACGCGTTTCCGGGGGGAACCGCTGCACGAGCTCACGAATTACTCTCGGTGGCTTTATAGCATGCGAGGAGTCCCGCAAATCGCAACTTTCTGGCTTGCGAACATCAATCCCTTTCGGCACGTAACAGGCAAGCTCCTGTTCTGATGAGACCTCGGCTCTCCGTGGCTTGCCATCCTGCAACAGGATCCGAAGCCGGTCGGTCAGATGCTTGAATACCGTGCCGATGCTTCCGCAGACCTGCCGGTGCGCCATAGGAGATCTCGTAAAGTACTCTCGCGTGCTATGGATGTGGACCAGCTTCCCATTCATCAGAACCGGATCCCATCCTCCGGTGGACCATTCTCCCAGCTCTGTACCTGCAGCCAGTATTAGTCCGACCGATTCATCGGTGAGCGCCCTTCGTGCCGTTTCATGTCCCGCAAAGCCGAATACTCCGCGCGCCAGGGTATGATACGGATTGATGGAGGATTTGCCTCGCTGTGTTGTCACGATGGGGGCGCCGATGAGTTCGGCGAATCGTGTAATCTCGTCAGTCGCGTGCCGACAGTCATGTCCGATCAGCAGCACCACGCGTCGACCGGCTCGTAATGTCATGTGCAGATCTCGACACAGATCGTCCACTGCAGCCGTGTCCAGCTCTGAGACTGGTTGTGCGGCGGCTCTGAAGAGAGTGGGGAAAGCGATATCTCCGCTTTCTGTCGGTGCGCGCAGGATGTCGACCGGTACGCTCAGATGTGCGGGACCTTTCGGTGTGCGCAGTGCCGCGATCAGCGCCGCAGCAAGCTTTCTCTCCAGCTGTTCAGGATGCGTCACCAGAGAGTTGTAACGTGTACAGTGTTCAAACATCCCAATGATGTCGATGGCGTCTGCGGATGATTCCTGGAAAGGACCAAGCCCGAAAGTCGGCAACGGGGTTTGTGGCGTCAGTACAAGCATCGGAACATGGTCAGCGTAGGCGCAGGCAACACCGGTGATCAGGTTGGTGGCCCCAGGCCCGGTCGTGGCACAGCATACACCGATCCTTCCGGTTTCGCGCGCATAACCGTCTGCCATGAACGCGGCGGCTCCTTCATGCCGGGCGAGTACCGAGCGCGGTCCTCCTCTCTTTTCGCTGCGCATGAGGGCATTGTACACGGGTCCTAGAGGACTGCCCGGCACGCTGAAGACATATTCCACGCCAAACTGTTCCAGATATCTGATGAGTACGTCGCTGAGAGTCATATCCATGGGTGGCATTCCTGTGAAATCTGAACTGAAAACCGAACGACGAGCCTTGACAGCGATGTCTGAAGCATGGAGATGATTCACGACGGTCCGCGACAGTTCCGGGTGCTGCTGATTCTGGTAATGGCACATCACCGGGTTTCAGCGAAGTTTCACCATACTAGAATGCCGGACGGAAATTCAAGCCATAGTGGAATTTCGATGTGCGGGAAGCCGGTTGAATGCGCTGAGGTCGCTCAGCGCCTTTCGTTTGCGCCTGATGTTCGTCGGACTTGGAGCAAAGGGCTCTGTTGCGTGCGGGGAGATGGGTCTTGAAAGGAATGCGTAATCGCCGTTTCGTCAGATGCGCCACTCAGCGCCGTAATGGCGTCGAACTCCGCATCTCCGGTCGTCACATCTATCCGGATATAACGGGCACGATCGAGGCCGGCCGCTGCAAGGTCAAAAGTGCTGTCGCCGGAGCCCTCGCCCAGATAAGCGAACGTCACTCCGTCGACAGAAGCGAAGACCGAGTAAGACTCCGGGCCGGCGGTTTCCATGTCTTCCGCATCCACCTCTTCAACACGCAGATCAGCTCCTGGGATATCCCGGATCTCTTCTCCCGCACCCATGTCCACCAACAGCGAGCCGCCTGCTCCGATACGCACGGCATACATATGCCAATTCGAAGGCATCTTTCCGTGAAAAGGCGGGCCTGTCAGGCTTCGTGCACACGAACGCCGTCGATCCATACGCCCACCGCGTGCGAGCGGAAATCGAGGGGATGCCCGTCGAACAGCGCGATGTCCGCGTCCTTGCCCGCCTCCAGCGAGCCCACCCGGTCCTGGATGCCGCAGTGGCGGGCGGGGTTGATGGTGATGGCCTGCAGGGCGTGGAAGGGCTCCATGCCGGACTTGACAGCCAGCGACGCGCATAGCGCCAGGTATTCCTGGGGGATGACCGGCGCGTCGGTGATGATGGACACCTGGCATCCCGCCTTGGCGAGGACGCCCGGGGTCTCGAAGGTCTTGTTGCGCAGCTCGAACTTGGTCGCGTGGGTCAGGGAGGGGCCGATGGCCAGCGGCACGCCTTCCCTCGCCAGGTCCTGCGCGATGAGGTGGCCTTCCGTCACGTGCTCCAGGGTGATTTTAATCCCGAACTCCCGCGCGATGCGAAGGGCGGTGAAGATGTCCTCCGTCGCGTGGGCGTGGGCTTTCAGCGGCATCTCGCCCTGGAGGACGGGCAGCAGCGCCTCCAGTTTCATGTCAAAGGCCGGCAGTTTGCCCTCGTCCCCGCCCGCGGCTTTCTTCTTCGCCGCGTATTCCCGCGCCTTGAACAGGGCTTCCCGCAGTTTGGCGGCGGTGGTCATGCGGCTGGAGTCGCTCTTGTCCCTGTACACGCGCTTGGGGTTCTCGCCGAAGGCGCACTTCATCGATGTCTCCATGCGGACCGCCATCTCTTCCACCCGGTGCCCGACGGTTTTGACGGCCAGGAAGGTGCCGCCCAGCACGTTGGCGCTGCCCGGGCCGGTGTTGACCGTGGTCACGCCGGCCAGCGCGGCCGACAGCAGGGTGGGCTGCAGGGGCTTGAAGCCGTCCACGCCCCGCAGCTGGGGGCTGACGATGTCGTTCATTTCGTTGTAGTCGGCGCCCTCGTAACCGATGCCGTAGCCGTCCATGCCCAGGTGGCTGTGGGCGTCGATGAAGCCGGGATAGGCCCGCATGCCCCTGGCGTCGAACACCTCCGCGCCCTTTGCTGCCAGGTTCCGCCCGATTTTCGCGATCTTGCCGTCCTTCACCAGGATGTCGGCGATTTTTCCCTTTTCATGGATGCCGTCGTGGATTTCCGCGCCTTTGATGATGAGCATGGCAATACCCTCCGTCCTTTATTGATCGTATGTCAATCCCCGGCGCTGCCCGGGCTTTTCTTCCGTTCCTTGCCCTTCTTCCCGATCATGAACCACACCAGCGCCGCCATGTAGACGGCGCACAGCCCGATGGTCAGGAACAGCATGCCCATCGAAGTGGGCGCCAGCCCGACCATGATGAGAATGGGCGCGCCGAAGAGGATGGCCGTGCCGCTGCCCACCACCAGCTGGTCGGCGGCGGGGGTCTTGAACTCCGGGTCGATCTGCCGCAGGGGCAGGATGCCGGAGCTGATGGTGCCGGTCAGCATCCCGAACATCGCCACGAAGCTCTCGTCGGCGAACCCCGGCGTCAGGCGCGGGATGACGTACTTGAGGAAGGCGTAGGTGATCACGCCGCCCAGGACGGCCATCAGCAGGAAGGGGACCCACAGCCCCTTCAGGTCCGAGATGTCGATGGAGGCGATGCCCGCCACGATCATCAGGTCGAAGGCCAGGCCGGAAATGCGGTTGAGCAGGTAGTTGTTCTGGTACTGCCGGGTCATCACGCCGGACTTCCGCAGCCCGCCCAGCAGCGCGCGGGCGCCCATCGCGACCAGGGAGCCGGTGATGAAGTTAAAGCCCCAGAACAGCGGCGCCAGCGTCTTCGCCGCGCCGGGGGACACGGCCGCGATGCCCGCGGTGACGGCGCGGGTAATCAGGAAGGTGACCAGGTAGGCCACCAGAATCAGGGCAATCTGGATGGACAGCCGGTCCACCGATTCGCTCAGCGGCACCTCGTTCGCGTCCTGGAAGGTCTCCGCGACCAGGGAGCCGGACACCGGCTCCGGCGCCTTCGGGCTTTGCCCCCGCCGTTTCAGCACCCGCCGGGTATACCAGATGCCCACCAGGCAGGCGGTCAGGTAGCCGGCTGCCGCCAGGGACAGCCCGAAGGAGCGCCCGCCGATGAAGCCCAGGCTCTCGTAAGTCGAGCCCACGTTGTTGGCCTGCCCCGGCCCCTGCCCGTAGGCCATGGGCAGCAGGATGCCAGAGGCCGGGAACATCCCCGGCATGAAGGTGTAGTACAGGGCGACGGAAATCAGCAGGCCCAGGACGGCCTGGATGAGGTAGGTGGACACGATCAGCGCGCCGGACTTGAAGGCGAACACGCCGCCGACCTCGGTTTTGGTCGTGCGCAGCGACAGCGCGATGAACCCGATGGCGATGCCGTGGTAGGTCACCATCTCCAGCAGCTCCGTCGGCGTCCTGAGCAGCCCGGTCGCCCGCAGGGCCAGCAGGATGAACCCCGCCAGCGCCGCCACCGGCATGAGGCTTTTGCGGATGAAGGAGACCTTGCGGGTCAGCACGTTGGCCAGCAGGAGCAGCAGCGCGATGATGCCGCCCCAGACAAACATATCCCACAGACCCCGGTTTGCGCTTGAAAAGTCCATATCCCTATCCTTTCTGTTCCCGGATGATGCGGTAGGCGTCCCGGTATTTCAGCGCGTTGAACGCGCCGTTCGGGCGGGTCTGGAAACGGCGGCCGTCGGGGGTGGAGAACTGAAGGACGTTCTTGCGGTAAATCTCCAGCCCCGGCAGGGTTTCAAGCGGAAAGGCATACCCGCCGATAGCCAGCGCCCCGCCGGCGAGCGCCATCGTTCCCTCCGCCACCGGGACGAACGCGCCGCCCCGCATTTCCATCAGCGTCTGCCCCCGGTCCTCGACGGCCGGCTGCCCGCCGGGCGCGGCAAGCAGGTCCCGCAGCCGCTCCCTTTGCCAGTCCGCCCAGTCCCGGATGCCGGGAAAGGGCTTGCGGCCCTCGAAAAAGCCGGTGGGCGTGTAGACGGTTTCCATGCCGCATTCCGCGCAGCGGACCCGTTCCCCCTCCCCGGCCAGGGTTCCCTGGGACAGGCACTGCGGGCAGAGGTAGAGCACGTGGTGGATGCCGCCCGCCGGGTTTTTGCCCCGGTAGGGAACCTGCTCCCGCTCCTGCTCAAAGTAGGCGTCCAGGGACAGGAGGCGGGCCAGCAGGCTGTTGACCTCCCCGTCCGTCATCCCGGCCAGTTCCTCAGCGGTGTACACGCCCGCCACGCGGCAGCGGGTCATCCCCCGCCGGATGCCGCGCCCCCAGCGCGGCATCGAGAAGTAGGCGCCCTCAATCCTGGTGACGACCAGCCCCGCCTTGACCGCCCGCAGCAGGGCTCCGGTCGCCGGGGGGATTTCGCCCGTCCTGCCGTCAAAGGTGGTGTTCCCCTCGGCGTACAGGCAGACGTTGCGGCCTTCGCGCAGCCGGCGCAGCATGCCCATCGCGGTGCGGGCGTCCGCGGCTCCCTTTTGCTTGGCGATGCAGCCGAATCCCTTGACAAGAATGAACCGCAGCAGCGGGTTGCGCAGCAGCCCTTCGCCCACGACGAATCCCATCGGCTCGCTGAACACCTGGCCGGTCAGGAAGAAGTCCAGTTCGGTGACGTGGTTGGAAACCACGACGTAGGGAGCCGGCAGGCCCGGCTGCGGGTCGGCGGTTGTATTGAACCGCCGCGAAAAATAGGGGAGCAGCAGCCTCCTCGCCAGGCGGTAGAAAAACTCCTGCCGCCTGCGCGCGCCCGCCCCGCCGGAACGCACCTTCCCCTGCCCTGGCTCAGCCTTCAATCCACTGTCCGCCTTACGACATACTGATGATTTCGCGGGCAGTATACACGCTTTTGACCGTTTTCGCCACCCTTCACGCCCCGCCGTGCCCGGTCATGGCCATCGCGCAGCGCAGCCCGTCCACCGCCGCGGACAGGATGCCGCCCGCGCGGCCCGCGCCCTCGCCCGCCGCATACACCCCGGGCAGGCTGGTTTCAAACCGCGCGCTCCGCACGACCTGCACGGGGCAGGAGGAGCGGGTTTCCACCCCGGTCAGCACGGCGTCCGGCAGGGCGAAACCTTTCAGCCGCCGGTCGAACTGCAGGATGGCTTCCCGGACACCCTCCGCCGCGAAGGCCGGCAGCGCCCGGGAAAGGTCGGCCGGGGTCACGCCGGGCCGGTAGGTGGCTTTCACGCCGCCCAGGGAGGATGTCTTCTGCCCTTTCAGGAAGTCCCCGGCCAGCTGGAAGGGCGCGCGGAAGCCCCCGCCGCCCAGTTCGTAGGCGATTTCCTCATGGCGCCGCTGGAAATCGAAGCCGGCCAGGGGGTGATCGTCCCCGCCGTAGTCTTCCGGCCGGACTTCCACCAATAGCGCGGCGTTGGCGTTTTCCCCGTCCCTCCTGGAATTGCTCATCCCGTTGACGCATACGCCGCCCGGCTCGCCCGCGGCGGGCACGACCCGCCCGCCGGGGCACATGCAGAAAGTATAGGCGCCCCGGCCGTCGCGGAGCCGGACGGCCAGGTGGTACTCCGCGGGGGGCAGCCCTTCGGTTCCCGCGAACCCGCCGTACTGCGCCCGGTCGACCAGCGTCTGGGGATGCTCGATGCGAAGCCCGATGGAAAAGGGCTTGGCCGTCACGGCCAGCCCCAGGGAGGCCATATCGCGGTGCGTGTCCCGGGCGGAGTGCCCGATGGCCAGCGCCAGCGCGCCGCAGGGGATTTCAAGGCGCTGCCCCTCCCGGACCGCGTGGACGCCCGCCAGGCGCCCGCCGTCGAAGACCGGGCGGAGCATCCGGGTGCCGAACAGCACCTGGCCGCCCAGCCGCTCGATTTCTTTTCGGATGGAGGAGACCACCTTCGGCAGGATGTCCGTGCCCACGTGCGGCCGCTGCAGGTACAGGACGCTTTCCGGCGCCCCGTGCTCCGCGAGGGTTTCCAGCACCTCCCGGCACAACGCGTCCTTGATGCCGGTGGTCAGCTTCCCGTCCGAAAAGGTGCCGGCGCCGCCCTCGCCAAACAGCAGGTTGCTCTCCAGGTCCAGCTCCCCGGCCGTCATCAGCCGGTTCACGCTTCGGGCGCGGCGCTCGACCGGCAGCCCGCGCTCCAGCACCACCGGCGCCCTCCCAGCGCGGGCGAGGTACAGCGCGAGGAACAGCCCGCAGGGCCCCAGGCCGGCGACAACCGGGCGCTCCGGCCTGTCCGCTGCTAAAACCTTGAGCCGTTCCGGCGTTTCCGCCCGGCTGATTCCGGGCCGATTGACCCGCGAAAGAAAGGCCTCCTCGTTCCCCCGGAGTTCCAGGTCCAGCGCGTAGACGAGCCGGACCCGCGCCTTGTCCCGCGCGTCGACGCTCCTGCGGCTCACGCGCCAGGACGCCACCTGGCGGGGCGTGAGCCCGGCCAGTTTCAACGCCTGGAGGAAGGGGGCGTCCTCCGGGTGTCCCGGGGGCAGGCGGACGCCGCCGACGCGGATCACCGCCCGGCCTCCGCGCGGCGCTTCTGTGAGGCGGGCGCCTTTCCCGAACTCGCCATGGCTCCGCCTCCTCACTGTTATTCAGCCAGGAAGACTATAGCACCGCGCACCCGCCCGGGCAAGGCGGCGGGCGGTCAGTTGCCCAGCTCGACGCTGATGTCGGTGAACAGCCCCAGCACGTCCTCCAGCCGGGTCGCGGCCTTCTTTGCGCCCGCGCGGTCCAGCACGACGCCGCCCTGGTGCATCATCACCAGCCGGTTGCCAAAGCTGGTCGCGTAGCGCAGGTTGTGCGTGACCATCAGCGCGGTGAGCCGCCGCTCCCGCACCAGCCGGTCGGTGAGTTCCATGATGGTGTCGGCGGTCTTGGGGTCCAGCGCCGCGGTGTGCTCGTCGAGAATCAGAAACTCGATTGGGGTCAGCACGCACATGGCCATGGCTAGCGCCTGCCGCTGCCCGCCCGACAGGCTGCCGGCCCGCTGGTGCAGCATGTCCTCCAGCCCGAGCCCCATCTGGCGCAGTTGCTCCCGGTAACCCTGCACCTTGCGCCGGTCGGTGCCCGGCATCAGGTTCATCCGCTTGAACTTGCTGTCCGCCAAGGACATGTTTTCAAGGAGGGTCATGCCGGCGCAGGTGCCCGCCGCGGGGTTCTGGTGGATGCGGCCGATGCGCCGGAGCCTGCGGTGCTCCGGCCAGGCGGTGATGTCCCGGTCGTCCATCCTGACGTGCCCGCCCTGGGGCAGGATGGTTCCGCAGATGAGGTTGAGCAGCGAGGTCTTGCCCGAGCCGTTGGAGCCGACGATGGACACGAACTGCCCGTCGGGGACGCGCAGGCCGAAGCCGTCGAACAGGCATTTTTCCCGCGCGGTCCCGGGGTTGTAAACCAGCCGGATTTCCTTGAGCTCAAGCATCGGCCGGCGCTCCTTTCCGCTTCCGGTACCCCACGGCTAGGATGGCCAGGAACAGGGCAGCGGTCACCAGCTTCATGTCCCCGGGCAGGAGCCCCAGGGCGATGGCCAGGCTGTAGCAGGCCTTGTAAAGAAGGGCGCCGACGATGGCCTTGGTGGTGGCGCGCATCCTTTCCAGGCGCTGGAAGAGGTTCACGCCGATGATGACCGAAGCCAGGGACAGCACCGTCGCGCCGGTGCCCATGGAGATTTCAAACAGCCGCTGCTGCTGGCACAGCACCGCGCCCGAGAGGGCGACCAGGGCGTTGGCCATCATCAGCCCCAGGATTTTGACGTTGCCGACGTCCCGCCCCAGGGCGGTCACCACCCGGCCGTTGTCCCCGGCCGCGCGAAGCAGGCAGCCCAGGCGCGTCTTGAAGAAGAGGTCCATCAGCGCCTTGACAGCCAGCGCCATCACCACGGCAATCACCAGCGTCGCGGCGCCCTCCGGCAGGGCGGAGACCAGCGCGTTGTTGCGAAACAGCGTCACCTTGTCCCGGGGGATGGAAATCAGGGCGCTGCCGCCCGCGATGCGCAAGTTTACGGAGTACAGCGCCGTCATCACGATGATACCGGAGAACAGCGCCCTGATTTTGAGCTTGACGTGGATGAGCCCGGTCACCAGCCCCGCGGCCGCCCCGGCGGCCAACGCCGCCAGCAGCGCGGCCGCGGGCGGGGCGCCGGAGACGATCAGGGAGGAGCCGACCGCGCCACCCAAAGGAAAGGAGCCGTCCACCGTCAGGTCGGGGAAGTCCAGGATGTGGTAGGTCATCAGGACGCCCAGCGCCATCAGCGCGTAGATGAACCCCTGCTCCAGGGTGGAGGGGAGGGCGTTCTGGAAGCTTTGCAGGGCGAGGGTCATGTCGCTCCTTTCACGGGGGCTTACTGCGGGTTTTCCGCGGTATCCTGGATGCTTCCTTCTATCGCCGCCGGCAGCGCGAGGCCCAGCCGCTGCATCGCGCCGGAGTTGTAATACAGCGCGGAATCCTGCATCACCTCAAAGGGGATGCTCCCTGCCGCTTCGCCCTTCAGGACGCGGGCGGCCATCCGGCCGGTCTGGCGCCCCAGGGCCAGGTAATCGATGCCCACGGCGGCCAGGCAGCCGTTTTTCACCTGTTCGATTTCGCTGCCGTACACGGGCACGCCCGCCGCTTCCGCCTGGTCGAGCACCACGTCCAGGTACTGGACCACGGTGTTGTCCGTCAGCATGCTCAGGCAGTCCGCCCGGGCGAGCAGCCCCGGCAGTGCCAGCGCGACGTCCCCGCCTGCGGTCACGGTGGAGGACACCACCTCGAACCCGAATTCCGGGGCCAGCTGCTCGTACTGCTTCGCCTGCACCTGGCTGTTGACCTCGCCCACCGTGTACAGGAGGCCGAGGGTCCTGGCCTCCGGCTGGAAGGCGCGGATGAGCGCCAGCTGGGCCTTGACGGGGAGCTGGTCGCTGGTGCCCGTCGCGTTGGCGGCGGACAGGCCGTCCGACCCGGCGAGCCCCGCCTCGACGGGCGCCGACACGGCGGAGTAGATGACCGGGATTTTCCCGTCCGCGGTGTTGACCGCCGTCATGGCCATGGGCGTGGCAATCGCGCAGATGAGGTCGTAGCCGTTGTCCACGAACGACGAGGCAATCAGGGCGGTCAGCCCCATGTCCGCCTGCGCGTTGCGGTAGTCGAGGGCGATGCTCTTCCCGTCCTCGAACCCCGCTTCCGCCAGGCCCTGGATGAAGCCCTCCCTGCAGTTGTCCAGCGAGGGGTGGTCGGCGAACTGCGCGATGCCGATGCGCAGGGGCTTTTCCTGCGCCTGCGGCGCCGCCAGCGGGAGGAGGGACAGAACCAGTGCCAGGGCCAGTATGAGTCTCTTTTTCATTGGGGGGCTCCTTTCTTTTCCGGGCGATTATCAATGTCCTTGTGCAATGAAAACGCCCCAAGCATTGCTGCTTGAGGCGGTGCGTCCGCGGTACCACTCAACTTGGCTTAAAAAGCCCACTCGTTCCGCGCGCTGTCACGCGCGACGCCTGGATAACGGGTGCGTGTCCCGTCCGCTCCTACTGGGCGCTGCCGTTCGGGCGGCCCTCGGAAGCCCATTCGCCGGATGCCCTCATGCCGCGTTCCCACCGCTGGCGGCTCTCTTCGTTTCAGGCGGTTCCGGGTACTTCTCTCCCTCGCCGGTTTGCGGGCATCCTAATGCCCCGGGAGCGCGCTGTCAAGCGCCTTCAAATTGACACCCGGGGGCGTCCTTGGTACAATTCCCGCATGTTTTCGCTGATTAAAGGGCTTTTCACCGTACGTGTGGCGCTCGTCCCGCTCCTTGTTTTTTTGCTGTTCGCGGCTGTCCCCGCCGGCAGAGCGGAGGGGTTCAGCATCCTGATGACCTTCGCGGGGGACTGCACCCTGGGCAGCGAGGAATGGCTCAAGGGCACGGAATCCGCCTTCGACCGCTACGTCGAGCGCTTCGGCCCCGGCTACCCCTTCGAAAACTTCAGGGAGTACTTCGCGCAGGACGACCTGACCGTCGTCAACCTGGAGAGCGTCCTGTATGACCTCAAGGACAACAGGACCGCCAAGAACTACAACTTCCGCGGCCCGGTCTCCTTCGCCAAAATCCTGACGGAGGGCAGCGTGGAGGCGGCCTTCCTGGCCAACAACCACATCCTGGACTACGGCCTGCCCGGGTACCACAGCACCGTGAAGGCGCTGGAGGAGTCTGGCGTCGCCTGGTTCGGCAGCACCTCCGCGGGGGAGCGCTCCTACATCTTCGAGAAAAACGGCGTCAAGGTCGGCCTTCTGGGCACCTTCTATTCCTACTGGGGCCGCAAGCCCCTGGATTTCAACCGTACCATGGAAGAGCTGTGGGCGGCGGGCTGCCAGGTGGTCGTCGGCGTCACCCACGACGGCATCGAGTACGCCACCCGGCGCAACTGGCGGCAGGAGGACATGGCGCGCTGGTATATCCGCCGCGGCGCGACGCTGGTGGTCGGCCACCATCCCCACCTGCCCCAGGGCATGGACCTCATGGGGGATGCCAGCGTCCTTTATTCCCTTGGCAACTTCTCCTTCGGTGGCAACAAGGACCTGGATATTTCCCGCCGCCCGGGCGTCCGGGCGGACCGGGCGCTCGTCGCGCGGGTGGAGCTGCGCTTCGACGCGGAGAAAAACTACCTGGGCCACCAGGTGACCCTCGTCCCGGTTTCCCCCTCCGGCACGGCGGAGTTCAACGATTACCGGCCCGTGTTCCTCAGCGGCGAGGAAGCGCTGGACACCCTGCGCCGGGTGCAGGACGATACCCCCTTCCCGCTTTCCCCCTACGTGGAGGGCGTCGGCGCCGTCCAGCCCTTCGTGCCATTCCGGGGGTCGCCTTCCGCCAACCCGGCGCCCGCCGGGAAGTAACCGCCCGCCCCGGGTTTGGCCCGGCCTGCCCGGCACTGGAAGACGACCAAAAAATACAAATCCGGGCGGCTTCCTGAAACGCAAGGGAAATCAAGAAAAATTTGAATGGAGAACCGCCTTTTTCAGGCGGTTTTCCGCTTTCTTTTTTGACCAATTTATGCTATACTGAAAACACTGGCGGCCGCGCCTTCCGGCGCGGCTGACAAGCGAGAAAAGAGGTTGATTATGTCCCGGGAAAACCATCAGGATATCAGCGCGATGACCACGCACGTGGACGCGAAATACGACGAGAAGCAGATTCAGGTGCTTGAAGGCCTGGAGGCCGTCCGCAAGCGGCCGGGCATGTACATCGGCTCCACCGACCAGAACGGCCTGCACCACATGGCCTACGAAATCGTGGACAACGCGATTGACGAGGCCCTGGCCGGCTACTGCACGCATATCCGCGTCGTCCTGCACCCGGACGGCTCCCTGTCCGTGGCGGACGACGGCCGCGGCTTCCCGGTCGGCCTCCATCCCAAGCTCAAGCGGCCGGCGGTGGAGGTTTGCCTGACGGTGCTGCATGCGGGCGGAAAGTTCGGCGGGGACGGATACAAGGTTTCCGGCGGCCTGCACGGTGTGGGGGCCTCCGTGGTCAACGCGCTGTCCCTGAAGATGGAGGTGCTCGTCTACCAGAACGGCCAGGTCTACCAGCAGGAGTACAGCCGCGGCAAGCCGACCTACGACCTGCGGGTCATCGGGCAAGCCGACCGCACCGGCACCACCGTGCGCTTCTGGCCGGACGTCAAGGGGGAAGGCAACCCGGACGGCATTTTCGATCCCGACGCCGCCTTCCGCTTTGAGGTGCTGCAGGGCCGCATGCGCGAGATGGCCTTCTTAAACCGCGGCATCCGCATCGACATCACCGACGAGCGGGTGGAGCCCAATGAGTCGCGCAGCTACCACTTCGAGGGCGGCATCAGCGAGTTCGTCAAGTACATCAACAAGAACCGCACGCCCCTGCACCCCGAGCCCGTCTACATCGAGGGCCTGAAGAACGAGGTCGCGGTGGAAGTCGCGCTGCAGTACAACGACTCCTACCAGGAGAACACCTTCGCCTTCGCCAACAACGTGCGGACCCCCGAGGGCGGCACCCACCTGACCGGCTTTTACGGCGGGCTGACCCGCTCCATCAACGATTATGGCCGAAAATTCAAGATTTTAAAGGACGCCGACGCCAACCTCAAGGGCGAGGACGTCCGCGAGAGCCTGGCCGCGGTGATTTCCGTCAAGCTCAAGGAACCGCAGTTCGAGGGGCAGACCAAGTCCAAGCTTGGCAATTCCGAGGTGCGCGGTATCGTGGAAAGCCTGGTGAATGAGCAGCTCAACGATTTCCTGGAGGAAACTCCCTCGGTGGCCGGCGTCATCCTGGACCGCTGCCTGGGCGCTGCCCGGGCGCGGGAAGCCGCCCGCAAGGCGCGGGAGCTGACCCGGCGCAAGTCCGTGCTGGAGTCTGCCGCCCTGCCGGGCAAGCTGGCGGACTGCTCGGAGCAGGACCCCGCCAAGAGCGAAATCTTCCTGGTGGAGGGCAACTCCGCCGGCGGCTCCGCCAAGTCCGGCCGCGACCGCCACTACCAGGCCATCCTGCCGCTGCGCGGCAAAATCCTCAACGTGGAGAAGACCCGCCTGGACCGCGTGCTGATGAACGAGGAAATCAAGAACATGATTACCGCCTTCGGCTGCGGCATCGGGCAGGACTTCGACCTGACCAAGCTGCGCTACCACCGCATCGTCTGCATGACGGACGCGGACGTGGACGGCGCCCACATCCGGGTGCTGATGCTCACCTTCTTCTACCGCTACATGCGGCCGCTGATTGAAAAGGGCTACGTCTACATCGCCATGCCCCCGCTGTACAAGGTCACCAAGAACAAGGTGGAGCGCTACGTCTACAACGACGACGCGCTGGAGGAACTGCTCAACGAAATCGGCCGGGAGCCCAAGCCGGAAATCCAGCGCTACAAGGGGCTGGGGGAGATGTCCTCCGAGCAGCTGTGGACCACCACCATGAACCCGGAGACCCGCACCATGATGCAGGTCACGGTGGCCGACGCCATCGCGGCGGACGAGACCTTCACCCTTCTGATGGGCGACCAGGTCGAGCCCCGGCGCGAGTTCATCGAGCAGAACTACGACCTGGTCCCCGACCTGGACGTCTGAAGCGATACCAAGAACGAGCAGGCTGAAAGATGAGCGAGATAAAAGACAGGCTGATTCCCACCGAGCTGGAGCACGAGGTCAAACGGTCCTTCATCGCCTATTCCATGGCGGTCATTGTCAACCGGGCGCTGCCGGACGTGCGCGACGGCCTCAAACCCGTCCACCGGCGCATCCTCTACGCGATGAACGAGCTGGGCATGACCAGCGACAAGCCCTACCGCAAAAGCGCCCGCATCGTCGGGGACGTGCTGGGCAAGTACCATCCCCACGGCGAGTCCTCCGTCTACGACGCGATGGTGCGCCTCGCGCAGGATTTCTCCATCCGCTACCTGCTGGTGGACGGCCAGGGCAACTTCGGCTCCGTGGACGGCGACCAGGCCGCCGCCATGCGCTACACCGAGGCGCGTATGAGCAAAATCGCCGCCCACCTCATCGGGGAAATCGACAAGGACACGGTGGATTTCTACCCGAACTTCGACGAGTCCCTGATGCAGCCCGCCGTGCTGCCCAGCCGCTTCCCCAACCTGCTGCTCAACGGCTCCTCGGGCATCGCGGTGGGCATGGCGACCAACGTGCCGCCCCACAACCTGGGCGAGGTCATTTCGGGCACCATCGCGATGATCGACAACCCGGACCTGGACCTGGACGGCCTGATGGAGCACGTCAAGGGGCCGGACTTCCCGACCGGCGCCGTCATCCTGGGCCGCTCCGGCATCCGGGAGGCCTATTTCACCGGCCGCGGCCGCATCGTGGTGCGCGCCAGGACCGAGGTGGAAACGCTGCCCAACGGGCGCAACCGCATCCTAATCACCGAACTGCCCTACATGGTCAACAAGGCGCGGCTGATCACCAAAATTGCCGAGCTGGTGCACGCCAAGCGGCTGGAGGGCATCTCCGACATCCGCGACGAGTCGGACCGCGACGGCATGCGCGTGGTCATCGACCTGAAGCAGCAGGCGCAAAGCAGCGTGGTGCTCAACTACCTGTTCAAGCACACCCAGCTGCAGGAAACCTTCGGCGCCATCATGCTGGCGCTGGTGGACGGCCAGCCGCGGCTGCTCACCCTCCGGGAGATGATCGGGCATTACATCCGTCACCAGGAGGACGTGGTCACCCGCCGCACCCGCTACGATCTGGACAAGTCCCTCGCCCGCGCGCACATCCTGGAGGGTTTGCTCAAGGCGCTGGACAATATCGACGCCATCGTCCACCTCATCCGCTCCTCCAAGGACACGGCCGAGGCCAAGCAGGGCCTGATGGAAAGCTTCGATTTCTCCGACAAGCAGGCCCAGGCCATCCTGGACATGCGCCTGGCCCGGCTGACCAACCTGGAGGCCGACAAGCTGCAGGCCGAGTTTGACGAACTGAACAAGGCCATCGCCTATTTCAACAGCATCCTCTCGGACCACGGCCTGCTCATGCGGGTCATCAAGGAGGAGCTGGCCCTCATCCGCGACCGGTTCTCGGACGCCCGCCGCACGGAGATCTCCGCCGTGGAAGGCGAGATTGACGTGGAGGAGCTCATCACCCGGGACGACATGGTGGTTACCCTGTCCCGCCTGGGCTACGTCAAGCGCCTCGCGCAGTCCACCTACCGTGCCCAGCATCGCGGCGGCAAGGGCGTCACGGCCCAGGGCCTGAAGGACGAGGACGTCACCGAGCAGCTGTACACCGTCCATTCCCACGACGAATTGCTGTTCTTCACCGACCGCGGGCGCGCCTACAGCCTGAAGTGCTATGAAATCCCGGAGGCCGGCCGGTCGGCACGGGGCACGGCCATCGTCAACGTCCTGCCGCTGATGCCCGACGAAAAGGTGACCGGCATGCTTCCCCTGCCCGCCGAGGACCGGGAAGGCCGGTTCCTGCTGATGGCGACGCGCGGCGGGCTGCTGAAGAAAACGCCGCTCGCGGAATACCGCAGCATCCGCCGCTCCGGCATCATCGCCATCCGCCTCCGGGAGGACGACGCGCTGGTCGGCGCCGCGCTGCTGGAGGGCGGCGAGGTGATGCTGGGCACGCGCCTGGGCCGCGCCATCCGCTTTGAGGACGGGCAAATCCGCGCCACCAGCCGCAACAGCATGGGCGTGCGCGGCATCCGCCTGGACAAGGGGGACGAGGTCATCTCCCTGGCGACGCTCGAGGAGGACACGCAGGTTCTCTGCGTCACCGAGCTGGGCTACGGCAAGCGCAGCGACCCGGCGCTCTACCGCACGACGAACCGCGGGGGCAAGGGCATCAAGGCCATGAACCTGACGAAGAAGACCGGCCTGCTGGCGGCGCTACTGATGGTCCGGGACGACGAGGACGTGATGCTTATCACTGACGAAGGCATCATCATCCGCACAGACGCCGGTAAAATCCGCGAGACCGGCCGCTCCGCCCAGGGCGTGCGGCTGATGAATGTGGCGAAGGGCAGCAAAATCGTCGACGTCGCCCGCGCTGAGCCGGAATTGCCGGAGGAAGGCGCGGAGGAAACCTCCGCCGAAGGCGAAAACCTGGGGCCTTTTGAACCGGAGGAGCGCCCGGGCGCGGACCTGGGAGACGGGGAAACGCAGGAAAACGGGTTATGACGGGCTCCCGGCGGTGAAAACAGGGGCGGTCGCCCCTGTTTTTTGTCGCCCGCCCCGATTGCCTTGACCTGGGGCATGATGTAAGATGCGCGTATGACACAAAGGCAGCGCTCCCTCGTCGGGGGCATTTCCATCCTGGGCGTCGCCGGGCTCATCTGCAAGGTGGTCGGCGTCCTCTACCTGATTCCCCTGGCCAACCTGATCGGACCGGAAGGCCTGGGCGTCTACAACCAGGTGTTCCCCTCGTACAACCTCATGCTGACCATCTCCTCCGCCGGCTTGCCCGTGGCGGTCTCCCGCATGGTCGCCAACCGCCTGGCCCGTGGCCAGGTGCGCAATTCCGGCCGGGTCTTCCGCATCTCCCTGGCGCTCCTGGGCGTCCTGGGCCTTGTCAGCACCTTGTTGATGCTGCTGTTCTCCGGCAGCTTTGCCCAGGCGACCGGCACGCTGGAATCGAAGATGGGATTCATGGCCATCGCGCCCAGCCTGCTGCTGGTCTGCGTGATGAGCGCCTTTCGCGGCTATATGCAGGGTCAGCGGCGCATGTGGCCCACCGCCGTCAGCCAGTTGATCGAGCAGGTGGGCAAGGTGGCCGTCGCGCTGCCCCTGGCGCACGCTTTCACGCTGAAAGGCGGCTATGCCTATGGCGTTGCCGGGGCGCTCCTGGGCACCTCCCTGGCCGAGGCGGCCGCCCTGCTGTACATGTACGCGGACTATCTCTTCGTCCGCCCTGGCATCCGCCGCCTGGAAGCACGGGACGAAAGCGTGCCGGAAGGCCGCCGGAGTATTTCGCGGGAACTGCTCTTTACAGCTGTGCCCATCACCATCGGCGCCTGCATCGTGCCCCTGGCCAGCACGGTGGACAGCTTCATGCTCGTCCGCATGATGAAAGCCTACCTGCCCGAGCAGGAGGCGTTGTCCCGCTACGGCATCTACGTAGGGCTGGTCATCTCCCTCATCAACGTGCCCACCGCACTGGCCATGGCGATGTCCAGCAACCTGGTGCCCTCCATTTCCGCGAAGCGCGCCCAGGGCGACGCCCCCGGCATCCGGCGCGACGCAGCGGCCGGTCTCAGGCTGGCTTCGGTCATCGGGCTGCCCTCCTCGGTGGGCATGAGCCTCCTGGCGGAGCCCATCCTCACGCTGCTGTTCCATCGCCGCTACTCGCCGGAGATGCTTCGCCTGGGAGGGCAGCTCTTGTCCGTCAGCGCGATGACTATCGCGGTGTTCACCCTCGTGCAAGCGACCAGCGGCATCCTGCAGGGGCTGTACAGGCAGCGCATCCCCATGTATACGCTGTTCCTCGGCGTGGTCGTCAAAATCATCTTCAACTATTCCGCCGTCCAGTTTCCCGCCGTCAACATTTTCGGCGCGCCTTGGGCGTCCTTGGCCTGCTACCTCATCAGCGGAGGCTTGAACCTGTACTTTGTCGCCCGCCACGCACTGATGAAAATCGACTGGATGGATTTCTTGCTCCGGCCGGCGGCGGCGACGCTGGTGATGGCCGTTCCGGTTTTCGCCCTGTCGCTGTGGCTGTCCGGGCCGCTCCGCCGCAGCTGGCCGGTCATGCTCCTGGTGATGGCGCTGGCGGCGGTTTTGTACTTCGCGGCGGCCTTTAAAATCGGGGCGCTCAAGCGCAGCGACCTGCCCGCGCGCTTCAGGAAGGGGGCTATATGAACCCGATAACCGTCGTTGCGCTGGGGCCCGGCTCTCCGGATTTGCTGACCCTGGGCGCGATGCGGGCGCTCAAGGCTGCGCCCCGGGTGCTGGCGCGCACCGCCCGCCACGCGGTACTCGACTGGCTCAAAGCGGAAGGCCTGCGCTTTGGCTCCCTGGACAGCCTGTACCGGGAAAGCGCGGACTTCGACGCGTTCACGGAGGCCGCTGTCGGCCGGCTGCTCGCGCTGGCGGAGGAAGGCCCGCTGTGCTACACGGTCGCCGACCCGTCTGCGGACGAGACCGTCCGGCTGCTGATCGCCCGCGCGCCGGACGCGGTAACCGTGCTGCCCGGCGTCCCCCTGGCTGCGCCGATGGCGGCGGCATCCGGCGTTTGCCAGCCGCTGACAATGTCCGGCGCCGTCGGCCTCGTCGTCCACAACGCCCAGTTCCCGCTGTGCGTGACCGAATTGAACAGCCGCGCCCTCGCGGGCGAGGTCAAGCTCAAACTGCTGCAGAAATATGGCGAGGGTGCCCGCCTGCTCTTCTTCCCGCCGGGCGAGGAGCCGCGCCGTCAGGGCCTGGACATCTTGCTGGAGGACCTGGACCGCCAGCCGGCTTACGACCACACCGCCGGACTGGTGATTTTTCCCCTTCCCCTGCTGTCGAGAACCCGATTTGACGCCGAGGACCTGCTGGCCATCATGCGCAGTCTGCGCGCGCCGGACGGCTGCCCCTGGGACCGCAAGCAGACCCACCAGAGCCTGGCGCGCTACCTGGTGGAGGAAGCCAACGAGGCGGCGGGCGAGCTGCTGGAGGGTAACTGGGACGGGGCGGCGGAGGAGCTGGGCGACGTCTTTTTGCAACTGGCCTTCCACGCGGTGGTGGGGGAACAGTACGCGACCTTCGGCTGGGAGGACATGCTGGCCGCCATCTGCCTGAAGCTCATCCGGCGGCATCCCCACGTGTTCGGCGACCTGATGCTGGGCACGGCGGAGGAAGTGCTGGTCAACTGGGACAGAATCAAGGAAGCGGAAAAGAAGGCGGGCGGGCTGTCCGGGGAGGTGGACGCAATCCCCCGCAGCCTCGCGCCGCTGACGCGGGCGGAGAAAATCCAGAAGGTCGCCGGCAAGGCTGGGCTGGACTGGGAAGGCGCCCTGGACGCCCTCCAAAAGGTGCCGGAGGAGGCGGCGGAGCTTCATGAGGCGCTGCATGGGGAGGGAGCGGCTGAGGAGGAGCTGGGCGATTTGCTTTTTTCCTGTGTCAACGTCGCGCGCCTGATGGGCGTTTCGGCAGACCAGGCCTTACAAAACGCGGTCGACAAGTTCGCCTCTCGGCTCAAATGGATTGAAAATGCGGTGATTTCAGATAAAAAAAGCCTGAACTTGTTGACAAGCAAGGAAATCGGGGTATACTGGGAACGAAGCAAGGCGGTATCGCTTGACAGGGCTTCAAAAACTCAGATAAACGGGAGGAATGCACATGAATAAAACCGAACTGATCGCCGCCGTGGCAAAGGCAACCGAACTGAAGAAGGTTGACGCCGACAAGGCCGTCAACGCCGTCATCTCCACCATCCAGAAGACCCTGAAGAAGGGCGAGAAGGTTCAGCTCATCGGCTTTGGCACCTTCGAGTCCCGCAAGCGCCCCGCCCGCGTGGCGCGCAACCCGCGCACCGGCGCCGAGATCAAGGTGAAGGCCTCCAAGGCCCCCGCGTTCAAGGCCAGCAAGGCGTTCAAGGATCAGCTGAACTAAGGCGGACGGCCGGATTAGGACGTAAGCCGCCGCGCGTCTGCGCGGCGGCTTTTTGATATCATGGGGGCTTTTGATCGAAGGGCTTCCTGGCTTGGGAGGGATTCCGATGAGGTTGGACAAATTTCTGAAGGTGTCGCGCATCATCAAGCGCAGGACCGTCGCCAAGGAAGCCTGCGACGGCGGGCGCGTCAGCCTGAACGGGCGCGCGGCCAAGGCAGGGGCGGAGGTTCGCGAGGGGGACGTTTTGGAAATCCGCTTCGGAAGCCGCCTGGGGCGCTACGAGGTCGTCCGCCTGCAGGAGACGGTGCGGAAGGACGCCGCCGCGGAGATGTACCGCGTGCTGTCCGAGGACGAATCGGTGCGGGTGGAGCGCAACGGGTAGTGGCGGCCGCCGCCTGCTTCCGGTTAATCAAAACGGTGTGATGGGCGGAATCGCAAAGAAGCGCCGAATCGGCGCTTCTTTGCCTTTTATCTGACGTTTCAGGCTGTTGCCGCAGGAATCCCTTTTGGGGATGTCAGCCTTCCGTGCCCTGGTCTCCCTCCGCCTTGTGACGCTGGGAGCGCCGGCTGCGGGTTTCCGTTTCCGCCGTTTCTGCTTCAGGGCTTTCGGCGGGCTCGCTTTGCGCGTCGCGCGTGAGGCGGTAGGCGCCGTCCTCCCCTTCGGTGGGCGGAACCGCTTCCCCCGGTTCGGCGGGAGCATCCTCCGCCGCTTGGACCGATTCCTCGGCCGGTTTGGGTTTCAGGTACTTTTCGTGCGGCATCTCCACCTTTTCTTCAGCGGAACTGGCCGGCGCGGCTTCCCCTTCCTTTGGGTCGGCGTCCAGGGCCTGCCGGGTTTCGTCCGGCACGGCGGTGTAATCGCGGGTCACGCTGGTCTCAAAGGTGTCGTAGGCGGCGTTGCTCTTGGCTTTCGAGCGGGCGCGCATCTCCGCGCTGACGGCGAGCAGGATGAGCGCGAGCCCGAAGAGGACGCCCAGCGCCAGCGTCAGGATGAACAGCGCGTCGCGCGCCTGGCCTCCCTGCGGGACAAATCCCGCCGGCACGGGGGAATGGGTGACGACCGGCGGAATGGTTTGGATAATCTTGCGCGTCGGCGCGGGCGTCGGCGCGACGTAGCTGATGTTCAGCGGGTTGGACAGGAACTCCACCCGGTTGTTCTGCACGTCCGTCGCGATGGCGGTGAACTGGTACTTGCCCGCCTGGGACAGGCGGAAATCGCGGGTCAGCACGGTGCTTTGCCCAGGCGCCAGTTCCTGGATGGTGTAGATATCGGTGCCCGCGTGGCGGATCAAGATGCTCTTGGCGGCGGTGTTGCTGTCGTTGGTGACGGTCAGGTCGAAGCGGATGTCCCCGGGCAGGGAGGAGATGGTCTCGTTCTGCGCGCTCAGCGTCAGGTTGAGCCGCAGCATCTGCCCTTCCGTATAGGCGGAGACCTTCAGCTCCGGCACCTTCTCTTCCTGGGCGGTCCCGGTGTTGTCCTCCAGCTTCAGGGTGAAGGTGAAGGTCGCCGTCTCGCTGACGATGACCTCTTTCTTCAGCTCCCGGGTCTGCCCGGCGCCAATCTGCAGGTTGGTGAACACCTCGCCCAGTTTGGGGTCGGTCACCGTCACGTTGGAATAGCTGATGTTGCCTGCGTTCTTGATTTCGAGGGTCAGCGTCACCGTTTCCCCGATGTTGACCTGGGTCTTGTCCGCGGTCAGCGTGTAGCTCAGCCGCGGCGTGGCCAGCGGCACCTGCACCGGCTCGACGGTAATCTGCTCCGTCCGCCGCTCGCCTTCCTTGCGGTAGGTGACCAGCGCCGAACTGGTCAGGTCGCCCGTCACGTTGGTCTTGGTGAAGGTCAGTTTGGCGGTCGCGCCGGGGTCCAGGGAGGCGACGGTTTGCGTCCGGGTGGAAACCAGACGGTTCTCCTTGACCTGGATGTTGGTCAGCTTGACGTTCCCCTGGTTGACCAGCTCGTACAGCACGGATACTTCCTTGCCGCGCCGCACCACTTCCGGGGTGATGGTCCGGTTGACCTTCAGCTCCACCTTCTCGCCCGTGTAAGTCAGGTTGGCGGTGGCGGGCAGCGTGTTCTCGACCAGCGCGCCGGCCGCGTCCTGGGTGCTGTAGCGCAGGGAGTAAACCAGTTTGCCCTCGTCCAGCTGGGCCTGGGTCACCATGTACTGGCCCTGCCAGGGATAGGTCTCCCCCGGGGCGAGCCGCAGCAGCATGCCGCCGTCGCCGAAGGAATTGACCGGCTTGCCGTCCGGGTCGTACAGGGACAGGGGGGTCGCGATCTCCGCCGTGCTGGCATTGGACACCCGGGCGGACACGGTCACCGTGCCCGGTGCGGTCAGGCTGGCGGGCTCAACGCTCAGCTCGATGCCCAGCCCGTCCGGCGCACTCTGCGCACCCGCGCTGAAATGGGGGAGGAGCAGGCATATCATGATAATCAGGAGAAGGAAAACGCGGCTCCTCTGGCTGTTCTGGGCATGATTCACGCCCGTCCCTCCTTCCGGCGCGCGGGGCGCGCTGTGGCTGGAATCAGTTGTTTGTGCCATTTTACTCCACGGTGCTTGGAGTGTCAAGCAACGCAAGGCGAAACGGGCCTTTCGCCGGGCCGGCCTTCGGGGCCTGACGCCTTTGTTGGCGGCCTGTGCCGCCTGTGATATAATCGCGCCGGGCATACGCCCGGAGGGATTTGCCATCAGCAGGTTGTTCGATCGGCCCCCGGACGGGGGGCAGGAGGAATACAGCCCGGAACCGCCGCAGGGCGGCCGCCGGTCGCTGTTCAAGCGCCGCACGCGCAAACCCAGCTTTGTCCTGGCTGTCGTCATCAACGGCTTCAGGCTGCTGTTGCTGTGCCTGCTCATCGCCGCGCTTTCCGGCGTGGGCGCCCTGGTGGGCATCGCGCGCACCTACGTGGACACCGCCCCGGTGCTGGACATCGCCAAGATTGACGACCAGGCGCAGACCAGCTTCTTCTACGACCGGGATGAAAACCTCATCACAGACTATAAAGGCACGGAAAACCGCATCATGGTATCCATCGATTCCATGCCCCACCGGCTGCGGAACGCCTTCGTCGCCGCGGAGGACGTGCGCTTCTACACACATGGCGGCGTCGACCTGAAGCGCATCGTCGGCGCCTTCGTCACCAACTTCGTTTCCGGCTCCCAGCAGGGCGGCTCCACCATCACCCAGCAGCTCATCAAGAACACCCTGCTGTCTTCCGAGCAAAGTTACAAGCGGAAAATCCAGGAAGCCTACCTGGCCATGCAGCTGGAAGCCGGCTATTCCAAGGACGAAATCCTGGAAAGCTACCTCAACACCATTTACCTTGGGGAAAACTATTACGGCGTCAAGGTCGCCGCGACGGGTTATTTCGGCAAGGAATTGAATCAGCTCACCCTCAGGGAGTGCGCGATGCTGGCCGGGATGACGACCAACCCCTACTATTACAACATCCGCCGCAACCTCTACACCCGCCAGGCCGACGGGACGGACTACCTGGCTCGCACCAACAACCGCACGGACTACGTGCTGCGGGTCATGTACGAAAACCAGATGATCACCCACAAGGAGTTCACCGAGGCGCAAAACCCGGCCACGGCGCAGGTCCTGCGGGAGGACCCGGAGTCCAAAAACCTCTACCCCTACGTCCACTACGTCGAATACGCCGTCAGGGACGCCGTGCAGGTGCTGCTGGGCATCAACAGGCTGGAGAACACCGCCGCCAACCGCGCCCGGATGGAGACGGAACTGAGGACCGGCGGGTACAAGGTCTACCTGGCGCTGGATACCAAAATCCAGACAACACTGGAAGACACCCTGTACAGCTACGACGATTACCCCCGCCTGCGCGACCCGGGCACGGAGGTCTACCGCTCCCGCAACCGCGACGGCACCTATACCGACGTCCAGCAGCCCCAGGCCGCGGCCTGCGTGGTGGACTACCGCACCGGGGAACTGATGGCCATCGTGGGCAGCCGCACGCCCCCCGCCACCCGGAAGACCTTAAACCGCGCCGTGGACATGAACATGCCCGTGGGCTCCTCCATCAAGCCGCTGGGGGTCTACGCGCCGGCCATCGACATGGGCATGGGCGCGGGCTCCATCGCCTACAACCTGCCGCTGCCCATCCCCGGCTGGCGGGGCAACGACGGGAAGGACTCCTGGCCGGAGAATTACGGCGGCAGCCGCTACCGGGGTCCGGAGACCTTCCGGACGGCCATGGTCCAGTCCGACAACACCGCCGCCGCTTCCGTCCTGATGAACAACGTGGGCGTGGAGCGCTCGGTGGACTACCTGCGCCGCCTGGGCGTCGCCGACGGGCACATCAACCCGACGCCTTTCGGCGTGTCCCTGGGCTCATCAGGCATCACCCCGATGGAGATGGCCGTCGCCTTCGGCGTCCTGGCCAACGGCGGCGTATACCAGCAGCCCGTCAGCATCCTTGGCATCCTGGACAGCGGGGGCAAGGTCATCTACGACGCCCACCAGAGCCAGGCGCGGCGCGAGGTGTTCAAGCCCTCCACCGCCTGGCTGACCGTCGACATCTTGAAGGACGTCGTCTCCAAGGGAACCGGCCGCGCGGCGCGCATCACCGGGCAGACGGTCGCGGGGAAAACCGGCACCAATTCCGACCAGAAGGGCGTCTTTTTCGCGGGGATGACCGGCTATTATTCCGCCGCCGTCTGGATCGGGCATGACAATTACAAGGCACTTTCCAGCAAGACGACCGGCGGCAACTCGGCCGCCAGGCTCTGGCAGGTTTTCATGGAGCGCATCCACAAGGAAAAAGGCCTGCCCGACCGGGACATCCTGCAGGGCGGCGCGGAGAATTACGGCCTTGTCCGGGTGACCACCTGCGCCGTGTCCGGCCAGCTGGCGACGGAGGCCTGCAGCCAGGACGCGATGGGCTACGGCACCGTGACGGACTATTTCGCCCGGGACGCCGTGCCGCAGGTCTCCTGCCAGATGCACTACCGGCGCACGGTCTGCACCGTCAGCAACATGCTGGCCGGGCCCTACTGCCCGCCGGAATCGCTTGCTGAGCGCGGGTTGGTGGTGCTGCCGCTGGGCCACCCGCTGGAGCGGTTCGCCGGCACCGGGTATTCCGACGTGCTGGCGGAATACCTGGGTTCCTACGCAACCATCCGCTTCACCGACAGCCAGAGCGCCAACGCTGCTTTGCTGGACGCCAGGACCTGCGCGGTCCATCAGCATCCGGGCGGGACGGACCAGGGCATCCTTGCCAATACCCTGCTTCCGGACGCCAATAACCTGATGGTGCAGGCTTCCAATCAGCTGGCCGCCCTGCTGCCAGGCAGCCCGCAGCACGCGATGCTGCAAAACGCCATCAATCAGCTCAACGCCGTCATTGCCGGCCAACCCACCCTGGAGCAGCTGGCCAGCGCCATGGGGCAATTGACCCAGGCGATGGCAGCCGCCCAGTAAAAGCGAAACATCCCGCGGTTCCGCCTGCCCATGGATGGGCAGGCGCGTTTTTTTCAGCGGTTGCCAGCCGGAAGGCGCTGTGGCAATATAGGGGCTGTTTTCACGCGGCGCATCGGCGCCGACATTTCGTCAAAGCGGGTGGCTATGGGCAAATTCCGGCGGACCTTCATCGGGGACAGGGCCTTTTACCGTTCGGTGCGCCTCATCGTCGTCCCGGTCATCATCCAGCACAGCGTCACCAATTTTGTCAGCCTTCTGGACAACATCATGGTCGGCCAGCTGGGGACGGCGCAGATGTCCGGCGTCGCCATCACCAACCAGCTGCTGTTCGTATTCGCGCTGTGCATCTTCGGCGGCCTGTCCGGCCCGGGCATCTTCACCGCGCAGTACTACGGCGCGGGGGACATGGAAGGGCTGCGGGACACCTTCCGCGTCAAGCTCTGGTTTGTCGGCGCCATTACGCTGCTGACCGGCGCCGCCCTCATCATCTGGCACTCTCCGCTCATCCGCCTCTTCCTGACCGGCCAGGGCGACCCCGCCCAGGCAGAGCGGATGCTGGGCTTCGGGGAGGAATACCTGGCCTGGATGCTGCCGGGCCTGATTCCCTTCGCGCTGTCGATGAGTTACGCGACCACGCTGCGCGAGTCCGGGGAGGCGGTGCTGCCCATGAAGGCGGGCATCGCCGCGGTACTGACCAACCTGGTGGGGAACTGGCTGCTGATCTTCGGGAACCTGGGCTTCCCCGCCCTGGGCGTGAAGGGGGCGGCGATTGCAACGGTCGCCTCCCGCTTTGTGGAATTGGGCGTATTGATGGGCACCGTTGCCCGGACCGGGCGCTTTTCCTACCTCCACCACGTGTACAGGCGCCTGCGCGTCCCGCGGGAACTGCTTCTGAGCGTGGCGCGCCGCGGCGCGCCGCTGTTCCTCAACGAGGTGCTCTGGTCCCTGGGCATGACCGCGCTGACCCAGGCTTATTCGGTCCGCGCCCTGCTGGTGCTTTCCGCGCTCAACATCTCCACCACCGTCACCAACCTCTTCAACGTCTTTTTCTTCGGCATGGGTAACGCCGTGGCGGTGCTCATCGGCCATTCACTGGGGGCGGGCAAGCTCAGGAAAGCGGAGGACGAGGTCTGGAAGCTGTTCTTCCTCTCCTTCGCCATGTGCGTCGTCATCGGCGGGCTGATGGCGGCCTTCTCCCCGCTGTTCCCCGAGCTGTACAACATCGAGCAGGAAGCCCGTGCCCTGGCGTCCCGCTTCATCCTCATCAGCGCCGTGCTGATGCCTTTCCACGCGGTGTCCCATGCCAGCTACTTCACCCTGCGCTCCGGCGGCTCCACCGTGCTCACCTTCCTGTTTGACAGCGCTTTCACCTGGCTGCTGCTCATCCCGGCGACCTGGGCGCTGGTGCACTGGACCGACCTGGCCATCCTGCCCGTTTACCTGCTCAGCCAGTCCCTGAACGTCGTCAAGACGGCCATCGGCATCGCCCTGGTGCGCTCGGGGGTGTGGCGCCGGAACATCGTCGCCGCCGGGGAGGCCGCTGCGTCCCTGCAGGATTGAGTTTTCTTTACAGCCGCTGCTATGGAACGCGGCAGGCGGTTTATTAATAGAACCACGTTTCACTTGAATCTTTGCGGGCCTTTCCATATAATTCTCGGAGAGTCTGAATCAGAAGCCCGGCGCGGGTAGAATCCCGGATAATATCGGTACCAGCAGTGAACAGGTCATCCTCTGCCGGCGCGGAAATGGGCGCAGCGCTTTATCGGAACTGTAGCATTGGATAGGAGCCACCGATGGTAAAAGACGCACCGGTTGTGCAGGCAAAGGGCATCAGCAAGTCGTTCAGCGGTGTTTTTGTTCTGAAGCACGTGGATTTTGATATCCGCCCGGGCGAGGTGCACGCCCTGGTCGGGGAAAACGGCGCGGGCAAATCGACCCTGATGAAAATCATCAGCGGCGTTTACCAGCCCACCGAAGGCCAGCTGCTGCTGGACGGGAAGCCGGTCCGCTTCAGGGACCCGCATCACGCGCGCGAGGCGGGCATCGCGCTGATTCACCAGGAGCCCCTGACCTTCCAGGACTTGAACGTTGCGGAAAACCTGTACCTCGGGCATACGCGCTCCAACGGGAAGCCGGTCATCAACTGGCGGGAGCTGCACAAAAAAACTGACGAGCTGCTCAACTCGCTCAACGTGCGGATCCGTTCCAGGGATTCCGTCCGCGGCATGAGCATCGCCGACCAGCAAATGGTAGAAATCGCCTGCGCCCTCTCCCAGAACGCGCGCGTCATCATCATGGACGAGCCGACCGCGGCGCTGTCGCACGGCGAGGTGAAAACCCTGTTCAAGACGATTTCACGCCTGAAGGAACAGGGCAAAGCGATTGTGTTCATCGGGCACCGGCTGGAAGAAATCATGCAGATCGCCGACCGCCTCACCGTGCTGCGGGACGGGGAGCGCGTCAGCGAGCGGATGGTGGGCGAGATTACCCAGGACGATATCGTCCGGATGATGGTGGGGCGCTCCTTCAAGGAACTGATTGTCAAGGAAAACGTCCCCGGGGACGTCCTCGCGCTGGAAACGAGGAACCTCACGTATCCGGGGAAGTACTACGACGTCAGCCTGAAGCTCCACAAAGGGGAAATCGTCGGAATGTCCGGCCTGGTCGGGGCGGGCCGGAGCGAATTCGCCTCCGCGGTTTTCGGGGTCGAGCCCGCGCAATCCGGCGAGATTTGGGTCAAGGGTGAAAAGGTCCGGATTCATAATCCGGTGGACGCGATGCGGCACGGCATCGCGATGGTTTCGGAAGACCGTTCGAGGACGGGGCTGCTGACGGCGTTCAGCATCCGCTTCAACATGACCTTCGCCATCCTGAAGCGCGTCGCGTCGCGGGCCGGGTTCATCAGGCGAAAGGCGGAAGCGCCGCTTGTCCAGCAGTACACCGATTACCTCAGCGTCCGGATGCGCGACCCGGAGCAGACGGTCAAGGAGCTCTCAGGCGGCAACCAGCAAAAGGTGTTCATCGCGAAATGGCTGCTGACCGAGTCCGACATCCTGATCCTGGATGAGCCGACGCGCGGCATCGACATCGGCGCCAAGATGGAGATTTACCGGCTGATCAGCGATTTGGCCAAGCAAGGGAAAGCGGTGCTGATGATTTCTTCCGAGTTGCCGGAGATTCTGCAGCTTTCAGACCGCGTCTACGTCATGTGCGAGGGGCACGTGACCGCGGAACTGACGAGGCAGGATATGACCAGCGAAAAAATCATGGCAGCCGCTTCCACGATTCAAGGCAGGAGCGCCGGGGAATGAAAGAAGCGAGACGGTTTGTCACCCAGAACGTCAAGGAATTTGTGACGCTGGCCTTTATCCTGCTGATTTACCTCGTCGCCGGCGTGCTGCGCCCCGAGGTGCTTTCCGGCGGCCGGATGGCGGGCGTCGTCAACAGCGTCCTGTTGTGGACGCCGCTGAACCTGACGATGGCGCTTGGCATGATGATGGTCGTCATCATGCGGGGAATCGACCTGAGCATCGGCTCAAACGTCGCCCTCAGCGCGATGGTCGCCGGCATCCTCTTCCGCGACCACGGCGCGTCGCTTTGGCAGGGAATCGTTGTCGCCGTGGCGGTGGGCGCCGCGTGCGGCATGATCAACGGGTTTTTGATCGCATACCTCAGGATACCGCCCATCATCGTAACCCTGGGCACCATGAATGCCTACCGGGGGCTTACGTTTATCATCTCCCAGGGCAAGCAGGTGACGGGGTATGAGCTGCCGCCGGGCACGACCGATTTCGTTGCGGAAGGCGTGCGCCTGGGTGGGGTCCTGATTCCCTGGCTGGTCGTCATCTCCCTGCTGCTTGCGCTGGTCTTTTACCTGATTCTAAAGTACACGCACTTCGGGCGCGAGGTGTACGCCGTCGGCTCCAACAGGGAGGCCGCCTACCTGCGCGGCATCAATTGCAAGAAGACGGAGTTCCTGGTGTTCACAATCGTCGGGGCGCTCTGCGGCATCACCGCGATGATGTCTGCTTCCCGCTTCGGCTATATCAATCCCAGCAACACGGGCAAGGGCCTCGAGTTTGTGGTCATTTCCGCCACGATTATCGGGGGCGTGAGTGTTAACGGCGGGAAGGGGACCGTGGTGGGCGTCCTGCTGGGATGCCTGCTGCTGGGCACGGTCAATACGATGATTGCGAACGTCGGCATCCCGGGGACGGTTCAGCTCTTCACCTACGGCTTGATCATCGTAACCGCCCTCCTCGTGGACCGCATCGTCCTTTCCCTCGATTCGAAGCGCCGCATGGCACAGCAGGTGGCGGGAAAGGAGGCGCTGCGGTGAAGGGGTTGGACGGGCGCTCCAAACGGGGCAAATTGAGCGCGGTGTTCTCAAGGCGGGAGTGGGTTCCCTTCGGATTGCTGCTCGCCACGCTCATCGTGAGCGCGTCTCTTTCCGAGAGTTTCCGCGACCTCGCGTATCTTTTAAGGACCACGACCCGCTACATGGAACTGGGGATGACGGCGCTGACGATGACGCTGATCGTGTCTGCGGGCATGATCGACCTTTCCGTCCCCGCGACCATGTGCTGCTCGGCGACGGTCGCCGCGCTGGCCTTTCACGCCGGATTGCCCATGGAGGCGGCCATTCCGCTGGGGCTGTTGACCGGCCTGGCCTGCGGCGCCGTCAACGGGCTTTTGATCGCGTACCTGAACCTGCCCTCGATGATCGTGACCATCGGCACGATGAGCGTGTTCCGCGGGATTTCGCAGATTTTCATCGGCGACAAGAGCCTGGGGAAATTCCCTGAATGGTTCAACAGCATCGAGAAGATCCCCGTTTTCATGATCGGGAAGGCGCGCTTCGGCGTCACGATTCTGGCCTTTATCCTCCTCGCCTTTGCCTTTTACCTGGTCCTGCACAAAACCGGCTTTGGCCGCAAGGTGCTTGCCGTGGGGGCCAACGAGCAGGCGGCGATTTTCAGCTCCGTCAATACGCGGCGGGTCAAACTGCAGCTGTTTCTGCTCTCCGGGTTCGTTTCGGGAATCGCCGGCCTGCTGACGATGTCTCGGCTGCTCCTGGTGCGGTATGATATGAACCTGAACTCCGAAATTGACGTGGTGGCGATGGTGCTGCTGGGCGGCGCGGAAATTAGCGGGGGAAACGGGAGCATTATCGGCACGTTCATCGCGGTTCTGCTCGTCATCGTATTGAAAACCGGGCTGATTGTCGCCAACGTCACGTCCGACGCGCAGATGTTCATGATGGGGTTGATTTTGTTGCTTTCGATCATTATTCCCAACATCGGCAAGCTGGTCCAGGGCTTCAGGGACCGCTGAGCCCGGGCACGGGGGAGAAACGGCATCCAATCGGCTCAAACCGGCTGGTCCGGTGAGTAATAAACAAACCTGAAAGGGAGGAAAAGCATGAAGAGGAACCGTATCCTGGCGATTGCGCTGGCTGCGCTGATGCTCGTAACCTGCTGCGGGCTGGTCGCGACCGTGTCCGCCGAGGAGGGCAAGATCAAGATCTACTTCATCCCGAAGAACCTCGGCAACCCGTACTTCGAAGCCTTGAGCTCCGGGTTCAAGGACGCCATCGCGGAGCTTGGCGAAGACAAGTACGAGTACATCTTCACCGGCCCGGCCACCGCGGAGGCCACCAGCCAGATCGAGTACGTCGAAGCGGCCGTGCAGAACGACGCGGACGCGATCTTTATCGCGGCGAACTCCAACGATGCGCTCAACGGCACCTTTGACGACGCGCGCGACGCGGGCGTGCCGATCTACCTCATCAACCAGGACATCCCCGGCAGCGAGAGCCACCGCGACGCGGCCATCATGCCCGTGGACTTCAGCACCATCGGCAAGGCGCAGATCAAGCTGATGGCGGAGCAGATCGGCTATGAGGGCGAGTTCGCCATCCTGTCCGCCACCACCGACGCGCCCGACCAGAACACCTGGATTGAGCTGATGAAGGAAGTGCTGGCGAACGACGAAGCCTACTCGAAGATGACGCTCGTCGAAGTCGTCTACGGGGACGACCAGCCGGAGAAATCCACCATCGAGATGGAAGCGCTCATCACGAAGTACCCGAACCTGAAGGGCGTCATCGCCCCGACCACGGTCGGCATCGCGGCGGCCTGCAAGGTGGTCCAGACCCGGGGCCTGGCGGAAAAAATCCGCGTGACCGGCCTTGGCCTCCCTTCCGAGATGAAGGAATTCGTTATGGACGGGACCTGCCTGGGCTTCCAACTGTGGAACCCGCCATACGAGGGCTACCTCGCTGTCTACCTCGCCACGGCGGTGAAGGGCGGCTTCAAGACCGAACCCGGCGCGACCTTCTCCGCTGGGAAGCTGGGCGAGTACACCATCCTGGAGAACGGCCAGATCCTGTCGCTGGTTGACCCGATGCTCTATGACATCACCAACATCGAGGAGTATGCGGCGCTGTTCTGATCTGACTGACAGACAGCAATAGACTGACCCTGGCGGCGTCCGGCAGCATACGCCGGGCGCCGCCGCCCGTTTGACGGCAACAAGGTTGATGAAAGGAATCCAGATGAACGGTCTGAAAGGGAAAAGCGCGATTGTCACCGGCGGTTCGCGCGGCATCGGTAAAGCCATCGTGGAGCGTCTGCTGGACGAGGGCGTAGAAGTATTGTTTTGCGGACGGAATGAAAAAGTCGGCCTTCAAACGCTTTCCGAACTGGAGAAACGGCATCCGGGCAAGGTCGCGTTCATCGTGGCGGACATGGAGAACCCGGACACGCCCGGCTTGCTGTTTCGGAAGGCAAGGGCGTTGTTCGGGGAAGTGGATTTCCTGGTGAACAACGCGTTTCCTTTCACCGCCAAGGGGGCGGACGCCACACGTGACGACTGGATGCACACCTTCATGGCGGGGCCGGCTGCCTACGCGCTGATGATTGCCGAATTCGCCAAGAACCGCACCAGGAAGGAAGGCGCCGTCGTATGCATCTCAAGCATCAGCGGGCATATCGCGCAGCCTGTCCGCTGGACATACAACGCCGCAAAAGGCGCCGTCAAGCAGTTGATCCGCTGCGCGGCCATGGACCTGGCGCCGGATATCCGCGTCAACGCGTGCAGCCCCGCCTGGGTCTGGACGGATGAAGTGGCCAAGGCCACCAAGGACGGGAAGCGCGAGAGCGTCCCCAAAGCCTGGGATGATTACCACCTGCTGCAGAAACTGCAGGAGCCGAGCCAGATTGCGGCTTCTGTTGCCTTTTTGCTCAGCGACGACGCCTGCGCGGTCACCGGCCACGACCTCTTCGCGGATTCGGGCTATCTGGCCATGGGTCCGGAAGGCCTTGGCAAAGACGCGAACTACGCCGGAAGCGAATAGGAGATTGTTATGAAACCGCTTGGAAAAATCATCGACCTGACCGCGCCGATGTTCGACGGTGCGCCGACGATGGCGATGGACCCCAAAATGTCCCTGAGCTGGCATTGCACGCTGGAAACGCTCGGGTATAACCTGTCCCGGCTCACGACGTCCACTCACCAGGGGACGCACATGGACGCCGCGAGGCATTTCTATAACGACGGGGAAACGGTGGACGCCATTCCGCTCGAGCGCTGCGTCGTGCCGGCCGTCCGGGTCGACCTGACGCACAAAAAGGCGGGGGAGGAAATCACGCCCGCCGACCTGTCCGCCGTGGAGCCTTATGTGGACAAGGGGTACGCGGTGCTGCTGCACACAGGATGGGACAAGCGGTTTCCCGACGTGTCCTATTTCAGCGGCTTTCCGTATATGTCAAAAGAGCTTGCGGACTGGTTCGTACAAAAGGGCATCGGGCTGGTGGGCATGGACCTGCCGACCCCCAACCCGATTGACTGGAAGTACGTTCATATCCGTTTGCTGGGCAAAGGCATTATCATCGTGGAGGGCTTGACCAATCTCGAAGCGCTGCCGGTGGACAAGCCGTTCCACTTCTTTTCCATGCCCCTGAAACTGCAGGGGCGGGACGGTTCGCCCGTGCGGGCCATCGCAATCCTGGACGGGGAATAACGGGGAACGCGAAGGCTTCCCTCCCCGGCCAAGGCCTTGCGATGCAAATCGAACGGCCGCCCCCACGCCGTCGGGGATGAATCCGCCCTGGATTCAGTTTCCGGTATCCGAATCCACGAGGATCTGGTGCGCTTTCATCAGGTGGTCGGCCATCGCGGCTTCCGCGGCCGCCGCGTCGCCGGACTGGATGGCCGCGTAGATTCTCAGGTGGTCCTCGACGCTCTTGACCGGCTGCCCCGGGATGCTCAAGGTCGCCTTGCGCGATTCCGCCAGCAGTTCCGCGAGCAGTTCCACGATAATGCTGAACGCCTTGTTCTGGGAAGCCTTCGCGATTTCGAGGTGAAAGCGGTTGTCCCCCTCGACGCCGTTGCCGCCCTCCCGGATCTGGCTTTCCATCTCTTCGATGGCTTCGCGGATGCTCCGGAGTTGGTCTTCCGTCGCGCTGGCCGCCGCCATCGACGCCATATGGACCTCCAGGTACTGCCGCACCTGGATGACGTCCGCGGCAAGCGCGTTTCCCTGGCTGAGCATCATGGACAGCGGCAGGGCGACGTGGCCGGGCAGCACGCGGTCGACGTAGTTGCCGTCTCCCACCACCGAGCGGATGCACCCCATCCGTTTCATCGCGCGCAGCGCTTCCCGCAGCGATGTCCGGCCGACGCCCAGTTGTTCCGCCAGCACGCGCTCTGGCGGCAGCTTCGCCCCCACGGGCAACTCGCCCGAACGGATCCGGCTGCCGATTTCCTCGATGATTTCCTCGTAGATTTGCTTGTGCGGAAGCACCCTGAACAATGTGTCCCCCTTTTGGCGCGCGGGTCCGCCTTTGTAGAAACGGCTTGGGCAAGCGCCGCAGGTTTGATAATAATACCGCCGATAATCTCTCAATTCATATCCTAATGCGATAGAATGAGGATGTCAAATAGCGTTCAAAGCCATAGACCAGAGAGGAGAATCGTGATGATTGCAGAGTATGTATCAAAAGCGCGCGCGGCGCAGCAGGTGCTCGCCGGGTATGACCAGGAGCGCATCGACGGCATCGTCCGAAGCATCGCCAAGTATGTCTATGACCAGGCGGAACCGCTGGCGAAAATGGCGGCTGAAGAAACGAGGATGGGAACCTACGAGCACAAGGTCCTGAAAAACAAGGGCAAAGCCAGGATTATCTGGCACGCGCTGAAGGGAAAGAAATCCGTCGGCGTGCTGCGGGTCATCCCGGAGCAGGGCATCACCGAAGTGGCGAAGCCGATGGGCGTCGTGGCCGCCGTCACCCCCTGCACCAACCCGATTGTCACGCCCATGTGCAACGCGATGTTCGCGTTCAAGGGCGGAAACGCGATCATCGTTTCGCCGCACCCCCGCGCGAAGAAGTGCGCCATGCGCCTCAACGAGGCGTTCCGGGCGATCCTGAAGGAGCACGGCGCGCCGGAAGACGCGTACCAGACGATTCCCGAGCCCAGCATCCCGCTGACCAACGAGCTGATGTCCGCCTGCGACGTGGTCATCGCGACCGGCGGCATGGCGATGGTGAAGTCCGCCTATTCCAGCGGAAAGCCCAGTTTTGGCGTCGGGGCGGGCAACGTGCAGTGCATCTTCGACCGGGGCATCGACGTCCGCGACGCGGCCAAGAAGGCGGTCGACGGGCGGGTTTTCGACAATGGAATCATCTGTTCCGGCGAACAGACCATCATCGCGCCGAAGGATACGTTTGACGAGGTCATCGCCGCGTTCAAGGAGAACGGCGCGTACTACGTCGACGACCCGGCGCTCGTCCGCTCGATGGGCGAGAAGCTGTTCCCGGGCGGTGTCATCCACCGCGACGCCATCGGCCAGGGCGCGCTGAAGGTGGCGGAACTGGCGGGCGTCAGCGTTCCGGATGGCACCCGGCTTATCATCGTGAAACCCGACCATGCCGGGGCGGGCTGCGTCTGGAGCAAGGAGAAGATGTTCCCCGTCATGAGCGCCTACGCGTATGACACATGGGAAGAAGCCGTCAAAATCGCCATCGACAACCTGTCCGTCGAAGGGATGGGGCACAGCGTCTCGATTCACTCCAACAACGCGCAGCATTTGGACTACGCGGGCAGGACGCTGCCGGTATGCCGCGTCCTGGTCAACCAGGTCTGCGCGACGCAGAACGGCGGCGCGTTCACCAACGGCTTGAGCCCCACCACCACGCTCGGGTGCGGAAGCTGGGGGAACAACTCGATTTCCGAGAACCTGTTCTATACGCATCTGTTCAACGTAACGCACGTCGCGACGGTCAAGCCGGGCTGGCACCAGCCCAGCGACGACGAGATTTGGGGGTGAGCGGGTGAAACTGCTGGAATACCAGGCAAAGGAGCTGTTTGACCAATACGGGCTTGCCACGCCGAAGGGCGTCGTGCTCTCGTCCGGGGAAGGCGCGGCGGAAGCGGTCGCGGCGGCAGGCCTCGATTACCCTGTCGTCGTCAAGGCGCAGGTGCAGGTCGGCGGTCGCGGCAAGGCAGGCGGCGTCCGCTTTGCGCAAAACCCGGAGGAGTTGGCCGAAATCGTCGGCGCGCTGCTCTTTTCCAGCCTGAAGGGAATCCAGGTCCGCCAGCTGCTGGTGGTCGAGAAGGTCGAGATGGCCGCGGAATGGTATCTGTCGATCCTCCTTGACCGGGACGCCGGCATGCCGATGGTGATCTTCTCGCCTTGCGGCGGGGTGGATATCGAGGAAACCGCGCGGGAGAACCCGGGCGCCATCCTGAAGGTTCCCGTAAATCCCCTGGTCGGCGTCGCGGATTACACGGTCCAGTACCTTGTCTCCAAGTCCGGCATCGGCGGGGAGCACCTCCCCGCGCTGAAAAACCTGCTTTGCGGCCTGTACCGGCTGTTTACACAGCGGGATTGCCTGCTGGCGGAAATCAATCCGGTGGCGGTCGGGAAGGACGGCACATTGGCGGCCGTCGACGGCAAAATCGACGTCGACGATTCCGCCCTGCAGCGGCACGCGGATCTGCTGGCGATGCGCGAGGCGCATTCGGAGCCGCCGCTTGTCACACAGGCGCGCGCGTTCCGCTTTTTGTACATCCCCGTGGGCGCGGAGGGCCGCGTCGCGGTCATGTCCAACGGCTCCGGCATGCTGATGAGCATGATCGACTTGCTGTCGAAGAAGGAGATTTCCGTCGCCTGCGCGCTGGACCTGGGCGGCGGGGCGACCAAGGACCGCATCCGGGAAGCGGTGCGCATCGTCCTTTCGACGCCGGGCGTGGACACCCTGTTCATCTGCATCTTCGGCGGGATCACGCGCTGCGACGAGGTCGCGGAGGGCGTCCGGCTGGCCCTGGAAGAGGGTTCGGGCGGCAGCAAGGTCGTCGTGCGCATGGAAGGCACCAACAAGGAGGTGGGCCAGGAAATCATCGGGAGGACGCCGCAGGCAGTCAGCGCGGGGGGGATTGTGGAAGGGGTCCGCATCGTTTCCGAGATGCTTTCCGCATCCGCGGGAAGGAGGGATGCAAAATGAGCATTCTGGTCGGCACGCAGACAAGGCTGATTGTTCAGGGAATTACGGGCCGTGAGGGTACGTTCCATACCGAGCAGATGCTGGCCTACGGCACGAACGTCGTCGCGGGCGTCACGCCCGGGAAGGGCGGGCAGCGCGCGCTGGGCGTACCGGTGTTCAACACCGTCAGGGAAGCGGTGGAGGCAACCGGCGCGAACGCGAGCGTGCTGTTCGTGCCCGCGCAGCATCTGAAGGCCAGCGCGATGGAAGCCATCGACGCCGGCATCCCGCTCATCGTCACCCTGGCCGAGCACACCCCCGTCCAGGACATGATGCTTTGCCGCATGCTCGCGCGTGAGAAGGGCGTCAGGCTGTTCGGCCCGAATTCCTTCGGCATCATTTCCCCCGGCAAATCGAAAGTCGGCTTTATGGCGCACAGCATCTTTACACCGGGTCCCGTCGGGCTGATGAGCCGCAGCGCGACGAACTGTTACGAGACGGTCTTCATGCTGTCCCAGCGCGGCATCGGGCAGTCCACCTGCATCGGCATCGGCGGGGACATGATTCCGGGAACCAGCTTCGTGGAAATGCTCCCGGATTTCCAGCGGGACGAGCAAACGGAAGTCATCGTCATCATCGGCGAAATCGGGGGCAGCGCGGAGGAGCGCGCGGCGGAGTATATCCAGGCGCATGTTACAAAGCCCGTCGTCGCGCTGATTGCCGGCAAGAACGCCCCGAAGGGCACCAGCATGGGGCACGCGGGCGCCATCGTCGCCGCCGACGGCACGGGAAGCGCCCAGAACAAGGAAAAGGCGCTGCGCGAAGCGGGATGCCACATCGCGCAGAGCACCGAACACGTGGTGGAACTGGTACAGGAACTGATAAGGAGGGAGAAGCATTGACGAAACCGGACAAGAAGTACAGCAGGGAAACGCTTCTGAACATTTACACGGTTATGAAGCAAATCCGGCTGTTTGAGGAAACGGCGTTCCGTTTCTTCCAGGAGAACAAGCTGCGCGGCTCCGTGCACCTGTGCATCGGGCAGGAAGCCATCAGCGCGTCCGTCACCGAGCTGCTGGACGACGACGATTACATCACGTCGACCCACAGGGGGCACGGGCACGGCATCGCCAAGAGCCGGGATTTGAAGTCCGCGTTCGCGGAGCTGATGGGCAAACAGACCGGGTTCTGCCACGGGCGCGGCGGCTCGATGCACATCTGTGACCTGGATAAGGGAAACCTGGGCGCGAACGCAATCGTTGGGGGCGGGCTGCCCATCGCGGTCGGCGGCGCGCTCGCGCAGAAGATGCGCAACACCGACCGGGTGACCGTCCCCTTCTTCAGCGACGGCGCTTCCAACCAGGGCACTTTCCACGAGTCGATGAACCTGGCGTCCGTCTGGAAGCTCCCGGTGATTTTCGTGTGCGAAAACAACGGATTCGGGATTTCGGTCCCCATCAGCCAGTCCACGTCGGTCAAGGACATCGCCGTGCGCGCGTCGGCCTATGACATGCCCGGCTACGTGGTGGACGGCAACGACGTCTTTTCCATCCTCAACGCTTTTGAAAAGGCGCTGTCGCGCGCCAGGGCGGGGGAAGGCCCCTCGCTGATCGAGGCGAAAACCTACCGCTGGAAGGGCCATTGGACAGGCGACCCCGAGGTATACCGCACGCGCGAGGAGGTCGCCGCATGGATGGAGAAATGCCCCATCAAGCGGTTCAGGGAATACTTGCTGTCGAACAAGATTGCGAAGGAAGAAGAGCTTGACGCGATTGACGAGCAGGCGGCGGCAGACGTGGCGGAGGCGGCCCAGTTCGCGCTGGACAGTCCCGAGCCGGATCCCGCGCACGTCATGGACGGGATGTATGTGGAGGGGGCGTATCCGATATGAGTATCAAGACCTATGCGGTGGCAATCCGTGACGTGCTCGCGCAGGAGATGCGCCGGGACCAGAACGTCTTCCTGATGGGCGAGGACATCGCGGAACAGGGCGGCATCTTTGGATGCACCCGCGACCTCCTGCAGGAGTTCGGCGACAAGCGCGTCCGCAACACGCCCATTTCGGAAAACACCTTCGTCGGGGCGGGCGTGGGGGCGGCCAGCGTCGGGATGCGCCCGGTCGTCGAATTGATGTACATGGATTTCCTCTACCTGGCGATGGACCAGATTCTCAACCAGGCCGCGAAGATGCGCTACATGTTCGGCGGCAAGGTCAAGGTGCCGCTTGTCGTGCGCGGCCAGCAAGGCATCGGCCGGGGCAACGCCGGCCAGCATTCGCAGTCGGTGGAATCCCTGCTGATGCACATTCCCGGCCTGAAAGTCGTCTGCCCGTCCACACCGGCGGACGCCGCGGGGCTGTTGCGGACCGCCATCCGGGACGACAATCCGGTCGTGTTCATCGAGCACAAGGCGCTGTACGCGACCAAGGGCGAGGTGCCCGACGACCCGGAGTTCTCCGTACCCTTCGGCAAAAGCAACGTCGTGCGCGAGGGCAAGGACGTCACCATCGTGGGGAACTACCTCTACCTCGGAAAAGCGCTGGAAGCCGCTGATTTGCTTGAAAAAGAGGGGATTTCGGCCGAGGTCATCGACCCGCGTACGCTGGTTCCCCTCGACACGGACACCATCGTCGAGTCGGTCAGGAAAACCGGCCGCCTGGTGACGGTGCACGAAGCGCACCGCACGATGGGCTTCGGGACGGAGATCGCCGCGCAGGTGACGGAAAAGGCCTTCAAGTACCTGGACGCGCCACCCGCGCGCGTCGGCGCGAAAATGTGCACCCTCCCCTTCAACCTGGGCCTGGAAAACGCGGTCGTGCCCCAGGTCGCGGACATCGTCGAGGCCGCGAAGTCCGTGCTGTACCGTATGTAGGAGGTTTTTATGGCAGAGCGGATTATCATGCCCAAGCAGGGCCTCCAGATGACGGAGGGCACGATCCTGGAGTGGCTCGTTCCCGAAGGCGGGGCCGTGACCGAGGGACAGCCGCTGTTTAAAATGGAAACGGACAAGCTGACCATCACCATCGACGCGCCGGTCTCGGGCACGCTGCTGAAAATCGTCAAGGAAGAGGGCGAGACGGTTCCCATCACCGAAACCATCGCGATTGTCGGGGCGCCCGGCGAAGACGTGTCCGCCCTGCTGGCGGACGCGGCGCCCGAAGCCCCTGACCCTGGCGCGCCCCCGCCCCAGCCTGTTCCCGAAAAAGCGCAGCAGGTCAGCGCGACCGGCGCCCCGGGGCAGCGGAAGTTCATCACCCCCCGCGCAAGGATGCGGGCGGAGGAGCTTCGCGTCGGCTATGAGAGCATTGCCGGAAGCGCGCCGGACGGCACCATCATCGAGCGGGATATCCTGCAGGCCGCCGCGGCTGCGCCCCGTGCCACGCCGCTGGCAAAGAAAACGGCCGACATTTCGGGCGTCCCCCTGGAGGGGGTCGTCGGCACAGGCGCGCGGGGGAAGGTCGTCCGGCAGGACGTCCTCCATGCCGCCGCCCGCAAGCCCGCGCCAGCGGCGGGAGAGCGGGATCTCCAGCCGATGCGCGGCATGCGCAAGATTATCGCCGACCGGATGAAAGCCAGCCTGGACGTCACCGCGCAGGCGTCCCACCGCATCAGCGTCCGGATGGACAAGGTGCGGGAAGCCCGTGAAGCGCTTGACAAGTCCGTCGGCTACAACGACCTGATTGCCTTCGCGACGGTCCGCGCGCTGATGGACTACCCGCAGATGAACGCCGAGCTGACGGACGAAGGAATCTGGCGGAAAAATTTCGTGAACCTCGGGATTGCCGTTGCCCTGGAGGACGGCTTGATCGTGCCGGTGGTGCATGGCGCCGAATCGATGACACTTCATATGCTGTCGGAACAGGCCGCCGCGCTGGCCAGGAAGGCCCGCGAGGGGCAGCTGCTTCCGGAGGAATACGCCGGAGGGACGTTCACCCTCTCAAACCTCGGGATGTTCGGCCTGGACGAGTTTGAGGCCATCATCAACCCGCCGGAGGCGGGCATCCTCGCCGTCGGCCGGATCGCGGACATGCCGGTGGCGGTCGACGGCCGCGTTGAAATCCATCCGGTGATGAAACTGACCCTTTCCTACGACCACCGCCTCGTGGACGGCGCGCCGGCGGCCCAGTTCCTTGCCCGGGTCAAGGAATACCTCGAAAACCCGTACAAGCTGCTGTAATGCGGCAATAACCGACAAAGCCTGGGAAGGAGCCGGTCGATGATGCAAAGCTTTGACTTGATTGTGCTGGGCGGCGGCCCGGGGGGATACGCGGCGGCGATACGCGCCGCCAGGAGGGGCAGCCGGGTCGCGCTGATCGAGCAGGACAAGGTGGGCGGCGTCTGCCTGAACCGGGGATGCATCCCGACAAAAGCCCTGCTGCACGCGTCCGCGCTGTACCAGCACGCGAAGAACGGCGCCGAAACCGGCGTTCTTTGCGACAACCTGCGGTTCGACTACCAGAAGGCGGCCGCGCGGAAGGACAAAATCGTCGACCGCCTGCGCGGCGGCGTCGCCGCCCTCCTCAAGGGCGCGGGCGTCACCGTGATTCCCGCGAGGGGGGAACTGGTCTCTCCCCATGAGGTTCGCGCGCAGGGCGAGGTTTATACCGCGCCTTCCATCATCCTGGCGACCGGTTCGCGCCCGGCCGCGCTGCCGCTGCCCGGCGCGGATCTGCCGGGCATTCTGAACTCCGACGGCCTTCTTTCGCTGACGGCCGCGCCCGCCTCCGTAACGATCGTGGGCGCCGGCGTCATCGGCATGGAGTTCGCCACCCTGTTCTCGCAGCTGGACATCCCTGTGACGGTTCTGGAGGCGCTGCCGCAGGCGCTCGCCGGGTTCGACCCGGACACCGTGGCGGCGGTGACGCGCTCGATGCAGCGGCAGAACGCCAAAATCATCACCGGCGCCCGGGTTCAGGGGTTCGAAAGGAAGGACCAGGCCGTCTCCACGGCCTACCTTGTAAACGGCCAGGAAAAAACCGTGCTGTCAGAACTTGTCCTGATTGCCACCGGGCGGAAACCCAACACCCGGGACATCGGCCTGGAAACGGCCGGCGTGCGCGTGGACGCGGCCGGCTACATCCCCACGGACGAGCAGATGCGGACGAACGTGAAGGGGATTTACGCGATTGGCGATATCACCGGGAAGCAGCAGCTGGCGCACGTGGCGACCGCGCAGGGGCTGACGGCGGCGGACGCGCTGGCGGGCAAGCCGGCGGCGATGCGCTACGACGCGGTCCCCGTCTGCGTATACACATCCCCGGAAATCGCCGCCATCGGGCTGACGGAGGAACAGGCGCGCGGCCGGGGAATGAAAGCCCGTACCGGCGTATTCCCCGTCTCTGCCAACGGCAGGAGCATGATTCACGGCCAGTCGCTCGGGACGGCGAAAATCCTGTCGGAAGCGGCCACGGGCGAGTTGCTGGGCGCGCACCTCGCGGGGCCCGGCGTGACGGAGCTGATCGCGGGGATTTCGCTCGCGATGCGCGCCGAGGCCACGGATGAGGAGCTGGCGTCGGCCATCTTCCCTCACCCCTCCGTCAGCGAAATCATCCTCGAGGCGGCTCACGACCTGGAGGGTCTGAGCGTTCACAAATTGTATTGAAAGAAGGTCGAAGCATGGACATCAAACAGGAATCCCTGCAGATGCATGAGCGCTGGGGCGGCAAAATCGAAGTCGTCAGCCGGGTGCCCGTCCGGAACCAGCACGACTTGTCGGTTGCCTACACGCCGGGCGTCGCGAACCCCTGCCTGGAAATCAGCGATAACGTCGATTTATCCTACAAGTACACGCGCCGGGGCAATCTCGTGCTGGTGGTGACCGACGGGACCGCGGTGCTCGGACTTGGCGACATCGGGCCGGAAGCCGGCATGCCCGTCATGGAGGGGAAATGCGTGCTGTTCAAGTCCTTCGCCGACGTGGACGCCTTCCCCCTGTGCGTCCGCAGCAAGGACGTGGACGAAATCGTCAACGTCGTGCGCCTCATCGCCGGCAGCTTCGGCGGGGTCAACCTGGAGGATATCGCCGCCCCGCGGTGCTTTGAAATCGAGCGCCGGCTCAAGGAGGTCTGCGACATCCCGATTTTCCATGACGACCAGCACGGCACCGCCGTGGTCACGCTGGCGGGCGTCATCAACGCGCTCAAGCTGGTCAAAAAGGATTTCCGCGGCATCCGGGTGGCCGTCAGCGGGGCCGGGGCGGCCGCCGTGGCCGTGACGAAGCTCCTCTTGTCCATGGAGGTCGACGACGTTATCCTTTGCGACCGCAGGGGTATCCTGCACCCGGAGCGCCAGGAAGGGATGGACAGCTCCAAGCTGGCCATTGCAAACATCACGAACAAGCGCCGCCTGAAAGGCACGATGGCCGACGCGGCGGCGGGCGCGGACGTGCTGATTGGCTTGTCCGGGCCCGGCCTGTTCACTGCCGACATGGTCAGGAGCATGAACAAGGGCGCAATCGTGCTGGCGATGGCCAACCCGACGCCTGAAATCTTCCCCGAGGAAGCCCTCGCAGCCGGCGCTGCTATCGTCGGCACCGGCCGCAGCGACTTCCCCAACCAGATCAACAACGTGCTGGCCTTCCCCGGCATCTTCCGCGGCGCCCTGGACGTGCGCGCCTCGGATATCAACGAGGAAATGAAAATCGCCGCCGCGCACGCCATCGCGGACTTCGTGGGCGACAAGCTGAGCGACACCTTCATCGTGCCCAACGCGTTCGACCCGGGGCTGGGCGAGGCGGTCGGCCAGGCGGTCGCCAAGGCCGCCCGGGATTCCGGCGTGGCCAGGGTGTAACGATGTTCACGCTGGAGGGCAAAACCGTCCTGATTACGGGCGCGGCGGGCGGAATCGGCGCGGCCTGCGCCCGGATGTTCTCAAGCCACCAGGCCAGGGCCGTGGCGGTGACCGACCTGCGCGAAGAGAGCCTGAAGGCGCTCTCCCGGGACATCCATTCGCAAACGGGCCTGGAGCCCCTGGCCATCGCGGGCGACCTGCGGGACGAGGCGACCGTGAAGCGAATCGTCCAGTCGGCGGTGGAAGGGATGGGCCGGCTGGACGTCCTTGTGAACTGCGCCGGCGTGTCCCGCCTGGGCGGCCTGTATGAAGTGACGGAGGAGCAGTGGGATTTCACCTTTGACATCAACGTGAAAGGGCTGTTCTTCCTGTGCCGGGAGGCGTTCCGCGCCATGCAGCGGCAGGGCGGCGGCTGCATCGTCAACCTGTCGTCCCAGGCGGCGCGCTCCGGCGGTCTGGTCGTCTCGCCCGATTATCCCGCCTCGAAGGCGGCGGTGCTGGCGCTGAGCAAAAGCCTGGCGAAAGTAGGGGCAAAGCATCAAATCCGCGTCAACACCGTTTCACCGGGCCTGATTGCCACGGACATGACCAGGGACTTTGGGTACGACCCCGCTTCGGTCCCGCTCGGCCGCATCGGGAACGGCGACGACGTGGCCGGCGCCTGCCTCTTCCTGGCGAGCGACTACGCGTCCTACATCACCGGCGCGTGCGTGGACGTCAACGGCGGAATCGCGATGATTTGACAAGACGCTTCGTTCATTTGCCGACCTTTCCTCCTCTGTGCGCAAACGCCCGAACCGCGAAGGGAATCAGACGGGGCCGCTCCCTTCGCCGTCCGGGTGTTTTTTCTGTTCCCGGAAAGCGGTTTATGGTAGGATGTCATTAATAAACAACCCCTTCCGCTGACCGCAGGGCGCCGGTCAGCGGCCGGGAACAAGGGTCAGAAAGCGGGGATGCTCCATCAAAAAGCGGGTGACGATTTATGACATCGCCAAAGAGCTGAACATCTCGACGGCGACCGTGAACCGCGCCTTGTCCGGCAAGGGGCGGGTCAGCGAGAAGACCAGGACGCGCGTGATGGAAGCGGTCAGCCGGATGGATTTCAAGCCGAATTTTCTGGCGCGCTCGCTGTCCCGGCGCGCGGTGCGCATCGCTGTCGTCGCCTTCACCAGCTTTCCGGAGTTCCACAACGAGTTTGTCCGCGGGACGCAGGACGCCTACGCGGAGCTGGTCGATTACAATATCGCGGTCGATTTTTTCCGCTTCGACCAGGGCGGTTCCAACTCGCCCGGGGGGCTGGGCTACCTGGAGAACCTGCTGGCACACATCGCCCGGGAAAAGTATGACGGGGCGCTCGTTTGCGGCCGGTACGCGAAAGGGTTCGAGCTGCTGCGGAAAGGCGGGGTCACGGTCGCCACCATCGTCAGCGACATCGAGCCCGAGCTCCGGAAGTTCTGCGTCCGCTACAACGGAAGGGTGGCGGGCAGGACGGCGGCCGAACTGATTTTCCGCATGGGCGACCGGAGCAGGCCGGTCGTCATCGCGACCGGCGGCGACGAAAAGCGGGGCATCCACGAGGAAATCGTCGCCGGCTTCAAGGAGCAGCTGGCGGCCTGCCCGCTGAAGCTGGAAGCGGTCTGCTGCCATTACGACGACGAGGGACTGGCCTACCGGGAAACGGTCCGGATCCTCGCGGAGTACCCGGACCTGGGGGGGATTTACGTCAATTCCTTCAACTCCAGGTCCATCCTGCGCGCGGTGTGCGAGCACGGCAGGGCGGGGGAGATCTGCATCATCACCTCGGATGTCTACGGGGAGCTGAGGCCGTATATCCGGGACGGAGTCGTCAGCGCGACCATCTTCCAGGACCAGTACCAGCAGGGGAAACTCGGCTTAAGGCTGCTTTACCAGGCCATCGCCGAGGACCTCTCCGTCAGCGATACGACCCTGATTTCCCCGCAGATCGTCATGGCCAGCAACCTGGACCTGTACTGAGCCGGATTATCGCCCCAGCAAGGAAAGTCCAGAAAAGCAAACAAAAAACAATCAACCGCCGGGCTCCGGCGACTTGACAACCAGAGCCTTTCGCAGTATCATCCGCGCAGATAGGCTGATAATTGCGTTTAAGCGATTGCGTTACCGGTTACACACCTTCTATTACCCAAAGCGGTTGGAATCCCATCGGTCCATTTTTAGCTGTAGAATTGCTCCCCGTTTTCGCGCCGCGGCGGGTTCGCCGGCGGGCACCCATCACACGACAAGGCAGGCGGGAAAAAGCGCATCTTATCCCCGCTTCGGGGGATAAAAATAAAAGGAGGCGTCAACTAAATGAAGAAACTGACCGCAATCCTGGTGGCTCTGGTCCTGACCCTTTCCATGGCGGCGGCGCTGGCCGCGGAGTACAAGCCCGACGAATATCCTGTGGCAATCTGCATGTCCAACACCAACCACCCGGTCCACCGCATCGTGCAGCTGGGCTTCCTCAAAGCCGCGGAGAGCTTCGGCTATGAGCGCGGGAAGAACGTCAACGTCATCGGCACCGAAGGCGGGGACAACGCGGAAGTCTACGCGGCTGCGGAAGCTTTCGCCGCGGAAGGCGGCAAGGGCATCCTGCTGTGGGCGGGCGACTCCAGCGCGTTTGAGACCATCGCCAGCCTGGGCGCCCAGAACGTGGTGGTCGGCGTGCCCCACTTCAAACTCCTGAAGGACGACGGCAATCCCCCGGAAGGCCTCACCTTCAACATGGCGTGCGACCCGGTCCTGTACGGCAAGCAGGTCGCGGAGCTGATGGCTGAGAAGCTCAACGGCAAGGAAGGCTCCGTGGCGCTGACGCAGAACACGAAGAACGTGACCGAGAACAGCGCGTCCGAATCCTTCGTGGCCACCTGGAACGAGCTGGCGGCCGCCGGCACGTACGACCTCTCCAAGATCAAGGTGCTGCCTGTCGAACTGGAAGGCGGCTTCGCGGATCAGGCGACCGCCATCAACCTGGGCATCATCCAGGCGAACCCGGACCTGATCGGCGCCTTCGGCACCACCGGCAACAGCCCCATTACCTGGGCGGACGCCGCGACCAAGGCCGGCAAGGCGGACGGCGAGCTGGTGCTGGTCGGCATGGACGCCACGGTCGGCAACCTCGAGTACCTCAAGCAGGGCAAGGTCGCCGCGATTGTCGCGCAGCCCCTGTACCAGGAAGCCTACAAGACCATGGAATACCTCAACGAGATCTTTAAGGGGAACGAAGTGCCCTTCTGGACGGACCTGGTTGCGCCCATCGTCACGCTGGACGGCACCGGCGAGAGTGGCGTCGACTTCCACCAGAACATCGCGGCGGAAGTGGCCGAGTTCTTCAAGTAATCCAAGGGAGCGTCCCCGGACTCATACCCAACAGAACGACCGGTGGGCTTGTTCCAAAGACGGTTGCAAGCCCACCGTCCTTTTCTGACCGACCCTCATGAAAGGCAGGTTCCTGGAAGATGCAGGCAGATGAATCCATCCGGTTTTCCCAGGATACCGGCGCGGAATCCGCGGGAACCCAGCAGTTCGCCATGCAGGCGATCAACATCACCAAGCGGTTCCCCGGCGTCGTCGCCAACGACAACGTCTGCCTGAACGTCCGGAAAGGCGAGGTGATGGGCTTGATCGGCGAGAACGGCGCCGGGAAGTCCACCCTGCTCAAGGTGCTCAACGGGGTCTACCCGCACGGAAGCTATACCGGCACGCTGCTGCTGGATGGCCGGGAAATCCGGCCGGCCAGCCCGAACGACGCCATGCTGCTGGGCGTCGGCTATGTGCCGCAGGAAATCAACGTGCTCAAATACTTCAGCGTCGCCGAGAATATATTCATGTTTGACCTGCGTATGGAGAGCACGAGGGACAAGCCGCAGGACGGCCGCCCGGTGCGGAAGAGCAGGACGCCCTTCGCCAACTTCAGCGAAATGTTCCGGGCGACCAAGCAGCTGCTGGCGGACAACCGCATCGACCTGAACCCGCGCGCCGACGTCCGGAAGCTGTCCATCGGGCAGCAGCAGATGCTGATGATCGCCCGGGCGCTGGCCATCAACCCCAAGGTGCTCATACTCGACGAGCCGACGACCTCCCTGTCCGGCAAGGATGTCGCGCAGCTTTTCATGGTCATCAGGCACCTGCAGGCGCGGGGGGTCAGCATCATCTTTGTCACGCACAAACTGGCTGAAATCGTTGAGCTGACGGACCGCGTCACTATCCTGCGGGACGGGAAAAACATCTCGGTGTATGAGCGCAGCCAGTACAATACCCGGAAAATCGTACAGGACATGATCGGCCGCGACATCGCGGCGATGTACGTCAAGGAGGCGCAGACGCCCGGGGACGAGGTGCTCCGCGTGGAAAACCTGACGGTGGAGCATCCCTATGTGGCCAACCGGAACCTGATCGAGAACGTTTCCTTCTCCGTCCGCAGGGGAGAAATCCTGGGGATGGCCGGGCTCGTCGGCGCCGGGCGCAGCGAAGCCTGCATGGCCATTTTCGGCATGCTTCCTGTGAAATCGGGGAAGATTTTCATCGAGGGGAAGCCCGTCACCATCCGCAATTCCCAGGAAGCGGTCCGGCACGGAATCGGGATGGTCAGCGAGGACAGGAAAAAATTCGGCCTGAACTTCGTTTGGGATATCCGCAACAACATCGGCATCTCCAACCTCGGCGCGGTCGCGCGCGGCCCCTTTGTCTTAAAGTCGGCGCTGTCCAGGCGGGCGGAAAAGTACTTCAAGAGCCTGCGCGTCAAGGCGCGCTCCATCGACACGCGCGTCGCGACGCTGTCCGGCGGCAACCAGCAGAAGATCGTCATCGCGCGCTCCCTCAACAGCCAGCCGAAACTGATGATTCTGGACGAGCCGACCAAGGGCATCGACGTGGGCTCGAAGAATGAAATCTATGGGCTGATCAACGAGATGACGAAAGAAGGGGTCGCCGTTGTGATGATCTCCAGCGAGCTGCCCGAGCTACTCGCCATGAGCGACCGCTTCGTCGTGATGGCGGAGGGGAAGGTGGTCGGCGAACTGGCGCAGGATCAGGCGACGGAGACCAGCGTCATGGAGATGGCGACCACTACCTTCAAAACGGTTTCCTGACGGGTCGGTCAAGTTTTCTATGGGAGGGTTTCGCTTGCATGAAGAAGGACGCTGAGGCGCGGCTGCGCAGTCAATCGGGCAGCGCGCTGTCGAGATTTCTTCTCAACCCGGAGGTTGGCGTACTGATTCCCATCGTCATCCTGAGCATCGTCACGACGTCAATCAAGCCCAGCTTTTTCACCTGGAAGTATTTTTCCTCCATCCTGATGGGCTCCATTTTTATCGGCGCCGCCGCCATGGGGGAAGCCTTCGCCATCATGTCCGGCGAAATCGACCTGTCCGTCGGGATGAACGGCACCTTCAGCGGGGTGATGGCGGCCTACGCCTGCATCAACTGGGGCTTCGGCGTGGTTCCCACCCTCCTCGTCGGGCTGGGGACGGGCGCGCTGATCGGCGCATTCAACGGCTTTTGTGTGACGAAACTGAAGCTGAGCTCCTGGATTACCACGCTGGCCACCCAGTTCATCTGCACAGGACTCGCCGTGACCGTCAGCGACGGATACCCGATGTCCATCTCCTCCCTTGGCACGTCCGGCTTCACCCGCGCCCGTCCGCTTGGCTTGAGCTGGCTGTTTTTCATCTTCATCGGGCTGATTGTGGTCTGCGACATCATCATCCGGAAGACCAAGTTCGGTTACCGGCTGCGGGCTGTGGGCGGAAACCAGGAGTTTGCGCAGATGTCCGGCATCAACGTCAAGCGCGTGAAGATGATGGTTTTTATCATCTCCGGCCTGTTTGCGGCGGTCGGCGGGCTTTTCGACGTGCTGGTCAACGCGTCGGCCAGCTCGACCTTCGGGGTGGGCCGCGAGTTCCGGGCCATCATCAGCGTGGCCATCGGCGGCATCAGCATGGCCGGAGGCGCCGGTTCCATGTATGGCGCCGGCCTGGGCGTCCTGCTGTTCCATACGCTTTGGTACGCGCTGCGCATCCTGAAAATCGACACCAACCTCCAGCTGGTGCTGATTGGGTTTATTCTTTTGCTCTCCGTACTGCTGGATATTTTCCGCAAGCGCGTGGAAGCCCGGCGCCTGATTGGCGGATGAAGGAGGCGGGAACATGAGCGACAAGGCGCTGGTCACCAGGGACGGGAAAGGCCTTCGCAGGCTGACGCAGACGGATGAATTTAGCACGTTCATCCCGCTTGCCGTCATCATGCTCATCACGGCCGCGATCCGCCCGGATTTCCTGAGCATCCGGAATTTTTCCGCCATGTTCAACCAGATTCCTTTCATCGCGATTACGGCGCTCGGCTCCAGCATGACCCTCATGACCGGCAACGTGGACATCTCGACCGGGCGCGTCGCGGGTTTTGCCGGCATCATGATGCCCATGCTGGTGGTGGAGCTTGGCTGGGGCGCGGCCGAATCCATCCTCCTTTCCCTTGCCTGCTGCCTGGCCATCGGGTTTGTCAACGGGTTCCTGGTCGTCAAGTTCGGGCTGCCCTCCTTCATCACCACGATGGGCACGCTGTACATGGTGGGCGGGGCCAGGTACCTGATGATAAAGGAATACCAGTACAACCTCCATGCCGTGGAAGGCTTTTCGCTGGTCCATGCGTTTGACCAGCTCTACCTGGGGATGCCGCTGTACTTCTGGTGCATGCTCATCCTCTTTGCCATCGCTTTCGTGCTCATCAAGCGAACCCTGTGGGGCAGGCGGATGCTGGCCACCGGGGACAACAACGAGGTCGCGACCCTGGTCGGCATCAACTCCAAAAAGATGCAGGTGCAGGCGTACATGCTCTCCGCCCTCTTGGCGGGCATCGCCGGCATCCTGCTCACGCTGGACATGGGGTTTGGCCTGCCGGAAAACGGCGACGGGTGGGAGTTCCGGGCGATTGCGGGGTGCGTCGTCGGGGGCGTCAGCCTCAGCGGCGGAAAAGCCTCGCCGCTCGGTGTCCTGATTGGCGTGACGCTGGTCTTTGTGGCGGAAAACGCGATTATTTTCCTGGGCTTGCCGACCACCATGCGCGTCGCCGTGCAGGGCGCCCTGATGGCCGGCGCGGTGCTGTTCGACATTTTCAGGCAGAGCCGGAAGGTGCCGGAGTAAGACAGGCGACGGGGGCGAAAAGGCCGTTTGAACGTTGCGATTCATGCGGCTGAAGCGATAAAGGAGGGCAGTATGAAGGTCGATTTGAAGGGCAAGGTCGTCATCATCACGGGGGGCGGCGGGGCCATCGGCAGCGCCATGGCGAGGCAGTTTTCCCAGAACGGGGCGAAGGTCGTTGTCGCGGGCCGCACGGCCGCCACGCTCGACGCGGTCGTGGAGGACATCAAGTCCAAGGGAGGGGAGGCGCTTTCGGTCGTCACCGACGTGAGCGACAAAAAAAGCGCCGCGCAGATGGTCGCGGAAACGGTCCGGCGCTTCGGCCGGCTGGACGTCCTGGTGAACAACGCCGGCATCAACGGCGGGCCGCAGTACCGGAAGCCCATTCACGAATACGACGACGACCTGTGGGAGAGAATCATCAGCATCGACCTCAACGGCGTCTACTACTGCTCCAAGCCCGCCATCCACCAGATGATTTCCCAGGGGCAGGGGGGCAGCATCATCAACATCGGCTCCATCGTCGGCCTGACCCCGCTGCGGCTGCAGTGCGCGTTTACCGCGGCCAAGGCGGGTGTGTTCAACCTGACCAAGGCGATGGCGCTTGAGCTTGCCGAGCACAATATCCGCGTCAACGGAATCGCGCCGGGCTCCATCCTCTTCGAGGGCACGAGGGAGCTGTTCTATTCCGATCCCGTCAAGGCCGAGAAAATGCTCTCCCATATTCCGATGAAGCGCCCCGGGGAGCCCGACGATATCGCCTCCATGACCTGTTATTTGGCGGCCGGGGAAGCCAAATACATGACAGGCTCCATCGTGACCATCGACGGCGGCTGGATTTGCGGCTATACGCGGGATTTCTGATTATCCCATGACGCATTGACGATTTTTGGCTGGCTGGACGCCGAACAAATATGAACAGGGGGGCCTACCGATGAAGGCATTGGTCGCATACGCGCCGGGGGAGCTCAGGGTCATAGAAGTTGAAAAGCCGAAGCCCGGACCCAGGGAAGTTTTGGCGCGCGTCGCTCATTGCGGGGTATGTGCGACGGACGTCTCCATCATGAAAGGCACGCTTGAGCTGGGCGAGGGCAATGACCCGGTGTACCCGGTCCGCCTGGGTCATGAATGGTCCGGCGTCATCGAGGAGACCGGAAGCGAGACGTGGCGCCTGAAAAAAGGGGACCGGATTATCAGCGACACCGGCTACTCCTGCGGCGAGTGCGAGATGTGCCTGTGCGGCGAGTACCAGAACTGCGAGAAGGGGCGGGCCATCGGGACCATTCGGGACGCGTGGCCGGGCGGCTTCGCGGAGTACATGGTCATGCCGGAGCGCCTCGTCTACAAGGTGCCCGACAACGTCGGGCTGGATGAGGCGGCCCTGGTCGAGCCGGCCTCCATCGGCCTTTACGGCCTGCTGAGGTCCCCCATGGGGCCGGGGAAAACGCTGCTCGTCATCGGGACCGGCCCTATCGGCCTGGGCGGGATGGCCTGCGCCAGGGGAATGGGTTCCGGGAAAATCATCCTCGCCGGCCGCAAGGACCAGAAACTGCAGATCGGCAAGGCGATGGGCGCGGACGTCACCGTCAACACCACCAGGGAAAGCCTGATGGACGCGGTGATGAGGGAGACGGAGGGGAAGGGGGCGGACGTCATCCTGGAAACGGCCGGCGCGCCGGAGCTGTTCAACGACATCCTGCTGATGCTCCGTCCCAGCGGCACACTCGTCATCCCTGCCTTTTACGAGCGGGAGCTGGACCACGTCATGCTCGACCGCCTCATCGTCCGCAACTGCACGCTGGTCGGCGCGGCCGGGACGCCCAACATGGGCCGGAAAATCCTGGACATGCTGGCCAACGGCCGCGCCAGCCTCCGGCCGATGATTACGGACCGGTTTGCGTTCAAGGACGCGCACAAGGCCTTTGCCGCCTTTGACGAAAGGAACGACCGGCGCGTCAAAATCCTGGTCGATCTCTGATTCCGGGCCACAGCCACGGACAGGGGCATGGGTGTTCCCGGCGGTTCCGTCATCAGCCGTGGCAGCGCGGGCCTGCGACCGCTACAGCCCGCGCGGGCGACCCCGCTGTAACGTGGAACGTTCACATGTGCTGACAACGAACGATTCGGAAGGAGAGGGGCTCAAAATGGAGAAAAAGCCGTGGAAATTGGTTAATTCGGAGAACGTCAAGCCCTACGTCTGCGGCCCGGAGTATTCGTCCAAAATGCTCACCGGCGACGAGATGGCCGGGTTCCCCGTCATCAACATCAACGAGGGGACCCTCCAGCCGGGCACCCGCACGGGCGGCGGCGCGCATGAGGAAACCGAGATCTATTACGTGGTGAGCTGCGCGGAGGACACGTATGTTTGGCTGGACGATGACCGCCTGCCGGCGAAGCCGGGGGATATCATCGTCATCCCCCCGCATGTCTTCCACTGGATTGACAATACCCAAAGCGACAAACCCTTCGTATTGTTCACCTTCTGGCCCAGACAGGAGCAAAACGAGCTGTACCATATCCGGCACAAGGCATGGGGCACGTCGGTCGCCAATGTCGATGAGGGATACACGCAGAAACGCCTGGGAAAAAAATGAACGTGAGCCGGGAAGCCAGGGTCTGCGTTTTCGGCGACCTCCTCTACGATTGCTTTGTCTGGGCTGACCGGCTTCCCCGGGTCGGGGAGACGGTCACGGGCTTCAGGAACGGCTTCTTCGCCGGCGGAAAAGGGGGGAACCAGGCGGTCGCCGCGGCCCGCCTGGGCGCGCGGACGACGATGCTCGGGAAAATCGGGCAGGATTCGCACGGCGAGTTCTTGCGCGGCAGCCTCAGGGAAAGCCATATCGAAGACGCCGGCGTCCTCTCGGATTCCGAGCATCCGACGGGAACCTGCTGTGTGCACGTCGACCGGAAGGGCGACAACGCCATCATCGTCGTCCCGCTGGCGAACGAATCCATTTCAGCGGACGACACGGACAGGATGATTCCCTTCATCCGGGACGCGGACGTGTTCCTGTGCCAGCTTCAAACAAACCTGGACGCGGTGGAGCGCTGCCTGCGCGCGGCGCGGGATGCCGGCGTCATGACCGTCCTCAATCCCGCGCCCGCCAAGCCCGGCGCGGAACAGTTGTTTCATCTGGCAGACTATATCACCCCGAATGAAACGGAGGCGGAGTCGTTTTCCCGTTGTCCGCAGGGGACGCTCGGCCTGGACGACTGGTGCGGCCAATCGGCGGCGGTACTGCTGCGGCAAGGCGCCCGACGGGTGGTTATCACGCTGGGCAAGCAGGGTTCATATTACAGCGACGGCGCGGAGGCCCTCAGGATGCCGCCCTTCCCGGTCGATGCGGTGGACAGCACGGCGGCGGGCGACGCGTTCAACGCCGCCTTCGCCATCCAGATGGCCCTGGGCGCCGGCATCGGGGAAGCGATGCGGTATGCGAATGCGGCCGGCGCGGTGGCCGCTTCCAGGCACGGCTCCCGGCCGTCGCTGCCAACCAGGGAGGACGTGCTCGCGCTGATGGCGCGGGCGGAGCAGCCGCGTTCTACAGGGGGTACCCGGTAAAACAGTGCCAGGGGGAAACACGATGGAGACGACAATCAACAGGTACCTTGACCACGCGGTGCTGGCGCCCGAACTGAGCCGTAACGACGCGGTTGCCGCCATCCGGGCGGGCATCGCCTACGCGGTCAGGACGGTCTGTGTGCGCCCCTGCGATATCGCGCTCGCGCGGGAGTTGTGCGCCGGGACGCAGACCGCCGTCTGCTGCGTGCTGGATTTCCCGCATGGGACGGGCGGAGCGGAAGCGAAGGAAAGCCTCGCGAAGGCGTTCATCAGCCAGGGCGCGGCGGAAATCGACATGGTCATGAACTATGGCTTTGCCCTCAGCGGCCTGTGGGACAAGGTTGAGGATGAAATCGCCCGCGTGGTGGGGCAAGCCCATGACCGGGGCGTTCTGGTGAAGGTCATTTTTGAGACCAGCGAGTGGCCGCTGGACATCGTTGGGCGGGGGGTCGAGGCCTGCGTTTCCGCCGGGGCGGATTTCGTGAAGACGTCCACAGGCTTCTCAAAGTCCGGCGCGACGGAAGAAGTGGTCCGGGAAATGCTACGGGTGGCCGGGAACCGCATTCTGGTCAAGCCGTCAGGCGGTATCCGGGATTACGCCGCCGCGATGAAGTACGTCGGCATGGGCTGCGCGCGCCTGGGCGTCGGCTTCAAGTCGACGCCGCTGATTTGCTCCGGGCCGTCCGGCGGCGCCGGAACGAAAGGCGCGGACGGGCAGGCGGAAGGGGGCCAGCCTTCGTTGCGCTACTGACAAGCCATAATTCAGGCCGCCGGGGAAAGCCCGGTGCAAGCCGCGTAGGCGAGGTTTGATGAAGTGACGGCTGGGGGAGGGGCGAATGATTCTGGAGACGGCGTACAAGGACCAAAAAGCGGTGGCGGTTGAGAACGACCTCCTTCGCTTTGTGTTCCTGCCGGAAACCGGCGCCTCGCTCGCCTCCGTCTTTTGGAAAAGGGAGAACCGGGAGCTATTGGTCCAGCGGCCCGAACCCCGGTACCGCCGCGTTCCCTTCGGCGGCAGTTATGTGGACGCGGAATGCAGCGGGATGGACGACATGTTTCCGACCATCGACGCCTGCCACTATGAAAACGCCCCCTGGGAGGGTGTGAAACTGACCGACCATGGAGAAATCTGGAACCTCCCGTTCCAAACCCGCCTTCTGCCTGATTCCGTGTCGTTCAGCGCCAGCGGCGTCCGCCTTCCCTACGCCTTTTCAAAGCGGGCGGAGTTCGTGGACGCGCACACCCTGCGGATCACCTACCGCGCGGAGAACCCGGCACCTTTTGATATGGATTTCCTCTGGGCGGCGCACTTCATGCTCAGGGCACAGCCGGGCGTTTCGCTCATGCTTCCCGGAAACTGCCGCACGGCGCAGGCGGTCTTCACCAATTCCGGAAGCATCGGCGCCTACGCGCAGGAATTCCCCTACCCTGTCTTTACGGACGCCGGCGGAAAGCGCCGCGATATGAGCCGGATGGGGGAGTGGGACGGCAGCTGTGAGAAGTTCTACCTGAGGGACAGGCTCCAGGAAGGCTACTGCGGTGTGGCCTACCCGGACGGCCTGCGGTTTGAACTGTCGTTTCCCGAGGACAAGGTCCCGTATCTGGGCGTCCTGTTCAACCAGGGCGGTTTCCGGGAGATTTACAACCTGTTCGTCGAGCCCTGCACCGCGCCGTTCGACCGGCCTGACGTCGCGCGGCTGATGGACAAGCACAGCCTGATTCCCGCGCGCTCAAGCTACGACTGGCATCTGGACATCCGCGTCAGCGACCGGGAGGACAAGGAGGTGACGGCGCTTGAACCGTAAGGCGTTGGCTGTTCTCTGCCTGCTGCTGGCTGTTTTTCAGGCGTTTCCCGCCATGGGCGAAAGCGGCGGCGCAACGTTCGCCACGGTGGGCGGCTTCACGGTGACGGACGGGATGGTGCGGCTGTACGGCATTCAGGACGAGGCCGCGCGGGTCGTCGCCGCGCGGTTCGGGATGGTGCCGCCCGATCTTGACGGGCTGAGGATGGACGGGCAGGCGGCCGGCCTGCATGTGCTGACCGTGGGCGCGGCGGCGTGGGCCGCGCAGGGCGCGGGCATCCAGGTCGGGGACGAGGCCGCCAGGAAGAGGGTTGTTGAGGAACTGTTCCAGTACCCCGAAGACCAGGGCTTGGAGTATTTCGGGGAGTATGCCCGGTACGTGACAGGCCGGTTCGGCGGCAGTGAAGAAAGCCTCCTGCTCGCGGCCGTGCCGCTCAAGAAGATGGAGATGCTGGCGGATGAATACCTTCGGTCAGCCCTCGAAGGAATCTTGAAAAACCGGACGGACGAAGATGCCGCGCGGGTACTCGCGGACAGCCTTGCGGCGGTCCCCGTCACCCGGCAGGACGGCGCGGCGTTTGAGCCGGCTTATGACTGGCTGTTTCAGCGGGTCTTTGTGCTGCGCGGTTTCAGGTAGACGATGGGGAAATCGATGTCAGATCGGTCAGTGAAAGGAGCAGCGGCAATGAATAACGGCGAATACCAGGATCGGGTCGTCATCGTCACCGGTGCGGCCAGCGGAATCGGGAAGGCCTGCGCGGCGGCATTCAGCAGGGAAGGCGCGAAGGTCACCGCCCTGGATATGGACGATGCCGGCCTGGAGCAATTGGCCGGCAGCCTGGCGGCGGAAGGCCTCCGAATCACAACGTGCCAGGCGGACATCTCCGATGAAAAACGCATCGGGGAAATCTTTGCCGACGTCAGGCGCCGGGACGGCTCCCTGGATGTGCTGGTCAACAGCGCGGGGATTATTGCCTTCGACAAGTTTCCAGAACACGACATGGCCAGCTGGAACAAGGTCATCGCAGTCAACCTCAGCGGCACCTACAATTGCTGCAGGTTTGCCGGCCTCATCATGAGGGAGCAGAAGTCCGGCGCGATCGTCAACATCTCCGCGGGCGCGGCGAAAACCGGCGGGATGAACCCCTGTCCGGCCTATATCGCGTCCAAGGGCGGGATGAACAGCCTGACGTTCCATTTCGCCGTGCAGCTGGCAAAGGACGGGGTGCGCGTCAACTGCATCTGCCCCGGGCCCATCGACACTCCCATGATCGACAGGCAGGCCGACCTGCCCGGCGCGAAGGGAAACGGGAAGGAAAGCATCATCGCCTCCGTGCCCCTGGGGCTGGGCTATCCTTCGGACATCGCGGAAGGCGCGCTGTTCCTCGCTTCTTCCAGGCGCGCAAGGTATATTACGGGTGAAATCCTGGATATCAACGGCGGCCTGGTCATGGACTAGGCGTGGAGGAGAAGAGCATGACCCATCAGGAGCTGCTGGAAATCTACGAGCGGATGGTGCTTTCCCGCCGGTTTGAGGAAAAGGCGGAGGAACTGTACGCCCAGGGCCGGGTGACCGGCTCGCTGCATCCCTACATCGGGCAGGAGGCGGTCGCCTGCGCGGCCCTGCTGCGCCGGAAGCCCGGCGACCTGTTCACAAGCACACACCGGGGGCTGGGGCACTGCATCGCGGGCGGCATGGATGTCAGGGGGATGATGGCGGAGCTGTTCGGCAAAGCCACCGGAATCAGCGGGGGCAAGGGCGGGAGCATGCACCTGTTCGATCCGCAAAACGGCAACCTCGGCACCAACGGCATCGTGGCCGGCGGCACGTCCATCGCCTGCGGGGCCGCCATCACGCTGAAATTGATCGACAGGACGGACAACGTGGTCTTTACGTTCTTCGGGGAAGGCGCGTCGAACGAGGGCGTGACGCACGAGTCCATGAACCTCGCCAGCGTCTGGAAGCTGCCCGTCATCTTCGTATGCGAGAACAACCAGTACCAGGTGTTTACCTCGGCCATGGAAAGCTGCTCCGTGCAGGACATATCCCAAAGGGCGTCCGCTTATTCGATGCCGGGCGAAACCGTCGACGGCAACGACGTGCTGGCGCTTGACGCGGCGTTCCGGAAGGCAGTCGGGCGGGCGAGGCAAGGGGAAGGGCCGTCGCTGATCGAGGCGAAGACCTACCGCTGGCTGGGGCACTGGCCGGGGGACGTCTTCGCCTACGGGGGCTACAGAAGCACGGAAGAGGTGGAGCGCTGGAAGAAAGCCTGCCCGATCGTCCGGCTGTCGCGCCACTTGCTGGAAGCCGGCACAATGACACGGGAAATGATGGACAGCATCCATGCCCGGGTGGACGCGCAGGTTGAGGAGGCCGTGCGGTTCGCCGAGGATTCCCCGGAGCCGGACGTCGGCGTTTTGATGCAGCACGTGTTCAGCGAGGTGCAGAATGGCTAAAATCAAGTATGCGACCGCGATTCGGGACGCGATGGCCGAAGAGATGCGGCGGGACCCGCGCGTGTTCGTGATGGGCGAGGATGTGGAGCGCTTCGGCGGCGTGTTCGGGTGCACGCTGGACCTGCCGGAGGAGTTCGGGCCCGACCGCATCCGGTCGACCCCCATTTCCGAGGCGGCTTTTGTCGGCGCGGGGCTGGGCATGGCCATCACCGGCGCCAGGCCCATCGTGGAATTGCAGTATGTGGATTTCATCATGTGCGCCATGGACCAGCTCGTCAACCAGACCGCGAAAATCCACTACATGTCGAACGGGAAGATGACCGTCCCATACACGCTCCGCGTCCAGCAGGGCTGCGGGCGCGGCAACGGGGCGCAGCACGCGCAGAATTTCGAGTCGCTCTTCGCCAACATCCCCGGCTTGAAAGTCGTATGCCCCGCCACGCCGGCGGACGCGAAAGGCCTGCTGAAGACGGCCATCCGGGATAACAACCCGGTCGTTTTCTGCGAGCACAAGATGCTCTATGCCACCCGCGGGGAGGTACCCGACGACCCGGATTTCACGATTCCCTTCGGAAAGGCGGCTCTGCTGCGCGAAGGCAAGGACGCAACCATCATCGCCACCGCCTACATGGTCGCGCCCGCCTTGGAGGCGGCTGACCGGCTGGCGAAGGAAGGGATATCCGCCGAGGTCATCGATCCCCGGACCATCGTTCCATTGGACGAAGACGCCTTGGTCCGTTCGGTGGAAAAGACGGGGAGGGCCGTCATCGTACATGAGACCAACGAGTTTTGCGGCTTCGGGGCGGAGCTCGCGTTCCGGATCCAGGGCCGCGCGTTCAAGTATCTGGACGCCCCAGTCGAGCGCGTCACGACCGCCCAGATTCCCATGCCCTATGCGCGGAACCTGGAAAAGGCCAACGTGCCCGACGCCGCGAGAATCGTCCGCGCGGTGATGAAAACGCTGTACCGCGACAAGGAGGGGTCGTAATGGTTGGAACGGGAAGCCTTGTGGATATTCCGGTCATCAGCCGCTACAAGGAGCGCCTGTCGGACGCGGAATTGATGGATTTCGCGCTGCAGCTGCGGCGCGATATCATCGGCCTGACCTTCTGCTCCGGCACCGGCAGCAGCCACGTCGGGGGCGAGCTGAGCGCGGCGGAAATCATGGCGGTGCTGTACGGGCACGCCCTGAACCTGTGCCCGGAAGAGCCGGAGTGGGCGGAGCGGGACGTGCTGGTGCTTGGCAAGGGCCATTGCGCGGCGCTGCTCTACGCCGCGATGGCCTGGCGCGGTTTCTTTGAGCGGGGCAGGCTGTTTACGGATTTCAACGTGGCCGGCAAGCTGCTGCAGGAACACTGCAACATGGAACTGCCGGGCGTCGAGGCGCCGACCGGCTCGCTGGGCATGGGGCTGAGCAACGCCTGCGGCTACGCCTGGTGCATGAAGCACGACGCGCAGCCGAACCGGAGGGCCTACGCCCTCATCGGGGACGGCGAATGCACCGAAGGGCAGACCTGGGAGGGCGCCGCGCTGGGCGCCCAGCTGGGCCTGGACAACCTCATCTGCATCGTCGACTACAACAAATACATCATTTCGTCGACCACCTACGAGGTCTGCGACCTGGAGCCCTTTGAGGAGCGCTGGAAAGCCTTCCGCTGGCATGTGGAGCGCGTGGACGGGCACGACGTCCGGGCCCTCCGGGAAGCGCTGGACCGCTGCCGGGAGCCGTCCCTGGCGCCCGGCTGTCCGCGGGTCATCCTCTGCGATACCAGGAAGGGCGCCGGGATTTCCTTCATGGAGGAAGACGCGGTGCACTGGCACGCCGGGCATCTTGACGAGGAACTCTACAAGAAATGCATGAAGGAACTGGGATTATGAGCGAGAAACTGATGATGTACGGCGCTTCCCTCAAGGGTTTCCGCGCAACCCTTTCGGAAACCCTCGCGGAACTGGGGCGCGAGCATGAGAACCTCGTCGTCGTCGACGCGGAAACCGGCACGGCGACCAACGCGATCGGGTTCAAGGAGCACTTCCCGGACAGGTACGTCACCTGCGGCATCGCCGAGCAGGCGGCCATTTCGTTCGCCTTCGCCCTGTCCCGCTGCGGGAAAATCCCGGTTGTTCCGCTGTTCAGCTGCTTCCTGGCCCGGCGCGCCTGCGACCAGGTCTACATCCAGGTCGGATACGCGGATGCCAACGTAAAGCTAATCGGATGCTACAGCGGGATGACGACGCCGAATACCGGGGCGACGCACCAGTCCATCAACGACGTCGCCATCATGCGCTCCGTGCCGGGGATGCGGGTCATCGAAACCGCCGACCCCTACGAGTTCCGGCAGGCGCTCCGGGAAATTGTCAAATGCCGGGGGCCGGTGTTCCTGCGGTCCGTCCGGGGGGACCTGCCCGAGTACGACGGCCGGGTTGTCCCGGAAGGGCATCGCTTCCAGCTGGACAAGTCCTCGGTGCTCCGGGAAGGGAAGGACCTTTCGCTGATGGCTTCGGGCATCATGGTGCCGCGCGCGCTGGAAGCCGCCAGGGAGTTCGAGGCGCGCGGCGTTTCGGTGGAAGTCGTCAACGTCACCGCCATCAAGCCGCTGGACGGGGAGACCATCCTCAAATCCGCCAGAAAGACCAGGCGGGTCGTCTGCGCGGAGAACAGCAGCGTCGTCGGCGGGATGGGCTCGGCCATCGCCGAGTTTCTCAGCCAGCACGAGCCCACGCCCATCCGGTTTGTGGGGGTCAGGGACTGCTATGGCTGGTCCGGCGCGCTGAAGGATTTGTTTGAGATGTACGGGCTGACCACGCGGGAAATCATCCGCGCGTCCGAAAGCCTGCTTGAATCGCCGCCCCGTCCGTATGCCGGGGAATGAGAGGAGCCGCAAATGACGCTGTTTGATACGAAGGCCTTTCCTTTTTTATCCTTCGGCGAGGGGGCGTCCCACAGGGAGGTCCGCCTGGTCGTCTCGCCCCAGACCACCGGCGAAAAGCGCCTCTCCATCGTGCATACGACGGTCCCCCCTGGGTGTATGTCCCAGGGCCACGCGCACGACGGGTTTGACGAGTATATCTATTTCGATATCGGCGGGAAGGCCATCGTCGACGGGAAGGAATTTGAGGTGCCGCCCATGGGTCTGCTGCATGCGCGCTCGGGTCAGGTGCACGAGTGCGTCAACCTCAGCCCGGACAAAACGCTGTTCCTGCTGTGCGTCTTTGTGCCGCCCCTCACGCCCTACGGACGGTATCCGCAGCTGATTGAGGATACCAAAGCGTTCCTGGAAAGCCAGGCGAATTCCTGAACTACCCTCGGCTTGCCATCCGCCAGGCGTTTTGTTCCGATTCGTCGGGAAACCATTTTCCGCCTGCTCCCCTGCGCGAAGCGCGGGAGTCTGCCCCCTGTCATTCCCGGCTTTCTTCATCCCGCCGGCCACCGTCGGCGCCGTCAAGACAGCCGGGTTTTAGGCGTTCAGCAGTACGGCAATCCCATCGGCGTCGCAATGGTCCGCGCGCCCGTGTGAAATGAGCCGAAAATCCAGGCGCGGCGCCTCCGCCCGGCACGGCGGGAGCGCGCCGCCCTCCAGTCCGCCTGGAACCGGGAAGAAACAGCCTCCGGAAAGTGATATACTCTGGTTGGGATATGGAACTGCTTCCCGCTGCCGCCGGGGCGTTCATAGGCAAACATGCCGCATCGGCGCGGACGGTTTGAAAGGGACGAAAAATGAAGAAGTTGAGTTTCGGTTTCAACGAAGGCAGCCAGGAGGTCAGCCTGCCGGAGGGGAACCTCCTGGGCGTGCTGGAGCACAACCGGGTTGAAATCGGCCTGACAGGGCAGGAGGAGGTACGGCGGGCGCTGCACAACCCCATCGGCAGCCCCAGGCTCCGGGACATCGTGAAACCGGGGGAAACAGTGGCAATCGTGTCCAGCGACGTCACGCGCCCCATGCCCACCGCCCTGGTGATGCCGTTGATCCTGGAAGAGCTGTACGCGGCGGGCGTTAAAAAGGAAGATATCGTCCTGGTACTGGGCCTGGGTATCCACCGTCCCCATACTTTAGAGGAGCGCAGGAAGCTCGCTGGCGCCCAGGCCTGGGAGGAAATCCGGGTCGTCGATTCGGACCCGGAGGACGTCGTGCGCTATGGGGTCACAAAGCGCGGAACGCCCGCGGATTTCGACCGGCAGGTGGCGCAGGCGGACCGGCGGGTCTGCCTGGGCAACATCGAATACCATTATTTCGCAGGCTATTCCGGCGGGTCGAAGGCGCTCATGCCTGGCGTTTCGACCGCCGAAGCCATTCAGGCCAACCACCGGATGATGGTGCAGGAAGCCGCCCGGGCAGGCGCGCTGGAAGGCAACCCCATCCGGGAGGATATCGAGGAAGCCGCCGCGATGCTGGGAATCGACTTCATCCTCAACGTGGTGCTGGACGAGCACAAGCGGGTGGTATGCGCGGTCGCTGGGGATGCGGTGTCAGCCCACCGGGCGGGCTGCGCGTTCCTGGATACCTTCTATCTCAAAACAATCCCGCGGCTTGCGGACATCGTGCTGGTCTCCCAGGGCGGCGCGCCGAAGGACCTGAACCTCTACCAGACCCAGAAAGCCCTGGACAACGCCCAGCACGCGGTCCGGGATGGCGGCATCATCGTCCTCATCGGTTCCTGCCGCGAAGGCCTGGGGGAGGACACGTTCGCCAGCTGGATGCGCGAGGCCCGGGAACCCGGGGAACTGATTGAAAGGGTCAACCGCGACTTCCGCCTGGGCGGGCACAAGGCGGCCGCCATCGCCATGGTTCTGGAAAAAGCGCGGATTTTCCTGGTCAGCCAGATGGACCCGGCCTTTGTCCGCACGCTGTTTATGACGCCCTTCGCCACCGTGCAGGAAGCGCTGGACGAAGCTTTCGGGATGCTGGGGGCGGACGCCCGCGTGCTGGCCATGCCCTTCGGCGGCTCCACGCTGCCGCGCTTCATCGGCTGACCGTACGCCGCTGACCGCGCGTCCTGTCGGACGCGGTATTGAGGCGCGCCGTTCTTGCGCGGAACCACACCACGTGGTAGGATTAAATTGTAAATATATGCATTCGGAGGTTGCCATGCTGAACTTTGACCTGTACACCCCGGCGCGCATCGTCTTCGGCCGCGATACGCAGCAGAGAATCGGGAAACTCATCAAGCCGCACGCCAAAAAGGTGCTGCTGCACTACGGCGGGGGAAGCATCAAGCGCACGGGCCTGTACGACCAGGTCATCGCTTCTCTCAAGGAGAACGGCGTTGATTTCGTCGAGCTCGGCGGCGTCGTTCCCAACCCGCGCCTCTCCCTGGTGCACGAGGGCATCGAGCTTTGCCGCAAGGAGCAGGTGGACCTGATTCTGGCCGTCGGCGGCGGCAGCGCCATCGACTCCGCCAAGGCCATCGCCATGGGCGTGTATTACGACGGGGACGTGTGGGACATCTACGACAAGGGCAAGTCCATCAAGAAAGCCCTCCCGGTCGCGGTCGTCCTGACCATCCCGGCGGCAGGCAGCGAATCCAGCGGCGACACCGTCATCTCCAACGAGGAAACCGGCCGCAAATACGGCTTTGGCCATCCCTTGCTGCGTCCCCTGGTCAGCGTCATGAACCCCGAGTTGTTCTTCACCCTTCCCAAAAACCAGATTGCCAACGGCATCGCCGACATGATGAGCCACATCTTCGAGCGCTATTTCACCAACACCACCCATGTCGACCTGACCGACGCCCTGTGCGAGGCGACGCTGCGCACCATCATCGCCAACGCGCCCAAGTTGCTGGACAACCCGAAGGACTACGACGCCTGGGCGGAAATCGGCTTCGCGGGTACCGTGGCGCACAACGGCTTGCTGGGCATGGGGCGGGAGCAGGACTGGGCCTGCCACGGCATGGAGCACGAGCTGTCCGCCGCCTACGACGTCGCGCACGGCGCCGGCCTGGCGGTGCTGACCCCGGCGTGGATGAAATACGTCTACAAGGAAAATCCGGACATGTTCGTCCAGTTCTCCGTCAACGTCATGGGCGTGGCCAAGGGCTTCAGGGACAAGGAGGACATGATCCGGGAGGGCATCGCCCGCCTGCAGGAGTTCTTCAAGCTCGTGGGCCTGCCGCAGACCCTGAAGGGGCTGGGCATCGACGACAGCCAGCTGGAAGTGATGGCGCAAAAATGCACCGGGCATTACTTCGGCGCGGAGGAAGCCATCGGCGGGCTGAAAAAACTGCGCTGGCAGGATGTGCTCGCCATCTACAAGCTCGCCCGCTGACCGCCGCGTCCTTTCGTCACCCGACCCGGGAACCGCCGCTGCCGCGGCGGTTACCGTATACTGAAACGCTGCCACGGCGTTGTATCGCCCGGGGCAGCGTGTTACAATATGCACAACGCATAGCGAAAACGGCCGCGCGGCCGAAGTGATTGAAGGAGGATTTATGGATTATCCCAAAATCGGCATCCGGCCCATCATCGACGGCCGATGGGGCGGAATCCGGGAGAGCCTGGAAAAGCAGACCATGGACATGGCCAAATCGGCTGCCAAGCTTATCGGCACCCTCCGCTACCCCGACGGCACCCCGGTGCAGTGCGTCCTCAGCGACAGCACCATCGGCGGCGGGGCCGAGGCGGCGGCCTGCGAGCGCAAGTTCGCGAAGGAAAACGTGGTCGCCACCCTGTCGGTCACCCGCTCCTGGTGCTACGGCATGGAAACGATGGACCTGAACCCCGGCACCCTCAAGGCGGTCTGGGGATTCAACGGCACTGAGCGCCCCGGCGCGGTGTACCTGGCCGCCGTCATGGCTGCCTACGCCCAGAAGGGCCTGCCCGCCTTCTCCATTTACGGCCGGGACGTGCAGGATCTGGAGGACACCCGCATCCCCGCGGACGTGGAGGAGAAGCTGCTCCGCTTCGCCCGCGCGGCGGTTGCGGTGGGCTGGATGAAGAACAAGTCCTACGTCAACATGGGCGGCGTGTCCATGGGCATCGCGGGCTCCTACTGCGACATGAACATGTTTTCCAAGTTCTTCGGCATCCGCGCCGAGTTCGTCGACATGACGGACATCCTGCGCCGGATTCACCTGGGCATTTACGACCCGGCGGAGTACAAGAAGGCGCTGGCCTGGATCAAGAAGAACTGCAAGGAAGGCTATGACGTCAACGCCGGCAAGAAACTGCCCGATATCGTGACCGGCAGCAAGGTGGTCCCGGCCGACAAGGATTGGGCGTTTATCGCCAAGCTGACCCTCGTCGTCCGCGACCTGCTTTATGGCAACGAGAAACTCAAGGAGCTGGGCTGGCATGAGGAAGCCCTGGGCAAGAACGCGGTCGCCGGCGGCTTCCAGGGCCAGCGCGCCTGGACGGACTGGCTGCCCAACGCGGACTTCACGGAGGCCATCCTGGCGTCCACCTTCGACTGGAACGGCGCGCGACAGCCGACGGCCTTCGCCACCGAGAACGACACCCTAAACGGCGTCGCGATGATGCTGGGCACCCTGGTCACCAATTCCGCCCCTTGCTTCCACGATGTGCGCACCTACTGGAGCCCGGAGGCGACCCGCCGCGTGACCGGCTGGAAGCCCGCCGGCAAGGCGAAAGACGGCTTCATCCACCTGATCAATTCCGGCGCCACGGCGCTGGACGGCTCCGGCGCCGCGGTGGACGCCAAGGGCAGGCACTGCATGAAGCCCTTCTGGGAGATGACCAGGAAGGACATCAGCGCCTGCCTCGACGCGACGGACTGGGAGCGCGCGAACTACGAGTATTTCCGCGGCGGCGGGTTCAGCAGCCACTTCAAGAACGAGCACGAGATGCCCGTCACCCTGCTCCGGGTCAACATCGTCGACGGCGTCGGGCCTGTGCTGCAGATTGCCGAGGGAGAGACCGTGCGCCTGCCGGACGACGCGCATGAGACCATCATGAACCGCACCGACCGCACCTGGCCCTGCACCTGGTTCGCGCCGCGCGTCACCGGGGAAGGCCCCTTCAAGGATGTGTATTCCGTCATGGCCAACTGGGGCTCCAACCACGGCGTGACGGTCTACGGCCACGTCGGCGCGGACCTGATTACCCTGGCTTCCATGCTGCGCATCCCGGTATCCATGCACAACGTCCTGCCGGAGAAGGTCTACCGGCCGCACAGCTGGGCGGCTTTCGGCACCGCCGACCCCGAGGCGGCGGATTACCAGGCCTGCAAGGCCTACGGCCCGCTCTACGGCTGAATGCGGGCGCCTGCCGGGTTTCCGGCAGACGCTCCTTTTTCCAACATACAAAACGGAGCGAACATGAAATCGCTGTCGGAAATGTCCCTGACCGAACTGCTCTCCCCGGAGGGGTTTGATTGCACCTGCGGGCGCCGGCACAAGGTGGACCTGCGCTTTTTCCGGATGGGGGACGGCGCGGTCGAAGCGCTGCCGGAGGCCCTTGCCCTCTGCGGCGTGGGCTGCCCCTTCGTCATCAGCGACCGGAACACTCGCCAGGCGGCCTGGCCGCTGGTGGAGCCGGTGCTCCGGCGCGCCGGCATCCCTTATGGGGAATACACGTACGGCGAAAACCACCTGGAGCCGGACGAGCATGCCCTGGGCAGCCTCGCCATGGCCTTCGACCCCCGCTGTGACGGCATCCTGGTGGTCGGCTCCGGCGTGCTCAACGACGTGGGCAAGGTGTTTTCCCACGCTCTGCGCCTGCCCTCCCTCATCGTCGCGACCGCTCCCTCCATGGACGGCTACGCCTCGGACAACGCCTCCATGGTCCGCGACCGCGTCAAGGTCTCCCTCTACAACGCCTGTCCCAGGGCTGTCATCGCCGACACCCGGGTGCTCTGCGCGGCGCCGGAGCGCCTGCTGCAGGCCGGGCTGGGGGACATGGTGGCCAAATACCTCTCCATCTGCGAATGGCGCATTTCCCACCTCGTCACGGGCGAATACTACTGCGAGAACGTCGCGGGCCTGGTGCGCGCCTCCCTGCGGCGCGTCATCGAATCGGCAAAAGGCCTGAAGCGGCGGGATGAAACAGCGGTGCGCAATGTGATGGAGGGGCTGCTGCTTTCCGGCATCGCGATGGCCTTCGCCCAGGTGTCCCGCCCGGCTTCGGGTCTGGAGCACTACTTCTCCCATATGTGGGAGATGATGGCGCTGGAGCGCGGCCTTCCCCAGGAACTCCACGGCATCCAGGTGGGCGTCGGCTCCCTGCTGACCCTGGGCATATGGGACTGGCTTCGGGAGCAAACGCCCAGCCGGGAAACGGCGGAGCGGTTCATGCGCTCCTTCGACGAGCGGGAGTGGGAGGCCACAGTGCGCCGCATCTTTGGCGCCGCGGCGGACACCATCCTCGCGTCCGCCCTCAAGGAAGGCCGGAACGACCCCGCCGCGCACGCCCGGCGGCTGGAGCGCATCCTGGGCCACTGGCCGGACATCCTGCAAATCGCCCGGGAAGAGCTGCCGCCAAAGGCGGAGGTGGAGCGCCTGATGCGGGAGCTGCAAATGCCCCTGACGCCGGCAGACATCGGTTTCTCCCGTGAGGACACCCGTGACGCCCTGCTGGGCTCCCGCGAAATCCGCAACAAATACTTGACGGGGACCCTCTTGTGGGACCTGGGAATGCTGTATCGCCTGCCCTTTCCCTTTGAAGGGGAAGCCTCCCTGGGAGGAAACGCTTGATTGGAACCGGGGAACCGGTTTACAGGAAGAAGAGGATGGAGGGAACAACCATGAAACAACGCAGATTTATCACGCTGGCGCTCGCCCTGCTGCTGGCATTGTCCGCCCTGGGGCCGGGGGTGCTGGCGGACGCGCCAACAGGCCAGGGTGTCGACGTGGTGGTCTCCTATGAGGATGTCAACGGCGTCCTGCTGGCGACCGACGTGGCGACCTTCTACCCGGGCGTCAACGAGTACAGCGCCATCGACTCCTTCGTGCCCGCCGGATACAGCCTTCTGGGCGAGCGGACGGTCAGCGTGACCATGCAGTCCAACGGCCAGATGGTGCCCGGCCGGGTCGTCTTCCTGTATGAAAAGCAAGGCGGGCAGCCTGCGCCTGCCGTGCAGCAGCCCCAACAGCCGGTGCCGCAGCCGGGCTATACGCCGCTCTACGAAGGCCAGACGGTGTCCTTCGGCCGTTACGAGCAGGACAGGAACCAGGCCAACGGCCCCGAGTCCATCGAATGGCAGGTGCTGGAGGTGCGCGGCGACCTGGTCCTGCTGCTGTCGGTGAAAAACCTGGAAACGCGGCCCTACCACAACCGCAACGAGGCGGTCACCTGGGAGACCAGCGACGCCAGGGTCTGGCTGAACAACGAGTTCATCTACAAGGCGTTCACCCCTGAAGAGATGGCGTTTATCCAGCTCAGCCATCTTTCCACGCCGGACAACCGGGTCACTGGCACCTACGGAGGCTCGGACACGCAGGACTACGTCTTCCTGCTGGACATTAACGAGGTCGAGTACTACTTCCCCAACAGCACCCCCCGCAAGGCCGTCAACACCCGGCACGCCAACCTCCAGGGCGCCGTCAACAAGTACAATTTCGGCACCTGGTGGCTGCGTTCCAGCGGCTCCTATGAAAAGAACGCCGCCATCGTCAACGGGGACGGCATCATCGGGTACAAGGGCTACTACATGCGCGACAAGACCTACGTCTATCGCCCGGCGATGTGGGTGAGCATGTCTGCCTTCAGTTACTGAGCCGCCCCGACCGCGATTGTTCCGACGCGCGCCGGCCCGGCGCGCGTTCCCCGTATTGCGGGGAAGAGAGGCTGCTTCATGCCCACCTACCGACTGACCCTTTGCTACGACGGGACGCGCTACGACGGCTGGCAGAAGCAGGGCAATACGCCCAAAACCATCCAGCAGCGCCTGGAGGCCGCGCTGTCGGAGGCGCTGTCCCAGCCGGTTGAGGCCGCGGGCTCCGGGCGGACCGACGCCGGCGTGCACGCCCGTGCCCAGACGGCCAGTTTCCGCGCCGAAACCGCCCTTTCCTGCGGGGAAATCCTGTCGGCGCTCAGAGGCAGGTTGCCGGAGGACATCGGCGCGGTTTCCCTGGAGGAAGCCCCGCCGCGCTTTCACGCCCGTCTCAACTGCAAGGGCAAGACCTATATCTATCGCATCTGGAACAGCGAATCGCCCAACGTCTTTGAGCGCCGATACCTTCATTTCCAGCCGGAGCCCCTGGACCTGGACGCCATGCGGAAGGCGGCGGAATGCCTGGCCGGCCGGCATGATTTCAGCGCCTTCTGCGCCAACCCGCGGCTGAAGAAGTCCGCGGTGCGGACGCTCCGGCCGGTGGTAATTGAAAGGCTGGGGGAGGAGGTGCGGCTCCGGATGACGGGTAGCGGTTTTCTGTACAACATGGCCCGCATCATCGCGGGAACCCTGCTGCAGGTCGGCCTGGGCTTGCTGGACGCGGCCGCCCTTCCGGGCATCCTGGCCTCGGGCGACCGCGCGCTGGCTGGCCCGACGGCGCCGGCGAAGGGGCTGACGCTGTGGGAGGTCTTTTACTAAAACCCGTACAACCAAAAAAAGAAATCGCTTTGCAAAGACGGTTCTTCCCTCCCGTTGTGGCGCAGGTTCTCGCTGGCTGCCGCCTTACGGCAATGGAACGCCCAGATGGCGCAGCCGCTCCTCTACCTTCCTGAAATCGCCGTCGAACAGGTGGGCTTCCATTCCCGCCTGTTCGGCCGCGTCGATGTTCTGCCGGATATCGTCCACGAACAGGCACTCCCGTGGGCTGAGGGAGAAGGTATCGAACAGCCGGCGATAGATGCGCGGGTCGGGCTTGGAGACCATCTCGTGCGCTGAGACCATCATCCCGTCAAACCGCGCGATGAAACCGTGATGGGAAATCGCGGCGGGGAAGCGCGTTCCCGCGTTGGAGAGCAGGTAGAGCTTCAGGCCGGCCCGCTTCGCCCTGGCCGTCGTTTCGTCCGCGCCGGGCAGGGGCTCCATCCACAGCGGCCATCGCTCATAAAGCAATTGAAGCGCGCCGTGCAGCCGCTCCGGCGTGCGTGAGCGGGCGACGTGGTATGCTACCTCCTCCGTCAACAGCCCCGCGTCCTGCATCTGCCACTCCGGCGCGCCGAACAGCGCGCCGCACAGGATACCGGCGTCCGCTTCGTTCCCGGCCGCCCGCAGGGCGAAGGCCTCCGGCGCCCAGGTCAGCAGCACGTTGCCCATATCCAGAACCAGGTTCCTTATCTTCATTCCCATCGCGCTTTCCGTACTTCCCCGTTTCCGGCTTTTCGGCCTTCCCGCATCCGCTTGCCGTTTGTTCTGTCATCGTTGACACATCATAGCATACCGGGCAGGCGCGGGAATTCCGCCCCAACGCGATCACGACGACCTTTGTGTCCACCTGGTTCCAAGCGCGAATGCCTATCGCCTGATATAAAAATATCCCCTGAAGGCTCAGGGGATATCCTGGTGGAGCATAGCGGATTCGAACCGCTGACCTCGACAATGCGAATGTCGCGCGCTAACGAACCAAGCGTACTTTCGCCCCAGGGGAATAAAAAAGTCTTGAGATTACACGGCGATCGCCTGGGTGTTGGTATCGAGTTCGGAAGATTGGGGCAGAGGCTGATCCAGCAGATGAGAAAGGTTGAATTCCTCAATTGTCACAAAGAATTTGATGGTCAGATGGTAGTCTCGATCAACATCAATGCGCTCAATCAATCGTGCCAGTATCATTTTCCTGGTGTCATTGTCAGCATGATCAAATTCCTTTGCCCAGTCAGTAATGGCCCTATACTGCTCACTGAGATACTGAAGACGTGCGTCTTCTGTTTCCCTCTCTTGCTGACAGGCGATCAGCTTTGCTTCTGCGTGAGCGAGGGCTGACTTGTTCTCATCCAGCATGGACCTCAGTAAATCCGTTTCAAAGGCGCTTTCCCCTTGGAGCGACTTCATGACCTCCTGCCGGAGGGTAATCTGTTGCTTTTGAAGCTTTTCCAGCTCTGTTTGAGCAATTCTTGACTGTGCATTTTGCCTTTTGCGGATCTGCTGACGCACCCTTTCCCGCCACACCATATCCACCGATTGCTGAATGTCGCTGAAAAACTGGTGCAAGATTTGGAGAACAGCCGCTTCGATTTTCTTTGCGGAGTAAACGGTCTGGCCTGCACAGTTTTTCGCCTTTACTGACCCGTTGTAGCAGCGATAGATTGGACGGTGATAGGCTGCATCAGCCCGTTGTTTGGTGCAGTAACTGCCAACCAGCTTATGTCCGCAGTGCGCGCAGTAGGCAATCCCGGAGAGGAGGGTTGCGCCATATACTGAGGTTTTGCTTGTTGCGTCAATGGGCATGAGATCATTTTCCAATTTCCTCTGCTCCGCATAACGATGCTGAATTCGGCGTTTCATCGCCAGCTGAGCAAAATGGAAATCCGAATCCGAGATGAGTCTGAGTGTTTCAATGGGCTCCGACATTGTATCGTTCATGTGCAAGCGGCCCGTGTATAGTGGGTTTCGAAGCATGCTCCGCACTGTCTGAGCTGTCCAGACCTTATCCAAATGGGGATACGCTTCATTCATGTAATTCGCTATGCGCAGCGTTCCCATCCCCTCATTGCAGGACATCTTGAATATTTTCTGGACCATCGGGCCTTCTGTCTCATCGATTATCGGATCAAGCAGCTGTCGGTTCTTCTTCCCCAGGCGCCCCTTGTGAACCATTTTGTAACCGAAAGGCCGCGGTCCCCCGCGCCAGATGCCATCCATGGTCATTTGCGTATGAGAAGCCTTGACACGCATGGATATTTTCTCGCTCTCACCGCCGGCCTGCCAATAGCGCATGAAGTTCATCAGCTTGTCAACACGGTTGTCCAGTCTTTGCTGGCCTTCACGCGTACTCCATACCTCGATCCCCTGCTCAATGAACCATTGCACAAGGAAAGGGGTTTCATCCTCGCGTCGGCCCAAGCGATCGAACATGAACACGAGCAGGACATCAAACATTTTCTGCTCAGCCATGTTCCGGATTTCGATGATCGCATCCCGCTTCCCGGTTGCCGTTTTATAGCCTGATACGCCTTTTTCCAATCGCTCTTCAAAGAAGATCCAGTCATCCTGCTTGTCAATGAAGTCCTGGCACTCGCGGCGTTGAAGGGGGATATCATCTTTGGGATCTACCTGACCTTTTGTAGATACTCTGTACAGACATAACACGCGTTTCATTAATTGATTCTCCTTCTTTTCTCAAAGGCTGTGACCAGCATTTCCGCGATATCCAGTCGTACCTGTGGGTTTGGCGTACTACTGAACACCAATGTTGAATGACAGCCATTTGCGTTTACTGTGTTATGGGTCATCTGCACAGATGGTTTTGCGCTCATTCTATTGTCAAGGTTCGCGTGGAGAACAAGTCCACGCCACCACGTTAACTCTCCTCGGACATCTATGCAAGCAGATAAAGGGCTACTGGTAATAATCATGACGTCTCCTTCGAGTTGATCTTCAGTTAGGCAGCCACAAATAGTGAATTTCTAGTAAATGTCTCACACCAAGGTTGAAAATGCTCTGCAACCTTGCAACCTTGCAACCTTGAATTCGAGTATGCAGATTTGTGTATATAATACAGAAAGAGTCCCCCAGTCAATAAATCGCTGTCTTCGTAACTCACTGGAAGATTTCATGCCCTTTGGACGAAGAATGACGAAATAATAAAAGGGTGCCGCGCAGAAGGCAAGGATGAATCTTGATTCGAGCCGATCCTTCCTCTACAATGGTCTGGAAAAGTACCAATGGGAGAAGCGATGATGAAAGATAAGGTTGCTGAAGAATTTATCATAAGGGCAAACTCGCAAAGTTATGTGTATCCCAATTGTTAAGCTTTCTGAGTAAACCGTAAGATGGCAGTCATTCGCTGCGTCGTTGAACGCATCACATATAGAAATGAGAGCAATGGCTACTCTGTCATCAAGACACGGGTAAAAGGTTATTCTGATTTGATTGCCGTTGTCGGAAGCCTGCTTGACGTGAATGTGGGCTCGGTATTGCTTGTTACAGGCGATTGGAAGGTTGACAGCAAGTTTGGCCGGCAATTTGTGGCAACGCAGTGGGAAGAAACGCTGCCCGCCACAGTCTACGGCATCGAGAAGTACCTGGGCAGCGGCTTGATCAAGGGGATAGGCCCCAAGTATGCCAGGAAGATCGTCGAACAATTCGGTGATCAAACGCTTGATATCATCGAAACAGAGCCTGCCAGGCTGATAGAGGTTCCCGGGATTGGCGAGCGCCGCGTCGGCATGATCCGCGCCGGCTGGGAAGCGCAGAAGGAAATCAAAAACCTCATGCTCTTCCTTCAATCCCATGACGTACCCACTTCCCACGCAGCCAAGATCTACAAGGCGTACGGCAAAGACAGCATCATCGTGGTCAATGAGAATCCCTATCGCCTGGCGGATGACATCTGGGGTATCGGATTTAAGACAGCTGACACGATTGCCATGAAGCTGGGCATGGAGAAAGAGAAGTACGCCCGCTGCCGGAGCGGCCTGCTGTATACGCTCAATAAACTGTCCGAAGAAGGGCACTGCTTCGCTTTGCGTGACCAGCTGATCGCCAAAGGGGTGGAACTGCTGGATGTTGAAGAGAATATTCTCATCATGGCGCTGGACGACATGATACGGGTTAAGGATGTCATCATCGAGAAGAACGTTATCCAGCTTACCCAGGAGGATAATGGGAAGGTTTCAGCCGATGCCATCTATCTCCCGCCGTTCTATTTCTCTGAACTGGGTGTCGCCAGGAAACTCTCGGCGCTCATCAGGGTGAAGAGCGAAAGGGGCATATCCAATCCCGAGCACATCATCAAGACGGTAGAGCAGCAGTCCGGCATTACATATGATGAAGTACAGCTTCAGGCGATACATTGCGCCATTTCATCCAAGGTCATGATACTCACAGGCGGTCCTGGAACGGGGAAAACCACCACTACAGACAGTATTATCAAAATTTACAGGGCCAGCGGAAGCACCGTGATCCTAGCTGCGCCAACCGGACGCGCCGCAAAGCGCATATCAGAAACCAGCGGTATGGAAGCAAAGACCATTCACAGGCTTCTGGAGTACCAGCCCGCGACGGGCTACAAGCTCAACGAGGATAACCCCTTGAAGGGCGATGTGCTGATTGTGGATGAATGCTCAATGATTGATATCATGCTAATGTACAATTTGCTCAAAGCGGTGCCCGAGCGGATGACACTGATCCTAGTCGGGGATATAAACCAGTTGCCCTCCATCGGGGCGGGTAACGTACTTCGGGACATGATAGCGTCCGACGCAATTCCGGTCGTTAAGCTTGAGCGCATTTTTCGTCAGGCGCAGGGGAGCCGGATCATAACGAATGCGCACAGAATCAATAAGGGAGAATATCCCGAGCTGAGCAACGGCAAAGGAACTGATTTCTTCTTTATCGACGACGATGACCCTGAAAGCGCCTCAAAGCAGATTATCCAGCTCTGCCAGAAGAGGCTGCCGGCAAGCTATCGCCTCAATCCAATCGATGACATTCAGGTGCTTACCCCCATGCAGCGCGGGGTCGTTGGCGCGATGAATCTGAACAAGGAGCTGCAAGACGCGCTTAACCCCCAGACGGCAATGCTGCGTCATGGGGGCACAGAGTATCGCCTTCATGATAAGGTGATGCAGATCAGGAACAATTATGACAAAGAGGTATTCAATGGCGACATAGGCATCATCTCGGCAATCAAGTCAGAAGACCGCGAACTGACAGTGCTTTTCGACGGAGCGACAGTCAACTATGACATCAGCGAATTGGACGAACTCATGCTTGCGTATGCTACAACTATCCACAAGGCTCAGGGAAGCGAGTACCCCGTGGTGGTCATGCCCATACTGATGACACACTATGTCATGTTGCAAAGGAACCTTATATATACAGGAATTACCCGCGCAAAGAAGTTGTTGGTCATGATCGGTTCCAGGAAGGCGCTGGCCATTGCGATTCGCAACAACAGTGTCACCTATCGCAATACCCAGCTGACCCGCAGATTGCGTGACCTCGCGTCCTCCAATGAAAACATTTTGGCTCAAGTTTCACGATTGTTGTAAAGATGTCCGATACCTACCAAGCCAAATGGCCGGATGAAAAGCCCCTGCTGATTGCAGGGGCTGATTCTTAATCCGGATTGATTTTCTGTTAATCGCTGATTGCGGTCAGTTCAAGAACAGCGGCTTCTATCTCGTCGATGTCCACATGATACCCTTTCTTGGCCAGCTGGCCCTTCACATACATCAGCTTTTCCTTGCCAGCCCCTGCCCCGTACAGTTGCTCCGCTGCATACACAGCCACAGAGACAGCCGCCCGGAGCATCTCCTGCTGCTGGGCTGTGGTTCTGGCTTGTATCCATGGGATCAACTTATAGGTCACAAGCGCAGCCAGAAAGGTAATCGCCGCCTGGAACAGGGGCGTCAGATCTATGCCCGGCAGCATAGGCAGGGGATCTATTGCCTCCGCCAACGTTAGGGGCTGGGTAAAGAGCGTCATCACCGTCAGGACAAACAGGAAAACCATCAGGTATTTCTTCATCTTGTTATTTCCTCTCAATTATGGGGGTACTCTGGCAAAGCCAGCAGTTCCTTGATGCGGGATTCCGCGATGTGGTTATAGCCCCGGGCTTTATAGGATTCATACATATCAGCAATCGCTTCCTTCATGCCGCTGGTGCAATAGCCGTGCTCCATCTTGAACATGCAGTAGGCGCGCTCGATATTGTCCCGCTGCAGGTCAGC